>JAABUV010000473.1_pt1 | contig 60772 bp, 95 predicted proteins | sample 5559971 | NCBI WGS metagenome assembly JAABUV01 (sample SAMN10711881, study PRJNA513362) | rock metagenome | isolation source: Antarctica rocks | place: Antarctica: Victoria Land, Knobhead nord | collected 2015-12-19 | reverse complement strand
GCACTTGCAATGATGTCGCACAGACGTAGCTCTGCTCTTTGCGCATGACCATCGACAGGAGCGCAGAACGGCGTATTGGTACAGATCTGCATGCCTGATTATGAGGTCGAGGCCCTGCACCTAGCATCCTGTCGACACGCAGGCCTCAACTGTCCATGGAGCAGCATATAAAGCAGCAAGTAAAACAGGAAAGAGACTGCTTTGCCACCAGCACTCACAGTGCAAGCTGCGGATGCCTGCACATGCGCGCAAGAAGCCTTCGCACTGGCAGCTAGGCCTCCGCGCGCGTCCGTTGCGGATGCCATGCGCATGCGCCAGCCCCACGCAAGCGCAGGGGCATCGCAACCTGCTGCGCAGACCCGCGGCTGGCCCCGCAGGCGACGGCCACGGCGTCGCGGAACAGGGCAGGCCGCCTGCGGCATCTCAGCCGCTCTGGGCACGCGCGGGTGCTGCTGAAGCAGACCTGGGGCTGCGTGGCAGCGCCCACCAGCACGAGAGCCTCCTCGCACATAATAATCGAGGGGCATGGCCCATCTGCCGACCTAATCTCTACACCCAGCAGCACCCCCGCAGCTGTCCGCGCCTATAACCAAACCGCATGCAACGACCTCCCTGTGCACTCCACTCAATTTGACCAGGGGGGTCCATGTGCGCTGCCCGATGCGGCCCAGGCTCAGGTCGGCTGGGCCCCACCGGCAGGAGCAAAGGAGGGCGCAGGCAGTTGCCCAGCCCCAGCGCCAATGCCGTCCTACCCTGGACACAACCCGGCGCCAAGCCAACGAGCGCCTCAGCTGCGCGAGCGGCGCCCTCGGCGCCCGCCCCATCGCGCCAGCAAGACTCAAGCGCCGCGGCCGCCCAGCCCTTCCACACTGACCCCGCCCCAGCCCCGGCGCAGGCTCAGCGGTCGCGCGGCTGCACCAGCAGCACCGCCTGCGGCACCAGCCCGTGCGCGGCCAGCGAGGCGCGCAGCGCAGCGCCCGCATACACCACGCGCGGGAACGAGGATGCGAGATCGAACTCGCGCGCGTCGCCCGCGCCCTCCAGCGAGGCCACCCAGTCATGCACGCGCTGCCGGGCGGCGGGCGCGCGATGCGTCAGGCGGTGCCACGCCGCTTCAAGACTAATCATCAGTGTCGTCACAGTGTAACACTTCGGAGCGGGGCAGCAACGTGGTCATGAAGTGTAGTGACACGCGTGTGACAGTGGTAAACTCTGAAGAGCGTGAGCGCGCGCGCCTGCCCCGCATCGCTAGCATGGCATGCGGCAACAGGGCACATGCGAACGGTCACCAACCATGCAGGGCTGACTCTACCGACGATGCAGTGCGGAAAACTAAGATTTCATGCAGCGGGACATTTGCGGCGTTGCCTGCTTCACCCTGGCATATGCCCGAAGATTTCGCTTGCCTGATGGGTCCTTGCTTGCTTGCTTGACAACCCCTGTGCCTAAGCAGCCCTAGCTGGCTGAAACAGCCTTTTACAACACGCCTGGGTGCGCCGAAAGCGCGCGCACATAGAGCCGTATCTTTCCATGTACAACGGCGCAGCGCAATGCCAGGGGGCGAGCGGGCGCGCCTGCAGCGGGTCGGACGCCAGGAAGCGGCGCTGGAAGCTGGCGCCGTCCGGCAGCCGCACGCGGATGGCCGCGCCGCCCGGCGAGCCCGGCGGCGGCTCCGGCGCGACGGCGGCGGCCGCCGCGGCCTTGCGCGCGGCGGCCGCCGCCGCCGCCTCTTCCGCTCTCCGCGCTGTTGCCTCGTCCTCCGCCCTGGAGAGGTCTTAGACATGCCTTAGGCATGTGAGGGCTGTAGCACTACATTGCGAGGCGGGCATGTGCTGGACCAGAAAATGACAGGTGACCCCGGCCGACGCTCATGGCTTCCCGCACGCTGCCATACAAGCCGATCTGAGCCCTGACAATGAAGCTACCCAGCGGCTCACACTGCCATTGACCTTCCTGGATGTTCTGCCCAACACAGGAAGACGCCTGTGAGGCAAGCACAGCAGGAGGGTGTGTCGTCACCCAGGCTGGCCGCACTTGCCAGAGAGCCACACCCTTCCTTCAGACTTGGAGAAAAAACAGAGACGAGACCTCGTCACGCTGGTCGCGCAGGAGCGCGCCTGGCGGCCGCGGCGGCCTCCGCGGCGGCGGCGTCGGCGGCGGCGGCGGCCGCGCGCTGCGCCTCGCGCGCGGCCTCGCGCTCGCGGTCGGCCGCCAGCGACTCGCGGAACGCCGCGTCCTGCTCCTCGCGCAGCCGCCGGTTGAAGTCCTGCGCACGGCCGAGGATGCCTATCATTTAGAATGAAGCATCACGCGCCCCTGCACGTCATGTCTGCTGTCTGCCCGTCCTGCTCCTCGAGCAGCCGCCGGTTGCTCGCTGACTGCTGCGCGAAATGTGCAGATCTGCCGTCCTCCAGTACGGAGCCCTGCACGCCCCTGCATCTCCTCTTTGCCGTCTGCGCACCACAAAGCAGGCGGCGGCTGAGCAGTAGCGCCCTCGCCTAGCACAAGCAGCGACGCGCCGTCCATGTGTCCAGCCGCTGCGCATGGCAGCAAGCGACTCTGCAGTCCAGCCATGCACTCAATTTCTCAACCTTGCCACCGCCCTTCTCGCCACACCCACCACATCAGCGTCCAGCATACGCGCTTGCGGCGCTCCTCCTGTCTGCTGCGAGCGCCGCCCGTGCTGGAACTGATCGTGGTCGTGCGCTTCAAGTTGATCTGCCAGGTGCGTCAGGCAGTCTTGGCAAGCCATAGGGTTTTTACCCTGACCCTAACCAGCCGGGGCGCGCCCGCTCGCGGTGCTCCGCTTGCTCCGCGACCAGCGACGCGCCGTGCTCGTCCGCGGCGCGCTTGAGCGCGGCCGCGAGCGGCCCCGGCGCGGCGGCGCCCTGCGAGGACGCGACCAGGCGCGTGCGCGCGCCCGAGAACGCCAGCAGCGCCACGAACGGGTAGCCCGTCGCGCGCAGGCTGCCCGCTAACTGCGCGCTCGCCCGGGCGCGCCGCGTCGCGCGGCCTCCAGGGCAACCTCCAGTGCAAACAGCTCGCCTGACGCTGACATTGCATGCAGTGGGATGCAGTGGGACGCGTGATGATGCCTCCTCGACCGTCCCGATTTGGGGCATGCATACCGGACCGATCCAGCAGTCTGGCCGCAGTTCCCCCTCGGCCCTGAGCGCAGCAGGCCCTCTGACTGTATCTTCCCTGAAATTTCTGTGCAGGCAGGCCGCAAGGAGGTGTCAGGCGCGCCCGGAACGCGTCGGACGAGCGCACGTCGCCGCCCCAGCACACAAAGTGCGAGTTCAGGAACGCCACCAGCTCCGGCTCGCACAGCGTGTCGACGCAGAAGCGGGCGGTGTCCTGCGCGCAGGGCCGGCAGGCGCATGGCTGGCAGAGCACGCACGGCAGAGCAATCCGCACGTCAGCGCGGTTACACTCTTGCATCAAGCAATACAACCTATATCATACACATTGCAAAGAAACAAGGGGCTGCTCACTGCTCTGCAACCAAAGACACGCTGTGCAGGTCCAAACTCTGTGCACGTCACCGCGCGCGCGCATGCAGGTGGGGTCTGGCGGGTGTGCGTTGGCACGCCCTCAGGCTCGGGGTACAGGCTGGCAGGAGGCACGCAGCAGAGACTCCCTGACTGAAGCCAGGCCGCGCCTAGTGGCTTGCTGCATGCAAATAAACAAACGGGACCTTAACTCCCAGCAGGGACTCGCTGACTGAGGCAGGGCCGCGCCTGGTGGCTGGCTGCGTGCAGGTAGACAAACAGGAACTTGAACTCCGCGTGCGCCTGGCGCGCGGCGTCCTGCCAGCCGGCAGGCGCCCAGCGCGGCCGCACGCTGCCGTAGCGCGCCGCGAAGTCGCGCGCGAACGCCGCCGCCGCCGCCGCCGGGTCTGCATCTTCGTGCCCCGCCGCCACCGCGCGCGCCACGCCTGCCGAGCGCGCCGGGCGGCGCGTCGCAGCCTGCAAGCTTCACGCATGCAGGCCTGCAAGCAAGAGCGTCACCGCATAGTGAATATCATAAAGGGGTTCACCGCAGCGGCCGTGCGCTGCTGGAGTGCGCCGGGCGCTCGCTGCGCTCAGCTGACACACGCAGGCGCGCGCAACAGGAGACGAGGGCCGGGAGGCTAGGGCGCACTGTGCAGCGCGGCCAGCACGGGCGCGGGCAGCAGGCGCGCGCTGAGGTAGCCCGCCAGGGACGCGCCCATCCTCAGCGCGCCAAACACGAGGCGGGCGCCGCTGTGCAGCGCCGCGACCGGGAGCCTGAGCAGGCGTCCGAACAGCCCACTGCCCCGCCCGCCGGCGGGTGCGCGCTGCGGCGGGCCCCGCTGCGGCGCTGGCGGCCGCGGCGGCGGGGCGTGCGGCGGCAGCGGACGCAGCGGGGGCGGCGCGGGCGCCGAGTAAGCGGTCGGCGGCGCTTGCTCTGCATCGCGCGGCCAGGACTTGGACACAGTCAATTGACGCAAGCGCTGCATATACTATCTATTCAACGCAGGAAGCACGGCTATGCAACGGATGTGCGGATCGGCCTTAGCCTTGACAAGCCAGAGCTCAACATGCAGTCAGTGCCGCACAGCACGCAAGGCACACAGGTGAGCATGCAGGTGAGCACGCTCGCAAGGGGGAAGCTGGCGCCGACCGCTCGCAGCGGCACGCGTTGTGCGCACCAAAGTAGAGCGCGAGCGCGCGGTCAAAGTTGCCGTCGGTGGCCTGCAGGAAGAAGAGCGCTTGGTCGGCCGGGCAGTTTGCTATCGCAACAAAGTTCTCCACGTCTTGCGAATTGGCTGCCATTGCGCGGAGCCGCGCCGCGAAGGAGTTCGCTCCGGCCCAGCACCACAGTCCTTGATACCTTGGGCACAGCTATCTCACCTACCCACTGGACAGTGATTGAACAGTGACCACACCCGACGAGGTTCCTCAATGGGCTAAGTAGCCCATTGCCCCTTGAGCGAGCTCGTCCTCCTAGAGGCGATCGCCTTAAATGTATTCAAGAGCGCTTACTTTGCAGAATACTGCCCAACACTGCCCGGATCTGCCCGGTAATGCATCTGCTTCACCGGCTAGGCTGAAGGCCTTCTGATAGCCTGCATCACGCTGGCTTCTGGTCAAGTCAAGTGATGCCATGCCAGCGCAGTGCCAGGGAGACGTGCTGCACGCTGCTTGGTGCGTTGCAGCGCGAGGGCGCCCCCCGTGCTGCCACGCCAGCAGGGCGGCGGCGTGCGTGCCCCGGCATCGCTGTCACGCTCACTGCGCGAACCGGGGCGACATCCCGCGCCGCGGCCCCGCGGCGCAAGTCGGGAGCGCGCTCAGCCCGCGAGCGCTAGCTAGCAGGATCGACGAGCGCCAGGAGGCTGCGGCGTGCCCGTGTAGGTGCTGCGTAAGCAGTCACGGGCGGGCTCAGCAAGCGCGCCGCGGGCGCTGCGCGGCGCAGCGGCCTGACAGCGACCGGGCCAGCGACGGGCCTGTCAGCCTCGCACGCTGCGCAGCGCTGTCCGCAGCCGCTGCGGCGCTGCTGCTGCTGTCCAGCGCGCCCGCGGCCCTGCCTGCGAGCGGCAGGGAGCCCGCCGTCGGGTGCGCGCTCACTGTTCTTGGAGAGGCAGTGCAGCACGCCTGCCCACGCGTGCTTAGCGAACACGCCAGTAACTTTTATGTGCATGTAGTCTCAAGCGCCTGCTGCCGTGTGCGCCGTTGTTGACGGCGCTGGCTTGTGCTGCGTGCCAGCAGCTCTGCCTAGTGAGCCAGCCGCGGTTTTGGTTGCTGTGGTGCACTGCAACAGAGTCTGGTCGCAAGCGCGTCCTGGGAGCGCCTGAGGAAACTGGTTGTAACAACCTGGCCGTCCCTTCTGTGCTTGACACCGTCTCCCGAAGCCTGCAGCGCAGCCGTTTAGGGCCGTGCGCGGGGATGGCAGGGCGCTGGCTGCGGCGCACCAGGTCGCAGTCGACCGCGCGTGGCTGGAGGGGCTGCTGGTGGAGGAGGCGCGCGCGAGGTGCGCACAAACCCACTTCACCCTCAACCCATGTACCCTAACCACTGTCTCCACCACGCAAGGCTGGAGGTCCTTGCTCGCAGCAGGCGGTAAGGAGAGGGCTTCGGGAACGCTGGGTGTGCAATATTATCGCGCCATAGCTCATGCGCTGTGGTGGGGCCGTGCCTGCAACTGGCGGCCTGCTGAGCTGATGCAGGTGTGCTGCTGTTTCGCACGTGCCTCACAGCAAGGGTGGTGTGCAGCATGCCAACGCGCGTGCCGCTTCAAAACAAGCATTGCGAAAGAGGCCAGCATGGGACGGCATGCATGTCTCGCGCGCCCCGCTGCGGCTTGCACCGGCTTTCGCCCGTGCTAAGCTTGAAACCAGAGCTGGCGCTGCCGCGCCCGCGCAGGCTGGCTGCCATGTCCGACGCAGAGCTGCTTGCCGCCTTCGAGCTGCTCATGCGCGGCGCGGCGCCCGCCGCCGCCGCCGCGCCGCCGCCGCCAGCTCTCAACGCAACCCCGAACCCTGCGGCGGCGCCCTGGCGCTGGCCCTGGGATCCGCCGCAGGCCGACCGCGTGCCGCCGGCCGCGCCCGGGCGGCCGCTGCTGCCGTGGCTCGGCGCGCTGCGGAATGTGCCGAATCCCATCGCTGAACCCTCGCAGGGCGCTGCAGTCTCCTTGAATGGCAGGGGCAACGCCGCTTCTGGCAACCCTGATGCAGTTGCAGCGGGGCCTGCATCTGGGGGCACGCGGGCGAGCGAGGAGGGCGCGAGCGGCGGGGATGCGGCAGCAAACCTGGAAAGGGCGCTGCGCAATGGCGGACCCAGCGGCGGCGGCGCGGCGCACGACGCAGCCGCCCCGCCGAGCGCCGGGCCCGGGAGCCAGGGCTTTGGTGTGTACCAGAGTCAAAGCTCTTCTCCGCCCGCGCCTGATGCTCCCGGCCGCGGTGGCGGCGGGCCGGGGCCGGCCGCGCCTGCCAGCGCCGCGCCCGTGCGCGACCCTGAGCCGAGCCCCGCCTCTGCTGCGCGCCAGCCGCTGCAGGACGACAAGGAACAGGGCCCGGCTGCGGTACGAGAGCCAGGCGACGAACGGCAGCAGAGTGGGGACGCGGCGACCGAACAGGAAACAGACGCTACCGCGCGCCTCCTGCGTGCGTCCGGTGCAGCCCTGCCGGGCGCCGACACAGGCCCTGGGCAGCCGCGGACCGGCGAGCCGGGCTACAAGCTGAGCCTGGAGCAGGGTGCGTACGGGGAGGGGTGCTGCGCAAGAGGTGCATCAGAGATTTTATGGACAGGTGCTGTGTCTCATGCTGGCCGCCAGAACTGCGCGAAACGCGTGTGTCTGATGGCGCTGCCTGCTCGTGACGGAGCAGCTGGGTGGTTTTCCTGTTATAGTGCCAGAGATGCAATGTCATGTGCAGCACAAGTGTCCTGGGCGGTGTCTGTGTGGCGTCCCTCATGTGTGCTGAGAGTGGCATGCAATCAAGCATGTGAGTCACTGAAATTGCAGAGGCCCCACAACTCCTGCGCCGCCGCATGCGCCGCGCCGCTCGGACCTGGGTGGACGGCAGCCATCGCAGTCGTGTGGGCTGCTTAATTTCCGGTTGGGGACCTCCTTTGTCTGTTCACGCTCTGCATGGATGCATCGCCGGTCACCAGGCGCTGTCAGCCCTTTCGACTGCGGCGCGCAGGCAGCGCTGCAGGCGCGACGCTGCTGCGCGCGGGTGCGGCTGCCGCGGTCGGCGCGGCCGCCGCTGCGGCCGCGGCCGGCGAGGCCCTGCGCGCCGCGACGCCGGGGCTGCCCTGGGCAAACCTGGATGCGGCTGTGGGCGGCGTGCAGCTGCCGGGCGCCGCGACGAGCGGCGCTGTGCTCGCGGGTATGCTCCACCGTTCCTGCGTCCGTGCGTTGCTGACCCTGAGCTACCCTGACACTGCCCTCGCACTGGGGCTGCAGGCACCATGCTGCTCGTTGCAGCCTTCCGCCGCGGCGTGGCCGGTCGGGGCGCCGCGGGCGAGCAGCCAGGGGTCCCGCCGCAGGGCGATCCTGGATTCTCACAGCAGCGCGCGTCAGACGCCTCTGCGCGCAAAGCGCACGGCGCGCCGCACATGGCCGACCCGGCCGGCCTGCGCCTGCCGTTCAGCCTGCAGCTGCGCTGGCCCTTAGACCTCCCCGGCGGCTGGTCGGGGGCTGCAGCGGGCCGTAACGGAGCGCCCGGCGCGCGTACGCCGCGCGCCGCGCCCGCTAGCACCAGCGCTGCCGGCCGGGCGGGAACGCCCGCCGCAGCGGAGAGCGCGCCCGGTAGCCAGGTGCTGTGGCGGCGGCAGGCGGGGGGCGCCCCGGAGGGCGCAGACCCCGAGGACCAGGGCGCATCCGCCGCGCCAGCGGGCCCCGTGCTGTGGCGGCGCGGCGACGCCGCGGCGCCCCCGGGCGGCATCCTGTGGACGCGCACGGAGGAGGGCGCGCCGCGCGCGCCAGCGGCCGCTGCGCCGGCCGCTCCGGCGGGGTCAGGTGCGTCTTCCGCGGGCGGGGGCGCTGCGGCCGTTGCTGCGAGAGCGGCTGCCGCCAGCAGCAAGTACGAGGACCCGTGGCGCACGCCCATGCCCGGGCTCGAGGCACAGCTGTCCGGGCCGAACGGCGCCGCCCAGGACGCGCGCGGGGACGCCGTCGCAGCGCCCGACGAAGCGGAGGAGCAGGGGCCGCAGCAGGCGCCGCGGGACCGGCCGGCTGGCGGTGGCGCGAAAAGCGGTGAGGAGGCTGCAGCGGGGGGCCGTGCTGGGAGGGGCAGTGGCGCGGCCGCGCCGGGCCAGCGCCGCAGCCGCGCCGCGCTGCTGGATAATTTCGAAGCCTAGGCCGCGGCGCCGGGGGAGCCCGGACAGGGAGCGAGGGAAGTACTGGGCACTTGGTGATGCATGACGACGAGCATGCATGTCCATGTCGCTGCGCTGTCTGCAATGAGCGGAGCCGTGTGAGGGAAGACATGTAAAACGTGGGCAGTGTCGAGCATGCATGTCTGTGTCGCTGCGCTGTCTGCTGTGAGCGAAGGTGTGTGAGGGAAGACTTGCAAGAGCGTGGGCAGTGTCCCAACATGCGGAGGCACCACTTTTAGACGCTACAGCCAGCCGTTGAACCATGAGTGCTGTCGTTGCTCAGGGTCTTGGTCAGCTCATCATCGCGTCTTTTACATGGTGCATGTGCACAGCTTAGGCAAGGAACTATCGCTTGCCCGGGCACCTCCAGCCTCATAGGCCCCACCCCTGCCACACTATAGCACCCCGACCGGCCCAGGGTGGCGCAGATGTGCCTGGCCCCAGCGCTCCAGCGCTCACCGGCGGCGGTCATACGAGCCCGTCGGCCTGAACAGGCCGGGCGCGACCACGCCGCCCGCCAGCGGCCCGCCGTGCAGCGGCACAAACTGGGCCAGGCGCCGGCGCGCGGGCGGCGCCTGCGCCGACTCGGCGCGCGGCCCTGTGCCGACGCTTGTGTCGGGGCTGGGGTTGTGCGCGGCGCCGGCCGCCGCGCGGCGGCGGCGCCGCCGCAGCGTGTTGCCGCCCTCGCCGACGCTGACGGGCAGCTGGTCGCCGGGCGCGGCGTGCAGGCCGCGCAGCGCCTCTGCGTGCACGCCCTGAAGGTGCGCCGGAACCCGCTGCAATCCCGGCAGGCGCGCGAAGGCGCGGCCTGCCGCAGCGCCGGCCGGCGCGGTCTGCAGGCGGCGGGCGGCTGGGCCGCTGTAGGCGCCCGCGCCGGCGCGCTCGGTGTTAGCGCCGGGCGCGGCTGTTGGGTCGGCAGGCGCGTCCGGCGCAAACGGGCTGAAGTCTGGGAGACCCGGTATGGCCTGCGCCAGGCGCCGCCCGCCGCCAGGCAAGCCATTCTCGCCCTGCCCAAGCAGCGTGGGCAGCATGGCCCCTGTCGTGCCGTAGCCGCCGTACGCTGGGCGTCGGGCGGCCGGGTCCCCGGCCTGCTGCAGGCGGCGGCCCACGGCGGGCACGGAGCCCAGCACCTGGCCCAGCAGGGAGGGGACAGGGAGCGTGTCGGCGGCGCTGCCGAGGAATGGCATCGCGCCGCCGTACGCGCCCAGCGTGCCTCCATAGGCGAACTGGTCCACGCGCGGATCGCCCTGCTGCAGCCGCCGCGCGCTGCCGCCTGGCGCATGCCGGAGCTGCCGCGCGGCGGCGGCGCCCTCCGCGCCAGCCTCGCCGCTGATGCTCAGCGGCATGGAGGCGGCCCCGGTGGCGCCTGTCGCACTGGCGCCGCTGCTGTCAGCGGCGCTGTCAGCAGCCGCGCCCATGCCAGGGATGCTCTGCTGCGTGGATGATGCTGAAGCGGATACAGGCGAGCCAGGCGTGCCGGGCCCCGCGCTGTTGGTGGCTGAGCCCGCGCCGGGGCTCTGCGAAGCGAACGAGCCCCCGGCGCTGGCGAGGCCCGCGCTGTCGGCCGCGGCGGCCATGCGCGTGGGCGAGACGGGAGCGCCGCTGCTCGTGCCGCCGGCAGCTGCGCTCATGCCAGAGATGCTGCGTGGCAGGAGAGTGTCCCCGCCAGGCGCAGGCTGCGTGCCGTCGCCGGCGGCCGCCTGCCCAAGAGCGCCCTGGTCGGAGCCTGGGCTGGTGGCGCTGACCGCGCTCCCGCCGCCATCGCTGTCAGGGCCGGCAGGGGCTGCGCTATTTGCCAGTCCGCCGGCAGCGGCGTCCGGGCCCTTCCTGGAGCGGCCGCCGCCGCCGCCGCCGCCCCCGCTGGAACCGTCCAGCTGCCACGCGACGTCTGAGGCGTCCTGCCCGGCGGGATCAAGGGCGCCGAGGGTGCTGCTGCTGCCACCGCGGCCGCTGCTGCCGCCGCTGCCGCCGCCGCCTGATGACAGTGGCATAAAGTGCCCGCTGCCTCCCACCAGGCGCGTTTGGCCGGGGCGTGCTGTGGCCAGCAGGCTGTCCTGTGCGGCGGCGCTGTCTGCGTAAACGTGCTGCAGCAGGCACAGCGCGAGCAGCGCTTGTGCAAGAGGTTGCCTTGTGGCGCCCATTGCTGCTGAGCGCGACCTGCGGCACAAGCGCACGCCACACGAGTCTGGCGGGGCTGCAGCACCCTTGGTTGACCTGTGAGTGAACGGCACACTCACCTGCTATGCCCCACGCTTGGGTGCGAGTACCGAGTGGTACGGCGAAAACCAAGTGGCGTAACTGCCAAGCTCGGGCAGCCAAAGGCGCTCCCTTCCGACTGGTCAGGTCAAACCTGTGGCACAGACGGGGTCAGCTGCTGCGAGTATGCCCAGCAACACGAAGGACTGTGCGAGAGCATATGTGTACCTGCCCACAGCTGGGTGGAACGCGGTGTACTCGGCTTCGTGGCTCCTGCTGCGCGGTCGATCGAGCCTTTGAGCACTTGTACAGACCTCCTGACCGGTGCGCTAGAGCGAGCTGCGCATTTGATTTTTCCGCCAAGCCCTCTGTCAGGGTCCAGCTTTATGATTAACAGTCTTGTTACCTATAGGCGTATCACAGGACGTCCTTTGTCCAGTAGCGCTTGGCGCTGATGTTTTTGCTTGCTTGTATGTGCATCGCCACTGAGCAGCCCACCTGCTCGAGGTCGTTTCAAATTCTGCTTGGCTTAGCTGCAGGGCTGTGAAGCTCTGCTAGGTTGTGTGCTGCTTGCGCAGCTCTAACTGGCGGAAGGCTGCGCAGCACGCTGTTATAGTGTCCTCCAATCACCTCGTCCCAGCAACCTGCCAAGTTACACACTCTCACCACCCTCCCACCCCACCATCACTCCTCCAACGCGCTCACATCGCTGCCAGGCTCCATATCCGTTGGCTGCTCAAGCGCCTGCCCCGCCGCCTCCAAGCGGCGCCTGCGCTCCTCCTCGACCTGGGCAACAAGCCTGTCGGCCTCCTGGTCGCTGATCCCGCCCTCCCTTCCGGCGCCCGCCTGCGCCCAGGAGCGCTCAGCAGCGCGCCGGCTGCGCCTCACAGGGACTCGCAGCGCCGCACTGGCAAGCACGGCACCTGCTGCTCTGGCCGGTCGGCAGCCGGGCACGGTCCCGCCCCTGCGAGCTCGGCGGCGCCGGTGGATGCAGCACTGCCGCGCTCTGGCGCGGCGCCGCCGCCCTCCAGCGCGCCGCTCTCCAGCTCCTCCGGCGCACCACACGCGCTCCCCGCATCCCACCGCTGCAGCTCGCGTGCGCCATCGCCCGGCGAGTGCGCCAAGCTGCGCCGCGCAATCTCCGCGTCGGTGGGGAGCTCCCCGGCAGCTTTCTGTCCGACCTTTGTGTCCATGCTCTCCGGGCGCATATGATAATGGCTGGGAGGAGGGAGGTTGTGCTCAGCAATATTTGTATTTTTTGAGCCTGGGGAAGCAGGGGGAGAGAGTGAAGAAGACCAGAGAGAGGAGACAGCCTGGGGCGCAAGCGGGGCACCACCCACCCCAGCACACGCGCTCTGGCCGCTGCAAGGCGTGCTGTGTGCAACATGTGCGCAACGCCCCTCGTGCTGGACACACCCACGAAGGTGATCTGCTAGTTCAAGCACTGAGCCAGCCATCTTGTCCATGGAGCTTTTCAACGCATGTAGGTTCTGAGCACCCATGCAAGATCGCCCATAATAGGACTGTGCTTCTCAAATCTACTCCATGTGCTGGGCCTGTGTCAGCTATCACAGCTGACAGGCCAAACCAGTCTCATAGGATGAGGATGGTTTGAGGATTCCTGCAGTGAACAGGTGCTCTGAGTGTGTCTTTGTGACTTGCATCAGAGACGTATTTCAGTATGATCGACATGGAGTCTGGTTTCATGCCCGTGCGCTGCATTCCATGCACGACACTGGCTCTTCTCGATGATGTGCAGTCCAATCCACAATAACCTGCACACATCCGAACTGCACATGCCTAGCTCAAGCCCATGATGGCATGTACTACAAGAGCGCTCAGGTGTTCCTACAGCAAGTATACATCATAAAGCACCATTGCTGCCTGCTTGCATCGTGGCAATATTGCCACAGCAGCAGCGGATAGGCAGTAAGCCCCATGCTGGTAAGCAATGGTAATTGTCGGACTCCCAGCAAAGCAAAAAAAGCGTGCCAAGTACGTGCTAGTACCTTAGACCGTCTGCATGTGGACGACCGCTAAAGGCGCTCCAACTTCCTGCGTGCGTTCCTTGGTGCATGGCAGAGCAGATGAAGCAGCGCCACAACGTGAACTGAAGTATTACATTGTGGTGCAAATGTCACCGGCCTTGCGAGTCCTGTTTTAGCATGGAAGGGCAGGCATACACAATGCATACGCTGGGCGCATGTATATCCAACTCATGAGCGCTAAACATGTATGTACTTGCTGTAGGAGCACCTGACTGCTGGTGAGGCACATGCCATCATGGCCGTGCGTGAGGCCGTTAAGCGGCGCGCAGCCTGGGGCTAGTAACACATGAAGCAAGGGTGACCAGAACTGTTGTCAGGAGCCAGACAGGCGCGCAAGGAAAGTGCCCAGGGAGCCCCCCCCCGAAGCATGCAAGAGTGGATACCACCGCTGCAAAGCTTTCAAGCGGTGCTTATCGGAGGCCAGGCAAGCAGAAGCAAGAATGTGCGGGTAGGTGTGCAACTAGCCCCAAGAATCTCAGTGGGTCCAGACAACAAGTTGACTATGGAGGACGCCAGCATGGGCCCCGCCAAGAGGTAGCTTTGCAGTTCACAACAGTGGACACGCTCACTGCGCAGGAAGCCCCTGATGGCCCTGCTTGAGGCTAGCCATGTGACCCTTTTCAGAGGCACAGCCAGAACCTGTGATCAGGGATGCCCGGCATGCCCGTCGCCGCAGCTCCGCTGCAGGTACGAAGTGCGGCATTGCACTTAATCAGCACATGCTGATGGAGCTCTCTGCTCACAGAAGCTGGCTGTGCCTCTGATAAGGGCTACAAAGGCTACTTTCAACCAGGGCCCATGCGGGCTTCCTGCGCAATGAGCACGTCCACTGTTGTGCACCGCAAAGCTAGCCTTTGGCGGGACCCATAATGGCGTCCTGCATGGTCAACTGTTGTCCGGGCCTAATGAGCTCCTTGAGGCTTGTCGCTCACTTCGCACGTTCTTGCTACTGCCCGCCTGGCCTCCCAGCAGCACCGGTCGAAAGCTTCACAGCAGTGGTATCCGCTCTTGCACGCTTCGGGGGGGCCACGCCAGGCAAGGAAGTTCCTTGCGCGCCTGGCTGGCTCCTGTCAACAGTTCTAGTCACCCTTGGTTCAAAATCACTTGCCCCAGGCTGCGCGCCGCTTGACGGCGTCGCGCATGGCCATGATGGCCTGTGCCTCATGTGGGTGCTCCTATAGCAGGTACATGCATAGACCAGTATTGCTGTGTGCTTTGCATCGTCGCGATTATGTCATGTAGCATTTATTGCCTCAGCAGCACCGTGTGAATAAGCCCCACACTTGCTTCTGTCGGGCCCCCAGCAAAGCAACCAAAGCGTGCCTTAGCATACGTCATGCGCGAGTACGGCCTGGTGAGCACACACGCTTCCAGGGGTCGGGCATCAGCTATGTGCTGCTCTGCACGGCGGCATCCGTGGAGTGTGCCTACAGGCGCGCATGAGAGTGCTTGGAGAAAAGAAATGATAAGGTGCGGCGCAATGTCTGCTTCAGGGCAATTTTTTTTTACGCATGCTTCCAGAGGAAGGTGTAGCAGAGGAAGAAGAGGAAGGTGTATGGAGAAGCAATTGAGCAGCGCCAGATGAGGGCCCTTCGTTGTTACATTGCCATGAGAATGTCACCGGCCTCGGAGTCCTGCTAGAGCATGGAAGGGCAGGCCACTCCACAGTGCTTGCCCTGGGCACGCGTCTTTCCCGTTTACGAGCGCTTCAGAACACAATTCAAGCGCGCTGGAAGTTGTCTACTATGTGCAACACGGACTCTTGTCTACGCTGCTGCTTCAGCAGCACGAACAGCAGCGGATGAATCCCATCCAATTCAGCCGTCTAACGCACTAGCTACAAGAACAAACGAGCTGATCATGCAGGGAAGGCTGGTCCGCAGGCCACCTATAAACGCGCCTGCTGGCAGCATGCAGTGCAGGGCGCACCCCGCAAAATTTGCAAAGCCGTGAACAAAACAAGCAAGTGCAGAGCACCATTCAGGGCCCCCAGGACAAGCGGCGAGAACCCGACAAAGTCGCAATGTCCGGGCCTCCGCTGGTCTTGTACACCACGCCGCAGGCACGGGAGCAGCCTGGGCAGCAAAAGGCGCAATGCGGAGCTGCGCGGCAGGCATGCCCGCCGCCGCAGCTCCGCTGCAAGCACACAAAGTACGGCGTCACAACATGCTGATGACTCTGGCTGACCCTTTAAAAAAGGCTACAGCGCTACGCTCAAGCAGGGCCCATGCTGGCTCCCTGCAAGATCAAAACATGCATTGCTGATAAATTGCAAACCTAGTGCTGGCGCCCTACATGAACAATTGCTCTCTGGAACCCACCAAGCCTCTTAAAACTAGCCGCTGGCCTACCTTTCATGCTCTCGCTACTGCCTGCCGGCCTCCCAGCAGCCCCGCTTGAACGCTTTGCGGTGGCCGCCTCCACGCTTGCATGCGTCTGGGGGAGGGTCGCGCCAGGCACTCTTCTTGCGCGCCTGGCTAGCTACTGACATCATTTCTTGGGTAGGGGCGCGCAGAGCACAGTCCCTGCGCGCGTGCCTGGCTCCTGACCTAAACTCTGGCTACCTTCAATCGACGGTCACTGGCCCAGGGCGTAGCGCCGCTCGGCAGCCTCACGCGCGGCGCCGCGGCGCGCGCGCGCGGCTCGCGCCGCATGCGGCTACGTGTCGCGCGGGTCGTGCAGCGCGCCACGCGGCGACTTGCCGCTGTCGTCTGACGTGCGCAGCGGGCTGATCGCTTCCGAGGACGCGCCGTCGGTGTCGCCCGAGCTCGAGCTCGCCGCGTCGGCCCAGTCGCGCTCGAGCCGCTCAGCAGCCTGCCGGCGGAGGCGCACGCGTCAGCGGGCGCCGCAGGCGCGCACGGCGCATGCTGCTTCGGCATGGCATGGCATGGCATGGCATGGCATGGCATGGCGGCATGACATGCACGCGTGTGGCTGTTGCTGACGCTGGAGCTCAGGAGGCTGGCGTTGCATGACGGACAGAGTGCTCTGCGTGGGACCACGCAGTGCGGCCAAGTAGACACCACGGTCCCTTATAACAAAGGAAGGCAAGCACGGATCATGCCAGGCAGGCACACAAGTGCCCGACTCAGCTGACATGATGGCACAGCGGTGCGCCTGCACCGTATGCCAGGCCGTGCTGCCGCGCGCCACGGTGCGGCCGCGCCAGCAGCTGCGCGCGTGCGCCGGGCGCGCCAGGGCGGCCGCGGCGGCGGCCGCGCAGGTGAGCGGCACGCGGCGGCTGCGCTTGCGGCGGCGCACGGGCGTCTGGCACACGGGCGTCGCGGCTGCCAGGGCCGCGTCGTCGCGCGCCTCGCTGCGGCCGCGCTTGCGGCTGACAGCGGACGCCGGGCGCGGGGCGGGCGCGTCGCCCGCGGACAGTGAGCGCTCGCTGCCCTCCTCCTCGCTGCCCTCCTCCTCGCTGTGCTCGTATGCGGGCTGCGACTGCTCCTCATCGCCCTCGCCGGGCGGGTGGGCGCCCTCCTCATCGCCCTCGCCGGGCGGGTGGGCGCCCTCGCTGGGCGGGCGCGTGGCGTCGTCTTCGTCGTTGACATTGTTGTCGTCGTGGTCCACCACCGCCACCGCCGCTGCCGCGGCGGCCGCCGCCGCCTCCAGCATGGGCAGGCGCAGCGAGTTCGGCAAGGGGGGGCCGAGCACGTCGGTCATGGGGCAGCGGCCGCGCGGGTCGCGCGGGTACTTGTACTGGCCCTGCGCGCAGCCGGGCGGATCAGGACGCGCGCAGGGCGCGGCCAGGCGGCGGGCGCTGCGCTGCAGACCTGCTCTGCGCGCATGTAGCACACTGCCAGCACCAGTGGCATGGCTGCAGCCCTTGTGCCGGGAACAGTGTGGCACGCGGAAAGGCGCACATGGAGGCCGTAAGGTGGTCGGGGTGCTGCGCGGGCAGGGGCGCGCCGTGACATTCCGGCAGATCCAGTAGCGCTGGGAGTAGCAAGAGTCTATGGCCCCAGCGTCCGCCGGGGCCTCGGGTGCGCCGGCCCAGGCTGTCAGCGCCGGCGGCCGCGGCCGCTTCTTCGGCGGCAGCGTGGCCAGGTCCGGCGGCAGCGGCCGCTTCTTCGGCGGCAGCGTGGCGGGGTCCAGCGTCAGCAGCCGCTTGGTCGGCGGCGGCGCGAAGGTGGCGGCGTCGAGGTTGCGCTCCTCGGGCGCGGCAATGCGCGCGACCTGCGCCGCCTCCCGCGGCCCGCTCAGGCCGCAGTGCTGGACCGCGTTTGCGGCGACGCCTCTCGCAACTGTGCTGTGCTGCGACGCTGTGGCCCTGGACATGCCAGGCGCGCGTCAAGAGCCATAAGCGACACTGCCGGCTCAGTGCCCTGGTGTGCAGCAAGAGCCGCGCCCCAGTCTTGCACACACTGCAGAGCTTCACCACCAAGGCTTGGGTGCGCAGCGCACAGGGCGTGCTGGTGACTGCTGTGCAGGTCTTGCACCCTCCACTCACAGGCGTGGGAGGGCACTGTCGTGCACAGGCGGCCAGGGGGTGTGCTCACCTGCCGGCGCGGCCGGCGCCCCGGCACGGACGTGGCCAGGCTGTCGGCCATGTCCGTCACGTCTGTGGAGCCCGAAATGGCTGTGTACGATGGGCTAGCGCTGCGCACACGCAGCATGCTGGCGGTCCTCCTGCGCAGCAGCACCGCACTGCTGAGGTCATCTGACCTAAATGTGCACCGGCTTGCAATGCGATGGAGGTGTCTGGAGCGCTTGCAAGGCGCGCAGCGCCTCGCACTAGCTGTCACACACCAGCAACGCCCTCCCACTGCTAGGCGCGGCGCCAGGCCCCACACCGATTGGCTTTGAAGGCAGGACAAATCACGTCAAATCAGCACCCGAGGATCCGTGATCCAGCGCGGAGAGCGGAGACTGCGATGGCCGTGTAGGCCTTGCAGGGCTCTTTGCCTGTGCAGCACCGTGCCTGTCCTTCTGCCCAGGGCAGCACGGAAACATGTCAGGCGGGGGCGCGCACCGTGTCCGAGTTTCTCCTCTCGCGTTTGGCAGCGCCTGCAGGGCACAGGCGGGCGGCCGGCTCAGACCGCCCGACCAGCCACTGCTGTCACACCGCACAGGTGAGGCTGGGGTGTAACCAGACGCTGCCAGGAGGAGTCGCTGCGAGCAGGAGAGGCCTGACGGTAGACAGGACGTCTGCTGTACTCCAGGCCTCATCTCCGACACCATCAGGGTTTCCAGAAGGGTTATAGGGCCAGCTTTCAGGCACACCAAGTTGCACACCAAGTTGGCTGATACACGGCTGTCATACACTCATTCTAGCTGCTCAAGGTCTTGCAGACAAGGCCGCTGTTCGCGCATGGCTGTTACAATGAACAGCATCTAGTCGCGCATCTGAGACCGCCGTCACCAGTAGCCTGCCATACGCTGGCACTGGGAAACAGCGCGCTTGGGACGCGAGCGCACAGCACGCAGGTATACTTGACGTGCTCAGCGGCGCTAGACGCCACGCCTGCCCTTCGCGCCGCCCGCTCCGCTGCCAGCCGGCGGCTTGGGCCCGCTAGCGCCGAGCGCCGCTTTGGCCGTCGGCGCTCTTTTTGGCGGCTTGGCTGTGAGCGAGTCGGGCGTCTGCGGCTCGCCTTGCGCTGCCTGCGCGGGGTTGTCATGTCACTGCCAAGGTATTTGGCGACATCTTTGGCCTGGGGGCGTCCTTTTGCATGTGCGTGCTCTCGTATAATTCACGCGCCCTGCATGCAGGCTCAGGATGCTCTACCCTCTGCATCTTTCAAGTCAGTCACTGCCCCTGAGTGTCTACAAGGCGCTGCAAGGCTGTGCGTGCGTACTGTTGTGCAGGGCAGCCCATGCGCATGCAATTACATACGTGAATGTGAGCGCAGACATGGGACAGGCCTCAAAAAGATGACCAGGCCGGGCAGGCGCGGCTGTGACATGAGGCAGGCCGCATACTCTACCTTCCTGCATGCGGTGAGCCGCGCAGTGGTCAACCTGACAACAAGCTTGGAGACAGACATGGGCATGTGGGGTTGGCGGTGGCTGGGCGGGCCGGCGCGCCCGCATGCGCGCCGCCCGCCGCGCGCACACGTAGACCAGGAGCGCGGTCGTGGCCAGGCAGGCGATGAGGCCCACGATGCAGCCGGCCAGGATGCCTTGCACCGCTGCAAAGCTCAGGCCGGTGCCATCTGCACGCGCGGCCTCTCCCCTCTTCCCCATCCTTGGTCACATGCATGGGGGCTCACAGGCCAGTGGTGTGCTGTCCGATGAGAGCAGGTGCCGAGAGACTGCATTCTGCCGCCCAGCTGAGCATGAGCTGCTTCTTGGTGCATGTGAGTACATGACTGCAGAAAAACTCCGAGTCCCCAGCCTAGGAGCCCTCGTTGCAAGGCCGTCATGCCACAGTCTCACCGCATGGGACCTCGCTGGTACCATCAACAAGCTGGGCGTGCGGCTGCAGCGCACTCCCAGGCACGGGGCAGCCCCGGGGCGCATGCCGTGCGATCTGATAGAAGCCACTGCCTCGCCCTGCCACAGATGTGGCATGCACTGGACATGCACTGGATGAAGTGCGCCAGGCTGGCCGGTGGGCGCACCCAGGCACCAGCGCGCAAAGGAGGACTGGCAGGGCGTGGGGGTGGCGACCACTGCGCTGGATTCTGTGCCCGAGATGAAGTTGACGGGCTGGCGGCCGTAGATCTGCTGCCAGTTGGGCGCGCCCGGCGGCGCGGGGATGCCTGCGCCGGCAGCGCGCGCGCAAGCGTGTTTGACCGCCGTGCAGACTGGGACATGGGGGCACCGGGCGGCTGTGTTTTGCAAAGTGACAGGGGAACGCTGGGGCGCTGCATGCACACGCTATAGGCACGTGCGGCGTAGCGTCAAAGATGTAAGTCGCTTCAGTGACTGCCAGGCCGCTGCGATGTACGGGTAGAAGAGTGGCCCTTCCAAATAGAGCAAGGGGCCGGGAGTTGGCCTTCAATTGTGTATCTGCGCGGCGGGCGCCGCGCCTGGCAGGATCGTCGGTGCGGGCGTCGGCGTCGGCGGCGCCGCGGGCGCGCCGGGCGGCGGCGGCGGCGGCGGCGCTAGGCACGCGGCCACCGGCGCGTAGCCCGACAGCAGCTGCCAGTAGGGCGCGCCATTTACTGTCTGCGATGTAACGTACCCCGCGAAGTTTGCGGCCAGGTCGCCAGACGGCCCGCGCCAGTCGATCAGCCGCCCGCCCGCCAGGTCCTCGTCCTGCGCCGCGCGTGAGCAGTGCAGGGTTTTGCTGGCGGCGGGGTTGCCAGGGCGGGCCGGTGCGCCCTTGCACACCAGTTCGCGCAGCGGTCCTGCTTGACCCATACCTGAGAAGGATAGGGTCAGACCGTGGGAGGTCGTCGTGCACTGCAGCAGTGGATATCCCTCGTCTGTGACAGGTCGTCCGCATGTACAGCAGCGTGCCAGTCTTGGTGTGAGATGGCCAGGGTCGGCCGCAGGCGCGCGGGCGCGCCTTCACATAGTCGAACCAGTGCACCAGCTTGATCAGCGGGAAGTGCGCCGCGATGCTCAGCGAGTTGGCGGTGTCGCCGGCGGTGTTGTAGATTTGCTCCCACCTGCGCGGGCGCCGCAGCACAGGCCGCACTGGAAACACACCATGCGCGCTGTGCCCTCTACGCATGCCACATGGGCCTTACCATGTAAGAGCAACAGCAAGCCACTTGTGCACAGAGGCGCACGTAGGGCTGCTCGGCAGGCGCACCAGAGCGACTTGACCTGCAGCTCGGTGGGCGCCGAGGCGCGCGTGTCCGGCGCGGGGTTCCAGAGCGCGGCGGTCTCCGTGATGCTCATTGGCTTGCCGCGCGCGGCCGCATAGGGCCCGTAGAAGTCATGCTCGCCGCCCGAGAACTGCATGGTGCAGAGTAGAATTACAAAGTGCTCGCGTGTGCAGCACGGGACTGCTGTGCGGCGTCCAATAATCAAACAGGACCGGTGTGGGGCTGGAGCCCCTCGGATGTGTCTTCAAACTTGCGTGCATGCGCGCTGCTGTGCACGTCTGACACAGCCAAGCTCGGATGCATCAAGTGATGCGGCTGGTGTGCAGCAGCTTTGGACATGTTGCTGTACTGACAACTTTTATCGGGCCCAGCGCCCACGCGCGCCGCCCAGCAGGGCGGCCCTCGGTACAGACACCCTGGTGCGCCACACGCACACCCTAAACTACCCGCTGCTGCAGCGCACCAGGCTGCTGAACTCGCGCAGGCCGGGCGAGGTGTTGACGTCATACACATTGGCATGGGCCGGGTCTGTGCCGCCAACGTGGTACACCTGCGCGCGCGCCTCCGGTTGCGCACGACCGCGGTGTGCGCATAGGGTAAGGCCATACCCTACCATGTATACCTGGCACATGAGGCAGCGATCATTCCCTGCACCTGTGGCCGCGCGCGCACCGATATGCTTTGCTGTGCATCGACATGCTTTGCTGTACCCTGCGGCCGCACGCGCACCGACATGCCGACCCAGTCGACGTGGGCGTCGCCGGGGTAGTAGGGCGCGTAGGGGTCGTCCAGGTCGCTGACCACGCCGTCGCCGTTGGTGTCCATGGCCGCGTAGTTGGCCGTGCCCGGCTTGGCCGCCAGCCTGCGCGCGCCACGCCGACGAGTCGGATCAAGAACCAAAATTTGGTACGTGCTTTAAAGACAGCAGGGGCAAGTACACACGGTTGAGAAAGCTCAATGTTTGGCACAGGCGTGAAAAAGGCAGGGGCAAATTTACACATTCGGTTAAGCTCCGCTGGGCCGCAATGGGCGGCACCGCTGCAGGCAGAAGTGCAGGTCATGCTGCTCTCACACAGAAGGCCGTCGACAGGGGCAGGCTGCGCCTCGCTGCTGGCACAGTGTGCTGCTGTATTTGTGTACACGTGTCATGCCCAGCAAGGGCGGCGCGCGGGCCGCACGGGTAGAACGGCCAGGGGTAGCCGTAGCCGTTGTTGGGCGCCCACAGCATCTTGCTCGCGCAGGTGTTGTTGTGGATGATGGCGGCGGCCATGCGGAAGGCCGCCACGTACGCCGCCGGCTGCTGGCCCCAGGGGTACCCTGCGGCAGCCGCGCGCTGGCGCGGCGTCACCGGCGCCGTGCGCGGTGCGCCCAACAAGCAGGGACGTCTCATGTATCACCCACAGCCGCGGCAGCACGTCTGCCATGCGCGCAGCCACAGCCGGCCATGGCCCCTGTTAAGTTGATGGAAAATCCGGTCATGCGCTGGAGCGTCAGCATACAGGTTCAAAGGGTTGGGCCCTATCCTGAGGGCCCGCACAGGCGCCGTTCATCTCGTGGGCAAAGCGCACGAGGAAGCTGACGCCTTGCTGCGCCATGAGCGCCGCGCACATGGTCAGCCTCGCCGGCGCAAGCCGAGCACGGCCACAGTGGAAACATGCACAGGCGGGGAGGCGCTTCACAGTTCATATGCATATCTGGCACTTGACCGCCACTCGTGTGCAAATGCCCCTCATCACAAACCTTTGCGCGTGCTGCGCGCAAAGTCCGCTCTTAGCAAGGCCGCTCTTGCTGTTTGACCGTCTGTGCATGACTTGGAAGCCGCGAAGCAGAAGGCCTTGCCCCTTACTCCTTGAATAAAGGTACCTCACGAACCCTCGGTTGCGCCCTGCCGAGCGGCGGCGGGGGCGCACCATCTCGTACGCGCGCAGCACCACCGCGACCTGCAGCACGGAGGCCGCCGTGACGGCCGCCAGCCCGCCGTTGGGCTCCAGCGTGAGCACCAGCATGCCCTTGACGGCGGCCACCTGCGCGCGCGCCAGTGCTTGACGTAAGCCCTCACCTAGACCCTTTACAGTCGCCGCCTGCACCGACTGACGGCCCGCCAGCCCGCCGCTGGGCTCCAGCGGGAGCCCCAGCATGCCCCTGACGGCGGCCACCCGCACGCGCTTGTGCTTGAGGTAAACCCTAAACCCTAACCCTGCACAGCCGCCGCCTGCACCGGCCCGCGCCAGCAGCCCCGACTTCCATCCCCGCCGCGTAGTGTCAGTGTGCAGCCGCAGGTGAGCTGTCAGGCTGGGCGCATGCTGAGCGGTGAGCGAGGGAGGCAGGCGCTTGTGACAGTATGCGGGCGCGCCTGCGGAAGCACCTCGCCCAGCCAGTACATGTCGTTCAGGTCCATCGGGAGGCCCACAAAGATGTCAAACCTGCGCGCTGCCAAGCAAATTTAGCAATGCATGACCCTGATATGTCTTGCGAGGCTCCATTTCAGCGACCATGCTCCGTGTCGTGCGGGTCCATCAGCAAGTGAGCATGCGCTGCTCGCCTGCGGCGCGACTCTGCCAGCATTCTTACACACAATGCAGACATGGCTTGGAGACGGCGTGCACATGCACGGTCTGTGCAGCGCCATACTCAGCCCACGATGAGCAGCGTGTTGACTCCAGGCAGGTGTCGAGCTTGACGCTTTGCATTGTGCTAGAGCTCAGCAAGCAAGCGGACACGCCGCAAGTCGCCGCTCGAGCAGGGCGCCCGGGGAGTCATGCTCACGACAGAGCGATCGGGTAAACTGGGCCGGCCGCTCGAGCAGGGCGCTTGGGGTGTCGTGCACATGACAGAGTGACTGGATAACCGGGCCGGCCGCACGAGCAGGGCGCGATGCCGGCAGTGGCAAAGTACTCCGGCAGGCCGCCCGCCCAGGCGGAGAAGTTGTGGCTGACGCCCAGGAACGCGCTGGGCATGGTCGGCGCGTCCAGCAGCGAGTACGTCTGCACCGCGGCCGCCGCCTGGCGGCCAGATCTTCCCCTTTGTCAGTTTTCCCTCTGAATTTTTATATCAGGCTGTATCGCTTGTGCCTTGTGGCGAGCCGCATGCCTCAGGGCATGGCGCACGCGCAGCCACAGGCTCCAGGCTCACTGTGCCTTGCTGAGGCGGCAGCGGCGGGCCTCCATCGTGCTGCCGAGCCTGCCTCGAGTCTTCCACAAATTGAAGCGGGCAGCCTGAGGCAGGCATAGCTAGGAGCCTCCGCATGCCATGGTGCAGGTGCAGACGGACTCACAGATGTGACCTGGTGCAGGCGCAGCACTGGATACCAGATCCTTCAAGGCAGCGGCGGTGACGCCAGCGGCAGCGTGCAGGCAGGTGCAGGCCATAACAGTCGCGATGTTTACGATGTATAGTCCTGTGTCAGCCAGCCAGGGCTGCTCAGGCGGTGCGACACGCGGTCGTGCCTGCGGCCGGACCAGCCCGAGCGTGGCCGCCAGGAGGACACATGATGCGCTGCTGTGCAGCAGCGCGAGCGTGCGGCTGGGCTTCCTGCGTGCTCTTGCCGCCCTGAAAGCGCGCTTCAGGCGCCTGGGTGCCGCCATAGCCCGCGGTGATACCTCAGCGCCACGGGAAGCCTCGCCCGAACGTGAGCGTGCTCGGCAGACGGCCTGCGCGTGAGGGCAGCGCAGGCACTCGGCCACTGCCGCAGCAGGCCGGGCGTTGCTGCAGGTCTCAACACGGAGTAAGCTGCTCCAAACCAGCAGCCAACATCCTATTCCTATGGCTGCGTGGGTAGATGCATACAGCCTGAGCGCACCTGTACTTGGCAACATCAGTGGCACCTGCGGCATCTGGCTACACTACATCGATACTTGGCAGCAGCAAGGGCATCTGTGGCTACCGACGTAGTACACTCAGCCAGCTGCTTGTACTCAATTTATCAGCTGACGGGCGATCCCTGCAGCACTTGTTGAAGCGCCGAATCGACTCTCGGAACCCTTGTACAAATTTTGAGGGCAGGGTTGCTATGCAATTGCATGCTTGATCGTAAAAAAGGATCTAGGAGGTCAGAAGTTGCCCGAGTGTGATAGCGCTATGACAGAGGTCACCAAGCTCAACAGAGCGATTTACAAAGCAAGGCTCTGCCGCTAGCGTGCGCTGCCAAAGCACACCACTTCATCCACTTCTCTAACTTCGCAGCAGCACTGCGCAGTGACACGCCTTGCCTGCACTGGCAGCACCACAAGAGCGCCTGCAGGGACACATCCCACGTGCAAGCCACCAAACTAGGCACACGGTCTACGAGGCAGTCCTGCGACATACCCGTCCAGCGCGAGCCGCGCAGCTGGCGCGCCTGCCGCTGTCCCAAAAGGCGCAGCACACTCTTGGACAGCCAGGCGTGGCATGACGTTGCAAGCCTGGCTGAAGATACCAGGGATCACAAGCTCTCCCCCCCGCGGCCACTCACAGCCACTCACAAGCGAGCGGCAGCGCCTCACCAAGCAGGCACTGCATGCGCTGTCGCACGCCCCAAGCAGCTTGCGGCAGCACACGGACGACGAATCACATGTGCGCCCAAGCCATAGAGTAAGGCAACTCTCAGGGCCACCTGATAGGCATGCTGCTGCTGCATGCGCCCACGCCCCTAAGCAACAGCCAGGTGCACACACGCCCACACACCACCCTAGCCAGGAAGCGCGCGCATCTCTGCAACGCCCGAGCGCGCATGCGCCGCGTGCCATGACGCATGTTCCCTGCCCCTTGCGGCGCCAGGCACCGACCTGCCACACACGACAGGCCCGGCCGCCTGCCCCGCCTGCACAACCACCCCCTGGCATGCGCATCCCCGGCATGGGCATGTGGACACCATACGGCCCTGCCACCAGGGCCGGAGCGGTTCAGGCGTCGCTCGCTCTGAACCTCAACGATGACGCTTCATGCTCACCGGCAGCAAGCCAGCTGGCTGCGCGAGCCGGGGTATGCCAATATAGTACAGAGTGCCGGCTGCGCCCCTGCCGCACGGGCGCGGCGGTCTGCTGCCTCCCCCACCCCCCAGCCTCTACTGCTCCGGCAGCAATTGCGAGAGCTCACGGTGACTACCCACCGCCGGGCTGCTCGCATGACCAGCGCAACCGTCGGCCAAGGGGCGGCAGGCGGCATGGGCGCACGAGGCCAAGAATTTGCGCTGCCCCATGCCTGCCCTGGGCCCATGGGTCAAGTTTCACGCAATCACACGCGCACATGGCATGAAGCATGAGCGCGGGGGCGGCCGAATGAGCAGCCGGGCCCGCCCGCCAGGCATGGTGGTACAGGACAGGCGAAGCAAGGCCGTGTTCTGTGTAAAGGCACAGGCAGCAAGGGAGCACCAGCAGGTAACGAGGCGGAGCAGTAAACACATGCACATCAATGCTGCAGGTATGTGTTTAGAGCCCAGGTACTCTGCAGGCTGCGGGCATGCAGCCACACTCGCCGTATCCAGCTTGGGCCACCAAAACAGCCAGATCAGGCGCAAGTCCTCAGGGGCGCGGGTGGCGTATGCAGGTCGGTCCAGGCCAGATCAGGTTCGATTTCCCATGGGAAGGCCGCGGGCGACGCGGGCACATCAATGCTAACACCCAGATCAAGCCCGGCTCCCCATCGGAAGGGCGCGCGCGGCGCAGGCGGGTCAATGCAAACACCCAGATCAGGCGCGGCTCCCCAGCGGAGCGGCGCGGGCGGCACGGGCGCGTCAGGCCCAAGCGCCGGAGCAGGCACTTTACCAGGCGCCTCATCGGAAGGGCGCGGGCAGCATGGGCGAGTCGGGCGCAAAGGTGACGGAGCGGCCGTAGACGCCCACGTCCTCCTCGGGCGTGAAGGGCACGCCGCCGATGGTCAGCTCGCCCGAGCGCTGGCCCTGCTGCGCGCGGACGCCATGCTGAGATGTTATTTTCCAGTCGGTTGCTCACCGTGGCAGCCAAAGCTCAGGCCGGAAAGCGTGCCATCCCACGTACATGAGCAGCTTCTCACGACGCTCTAGCAAACAACTAGCAGCTTCTCACTATGCCACTTGGCAGCCCCATTGGCAGCCCACGTCCCACGCCCGCTTTACACTAGGAGCTGGAATGAGGCGCAGCAGCTCCTGCAGCGCTTCAAAATTGACACAACACGCATGTTTCCCTTCCGTGCGCGTCAGTGTGGCTCGCGGGAGGGCATAAGCTGCAACACTGTTGCAGATGCACTGTGCATGGCGCACAGGCGCGTCCCCCGCTCTGCCCCCTGGACGTAGGTGCTAGGAGCCCCACCTATGTACAAGTCAGCTAGCCATGGCTCACAGGGCTCTTAAGGCTCTGCACTCCGAATTTGGCATGCTTTGAAGTGGCATGACGTGAAAACAAGGCCCTGCACCTCCGGCCGCGGCAAGCGCATGCAAGGCATGGCCTGCAGCAGGGACGCACCGGGCCTGAGGGGATGCGCATGGGCTGCGGGCGCGCCCATTGCGGCGCCCCCGCCGGCCCCCCGGAGCCCGCCCGGCCGACACGCGGCGGCAGCGCCTGCTTGACCTTTTTGGGCGCGCGGCGCTTGTGCGCCACCGCCTTGTAGCGGTAGCCGCTGGCCACCCACGCAAACAGCGCCAGGTTCACCAGGCTCAGCCCTGCCGCGCAATCCCCGTGTGGCGCTCAGGCGCGCATGCAGGCGTCCATGGATCGGGCGCCCCCAGCGTCCTGCACGTCCCTGCATCTGAAACGTACCCGAGTTACAAGCGCACCCTGCCGCCAATCCTGCTCTGGCGGCATGTCCGCCAAACAGTGCAGAGCCTCGGTGCAGGTTTGCACACACCAGGGCTTCCCGTCACCGGCAACAAAACACATCGCACTGCCGCCGTGGTGACTGTGACATCACTGCACAGGGCTTCAGCGGCCAGTGCGGCACGCGCGGCGCTTCGAGCGCTTCCCTCGTGATCCCGACTCCGCGCTCCACCTCTCGCAGCCTGTGCAGGGCGCGCGCCCGCGAGCAGCAGGAAGAAGAGGTCCAGGCGGCCGTCGTTGAGGTTGGCGGGCAGCCAGCCGGCGCCGCCGGCCGCGCCGGCGGCGGCCGTGCCGTGCGCGACGCCCAGCACCAGCGCGCCGGACAGGTACGAGCCGATGCACACGCTGAGCAGCTGCAGCGCCATGGAGCACGAGCGCATGACGTCGGGCGCCTGGTCGTAGAAGAACTCCAGCTGCCCGATCGAGGCCAGCACCTGCGCGCCGCGCCTCCCGCGTCAGACATCCGCGCCTCTCCTCTCTTGTCAGACATCCAAGGCCTTGACACATGCACTGTCTCTGAGAAATGCAAAATACTAAATTCCAAGCGACGGCGTCAGCCTTTTCAAGTCATTATTCTGCAGAGGGGCTGTGATGTGTGTACATCCGCATTTGATCCCTGGCTCATTCAGGCCGCAGCGCTGACAGCGACAGCGCCTGCACAGTCATGCCAGCCCTCTTATGCAAGGAGCAGCGGTGATCCTGAGTGTCCCGCTCTGCGGCTGCACGCACGGGCCGCGCAAACGACGGGTTCGCGCCTCGCTGAGGGCGATGAGCAGGTGCTCCTGGACCTTTTGAGCACACCCCTAACCCTAACCCTAACCCTGAGCCGCACAGACGGCGGGGGCGCGCCTCGCTGAGCCCGATGAGCAGGTACTGCGGGACCTGCCAAAACACGTTGAGGTCGACCGCGTCCGGGTCGTCCGGCAGCACATGGCCGGCCGCCAGCCGCCGCAGGCGCCAGGCCTCCAGCGCCGCGCTGACCGCCATCGCAAGCGCGCACACCAGCAGGCCCCAGCCTGCCCGCGGGGCGGCGCTTCAATGGCGACCCCGCCCAAAGTAGGTGCGCTGTGAAGCCGACCACCACGGGGTGCTCCCTGCAGGCCATTTGCTCAATACAGACAATTGCATTCTTTGACACATATGGCGCGCCCATCATCACCTGCAAGGCACGTCTTACAACTTGCCTGCAACCTGTCCATCGACAGAAGCAAGCAGGCCAACCTGACAGCCAGCTGTGCCGTGCGCCATGTAGTGGCGCCGGGTGCGCACCGATGCGCGACAGCAGCGTGAGCTTGGTGCCGAAGTAGCGCAGCAGCGGCACGAGCCCGCGGTCGTACACGGGGATGAGCAGGATGATGGACAGCGTGTTGAACAGCGCCAGCGACGCCGCCGGCACCTGCGGCGCGGGGCGTGCGCGCGGCGGTTGCCGGGTGCCCCTCCACTGCCAGCCTTGCATGTGGCGGCGCTGCGCAAATGCCAGGTCACCTGGGCTGCGAAACGGCTTTGCCCTCGACCGCGCTGCACGAGCTCAGGCACACACGGTCCATATGTTGCGGTACTGGAGGAGCAGTAATGCATTGCCAGCTGTGTGTCTTTGCCGCCACAGGCAGGCCCATGAAAGCCAGAGAATGCATACACACCTGATGTGCTGGCGGTGGTTCCAACGTGGGGGTTGCAACCGCCCAGTACGTCCATCGGCTCCCTGGCTGCCATGATATTCGCAGCCAGGCATGGCACCTTGTGACTGCTGCATGCAGTGTGTCCTTCCCATGACGATGGCACAAGAGGTGGGACAGGGCAGCGCAGCGCGGCGGCAGGGCGGCACCTTGAACACGCCGCCGAAAAGCCACCTGTTCATCTGGGAGCCCTGCACCACAAAGAAGCTGCCCATCTGCGCAGCAGCACACCGCCGTCAGCTGGCGCCGGGCGGCCGCTCGCCGCGCATGGATACCGCTCGCTCCGCGCGACGCGCAGCGACATCGCAAGCGATGCTGGGGCATGCCGTGAGACACAACCGGCGGGCGCCCGTGCACTCACGGCCAGTGCCCACGAGCCCCATGTTTGCTTTGTAATGAGGCAGCATGGTTGAGCAGCATGCCCGGGGCCTGCGGGAAACAAGAGAAAAAGCAGGCGCGAAAGCGGCGCCCGCGGCCGCAGCGCGGCAGGGCAGCGGGGGGGCGCCGGGCGGCCGCGGCGCGCGCCTGCGCGTAGATCGTCCAGTACAGGATGGTGGTCAGGAAGACCGGCAGCATGCGCACCACCATGCGCACCTCCTCCACCTGCTCCGCCGTGAAGCCCGCCACGCCCCCGCCTGTGCGGGAGGACAGGCCCGCTCAGCGCAACATGCCACTAGAACAAGTACGCGCTGTTTTAGCAGCCACGAACCCCGCCACATCCCTGCCTGCGCGGCAGGACATGCCTGCTCAGCGCAACATGCCACTAGAACAAGTACGCGCTGTTTTAGCAGCCATGAACCCCGCCACGCCCCCGCCTGCGCCGCAGGACAGCGTGCCGGCCCCTTCCGGGGATGGCCACCTTAAAGCACGTGTCAAGAAACCAAAGAGACCTGCAATAGAAAAGCGTCAAGCACACCATCCTCCTCATCGGTCTCCGGCGCCTCGGCCGCGGCCAGGACCCAGTCGTAGCTGTGCGAGCGCGCCATGGCCGCGGCGATGCCCGGGATTGTGTCCATGCCGGGCGGCAGGTTCACGGGCCTGCGCGCGCATATCGCAGGGGGAGCTAGAAAAGAGGCCTGCAATCTCATTATCTTATTACTTGTTTTGCATATATAGATAATCACATGTAAGCCAGTGCTGGTCCGCAAAGAGCACACTGGTGCGAGCAGCGCCATAACGTTACAAGTTGCCCCGCTCAGCCCCTGTCATTGCTTGACACACTCGCACCGACTGCCAGCTTTATCAGCCCTGTCGCAGCGGGCGCCGACAAAATGCGTTTCAGTGCGAGGGCGTCGAGACCGGTATACGGGCCAATGAGGAGCTGAGTGTGGATCGGGGTGGTCAATCCCAAAAGGGGCTGGGCCGGCGCCCCCCCCAGCGCAGCCCCGCGGCGCACCCGCTGAAGCCGCTCCGCGCGCGCGCCTCCTTCTCGCGCTGCCGCCCACACACCCCCAAACACACCCCCAACACAAACCCCAACACACTCCGGCTTAGGATCGCACCCGCTGAAGCCGCTCCGCGCGCGCGCCTCCTTCTCGCGCTGCCGCCGCACGCGCAGCGCCTTGCGCCGCGCGCCCTGCCCGGCCGCCCAGAGCACCTTCGCCACGCGCGTCATCGGGCTGCGCGCGGCGCGCACACAAGCGCTCGGCCCCGGGCGCGCCCAGCGCCGGGCGGCCGCAGGCCGGCGCCCCTGCCGCAGCGCCTGCGCAGGCCTGTCTGAGGTACCTGCAAGAGACCTTCTTAGCCCTGACATTGAAAGCAGTGCTGCACGCAGGCCTCTGCATACCCTATATGTAACACTAAACTCTCACACCCGCAGCCACACAATGCTTGAAGGACGCGGCATGCTCGCGGAGCAGCAGGGCGCGCCTCTCGGTGGGCTCCACGTGCGTGTACAGCGAGGAGCCGGACACAAAGACCAGGACCGCTATCGCCATGGCCACCGCAGGAATGGCAAAGCCGATGGCCCAGGACACCTGCGCGCCGCGCCGTGCCGGGTTTGGCCGGCCAGCCGCTGCGGCGGCGCTGGAACAGCAGCGCATGCTGGCAACAGGGTCACGACTCAGGATGGTGGAAAGGCAGCAAGGCTTGCGGTGTGCATCGTGCGCAGCCCCTGACAAGCCTGCGGCACGCGGCATGCGAGCGCTCACCACCCGAACACTCACAGGCCTGTTTCTCACACTGCTCTTACAGCGACTGCTGTCGCCAAGCGCTGCACGAGGCGCTTCAGGCTGGCACAGCTTCTTGTCATGGACAAAGTAGGGTAGGGTGAGGGTTAGGCAGCACAGCCCCTCTCCCTACGCCCTCCCCCACGCAGTCGCCCTGTGCGCGGGTGCCGCACCGAGTCCTGCACGTACACGACCACGGTCACCGCCAGCAGCGAGCCCAGGTTGATGGCGAGGTAGAAGTAGTTGAAGAAGCTGTTTTTGTCCTTGCGGTCCTGGCGGCGCGCGGCGCGCAGGGCCTCAGCGGCCCGCTGCATGTAGAGAGCCTCTACAACTATGGGCACTCACCACATTGCTAAAAATAGACACCACCAGTAATTTGCCAGTGGGCGCCCTGCCTCCGACCCAGCCGCTGTCACCACGCTGCATGCGGCGCAGAGTCTTGCTTACCAATGTTCACTGCCTGAAAGGATGAAGGTGTGCAGCAGCACAGGACGCGCAAACCAATGATGTGTCTGAGGACAGGCCTTGCAAAGATAATTGCGTTGTAGCGCAGCGGGTGACATGCACCAAGCGCCGAGCGCTTGCAAACATCGCTGAAGATCAGTGTGACTACACACATTGCAGCGGCCGCGCGGGCGGCGCGCCTGCGGGTCGGTGACGTCCAGCTGGTCCGCGCCAAATGCGCTCACGTTCGGCTTGATGCCGCCGGTGCCGAGCGCCACGATGTACAGCGCCGCGAACAGCGCGCCGCTCTGGAACCACTTCGCGTGCTCGCCGTCGGTGGGCGTCCAGCCCGGTAGCCACGCTCCCAGCACCAGCACCACCAGGCCCTGCGCGCGCGCGGCCCCGGGCTACCTAACCCTCTCTCGACCATCCAACCCTATACCACTCTGCAAACATGCATCATGCAGCTTGCATGTGGCCCAGCTGGGGCCATGCTTTCGCACGTGTCAATACCTGCCGCACACAGCCAGCGGCAGGTGCGCCAGGCTTTACACCACGTCGCCGGGCCCTCGCAGGCCAGCACCGCAGCATTAGCGCAAGCCATCTGCATGGCATGCGCCATAAACTGTGTTAAAACCACAAAAGAGACGCTACTGCAGGCGTGGGGCTGCACATCTGCGGTGCATTGCGGTCATGGCGGTGCGCACAGCCAAATCTTCAGTGCGGCAGCCAAAGGTGCTGCGCGAGGCGGCGGCGACGCGCGCGCACCACCATGTAGATGATGGTGAACACAAGGGTGGTTCTGAAGCGCCCCCCCACTGCACCCTAATCCTACCCCTAAGCAGAGACGCTATTCGAGGCGGCGGCGGCGCGGGCGCACCACCATGTAGATGATGGAGAACACGAGGATGGTCTTGAAGCGGCCCCACGCCGCGTCCGCCAGCCACGCGCCCAGGATGGGCGTCAGGTACGCGGTGCCCTCGAACAGCGTCAGCTGCGCCGACGCGAACGCGGGCGAGTAGTGCATCACGCGCGTCATGTAGATGATGAGGTTGGTGGACAGCCTGCGCGCGCGGCGTGGCGCCTGCTCAGCCGGCTGCACGACCCATGGCGCGCCCCGCCACGCGGAGCCGCGCGTTCCATTCACCCACTGATTTAGAAGGCTTTTACGTAAACCTGGCGCGGCCTACGCCCACACCACGCACTGTGGCCTCGCACAGGCAGGGGAGAGAAGGCAGGGCACTGGGCGAGGTGCGCCTTCCAGGGCGGAGGGCTGTGCGCACCCATAGTACGCCAGCCGCTCGCAGAACTCATTGCCTGCGCGGACGCCGCTGCGTCAGCCAGGCGCATGCAGCCTCGGTGGCAAGGTCATAGCACCAAGCATTCCCAGGCACTCGAGCGACAGCAAACGATTGGCAAGCGTGAGAAGCAGCGCAAGCATGTAACACACGAAATGTTACAGACCTTGCTTCCTGGAGGATACAAGACCAGCACTCCCACTGCTTCCAGAAACAGCGACTGCCCTGAGAGGCTCGGCAGGGCAGCAGAGCAAGCATAGGCCCGGAAGCAGGCCCCAGAGCGGTGCAGCAGGGTACCCTGCCCTCGCTTTGTTTGCAGGGAAAGTCTGCTGTGCAGTACCTGCTAACTCTTCTTGACTTCCCTGTGGGTACGACTAGAGGCATACAAAGCGCTCGCGACGCACGGGCAGGCTGGCCGCGGTGGTGGTCAGGGGCGCGATACAGGCCTCACACAGGCGGCTCACCCAGTATGAAGGGGCAGACGGTGAGCAGCGTGGAGCGCCGCTTTGGTGGTGGCTCTGCGATGCCCAGCAGCGGCTGCTGCTGCTCGCTGGCGCCGCCGTCCCTGTCGCCCGCCATACTGCCGCACCTGCCCGCCTAGCTTAGGCTCCGCCTGACTCCGGCCGCCTGCGGCTGCAAGCCCTGGTTAGATTGAGCACGAGTGCACACTTGCTGGTTACGTCGCGGGCGCAGGCCAGAACTGCACCACAAACAGCTTGAAGCAGGCGCGTGTTTGATAGGTCTGCAGCGATTGCGCCACACTGGGCAGCACCTGCCTGCCGATGCTAGCGGCAGCTCAGACGGCAATGCAGGCCAAGCGCTGTGCTGAGTACAGGCGCAAGCGCGCGCGTCAAAGGCCGGCAGTCACATGCTAGAGAGCCTCTTTTCACAGCAGCAGCCTGTTTTGACAGCAGCTGCGGCAGATCGCCCGGGCTGCTACACTGCAGCAGTGTCACACCACATGTTCTGTTTCTGCCAGTGCACGAGCGCAGATTAGCCGCCACACAGCAAGCGGGGAGTGCAGCTTGGCAGAGGTCGCAGTCTGGGCCACCCCACAGGCTGGAAAGTCAAGGACGGCGGGCGCCTGCTGAGCTCAGCATTGAGAGGAGTGGGACCTCTTCAAGCAGGGCCTGCGAGGGTCTGGATGTCGAGCCTCGAGCTTGACTTGCCTGGGCAGCACTAGGTGGCGATAGAGGGTGCAATACATCACCCCAACGTTGACATAGGCTTCCCCGCTTTGTGTCTAGTGTCGCCTAGTACTTGGTGGCACAGCCTCATCGCGTTGGTTGGGAGACAGACCGCTAGCTTGAGTTTGAGCAGATACAAGTACACTGCACAGGCAGAAGCCATCTCATGGCTCTGGCAAGCTGCTCCACGCATGCTTGGAGCGCCCGCCCCTGTGTCTTTACCGGGCGGACAGCGAGGCTGCCCGGCGCTGCTCGACCAAGGTATGCAGCTCACACCATGCAGACTTCTCTGTTGCGGTGCACCTTCTGACAAGGAGTGCGTGCTGCAGGTCCTGGCATACAGCGCACGCCGCGCCTGGCGATACGAGGCAGCCGGACTCTGGTGAGCAGCCCCACTGCAGTCTGTGTGCAGAGCTGCAAGCTAGAAGCGTTGCATTATAGCCAAGTTCTTCGGGCCCAGGCCTGCTGCGGGAGGAGGAGCTTATGCAGCGCGACTTGGAGCGCTATCAGCAGCGCGCATCTGTCACGCCGCAGACCTTCCAAACCTTGGAAGAGGCGCGACAGCAAAGCGCTTGCCAGACCTGGTGTTGACGTATGCAGTGTATAGCTCAGGTCATGCTGAAGACCGCACTTGCACAGACATGTGCATCTTGCTGCTCACACTGTTGAAGTTGCGCAAGTAAACATGTGAGCCCTGTCAGCCTTTGCAATATATCTCTATTTAGCTTGCTTGGTTGTGCAGGCTGCCCCGTCAGGCGCCCTGGACACGGCGAAAAACTTTTTGGACAAGCTGCTCATCGCCGACTTTTTCGCCGTGCTGGCCATCTTGCTATGGTTGGGCGCTGGCGTGGCTGCCAAGGTCACGACGGACTCGTCAGTGCGCGCCCGTGCACTCACAAGAGTGCTATTGGGCTCTTTCTCTGGTCAAGCTCCACGCACTTGCCATCCCGGGTAGCCGCTTGCTGGTAGAGGAATGCAGGCTGCACTGCAAGGCACGGTTGGTGGCAGTCAAGCAGGGCCCTGTCTGCTCGCAGAGGGCACAGTGCAACCATAGTGAGAGCAGAGGCTTGACGTGATCATCCTGCGCTGAAGGCTATCTAGCCCACTCTTCGGCCAACTTGACCAACTTGGGTTGTGCTGCCAGGTGCTGCTGGACGCCTGGTTTCCATTGTGGCCGCGTGTGTTCCAGCCCGCCATAGGCGTGCTCATGCTGGGCGCGGTGCGCGGCCCCGCGCTGAGCGAACGCTCAAGCGCTGCGCTGCTCATGCACTCTGCCCATGCACCCACGCACTGTCTGACGGCGGTTGGAGCGGAACGCTGGGCCGCGCATGCCCCTTAAGCGCACGGGCGCTGAGTGGTCGCACATGTTCTGTGCCGGGTACTGCGCAAAGCCTGTGCAGGCGGGACAAACCTGCAGGGGCGTATCCTATGCAGCGTGCACTTGGTGACAGAAGGGTACAGACAGTGTATGCTGTGTGTGCTTGATGTGAGATTCTAGTATGTTGAGAGCATGCCCGGGTCTAACTGCAAGCGCAGGCTGTCTGAAGACTGTTTGCATTGCACGTTATGCCTGCGGTCTGCTTACTGACGTGTTCCTGTGCTTTGGCCGCAGCTGGTGTCGGGAGCGGTGGGGTGGGTCCAGGGGCAGAGCAGCAGCAGGTAGCACACGCATGACTGTGATACTGATCTGGTGTGTTAGCTTGGTGTATTTGCTTGGTCTATGTCATGACGCGGTCCCGCTGGTATGGCTCGACGGCGTCAAGTTGACGCTGTCAACGCGAGCGCACGTTGGCCGTGACAGTGGATGCTGTGTGATACTGCAGCACACAGATATGTAAGCATTTGGCTCGTCGCGCATTGTTTTTGGGGGCATACTTGCAAACTCAGAGCAGAGTTCCGCTCGCTTTGTTTGTAACTGACGGACCCTTGAGTGAACCTGGTCCCCTTTGAACCAAACCCAGCTGCAAGTTGGCCCCCCGACCTCATCCATTTGTGGCTCGGTCGGCTTACAGCTCACTCGTGTCCCATCGCCAGCACTTCCTTACCCCTTCCTCTCTTCAGTGCACTTGACCTAACAGCCAAGCCGCTGAGCGCACCCCGCACCTCTTCTTGTACGTGCCCAGAGGCCTTGCACCTGCACAAGCATGACGTCCGGCACTGCACACAACGGGGAGTGCTGCGCGGAGTCAGGCGGCCACAGCCTCTCGAAAGTCATCACTCAGAACAAGTGCGCCATGGCCTGCCACGAGTGTCCTGGCCTGACTGCATTGTCACCTGCAGTGGATATGGTTCCTGATGGACCTCACTGTACACACCGCAACGCAGTCCTGCCCATACAAAGGCGCTGCTGAGACGCCCTAGCCAAGAATTGGCCTTTGGCCCCGGCAAGGACAATTTTGTGTGGTTTATCCACAGGGGATGGCGCGAGGCCATGGTGTCTAAGGACCCAGACCACTTCTCCAAGCTGGCTGAAACGCAGAGCCCAGAGTACCTGTGGATTGGGTGCGCGGACTCGCGCGTGCCGGTGAGGTCCCTGCGCACGCTCTGCCCACTAGCACCTGTGTGCCTTGTGCAGTTGTGCTTGCGCTGTTGCCACAAGACAGTGTTAGTATGCCCTCAATGTACAATGTTGAAATTCGGTGGTACCATGCGCCACGGGGACGTAGCACGAGCTCCCTTTGGAGCGGCTTGTAACCCATGCCGACGTCATAGCTGTTGCTTTTACATATGAACGGTTTGGCTGCTGAAGGGCCCTTGGTGCCAGGGCTGCATAGAGCACAATAGTCCTGCAGTCCACTGTTGCCAACCTTGGCGACTCTGCACACCTATATGTGAGGTTGGTAAGCTGGGCTGGCTTCAACTCCTGCACAGCCGCAGCTGCATCCCATGGCGGTGTCTTGTTGTGTCAGGCTAGGAGAAGGCAGACAGGCCGCACACACCGCCAAGCTATTTGTCTGGCCAGGCCGCAGCGGGGTTGCACACATGGCCACTCCTCTGTGATTTTTTGTGTGTCACACACCTGTGGTATAATAAATGTAGATAAGGCAGGCCGATGTGGATCTGGGCCGGCCCCCTGGCGAGAATTCATGCTCTGGGCATGGCGAGACCCTGTGTGCGCTCGTGCGCCGGCAGGCCAACCCGGTCCTGGGCCTGGGTCTGGGCGAGGTGTTCGTGCAGCGCAACGTGGGCAACCTGGCCACGCACAAGGACCCCAACTGCATGGCGTGCCTGGAGTACTGCGTGGACCACCTCAAGGTCAAGCACGTGCTGGTGGTCGGCCACTACAACTGCGGTGCGCTTTTGCCCTGCTGTATGTGCCATGGCTGTGCTTGTCATCATGGCATGGCTAGAGCGGCTCCCTCTGTGGAGTGCCTGGTGCAATTCAGCACCAGGTAGGCTCCGCCTGGCAGCTCGGTGCAGCTGTGCATGCGACAGAGACTGTCACCCATGTACTTGGCAGGCGAGTCGCGCCTGGTGATGCCAATATATGTGCATCACTGTGGGATCACGTGGTGGGAGTGCTGCGTCAATGAGGAGCTTGCAAGAGCGAGGCAAGAGCCGGTGACGGTTGTTCGGGGGGCGCATCAGGTGCCGTGAAGGCTGCACTGGTCTGGGCGCCTAAAACTGCGGGCTACGTGAGCCAGTGGTGCGTTCCCTGGCTATGCCGTTGTGGCCCTGTAACGGTAGGATGTCACTGGCAATTTTTCAGATGCTGCTGTGGTGCCAGCCAGCACAAGCATCCAGTTGGAAAGGCCCAAGGAATGAGCACATGTGGTGTACTCTGTCCTGGCAAGGCATGGTCACGACGGCACTGTCTTAGGCACTCCCACTGCCATGTTCTTTCCACGAAGGCAGTAGAACCCCCTGCAGGTGTGAGGTCAGCAGGGCAGCAGGCAGAGGGCAGTATGTGAGCTTGACTGCCTGGCGTGGCCGTAGGATTGCGGACGTGCGGGACACGCGCAACGTGCATGCGGCAGAGCTCAAGGAGCTGCCGTTCGAGAAGCAGTGGGACCGGTGCGGGCATTTGCGCACACTCATTCTGCCGTGGTGCATTTGGGTTGTGGTGTTGACAAATGTACTGCCAAGATACGGTCGCAAGATGCCTGTATGTTATCTGTGGTTTCATCTGCAGGGCAATAGCATCCAGGGTTGTAGAGCGCCAGGCTGCTGCATTGCTTCATGCAGCATCACACAAGCAGGGCTGCTGTGCGTGACTGCGCTGTTGCTGGCGCGCCAGGCTGGTTGAGCTCAACGTCGTGCGCCAGGTCGCGAATGTCTGGTGAGCAAATGCAATCGCGCATCCTACCTCGCCTGCATTGTTGCTTGAGCGGAAGCGCACATACTTGCAGTTGACAGAGGCATAGCAGGGTGTGACAAAGATCTACAGCACGCATGTATTCGCCATGCATGTAGCGGCGTTTTGGGGCACAGCTGCACCGTGCACTTGTTCGGTGCGAACCTTTTTAGGCAAAGGGCCTTGGTGTGGCAGCGGCGCGATCAACCTTGCTGTCAGTTGGGGAACGCAGCCCACCTACAGCCGTACGCGGCTCACTGCAGCACGGCGGGTGTACCAGGGCGGGCTGAGAGTGCGGCGCGGGGGCCGCGCAGCACGTCGTCGGTGGTGCAGGGCGCGTGGGAGCGCGGCCAGAAGGTGGCCGTGCACGGCCTTGTCTACTCGCCCGCCAACGGGTCTGTCAAGGCGCGGCCCGGCCGCCGCCCTGCTCCCGTGCGGGTGTTTCAGCTGACTGTGCATCCTGGTAGGGTTGGGATACCTACCCTATGCATGGGGGGGACAGGGGTGTGTTTCGTGCAAGAGCCGGGGGTTGTGCAAAGCCACAGACCGAGTCTTTTTGGAAACCTGCCTCCGGGAGCATCCCCATCGAAGTGCAGCTCCATTGCCTGGGTATGCAAGATACAAGCAGGCCACATGCGCTGGGCAGAGGCGCTGCATTATGGTGCTGGCACATGTATGCTCTTAAGTTTCCGCATGGCCGCCACAGGAGCTCACGGGCCCGATCACGAGCCCCAAGGGCGTGCCGAGCGCCCACCCGTCCACCAAGCTGGCCGAGCTGGTCACCGAGCAGCTGCGCACGCACATGTCCTTCACGCAGTAGTGCGGGGAATGAACACAAGCGGCAAAACCAAGTCAGCGGCGCAGTGGTGCGCAGGGTGTTCCGTGACGCTTGCCATGAAACACATGAGTATGGGCCAATGGCTAGTGACCGTTGTATATTGTGGGAGCGTTGCTGTATAGTATTGTACGGCGGCTGCTTGGACGCCCGCCGCCATGTATCCGGCTTGGCTGGGTGACGGCCATGCGTTGGTGAGGTGGCGGCCAGCTCGCATAGTGCACAGCAGCTGCCAAGGTGGTGTTGGAGGGTTGGCTTGAGGACACAGGGGACCTGCGTATGCCGTGACGCGCGCCTGCTTGGGTGCTTTCTGGTAGGAGCAGCGGACAGGCTTATGCCTGGCTGATGTTCCGTCCCTATTATCCACAGCTCTTAGCGCATGCTGGAGTTGTAACCGTTGGATTGGGGTTGTTACGGGTGCCCTGCCTGTTTCTTTGGGCAGCATATTCGCCGCGACAGCTGCGGCTTCACCTTTTGATCTGCTTTTGGATCAATTGAACGTGCTTCCCTTCACGGCTGAGGACGCTATATTGTTGGCAGCACCAGGAAAGTGTTGCCTCTCTGTTAGTTGAGACGCGCCAGGACGCGCGCTGTGATTTGGTACAATAAACTCAAGACCTGTTTCATTCACAATGCCCCCTCAAAATATGTCACACAGTCTGGTTGTCCGGCTACATGCAAAGCCACAGCGGTACCAAAATTTTCCTCTGTTGGCTCGTTCTCGAGGAAAGTAAGCATTCACACACATGCACTACGCCACTACGGCACAATGCTCGTCTGCTCGCTTGAAACTTGAAGTTGAAAGTTCAAACAAACAGCCCTAGTCTTGGCTAATTTACTCATAAATCACCCTGTCTCCATATGGACGGTGGACAATACCACACACCTAACAGCACGCTGCAACGTTTCTGCAGCCAGTAGAGCTTGAGCAGGGGTACGTACGCCTGCACACCAACCAAGAGGTTGCCCACACGCGTTGATTAAAGGCGATGGCCTAGAGCCTCGTCAAACAGAGCTGCTCCTGTTTCACCATACAATGGCGGAAACCTGTGGGCACGCCGACTGCAACGGTGCCAACGGCCCAAGCGCCACTGGGGAGGACCTGGCAGGTGATTTTGCACCGCTGCTGATGAGAAACAGGTGCGCTCTTGGCCTACCTCCTCCCTATTAAGACCCAGTGCTCAGTAGCGTCCGTGTAACCCCTTGATGAGGGCAGTCGGTTGCCCATAGTATATAGTGTGCTCTGTGAGCAGACTGAGCAGACCGAGCAAGTGCACTGATGCTCGGGTCCTGCAGGCAGTGGCGCGCGGCAATGCAGGCCCAGGACGCGAACTTTTTTGCCAGCCTGGCCAACACGCAGACGCCAGAGTACCTCTGGATTGGCTGCGCGGACTCACGCGTGCCGGTGTGTGCACGCGATACATTCCCTCTGGCGCCCAGCCTATGTTTTGCGGGCGTGTGAGTTGGCCTCTGCACTGCCCCAGGTCAGGGCGGAGTTATGTGTCAGAAGAAGGCAGGAGTGATTATGCCTGACAGCCGTCCTGTGCAAGTCTGGAGCAAGTGGTGTTGCAGCGTCAATGCTCTGAGAGACCAGTGGGCAAGTGCCTTTCTCAGACGCACGTGCTATTGCCGCACTCTGCTGCACAACTGCTTCGCAGTGCTGCTTGCTTTAGCGCACGTGCTTCTTCGGTACAAACAGCCTGTGCACGGCGCCCTCATATGCCGTGCTTCTGCATGTGTCTTTCACTGACAGCAAAGTGCTTGCCGCTGACGCTGCTCTGTGCCTCACGCGCAGGCCAACCAGATCCTGGACCTGCGGCCCGGCGAGGTGTTTGTGCAGCGCAACGTCGGCAACCTGGCCACGCACAAGGACATGAACTGCATGGCGTGCCTGGAGTATGCCGTGGACTCCCTCAAGGTCAAGCACGTCATGGTCGTCGGCCACTACAACTGCGGTATGTGCACTTGCAGCGCGGGACCAGCTCGGCGTACCCAAGGGACTGGTTTCAGGCAGGTGCTTGTCTTGTGCATGTTGGTGCAGGCAGGCATCACTTGTGGACAACTGCGTCATCATTGAACCCAGTCACTAGGGTGTCTGCTAGGACATCTCTTGTGAGAACAGGCTGAGAGGTTGTTGCATCTGGGCTGGACTGTGCCTGTTGGCGGTCCGGCATGTCAGCTCCTAGGCTTGCATGCATGTTGCAGCTTCGCTTCTGCTGCCGGCTTTGGCACTGGAGCAGCGCGGGGCAAAGATGACTCGCCTGAGGCTGGTTTTTACTGCAGGCGCGGTGAAGGCGGCGCTGGCGTGGGAGCCGAAGACTCCTGGCCTGGTGAACCTTTGGTGCGGCCCTAGCTCTCGGCCTAAGTGTCCTGTCAACCAGGCTGTGCGCTTTAGAGGCATGGACCAGCCTTGCCTGAACAGGGACCAGGCCAGCACGTCAGTGTGCCACACCTCAGCAGCACGGACGTAGTCATTCAATGACGTGAACAAGCGGTCTCATGCCACCGCGAACTTGCACGCCCCAGAACGCCGGCGGCCCCTGACGCGCTGCTCCGCATGCCGGCAGGATCTCGGACGTGCGCGACACACGCAATGCACACGAGGACGAGCTCCAGAGCCTCAGCTTTGACGAGCGGTGGGACAGGTGGGGCCCGCGCGATGCACAGCTGTGTTTTAGCATATGTGTCCATACAGCGTGCTAGCTTGATCGTCTCTGTCCAGTGCTCTGTGGCAATGGTAGCTAGAACAGAGGATGTTGTACTCGGCAGGCGCCAGCGGCCATGGCTGTCGTGGCCATGGCTGTCGTGAAGCTGCACCTGCTCCGCAGGCTGTGTGAGCTCAACGTCGTGCGCCAGGTCTTCAATGTCTGGTGCGCCTGTGCATCATCCCGCAAGCAAGGTCTGCTACAGCACTCCTCTCTGCCTGTCATGGGACTGTGAAAATGTGCTTTTAGTCATTCAAGGTGTGCGACGTTGCCGTATGACACCTTTGCAGGCTGCACCATGAGGCAGAGGCGTGTGTACATGCTGATAGCATCTGACCTGCTTAGTTGCTGCAACGGCATGCCTTGCATGAGCTGCTTGTGTGCAAAAGGTTCGAGGCAATGCACATGTACAGGCCGAGTCTCAAATTCAAAGCACATGTACAGGCCGGGTCGGAGTTGTACAGGTACTGGTGGAGGGGGGGTGTCTCATGCAGTGCATGGGGCGCGCAGCACATCACCAATCGTGCAGGCGGCGTGGGCGCGAGGGCAGCCGCTGGGCGTGCACGGGCTGATCTACCATCCTGGCGAAGGGCACCTCAAGGTACCGGCAGCAGCAGCTTTGTGCCGCTAGGCGGAACACGATTCTGGCATTGCCGAGTGCCTTTTGCGATGAATGGCGGGATACAGGGGCGGCAGGCTGCACTGCAGCGTGTTGCATCGGCATTGCCACTGCTTCCCAGGGTGTACGGCGCATGAGCATGCCGGCCTGCATGTCCTGCCTCAGCCCGGCGCTGTGCAAAGCCGCGGCGCTGGCGCAGGAATGCATGGGTGCAGGAAGAGCTCACGGCACAACCCAGCTGGCATTGCCGCAGGCGCCGCTGCCATTTGAGCCTTTTGGAACCCAGAGTGATCACGCCCTCGGCCGCGCAGGAGCTCACGGGCACGGTGAACGGCCCCGAGGGCGTGACCAGCCCCGCGTCGATGGAGGCCGCTGCCAGCGCGGGGCGCCAGCAGCGGCTGACGGAGCAGGTCACCGAGGACCTGCGCGTGCACATGTCGTTCACCCAGCCGGCGCGGGTGCGGATAAAGCACCTGGGGTAAGCATACCGGCGCTGTTGATGAGACAGGTTGCGATGCGAGTCGGCGCTGAGGCGTAGCGTCAGCGCCTCCCGTTCCTCTTCAAGGCTCTTGTTGAGGCGTGTGTGTGTGTGTTTTCTGTCTATCTTTGGCCACCAGGGGTTATGTATAGACAACAGATGGCTGCGTGGTTGTAGGCAACGAGATATGCGTGTGCTGCCCTCCAAGCTCCCCGGAGCTGATCTGCTGCCTTACATAGTACCCACTCTCACATCAAAGCATCAAGCAGCTCACTGTGATAGGAGTAGACCAGTGGAGTAGCAAGCAACGTGCTGCCCTTTTGGGTACCCAACACGCAGCTCTTGAGCCATGCAGGCCGGGCGCAAGTGACCAACGTCCATCTTTTGGTTGCACGCGTTTTTCCGGGTTTCAAACACGCGTGTGGGGGGCGAATGCAGGCACACCACACAGCGCATGGGCAAGCGCCGGTGCGCGCAAGCGCAGCTCATGCTGCCACTGTGACCAGGCCTAATGTGCCTGTGCCGGGGTGCACCCGCACAGCAGTCGCGGGAGGCGCGGCTGTGCGCGGGGCGCGCGCCTGGCGCCTGAGCGCGCGCCACTTGGGCGCCAGCTGCGGCGCCCTGCGCCCGGCGTACCGGCTGTGAGGGCGCCATGGTGTGTCTCTCGGCCGGCCTGCAGCTGCTTGCATTGTGCTGCTGGGCACAGGCGCAGCAGCATAAAGATGCATTGTGCATACAGACCTCTGTCCTCTGTCTGCCAAGCTCATTTATATTTTATGGCAAGTGTTGCATAATGTGGTGTAAAGGAAGTACAGTGCTGCAGTGGTTGTCGCTAGAGCTCAATGTATGGTCTCCGTCAAGCTGGTGGCAGAGTAGGAGGCGTTGCTGTAAAGGTATGCCGCATGTAGGCACAGGAGAGAAGTGTCAATGAGCACAACCTCGCTGCCACATTGGCTTGTATGCGCAGTTGATGTCGCCTCTATGGCATGTGACCAGTGGCGTGCTGTTGTGCTTTCATGAAGTGAGGTGGTAGCTATCCTGACAAACAAACCGCCGGACTGTTGTCCTGTACAACCAGGGTGCGTGCTTCCCAGGTCCTCCTGCGTCGCAGCATCTTCCGCCCTGCCTGTGCTGTGCCCCACTGGCGGGCTTGGCAATGGAGGTGCTCTGATGTGCATGGTCATTAGTATGTTGTGGAATGGAAGGCCTTTGCATCAGGTCTATTAGAACACTAGCAATGCAATGTTACAACGACCAAGCATTTGCAACCGACCTGCATTTGTTTCCTCTGTGTGTCCAGCTTCAACTCGCACATTCTTTTCTCGGTGTGTCCAGCTCAACTTGCACATGCGGTTTGCTATCAGGCAGCACACCATGTAGAGGCGTGAGAAGCAAGCGGGTGGGTGCTGGCATTCCCATAGGCGACCAGTTCTCCTTCACCTTCAGCCTCGCCTGGCAGCTATGGCTTGTGTGTCTCGGGAGGCAGCAGAGGCTGCGTGCCGCCGCAGCACATACAGCGCTGAGTAGCTGCTGATAAGCTGGCAGCATGATAACCAATATGACTGTGGAGTCTCGGCAGCGCCTTCTCCAGCACTCTTCAGCCTGACTCATAACACGACGCGCACAGTGCGGAGTGCACCAGCACTGCCTGTCTTGCTGGGCGCCATGAGGAGGGAGTCTGGTTTACCGCTTCGCATGCATGATGGAGCATCACATGCTGGAGCGTCAACACTGCCTCTCGCATATGCAGTGAAGTGCGTGATAACCACCAGCGGGCTGGGAGCAGGTGCTCTGCGCAATGAGGCCGCACCTGCAGCGTGACCTCCTCCACCACCGTGTTATCCCGCGTTGACAGCGCCAGCATCATTGCCTGAGCAACCTCCTGCGCGGCATGGGCCGCGCGTGCTGTTGGGTTGCACAAGTTGCGCGGCACTGCCGATACGCACATATAATGTCAACACCTGCCTATTGCATTCTGGTCCAAAGCGGGCAGGTTGCTCTGAACAGTCCAGGAAACCCAGTGCATCTCAGCAGATAAACACATGGATGTGGCTCTTTTTTAATAGCATAACTTAGGGCCGCATTTCAGGCATGTGCTGCACGCAAGGCTTTGCCGGGTGGAGCTGCTGCTGCGCAGCTTAGCGTGGGGCGTGCATGCGGCTGGATCAGGAGTGCGGGGTTGTAGGCCGCGTCCTGGCGCCATGTTGCCGGCGTGGATGTCTGCGCGTAGCACATGAATGAGTACTTGATATCCTGCTTGTTGCATACCGCCTGGATGACAGTGAATCAGGTGTGATTTGCATGCATGCCGATTATGTCTGAGATGATCCGTCTGAGATGATCCGTAAGACTGGTACGAGTTCTGACAGGTCGTGACACGCATTATAAACAGCAAGCTTGGCACAGTTGAGAGAGGAAGGCGCGCTTGCGACGCACCGGGCCGGGGTTAACCGCTATGATGCGGACCTTTCGGTGCCTCAGGTGCTGAGGCGGCGCAGCAACCCAGATTTTAGTCTCGTAAATGCACGGGTGTCTTCTGGTGCAGGCATGCCGAGCGCCAGCACGGCGGTGCCAAGGGGCATTTCAGGCACGTCGTGCAGCATGCATCACGAAGGCACTCGCCATGAGCACACGCAACTAAAAGGAGAGCAGCATCTGTTGTCAGGGTAGGCACGCTTTACTTGGGCACTGTGTCAAACAGACAGGGCCACACACTGCTGTTGAAATGTAGCTTACAAGCAGGGCTCCTCCCCTGTTCGTCTAATAGGTAGTTTTGTACCCATACAACACGCATGGAGCTCAGCAGATGCACAACAAGCGTCGCCATGGCAGCACCATCCACCAATCAACAATCAACGGCTGGTGCAGGTTCGGCGCGCACCTCAAAGCAGGACAGCGACCAGCCACGGAGGCCCCACCTGCGCTCAGGAAGGCATGCATGCGCTGAATGCTGCTGGACGTGGCAGTATCCTTGCTTGATGGGCCAGCATCCTCGCTTGATGGACATGAGGCGCCGCACGTAACAAGCAAAGACATGCACAAGAGCAAGATAGGACTGTACGGCATCAGGACGGCGCGCTGCTGCTGTGGGAGCCGGGCCACGCACTTGGTGGCAGCATATGCCTGCACGCAAGCAGAGTAACTTCATATGAACATAACGTGAGGGACAGGCATGCTGGCAGAGCACATCATTTGCGCTGGGGTGTAGATGGCATTTAGCCTGGGCATTTCCAACTGAACAATTCTCTGCGCGGGATACTGATAGCACAGAGCAGTGCTGATTTCACTGACATGCAATCGACCAGGCGTTCATAGCAGGGGGCAATGCAGAAATTATGCTAGCTCTGCCAAGACAAGCCAACGGGCAGGTACACATGGCATTCCGGCGCACCGGGGCGCTGGGGAAGGGGCCGAGCGCCTCCGCAGACACGATGTTGAAGATCCAGCCCGCGCCTTTCTCCACCTGCGCCCACGCCAAGACCGCTACTGTCAAATTTATACCCAGGATACAGGGGATGGATAGATGATCCACCACTGTCAGCAGTATGCAGGTTTGCATCTTGCCCGGTGCATGCTCTGCCTGCAGGTGCCAGTGGTGGCTTTCAGTGGACTGATGAGGAGTGCACAAGGAGAGTGCAAGGGGGCTTGGCTCACATACACCAACGTCCATCCCCACTACACATCTACAAGGTGAGGTGCGGCTGTGCTGAGCCAAGGCCCAGGGGCGCGCCATCGTGGGCACCAGGTGGCGCGTGAGCCGCATGGGCGCCGCCAGGTTGAGCATCGTCTGCTCGTCCCACTCGTCCGGGTCTGCGGCGTGCGCGCAGGCACGTCAGCGCCTGATGCGTCATGTCCTGCAGCATCCCAGTGCAGGAGCATCCCGCGTGTGACGCGCGGTGGAGTTGAGTAGGGTTTGAGAGAGGAGCGCATGATTACGTGGGGCGGCCCCAAATGAGCAGTGCAGGGGTGACCCTTGCCACATGTTTGTCGCGCTTGAGCGCTACCTACAGCCCGGTTGCCATGGCAGTGACATGAAACACATGCAGCCCTGCGATCCCGGAACATGGAAGGCCTAGGAACAGCAACAAGCCAGTACGCGCGGGTATAGAATGCCATCCATAGCAAGCATGCGAGCGCCTGTGCCTGCCATGTATGTCCATGCTCATACAAACCTGTAGTAAGATATCTTTCACTTCTCTGAAGGGTGCATGAGGCGCACTGACGTGCACTGGATATGCGCACCGCCATCGAGCGGCCCCTGGCCCTGGTTGTGGCCGTGGTCAAAGGTCATCGGCTTGTACTTGCCCGCATTGTTCACCAGGATGTCGCAGCGGCCGGCGATCTTGAGCATCTCGCCCGCCACCTGCACAACAGAGGGATCACAGCAACCCTAGCAAACTGCCAGTGGCTTTTGCAAGGCAGGGTCCCTGTGCGCGGAAATGATCAGCCTAGCCTTGCGTAGAGCAGAACACGGCGGTCGACATCATGAGCGGGTGTGGTGCGTCGCAGCGTTGCAAACCACTGAGCCCTGCCTACAGAACTCAAAGCTGGCGCGCCCGTCGCTCCCGCCTGCCCATCAGCGCAATCGAGGCATGTTATCATGTGTTGTTATCATGTGTTGCTCACGCAACAGGCTGGCATGACGTCCTGTGTTGGTGCAGGCCCCCGGCCAGGCTGTGTCATAGGCCGCGCCTTGTCGACCTCCTTGGGCAGCACCAGGTTGGCCTCCACGGTGTGCACCTCGGGCGCGCCCAGCGCCTGGCAGTGCTTGGCGGCCTGCATGCACAAGGCAATGAGCTTGCCGGGCAATGAGCTATCTGTTAATGCATAACGCGGCACAAAGTCCACGAGCTGCCGCTTTGGCATATCCTGCATGCTGTGTGCCTGATCTCACTCCGTCTTCAGCAACACTCCCTCGCTGTTAAAGTGCACGCGGCTGCGCTTCGAGCTGTTCCTCTTCACATGCAGTCAGCATGCGTGCGCTACGCAGCGCCTCTCAATGCATGGTCAGATATTGAGAATACGCTGTCCTTCAAGCGTTGCGCGCGGCGGCCGCGGCCGACCGGGCGGACCTTGCCGAGGCCATCCGTGTTGAGCGGGTGCGCGTGCAGGATGACCGACGCGCCCTCGCCGGCGAACGCCTCGGCGACCGCGCGCCCGATGCCGTGCGACGCGCCCGTCACCAGCGCCCACTTGTCCTTGAGCAGCAGCCCCTGCGCAACGCTACACCTTTTACATCCTTGCATGCAACCATGTGACCTATGAATCCCCCTACTAGGAACAGGGGCGGTGGACCGCACTGCAGGCGAAGGCGCGGCCTGCTCCGGCGGCTGGTGACTTCCCAGCGCGGACCTCTCAGGTGATGTGGTCCGGATGCAAAGTCCGCCCCGCTGAGGGTAAGAGGACATGCTGTGTCCAGGACAGGTCAATTCATGCAGTGGCCATTTACCTTTGCATGAATTCTTCGTGTGGCAAAGAGTGGCAACAACGCCCAAGGGGCCTGAGGTGCGGGGCGCAGAGCGAGAGCGAGAACGCATAGATGTGGCCGTTGCGCATGGAGAGACTGGCTGGCATCATGACCGCCCAGCGCACCGAGCCGGGCGGCCCGCCCTTGAGCTCAAAGCCGGGCGCATCGTCATCCTCGCTTGGTGGCGAACGCCCCGATGTGGACACGTGACGCGAGTGGGGCCCCTGCGCATTGCATGCGGCGTGCCTCGCCAGCAACGCATGGAATGCCTCATAACAGGCAGCACAAGCTAGCGCTTTGACATGCCCCGGACTGCCAGTGAGTGTCCCGAGTAGGTCAGGGTCAGAAGGAAAGAAGCGGAGGCACCTGCTGCGGAGAAACACGCGTCCAGCAGCGCCCCAGCGGCTTGCGCGGCTGGAAGACAGGTTGCAGCTTGCGAGCAAAGCCCCAAGCCACCGACATCGCTGTGCGGCGCTTGGCGCTTTATCTGCGTGCGTCTACTTGGCGTGAACGCGTGTCCAAGCGGCTTCACTTGGTGCTTTCACTTGCTCAAAGGCAGTAAGACCCGCCGGTGTGATTACATAAGGTGCGCGGCCATACGTTCCAGAGGTAAGGCCGAGGCAAGGCCTATATGCACACCACCAAAGGCAAGAAGGAGCCTTTCCTTACCTAGCTTGTTGCTATGGCGTAGGCCGTGTGCGCCAGAGTGTGCTGATACATTTGTAAGTATTGCGCTTATATTTGATCAGACAGTGCTTTTTCTGTCCGTACCACTTGACTGAGGATGCGCCTCTGCGTATCAACTGTGGACATGTAAGCCGTTTGCTTGGGAAGGGCCTGGTGAGGTCTAGGGAATAATGTGCCTGTCCACAAGCTGTCGCCTTTCTCGACAGACCTCGCGCCTTGGTAAATCGCTTAAAGAAGACCGCGTGCATCCTACTGACTTGTGGCGAGGCTGGAAGTGGCCCTGAAATGCTGGCGTGCTGCGTTGTCACACACTTCGAGGCGGTCCGCCCAGCAACGGCTGCACACCTTGAGCCCGTGAGCTTGTTGCAGTGTGCCTGCATGCCGCGTGCTGCCACAGAGGCATCCGAGGTGCTGCAGTGGTCTGCGCTTGCGGCGCGATCACACGCGCACGCGCGTGCGGGATGTGCAGGTGCGGACCGCATAAGTGCAAACCGCGCTTCATCAACCCCGCTAGAGCGCGCGGGACCGCGATAAGCGGTGCGGCTGCACGTCACAGAGTCCCAGTGCAGGCTGCTGACCTGGGCGTTGTGTTCCCTGACCTGGGTCGGTGCGGGCGGTGCCTTGTTGGCGGAGCCTTAGCTCATGTCTTCTCCCGCGCCCTCCTGCAAGCAGAGGCCTGCAGCCGGTCTGACTTATGATGTATTTCAGCACGTGACTGCCTGTATTACCATCAGCGGAGAGCGCCGCACGCCACTGTAGGCAGAACGCCTGACTGCATGCAAGGCCAGCGGCTGCCAGCTGTGTGTCAGTCTGGCTGTGGCCATGCATGCCAGCCACAGCGTCCTGGGCCTCCACGACTTTCTGCGGTGCGTGTCACAGGCTGGCCGCTCGCACGCCGTCATGAATGTGTTCCATGGGGCAGCGATTTGCTGAGGATGCCAGCCACCCTGAGCGGCGCGCGTCGTGTGCGTGGCGGGTGCAGGCCGCCACAATGGCAGATGCTGGGGCGCGCGCTCGCGTCGCCGCACTGGTCAAACGCCTGGCGCCAGGCGGTTCTGCTGCCAAGCAAGCGGAGGCTGCGCATGCGCTGGCGCGCCTGTGCACTGACAATAGCCGAAACAAGGGGTATGTGAGAGGATGCGGGGGCGTCGTGGCGCTGGTCGCGCTGCTGGCGCCCGGCGGCGCGCCTGCCGCACAGGAGCAGGCTGCCGCCGCGCTGGCATGCCTGTGCCACAGCAACACCCGGAACCAGGACAGCGTGCGTGAGTGCGGCGGCGTCGCTTCGCTGGTCGCGCTGCTGGCGCCGGGCGGCTCTGCCGCTGTGCAGGAGTGGGCCGCGGCGGCGCTGGGGAGCCTATGCATTGAGAGCGCACAGAAGCAGTGCGCAGCCAGGGCCTGTCAGGACAGCGTGCGGGCATGCGGCGGCGTCGCGGCGCTGGTCGCGCTGCTGGCGCCCGGCCGCTCCACTGGCGCGCAGCAGCAGGCTGCGTCTGCGCTGGTGAACTTGTGCAATAGAAACGCCCAAAACCAGGACAGCGTGGGAGCATGCGGGGGCGTCGCGGCGCTGGTCGCGCTGCTGGCGCCAGGCGGCTCGCCTGCTGTGCAGGAGTGGGCGGCCGGGGCGCTGGCCGAAGTGTGCGGTAACAACGCCCGGAACCGGGACTGCGTGAGGGCCTGCGGGGGCGTCGCCATGCTGGTCGCGCTGCTGGCTCCTGGCCGCCCTGCCGCCGTGCAGGATAAGGCCGCGGGGGCGCTGAACAATCTGTGTGTCGATGCCTGCTGCCAGGACAGCATCAGGGAGTGCGGGGGAATCGCGGCGCTGGTCGCGCTGCTGGCGCCTGGCTGCTCTGCGGCTGTGCATGAGCAGGCCGCTTGGACGCTATGCAGCCTATGCCGGTTAAACAGCCGGAACCAGGACAGCGTGCGGGAGTGCGGGGGCGCTGCGGCGCTGGTCGGGCTACTGGCGCCCGGCCGGTCTGCGGCCGTGCGTGAGAAGGCGGCTTTGGCGCTATTCAAGCTGCGTCGGGAAGCACGCCCGGAACTGTGACAGCGTGCGGGAGTGCGGGGGAATTGCGGCGCTGGTTGGGCTGCTGGCGCCCGGCGTTGCGGCTGCTGTGCGCGAGCGGGCCGCGGCGGCGCTGGGAAGCCTGTGCTACAAGAACACCCGGAACCAGGACAGCGTGCGGGAGTGCGGGGGCGTCGCCGCGCTGGTAGCGTTGCTGGCGCCCGCACAGCATGCTTCTGTGCAGGAGATGGCCGCCAGCGCGCTCACGACTTTGACCAGTGAGGGTCAGCCCGGCCGGGAGGCAGTCAGGGCATGCGGGGGAGTTGAGGCTTTGGAGCGCGTGCTTGCATGCGCCAGCTCGGCGACGGCGCACGAGGGGGCGGCGGCGGCCCTGCGCAACCTGGGGCACGTCTAGCAGGCAACTGGCGACTCAGGCCAGCTAGGCTAAGCGGACACATGCTGCGGGTGAGGCGTGGCGGCAGTGCGGGTGGCAGGGGGCTAGTGTTGTCATGCGCTGCCTGACACATGGTGCTTGAAACAGTGGGCTGGACAACCTGGCTGGTGTACTTTTCAAACAAACAGTGCATGAGGAGTCATTGCCAGGGGCGTGCATTGCCACAGCATGCGGTGCGGATGGGAGCGCCGCAGGCGTGTTGTAAGCCTTATGACATAGGATAAGGGGGTAAGCAGGTGCACACATCACAGCATCGGTGGCTGCATTGTCACATGGGCGCTCTTGACATGGCGGGCCAACAGCAATGCATCTGTTGCGGCACGCCAGCTTCCCATAGCGCAGACGCGCTGTGCCTGCAGCAGTGCAGCAGGTTTGAAGGGGGCGCGTTCTATGGGCGGGAAGAACCCCTGGCCAAGAGCATGGCGTCCTGCAACCTCTGCCACCAGCATGCCAGCGCACCCAGCTCCATGCAACCGGCCAGTGAGCAGGACGGGTTCTGCTCACCTACCCAAACACGCATCGCTGGGGGGCTCTGGTGCCTGCTGTCGGGCGTGCAGCAGCCGCTCCCCAGACGCGCTGCTTGCTCAGCAGCGCGCTGTCAGGGCAACCCAACGCAACCAAACCTGCCAAGGTCACTTGCTGCCGCTTGGATTGCCAGACGCGTCAGCAGAAACACTGGCTGCGCTGACTGCCAAAGAATGATGGAAAACATGTTCTCATGCGTTCCTGCAGCCACAGGCGCCGCATGCGCTCAACCTGCCGCCGGTGCTGGCTCCCGCCCCCACTGCCAAGCCATGCGCAGGACATATCAGTTCATGAGGTCGTTGGTCGAGCAGCCTGAATCACCCTAACATTCATGTCACCTACTCTGAGTACCCTGAAGCGCCGCGTCACCACCGGCAGCCGAGCACGTAGCCCGCACTTGGCGCCAGGCACTACACCGCCACAGACCTGCCGGCTGCTGCCGGCAGCACGGCGCCCCTGAAAGGCCTTCACGGGGCCATGCCGGACCACAAGACCCTGATGAAGCCCTGAGCGCTACCGCGGCAGCAGCGGCCGCCGTGCGCTCAGGCCGCTGCCCGCTGCGGCCTCCATGTCGGCCAGCGCGCCGCCGATGGCCTCGAGCGGCGCCTCGTCCTTCGCCGCCATGTGCTCGCTGGACGGCGAGTGGCCGGGGAAGTGCAGCGGCCGCGGCACGCCGCCCAGCGCGCCCGCCGCCACGAGCGCGCCGCCCTCGTCGCCCCCAGCATGCTCTTTTGGGTCCGCGGGCGCGCGCGCGCCCTTGACGCCGCCTGCCACGCGCCGCGCGAGCGGCGTCAGGGCGCGCAGGGACGGCCAGGTGCTTGCCAGGCGGGGCGCGGCAGGGAACATGCCAGCGAGCACCAGAGGCGCGGAGCGCCGCGCCTGGGCCGTCCCCTTCCGCCGCTCGCAGCTGCTCGCAGCACACGGTCGGCCGAGCGCGGCTGGCACGTCTATAGCAGATGTACATGCAGCTGTTGCGCATGAGCAAGGCCGAGACGGGGCCGCTGGCCCCCGACTCGGCGCGCGCAATTTAGGGTTGTGATAGGGTTTTCACAGGTTGTGGTAGGGCGCGGCCGGGGCGCGCGCCCTGCGAGAAGAACTGGTGCATGGAGATGGACACGACGGTGACGCCGACCAGGAAATTCAGCGTGAGCGCGTGCCCGAACAGCGCCGCGCTCATGAGCCCGGTCACGAGCGTGGCCACCGTGCTGGAGTACTTCTTCAGGATGGTGTCCGCGTACTTGAAGAAGAACGAGGACAGCACGCCCTGCAGCGCGTTGTTCGCGACGAGCAGCATGGTGACCTGCGCGCGCCCGCCTGTGTCCCGTTATGCAGCCCGTCCGCCAGACTCGCATGTATGCGGACGCTTGGTGAAGGCGGCGCCCTCACATGCGCCGCCCTCACATGCGCCGCCCCCCTGCACCACTCCACCCGAGCAGATCATCTGGCTGGCACGTGAGCCCGCAGGCGCTCGGAGCCGCGGAGCGCCGCAGCAGACTCAGGCTCCTGCTGTGCGCCTTCTGGCCAGCTGGCGGCCGATGCGCGCAGCCCTGGCACAGACGCCGCGGACGCGCGCTGCCGCGCGCGGTCAGAGGTCCCGCAGGCGGGCGGGCGGGCCGGCGGCGCGCGCGCGCCCGCGAGTGGCCGCGGAAGACGGCGGCCCAGGTCAGGCGCGAGCCGGCCATGACCGCCAGCACGCCGCCCAGGTTGAACAGCGTCCCGAACAGGTACAGGAAGAAGTTCTGCCGCGGTGCGCCGCGCATGACCCCTCCTTCAGTCACTGCTGTCTTGGATGGCGCGGCGCGTGCATGCCAGCGGCTTGGCCAAGTTCACTGACAAGGCTGCTGCCTATCCCCCAGCAGCCAGTGCTGAAATGCACCAAACTCAGCATCTGCAGACCAAACCACAAAACCGTTCAGGAGCCGCACAACCAGGGGCTCCCAGCCGTTCACACAGCACACGCAGCATGCATGCGCGGCACGGCGTCGAGCCGTCCAGCGCCGCGGGCGCGGCGGCGGGCGGGCGGCCGCGCGCGCCTGCTCATGCACGCTGGTGTCCATGTGCTTCTTAAGCGCGAATTCGTTGTAGACCGAGGCGAGGCTCGGCACCGTCACGCTGCCCAGCGTGCACGCCACCGCCGCCGCCACAATTGCCTCCCGCTCCGCACTGCCGGCCCGGCCGCCGGTTACTGCCTGGATGCCAGGCGCTTGTCGCCTCCGTGACCTGGGGCGCTGCGCTTCTACCAAAACACTGCTGCATGCTCGCTCTGTTGAGTACACAACCTTTTGTGTGACTTTCATGTGAGCTTTATGTGCAATGTCAGGTCTGTAGCGTTCTCATACATGAGGCAGGCCGCATGCGCGCCTGCAGTCCTGGATCTGGTTGACGGTGATGCCGGCCACCAGCAGCACCAGCGCCTCCCACTGGAACACGCTGAAGGTGCGCCGCATGACCGCCTTCATCAGCACCGCGATCACCAGGATCTGCGCGGCGCATTGGAGAGACTAGTCAAGCGCGCTGCGCGCCGAGCGCGTCGCCAGGGCTGCGCCCCAGCCCAGCTTCGCCGCCCTGGCCGCTCCGTCAGGCGCGCTGTGCCAGCCCCCCGGCTAGCCCCGCTGCATCGCATGCACCGCCTCACACCAGGTCAGCTCACCAGGTGACACTTGCCCATGGCCAAGACACACAGCTGCAGGTGTGCAACCCTACCCTACCCTACAGCACGCCTTGAGGTTGCCGAGCATCTTGGCGGTGGTCGGCTTGAAGAAGAGCTGCATGGCAAACTTCAGCGAGTTGTTCACGGCGTACAGCGCGGCGGGCACCGCCAGCAGCCTGTTGTGCCGCGCGCCCGCCGCAAACGCGGCCGCGCTCCTGTGCAGCGGCGGGCCTGGGCGCCCGGAACCCTGCGTGCGGACAGGGCATGATGCGGGCGCTGACGCCTCTATCAGAGGCTAGACTGCGTCTCTGCACTCACGTATGCTAGGTTAGGGTTATGTCAATAGGCTGAGAAGCTGAGATGCAGGCCAGCCGCTCCGTACATGCAGGCCTCCAGCGCGCTCCTTCCTGGGAGACACTGCGCGCACTGCATGCACTGCCGCACCGCAACGGCAACCCGAGGCGGGCCGGGGCGCACATGCACGCCGAGCACGGCGGCCGCGAACAGCATCTTGGCCAGCTCGACCAGCAGGTTGAGGGAGACCGGGTGGAAGGGGAAGGCGCCGTCCACCTTGCTCATGTGCACCAGCACGGGCGCCAGGCCGATGAGCAGGCAGTCGCCGCACACCAGCCACACCTGGCCGGGCAGAGTGGCGCACTCAGCAGCTCGGGCTACACGGCGAGTTCCCACTTTCATACAAGCCTTTGTACAGGTGTGCCGCACTGACATGCTATTGCAGCATGCCATTGGCTGCCACACACAGGTAACAGGGTAAGGGACAGCAAGAGGGCGAGCGCGCCTCAGCCAGCTCAACGCAGCACGCAGCAACATGCAGGGTAGGGTTCTAGCGACCAGCCGGCGGGCGCCGCTGCTGAGAACGGCCACGCCGCGCTGGCGCCGGCCCCGGCGCTGCCAGGCCCTGATGATGCCGCGCTGGGCAAAACCCGCTCGGTGCGCTATGACAGCATTGGGGTACTTTCTGATGTGTATGCTATGCATGCACGAACAGTGACTGGGAGCTGCTGTGCCCCCTTCCAAGCGGCCGCAAGCTTACGCACGTCTGCATCGCCAGCCTTACACAGCAGCCCACTTCTCCCGCGCTGCGCGCCGCCGCTGCGGGGCCTATGCCAGCCTGCGGGCCTGGGACGCGCATCTACGCCAATCAAGATCGGCCCCTGTCAGCGTAGGCTGCCCGCGGGGCAGGTGTCGCGCGCGTACGTGGTGGAGCTGGAGAGGGCCACCGCGCATCACGCGCGGGCGTGGAAGGCGCGCCGCTACCACCCTAGATGTTGCAATCTTAGGTCCCTGCTGGGGCTAGCGCCGGCGGGCGCGGGTCCGCGACAGTGCGCAGGGCACCGTTGAAGCGCTCTCCCCTCCCAGCTAAGCGCGTCGCGCTGCCAGGAGGGCGCGGGCGGAGGTGGGCTGGGGCAGCACCAGACACAGGCGCCTCTGGAGCGCCGCTCTCTGCCCCACTTTGCACTGCGCCCGGCGCCGCCAGGGGCAGCCCCAGGAGCCTAGGGTACCCGCAAGACGCCGCCACTGCTCCACGTCACGCTCGGCGTCCAGCAGGCGCGCTGGCAGACGCACGGACGGCTGCGGGGGCAGAGCGGAGCGTGAACTCTTCCCGCCCAGGAGTGCAGGTGCGCGCAGCGCCCAGGCTGCGCTGCAGGGCGCCCGCGACCCGGCCTGCTCGCAGGGCAGCCCATGAGTCAAGTTTGGCGGCGCCCACAGTGTGATGCCTGCTCAAGCTGCACCCCTTGCATTCCTGGGGCCGCTTGCAGCCAAGCAGCAACTCACTGACTGCAGCAAAGTCTCATCAGTCTATAAGGCATACACGCAGTTCCAGCAAGCATATGTATCTCCAAGTGCCGACAAGCTTGTGATGGAATTCTCAATCGAACGTGCGGGTGAAAAGGTTGGGCACCTTATCAATTGAGCTGTGCCACCAGGTGAAAGTTGAAGCAAAAGAAAGTCTGAGCGACAATGCGCAGCAAGTGCACTATGTGCTGTGCTGCGAAACTTCACCAGAGGCTTCAAAAGCAGTTTGCTAGCTTCGTACACCGCGGCACGCTACAGAGTCACAGATCTATGTTGTTGATCGATGCCAATAGGCTCCAGCATCCTGCTCGTCGTCTTAAAACCCTTGCCCTTCAGATGGGGGCTATTGTCACATAACCGTCCTCCTTTTCGTCCGCCTCCTTTTCCTTCATCAACAGCAGGCTGCCCGTGCGCTGGCCAGCACACCCACTATTCCATGGAGCCGGCGGGTGTCACCTATGCCTTCCTAAGGTAAGGGGAGACGCATGCTCGCCTGCCCTTTGCCTCTTAGGGCCCACGCTTGGTGCTCGCACCCCAGAAGCCTGAGCAAGGATCCGGCGCAGCAAGCGGGTGGATGCCCAGACCCGCAGCGCGCCCAATTGCGTGGCATGGGACGCGCGCAGCGGCTACCTGGCATGGGGTTGCGTCGACGGCAGCCTGCAGGTGCTGGCCTGCTCCTCAGGCTCCGGCGTGCGCTGCGCAAGAAATTGTAAACTCACAGAGCACATGCACGTGCGGCAGCTGACAAGGCGGCTGCCACACAGGTGCTCGACGCAGGCGCGGAGTGTGAGCTGTCTGCTCAAGGCGGCAGGCGGATCAGCGGCGCGGGCGGGCCTGGCGGGCGCGCCACAGGCGCGCCAGCGAGCGCAGGCGCGCATGAACCCCCGACATCAGGCACGCAGCAGCCTTGCGCAGGCACGAGCGCACGCAGACGCGGGCGCGTGCAGCCTGAGCGCGCTTGCTGACACAGGGCCTGGCAGGCCCGGACCCAGCAGTGTCCTCACTTGTGCCGCAGACGCGCGGCCCTGGAGCCTGAGCGCGCACGCGGGCGCGGTGACGTGCCTGGCCTGGCACGCCGGGAGCGGTGCGCTGACCTCAGGCGACGCGGCCGGCCAGGTTCTGGCCTGGGCACCCGGCAGCGGCGGCTGGGCCAAGCAGCTGACGCACCACCAGTGAGCACGTGGCCTGTGCGGGTTCCAGGGCTGGAGCATGCGCCCTGAGTGCACTGACAGCTATGCAGCTGCACTGGCAGGCGTGTTGCTTGTATTGGCTTGGAAGACAGTGTACGCAACCTGAGAAGAATGCACGAGCAGGTGCATGGGCTGGCGGGGCTGTGCAAGGTACAGATATGCACAGTGCCCGGGACAGCCGAATTTTGGAAGGCTACTTTGCTTGCACACCAGGGACTGCACCTGTGCAGGCCCGCGGTCGCTGCGCGGGACGCGTGCTGGGCGCCAGACGGAAGCCAGCTCTGCGTGGTGTTTGCGGATGGCATGATCATGGTCAGCACCTCAGCTGGTGAGGACCCAGAGCGAGCAGAGCGCCGGACTGTGCCTTATGAAAGCGCATTCGTGGTGCTCTGCAACGCCTCTTCAGTGCACAATCATCAGGAAAGCTATTTGTGCATGCCAGCATGCTATCAAGCAATGTCACTCTCCCCAGCTGTGTGTGAAGCTGCAACGCAGAGCAATATTGCTTGTACAGAGCGTGAAATAGTGCGCATGCTGGGTGCAGGCGCACATGTGTGGCGCAAACAGCTGAGACTTCCGCTGGCATGCGTGAAGTGGTCACCGGACGGCCAGCGCTTGCTGGTGGCCGGCGCCTCGGCGGGCTGCAGCGTCCTCAGCGCGGCGGGCGAGCCTCTCGGGCAGCTGGCGCTGCCAGCCGGCCAGGTGGCTAGCGTTCTGCATGCACAGTCCTGTGTCTTGCAGCGTGCATCACAGAACGGCCCCATTCATGGGGCAGTTGGTCGACATGGCATGATGCTCACCCTGCATTATACGGCTTTCCCGCCTGTGCTGGACTCGTGATCAGGCACGCTCCTGGAGGTGGCCACCTTGCAGGGCAAAAGGGGCTTGCATGAGGACGTACAGCACTCTCCAGCCAGGCCCGTGCAGCCCTGGCCTGCACGGTGCAGGACAGGGGCCTGACAGAGACAGGCTTTTCGGTGGCTGCCCTCGCCTGGCACCCTGGGTGCCAGCCCGCGGACCCTCCAGCACAAGCACAGCCCGCGCTCGCCGTTGCACTCGCCAGCGGCAGGTAGGCAAGCCCCCAGAAAGCCCTCTCAGCAAGGCCATGAGCCCCTCAAGGCGGCATGTCAGGCGCTGCATGCATGTGTAAGGACTGAGTGTGACAGTGACCAGTCGAGCAGGCATGGCGTAGCACACATGCAGCGGTCAATGCCACACACAGGGCACAACATCGCATAGAGCTGCAGACTGTGTGCCACTGGTGCACTCTGCACAGCCTCTATCAACGCTCATTACTGTGTGTTAACTCTGTCTGTGCGCCTGCGCGCAGCGTCTACCTCCTGACAGACGATGCAGATGCGCTGCCGATCGAGGTCAATGCCGTGAGCTGCCGCTCTGCGAGCGCCGTGAGCTGGAGCCCCGACGGTGCAGTGCTGGCGGTTGCTGTTTCAGGGGTGCAGCCGAGGGAGAGCCCAGCCTCCCAAAGGTGGCTTGCAGCGCTGACGGATACTGCACACCAGCAGCCGGCAGAGCTTGCGCACGAGGTGGCCGCACCGGCGGTGTTGTTTTATTCTGCCAGCGGTGCGCCCATGCACACAGCTGGCCAGCCCGCTGGCAGTGTACGCTATGAAAGCTTGATCCATTGACTTCTTTACAGCTTTAGTAGTTGCATGCTCACATACGAGTGCTGCTGTGCATGTATGGAGCATGCACAGGCGGTGCTTGCACAAGCTCCTTGATCAGATGAACGCGCTTGGATTCTTGCCTCCAACATGCAGGGGCACTGGCCTCGAACAGGCTGCATGTATGCGGTCTGTGTGTCTTTGGCCCGGACCCGCTGCACGCCATGTGACAGCAGGCCACACGTCATCCAGCTCGCGCATGCCCTTTTGCAGTGACTGTCACTGCATGCCATGTGCAGTACATTGCAGGGGCGAGCGCGCAGGCAGGCTTCTGCGCGAGCTGAGCGTCCCTGGCGCGCTGGTGTGCAGCCTGGCCTGGGATGCGCGCGGGGAGCGCCTAGCCATTGCCACAGGTGCCTCTTGCACAGGACATGAACTGATGGAGGATGACGAGTGGATGTCCCCATAGCATCAGCTTGCTGTGCGCCCGTCCACAGCTGCTGTTGCGCTTGTCCACAGCTACGCTTCGCTGCGGGCAGACCTGCACTACGGTAGCAATGGATGCGTGCACCAGGCGCGTCTTCATATCTGTCCCCGTGCCCTAGGCATGGCCCCACCCCTGACTCCTCGTGCGTTCATATGTGCACGGTGGAGCGCATGCCAAGCAGGATGACATCCCAGTAACTAAGCCGGCTGTCCTGCACTCTCCAAGCAACGCGGCGGCCTCGGCAGGCGACCCCGCCACCAGCGACGCGGCCCGCGGCGCAGCCCCGGGCGCGGCCGAGCGCCCCGGGCAGCTGCTGCTGGCGGCCGTGCGCCGCAGCAGCGCCTGGGCGTACCTGAGCGGCCCCGGCGGCGGCGGCGCGGCCGGCGGCGGCACGCTGGTGTACGCGTACCGCGGCGCGTCGCAGCCGGGCGCGTGCATCGCGTTCTGGGACGCGCGCAGCGGCAAGCGCCGCGTGCGCACCGTCGCGGGCTTGCTGGCCATACAGGCGCGCCCCGCGCCTCTGCTTGTGATTATGGCTCATATGTCTGGCGCAGCGAGGTGCATGTTCTGCAACAGCGGCTTGAGGACCTT
>JAABUV010000472.1_pt1 | contig 60862 bp, 107 predicted proteins | sample 5559971 | NCBI WGS metagenome assembly JAABUV01 (sample SAMN10711881, study PRJNA513362) | rock metagenome | isolation source: Antarctica rocks | place: Antarctica: Victoria Land, Knobhead nord | collected 2015-12-19 | reverse complement strand
ACGCAGCGAAGGCAGGCTTGCGATGCGCGGCCGTGCAGGGCGCGGGCGCGGCGGGCGCGGGCGCGGCGGGGGAGCGCGCCGCGTTCAGCGAGGGCCAGCGCGTGCGCGCGCGCATCCTCTTCGTCGATCCCGCCTCCAAGCGTGTGGGACTGTCGCTGCTCCCGCACCTGCTGGCCGCCGACGCGCGCGCGGTGGCGCTGCCGCCGGTGGGCACCGTGTATGAGGCGCGCGCCCGGCTTGGGCTCGACTCGCGTTACAGGGGAAGGGGTAGGGTATGGTATGGTAGGATAGCTCAATGGGTGCCTGGATGCCCCTCTCAGGGGCGTTGCCGCGAGCGGTAGCCCTGGCCTGCCCGCACTGCAGCACCAGCCGGCCACATCCTGCATGTGCGCACACGCGGCGCGCGGCCGGTTGGGCGCACCGTTCGTGCGGCCCGCGTGACTCGGCGTGTGCGGGCGCGCGCAGGCGGCCACCGTCCGGCGCGTCGACCCCGGGCTGGGGCTGCTGGTGGAGCTGCGAGCGCAGGCGCCCGCCGACCCTGACCCTGCAGACCCCGCCGCCCGCCCCGCCGACGACGACGAGCCCGCCGAGCCCGCGCCCGCGCCCCTGCTCCGGGAGAAGGGCGACAAGCGGCGCGGCGGGCGCAAGAAGGCCGCCCGCGCCGCCAAGCGCGCGGCGGTCGCGGCGGCCGGCGGCGCCGGCGCCGTCGGCGCCGGCGGCGGCGGCGGCGGAGACGGAGCAGCCGCGACAGGCTACGCCCACATCTCCAACGTGGCCGACACGCGCGTGGAGCGGCTGGACAAGGCGCGCCGGGCCGCAACTGGAAATGCTCAGGGGTCGGGAGCCTGTTAAGAGCCTGTTGTGGCGTGCGTGAGCACATGCACCCGCAGCACGTGTCTTCACCCTGGTGGAAAGTGCTCACTCCGTGATGGGCAGCGTGCGACCTGGCCTTCCAAAGTGGGAGGCGCATGCCGGCCTTGGCTGCCGTCTGCTTTACAGAGACCCTGACATCCCCCGCCCCCCCGCGCGCAAGTAGTCAAGCTGCAATCAGCCAAGCCGGGAAGTGCGGGCACATACCAGGTTCAAGATGTCGAGGCTGGCCCCCGGCCCACCCTGACAACAGCGCCCCCCAGCGCGCAGGCGCTCAAGCCGGGCCAGGCGGTGCGCGCACGTCACAAGAGCAGCAGACCTGAAGCTAACCCCTGGCCCACCCTGACAGCGCGCGCGCCCCCTCGCGCAGGCGCCCCTTTGCGCAGGCGTTCAAGCCGGGCCAGGCGGTGCGGACACCTACCAAGAGCAGCATGCCTAACCCTAACGTGCTCTTGACCCTCCCTGACCTACGCGCACCTCCCCGCGCAGGCGTTCAAGCCGGGCCAGGCGGTGCGCGCGCGCGTGGTGGGCAGCCGGCCGATGGACGCGCTGGCCGCGCTGAGCCTCAAGCCGAGCGTGGTGGAGCAGGGCGTGGCCTCGTATGCCGACGTGCGCCCGGGCGCCGTCGTGAAGGGCACCGTGGCGTCTGTCGAGGACTACGGCGTCTTTGTCGCCATCACGCCCTCCGTCAAGCGCGCCCCCGCGGGCCCGTGACCCGCTCGGGGCGGTGCTTCCCTTGTGCACTTGGTGCCAGTGCGGCGGTCGGACGTGCGCCTGTGGCGAGCAGAGCCAGTGCGCAACGCGTACACAGGTCCGGTGCAGTGCTGCATCCTGCGGTTGCGCCCAGTGTGTGCTGGTGAAGAGTTTGAGCCGGTACGCATGTCGCAGGAGGGCTTTTGTGCAGGCGCGCTCGCCCAGGGTCTGACAAAAGTTGCGCTGCCCTGGCGCGGCAGGGGCCTGGTCCCGCAGGAGCACCTGACGGACCTGGGCACAGCGGTCGCGCGGTCGCGGTTCAAGGTGGGCCAGCCGGTGGCCGCGCGCGTGCTGGCGGCGGACGCGGGCGCGCGGCGCATCACGCTGACGCTGAAGAAGGCGCTCGTGGGCGGCAAGCTGCCGCCTTTCACCAGCTGGGAGGTGCGGGGTCGGAGTGGTGAAAAGGGGGGGGGGGGGGGGGGGGGGGGGGCTCTGACACAGTCGCGGATAAGACAGCACAGTCCGCGCAAGCAGTGAAGCGTGTGCTGCAGGGCAGGGCACATTGCACCCAGTGTGACAGCATGGTCAATAAAAGTGTGAGTAGCACTTTGTGGGGCTTTGCGGGCACCCCACTGCGCGGAAGGCACCACGTTGCTGCCCTTTTCCGTCATCACTTTGGAGGCCTGAGATGCTGGCGCATGTGATGGAAAGGCAGCCCCTCTGGGCGCACAGGACATAGCTCGTCATGCCTTTGTGCCGCGACCTGCGCGGAGTTGCGCCATGGCTGAAAGCAGCTTCCTGTTGTTTGGTGAGGGCGTTCCTGTTGTTTGATGAGGGCGTTCAATGCCTTGGTGTTCGCAGCTGAGCCTGTGACGCAGGGGCTGCCAGCCAGGCGCACTGCCTCTGTCCAGGCGCCGGACAGGCGGGCGGGACGCGCCTGCCATGCGGAGCCCGCAGTGAGCTTGGCGCGCCTGCCCCCGAGCCAAAACTCCCCGGAGAACCGAATTGGCGGTGCGCTTCATACCCTGACTCTAGCCTGGGCGCGCGGCGCAGGAGGCGCGACCCGGCGCGCGTGCGCACGGCTACGTCACAGGCGTGCAGGACTACGGCGTGTTTGTCGGCTTCTGCGGCGAGCTGCGCGGGCTGGCGCCCGTGTCCGAGCTCGGCCTGCGCGCGGGGCAGCAGCCGGCCGCGAGCTTCAAGACCGGGCAGGCGCGTGCCCCGCGCAGCTGCGTGTCCAATGATGTGCAGACAAGAGAGCTGTGCCTTGCAATAACACTTTGCAAGGCACAGCTCTTTTCGAGCCCAGAAGTGGCCGTCCGCATGGGCGCCCCAGACGCGACGTAGGCGCCCTGAACACGAGCAGAAGGGGTGCCGCGATGAGTGCATCAGCACTCTGTCAGCTGTGCGGGGCGCTCTGGCACCTGTGGGCGCGCGCAGATTCTGCAAGCTGTGCGTCTGCCTGCTGTGAGTGCCTCCGGGGCGCCCGCCAGGCTGACGCAGGCGCCGCCCGCGGCGCCCAGGTCGTCAAGGCGACGGTGCTCGCGGCGGACGCCGACGCGCGGCGCCTGCGCCTGAGCCTGGTGCCGGGCGCGGCCGCACCGGCCGGCGGCGCCGGCGCGCCCGCCGGCGGCGACGCGCTGGCCGGCCTGCAGCCGGGCGACGTGGTGGAGGGCGTCGTGCGCTCCGTCACGCTCGCGCAGGCGGGCGCGGAGGTGTGCCTGCGTCATCACCCTACCCCTAAACCTATTGATGCTGGCGCGAGCGATGAGGTCGGCAGAAGGAGCGCGGCGGCGCGCGGCGAGTCTGACAGGACAGGCGGCGGCAGCGCGCAGTGTGTGGTCACCCTGTACACACGTGTGCGGGCGCGCGGGGCGGGCAGGGTGGGGGCGAGGGCGAGGAGGGCGAGGCGCTGATGGCCGAGGCGCTGGTGGAGGTGCGCGGCGGCGGCGGCGGCGCGGCCGTGCTGGGCAAGCTGGACGCGGCGCACCTGGCCGACCACCCGGCGGCGGTCGCCGCGCTGCGTGCCTGCGTGACGGTGCGCCGCCAGCGCCAAGCGGGCGCGTGCTGCGGTGACAGGCTGCACGCACTGCCTGGGTGCGGCCGGCTTGCCGGGGCGCGTGCCCATCACCACGGCGCGCCGCAGAGCGCTATGAGGAGCGTCTGCAGTGCTTGAGCAAGCGCTCAACGCCTTTCTCGCCTTATCTCGATGAGCCGTCATGCAGCGCTCTGTCGGTCGCAGGGCATGTCTTGGGGCTGAGCAGAAGGCCCTGCAAGCTTCCTTGTCATGCCTGTGGTACCGGCGAGGTCGACACGTTAGAAACAGAAGGGGCAAGGAGTGCGTGGGCCTGGCCGCGGCTCGATCAGCGGCTGCTGCGCGCCAGGGCGTCCAGCGCAGCGCTGGCGCAGCCGCCCGCACCGGGCGGGTTCCCCGCTTCGGCTCAGCCCGCAGGGCCTGCGGCCAGGGCGCCGTGCCGGTGCGCTGGTAATCCTACCCTACCCTAACCTTGCGCTGCCGCAGGCCGGCGCGCCGCTGGGCCCGCTGCTCGTGCTGGAGCGCCTGGAGCGCGTGGGCCTGGTGCGCTTGAGCCGCAAGGCGTCGCTGCTGGGCGCGGCGGGCGGCCTGCCGCGCGCCCTGGCGGACATAGCGCCGGGCCTGGTCGCGCCCGGCTACGTGGCCAGCGTCACGCCCGACGCCGTGTTCGTGCGCTTTCTGGGCGGCCTCACCGGCCGCGCGGGTGCGGCCCGCGCCGCGCCGCCGCGGGCCTGCGCGCCGCGCGCGCCATGCCCAGCAAGCAACCCTGTGACCGGTCGTTGGTGACACCACCATGGACTTTACCGAGAAGGCGCTCGGCGGGGGTGCAGTGGTGGGCACACGCGCGCGGGTCGTGCTATCTGTCGGGCTCCGCCGCGGCCCATGTCACGGCGGCCGCAGCGGCCGGCGCCGCGCGCTGCCGCTGTGCTCCACCGGCACGCCGCGGGCACAACGGGAGCGACCTGGTGCGGCGGGCGCGCAGGGCTGGCGCAGCTGGCGGACACGTTCGTGAGCGACCCGCGACGGCACTTTGCAGAGGGGCAGAGCGTGCGCGCGGCGGTCGCGGCGCTGGACGCGCCGCGCGGGCGCTTCGCGCTGTCGCTCAAGCCCTCGCTGGTCACGGCCGCCGACGGCGCCTACCTGGCGTCGCTCTTCCGCGACCTGGAGTTTGCTGAGGGCCTGCGGTGAGCGCAAGCATGTACCGCGCTCGTGTTGCACCCCTGCCTTGGCACGTGCGCGAGCATGGCTTCTCACCGTACCTGTCAGGCCTTCTTGGCGGTCGTGGTAAGGACGACGGACCAGATGCATAAGTCTGACTCACGCTTGCATGGGTATGCATGCAAGGAGCAAGGCGCGGAACAAGCGATCAGCGGCGGTCTCAGGGGTCTCGTGCTCATCGTGCGCCGGCTCAAGGGCCTCAAGCAGGGATGCAGTCTGGGGCGAGCGAGGTCGCGCTGACAGGCAGCGATGCGGAGGCTGACGGCGCCTGGCGGCCGCGCAGGGCTGCGAAGGAGGGCGCGGAGGGCGCGGAGGGCGGCGCGGCTGTCGACTGGGGCGCGCTGCCGCTCGGCGGCCTGGTGGCCGGCGCCGTGCACGACGTGCGCGACTACGGCGTGCTCTGCGACCTGGACGGCCACCCGGACGTGGTCGCGCTGGTGTCCCCGGGGCAGGCGCGCGGTCGGGATAGGGATTTGATAGGGTTAGCATACCCTGCTGCTGCAGACCCTGCTGGGGCCCTGCGCGCTGCGCGGGACGCGCGCTTGCCAGACGCAGCGGGCGGGAGCGGCCGCTCTCTGATTAGAAGCATCCAAGAGAGCCCAGGCAGGCAGAGGCCGCTGCCGGGGCGGGCACGGCAGCGTGTGGCGGGCGTGAGGGCACGCCTGCACAGGCGCCGGAGGCAGGGCGGGGCGTCGCGCACAGGCCGTGCGGCAGCGTGACGGGCAGGCGGGGGCCGCCGGCCGGCAGGCGGAGGGCCGCACGGAGCCGGGCGCGCCGGTGCGCGGGCGCGTGCTGGACGTCAACAAGCGCGACGGCATCGTCGACCTGACGCTGCTGCCGCGCCTGGCCGGCGGCGAGGCGGCCGCTGCGGGGAAGGCGGCCGCCGAGCTGGCGGTGCGGGCCGGGGGCAGCGAGCGCGCATGCCTGCAGCCCTGCCACGTGTGCTGGGTGTGAGCCGCCGCGCGGCCTGCACGGCTGCATAGGTACTGGGAGCGGTGCGCGGGGTTGCTTTGGCGCGCATAGAGCTTGTCAGGCCCCAGAAGCGTGCTCCTCACCATCTCACGCTCGAGCAGAGGTATAATATTAGCATAACCTTCACTCTAACCCTGTCCTGCAGGTGGGCGCGCGTGTGGCAGCGCGTGTGGAGCTCGCCAAGGACGAGTACGCGGTGCTGTCGCTGCCGCAGCACGGCGGCGCGCTCGGCTACGCGGCCGCCGCCGACTGCAATGCGGCCGCGGCGGGCGCGCGCGCGCGCGCCGCCCCGGGCCAGGCGCTGGCGGCCGTGGTCGCGGCGCTGCCCGGGCCGGAGACAGGTGCGACCGGGGGCTAGGTCAGGGTCCCAGGCCCTATCGCTGAGCGCGTCTGCAGCCGCCGCATGTCGGAGTCCTCGTCGCAAGCCAGCCTTGGTGCGTGTGTTACTTGGGACATTGGCAATAGCATGACCAAGCGCTGATATGATTTTCTCCCTGGTCCAGATGCAGGCTTGCCATGTCAAGCGCGCGGGATGGGCCGCGCAGGGGGGCGGCTGGTTCTCCACATCCCCGCGGCGCCCAGCGCGGCGGCAGACGGCGGCAAGAAGCTGCGCAGGGCGACGCCTGGGCGTGTAGTGGACGGAACAGTGACGTCCGTGCACCCCCTCTACATCGTCGCCACTCTGGCGAATGGTGCGTCACAGATCCAGAGAAAGCCACTTTGCTCCAACTCTCCTACCCCCGGCCAACATCCAGCACAGGGTGTTCTCCCGCCACTGCAGCAGTGTACCGATGCGATGGTGCGATGGTCAGCGACGGTGCGGCACAGGCGGGGCGAACGCGAGACGGGCGCCGCGCGCTCTGGGCATGCGCATGCCATTGCACACACACCTGCAGTTGTCAGGGTTCCTGACGATATCAGGTGTGTGTGCAATGGCATGCTCATGCCCAAAGCGAGGGACCCTGACGATGTTAGCCTGGCTCCCCGCCCCACGCGCGTGTGCGCAGATGGCGACGGCAGCGGCACGGGGTGCTGCTGAGGCGGGCCGCACACGCGCAGGCGCGCGCGGGCGGCTGCACGTGTCGGACGTCGAGGATGAGCCGGGCGAGGGCGGCGGCAGCCCGCTGGAGCGCTACCCGCTGCATGCGGCCGTGCGCGCCGTGGTGCTGGAGCCGGGCAGCTCGCGCGCGGTGCGCGCACCGCACTCGCTGCGCTCCTGCCGTGCGCCGGGCAAGCATGTGGCAGGCAAATGCTGGCACTTCCCTTTGTGTCAACCCCCCAACCCGCTCGAGCTCTACAGCGGAGCATATGGTGAAGAGCGCCACCAATCAAGGCTGCAGCGTCCAGCACACCTCTTGACTGCCAGCGTGGCACACATGGCCGCCCACAACCTGGGCCCCTCGCGCCTGTCAACTAAGTGGCCCGGGGCGCCCGCGGGGGTCAGGCGCGGCAGCATGGCCTGCTGGAGCTGAGCGCGCGCCCGAGCGTCCTGGCCGCCGCGGCGGCCGGCGCCAAGCCGACCGCGCCCAGGCTCGCGCGCGAGTCACTGGAGCCCGGGCTGACGCTCACTGGGTGCGGGCGGGCGCCCCGTGCGCGCTTGCCGTGCTGGGGTCTTGTCACGCTCACAGCCATGGGCCCGCCGAACCGCCCAGGCATGCTCGGGCCTCACCGGCGCACCGACGCAGGCTCCTCCCGCGCTCCGCAGCTGAGGCGCCTGAAAAACCCCTGATGCCTTGCCATGAAGCTGCCTCCATTTGAGCATGGGGAGGGCAGGGGCCCACAATTTTTGAGCGGCAATCCTCTGCCCTGTGCATGTCGCCGGCAAGGGGCGCTGCGGAGGCGGCGACCTCGCGCAAAATTTTAAAAATAAAGGGAAAAACCCGGCGTGCGCGCCAGGTGGGTGGCGGCGGTGGAGGCGGATGCAGTGTGGCTGGCGCTCAGCGCGTCGCTGCGCGGGCGCGCGCACGCACTCGACGCAGCGGCCGACCTGGCGGCGCTGCGCGACCTGCCCGCGAACTTCCCGCTCGGCCGCCCGCTGCGCTGCCGCGTCCTGCAGGTGCGCCCGGCTGCCGTGCACGCATGCTTTGAAAACCGCAGCCCGTGCTCTGTCCGCTGCTGACGCGTTCACCGCAGCGAGCGCCAGGCTGCCTGCTCTAAGCCGCGCGAGAGCAGGTGCACATCAAGTGCATGCTCTGCTTTACGAGTTGGGCGTGCTTGCGTCGCACACGTGGCGCCGCAGATGCACAACACAAAAGCAGCGCCGCGTGCAGAGGAGGCCGCGCGCGCGCAGGTTGTCCAGGGCAAGCGGCCCACGATCGACCTGACGCTGCGCGGCGCCGGCGATGCGGCCGCGCCGGCCGCGGGCGCGCCGCCCGCGCCCGGCGCGCTGCTGTGCGGCCTGGTCACGCAGGTGTCGGGTGCGTGCCGCTGCTTGCTAAAAATAGGGTGGTTGCGCGCAGGCGGACTCCCAACATGCCCCAAGGCACCCTCACAGCACTTGAGCCCTTGCTTCACAAGGTCGGCCTGGCACATGCTCTCTCTGCTGGGCCATGGCAGGGCGCCTGAGGCCCCATGTGCGCATGCGTCGCCTGCCACGGCTTGCGCAGCGCAGGGCTCAGTCACGTGTCTTCGCAACCTGCGCATGTGAACCACAGTGGTCTCAGAAAGCATGCGCGCACTCCGCCTGCCCCGCCGACATCCCGCCATGCTGGCCGTGCCCGCTCTGGTGCAGCCCGGCGTCTCGGGTTGCATGGGCAGCGACGCGCTGCGGCGCGCGCGCGCCAGGCAACGGCGTCACCGTGCAGCTGGGCCACCGCGCGTTCGGGCGCGCGTCGCTGGCCGACCTGCACGACACCCTCGCGCCCGACGCGCTGGCGGGCCTGGCGCCGGGGCGCTACGTGCGCTGCCGCGTGCTCGGGCCGGCCGGCGGCACGGCGCCGCCCGGCGGCGGCGCCGCGCAGGAAGCGAAGCCGGGGCCTGCGGCGACGGGCGCGAGCGGGGCCGAGGCCGCGGGGGCGCGCGCGCTGCGCGTGTCGCTGCGCGCGTCGCGCGGCGGCGAGTGGGAGGGCAGAGCTGCAGACCCCGGCGGCGACCCCGCGCCCGAGCACCTCAGCCTGGCTGACCTCAAGCTCAACCAGCCGGTGCGCGCCCGGCGCCCTGCGCGCGCGCCCCTCCCCGCCGCGCGCGGCCGTCTGCCTGGCGCCTGCTGACGGCGGCGTGTCTTGCAAACATGGGCAAGGCCCATGCATTCTGCCAGAGCGGCGCCAGGGCGGCGCAAGCCTCCAGGCAGTACGTCAGGAGGCTGCAAGAACATGGACGGACCCACACCGCTGTGTGCTGGCATGCCCCCGCATAGCTGTGAGCAGCACGGCACCCTCGCCTGTGCAAAAACAACTGGTGGGCTCCAACGCAGGCAAGCGCCCTCCCGGCACGGCCAACGTGGCTGGGGACGCGTGCCGCCAGGTGGCGGGGTATATCAAGGCCGTCAGCGGCGCCGGCGCGTTCGTCGCGCTGGCGGCGGACCTGGACGCGCGCGTGCGGCTCAGCAACCTCGCCGACGGCTTTGTGCCGGAGCCCGCTGCGGCGTTCCCGGTGGGGCGGCTGGTGCATGGTCGCGTGGTGGCTGTGGACGGCGGCCGGTGCGCACCCGCGAGCGTGTCTGGTGCCAGAGTCGCGTGCGTGGTACGCTCGCGACTGGCGGGTTGTGGGCGGGCGCATGCTGGCGGCGAGTCTAGCAGACAGGCGGCATGATTATGCCCCAAGTGCCTGCATGAGCCGCTGGCAGCGATGCTGTGCCTGAAACGGGCTGCTCGAGGAGACGCTTTGTGTCTGCACCCTGTCACGGAGTGCAACGCAATGCCAGGCGCGGGCGTGCGCGCGCCTGCACGACAGCGGGGTGGCCAGCATGCAGATTGAAGAAATTTAGGTTTTAGGGTTTGGCAGCTGGATAGCGAATTGACCGCCCTGGACTCGTGTTCCTGGCAGCGTGGAGGTGTCGCTGCACGGGGCGGGCGGCGCGGGCGCGCTCCCCACGCAGCGTCACCTCCAGCATACAGGTCGAACAGGTGTAGGGTTTTAGGGTATGACAAATGGATTCGGCTTCCCTGCAGCGTGGAGATGACGCTGCGCGGGGCGGGCGGTGCGGGCGGCCGCGCCGCGCTGGAGGACCTGGAGGTCGGGCAGGTGGTGCAGGGGCGCGTCAAGCGCATCGAGCGCTACGGCGTCTTTGTGGAGGTGCCGCCCCCGGGCGGGCCTGCCGCGGGCGCTGGGCTGCAGGGCCTGCGGGCTGGTGGACGCGCGCGCGCTGGGCCCTGTTTTGGTGGGGCGCCTGCATGGTTGTGAAGCACCTCCGTGTACGCTGCCAAGCATGCATGGGAGCCAGGGAGGCTGGCTCTGGGCTGACAATAAGGGGCGCGGAGCAAGGCTCATGCGCTGTGATGCTTGGCCGCCGCGCCTGTTGGGCTTGCTCTGGGACACGCAGGCAGGGCGGCACCCACGCACTTGATGCCGCTCATCCGCAGAGCTGTTCGTGCTTTGAGCGCCAGGGCGCTGCGCTGAGGCAGCCTTGCATATGTGCTGCTACGCATCTCTCGCCGATGGGGCGCGCGCCGAGCCGTGCAGCTGTTGCGCGCGCAGGTCGGGGGCGGCCCGCTGACCGGCCTGGTGCACATCAGCGAGGCATCCGACGAGTACGTGACTGACCTGGCGCAGCTTTTCTCGCCGGGGCAAGGCGCGCGCCCGGGCCCGGCGCGCCCGCGCGCGGGGCGCGCACCTTGGGGCCGCGCGTCCGCGCGCGCGGACTGCGATCCGCGCGCTCTTGCAGCCGCGGATATGACAGAGTTAGGGTTGAGGTTAGAGTGAGCTTCATGCGCGCCCGGGGGCGCAGGCGTGCGCGCGCGCGTGCTGGCGGTGGACGCGGAGGCGCGGCGGCTGTCGCTGGGGCTCAAGGCCTCGTACCTTGACGGCGCCGACGCCGACGGCGAGGCCGGCGCCGTGGAGGAGGACGGGCGCCCGGGCGGCGCCGACCTCGACGCGGAGGCCGCCGAGGCGGGCGGTGCGCGCCCGAGCGCTCGCGGACGCGTGCGCGTGCGGCCGGGCGGGGCAGGGGCAGGCGTGCGAGCGTGCGCGCTAGCGCAAGCGGCCCAGGCGTCCGCATGCGCCTAGTTGGCCTCCCAGTGCAACCGCGCACCCCTGTGCCAGCGCGCGCGCGTGTGCGCCGCGCCTGCGGATCATGGCCACAGCGCCACCTCTGGAGCTGCCACCAGTGATTGAGCCGCTGTGTGGCGAGCTGAGCCTGTCTGGGCACTTGCCGTCTCACTCTGTGCGCGGCGGCCTCGCGTCGGCAGGCAGCGGCAGCGACGCCGACACGGAGGAGGGCGCTGCCGGCGGCGAGGAGGCCGAGGCGGGCGCGGGCGACCTGGACGCGGAGGTGGGCGGGCTGGGCGCCCAGGGCCCGGGGGGCAGGGCGGGGCCCCGCGCGGCGGGCGACCAGGGCGTCAGCTCCGAGGAGGAAGAAGAGGAAGAAGAAGAAGAAGAGGAGGACGGAGGGGAGGAGGACGGGGATGAGGCAGAGGCAAAGGAAGAGGCGGGGGACAGGGAGGGGGACGGCGGGGGTGGCGGCCCGGGGACGCGGTACGCGCGCCGCGCCGCGGCCAGCAAGAAGCGCTCGGCGGCGGCCGCAGGGCTGCCGGGCGCGCGCGGCGCCGGGGCCGCGGATCCTGCCGCGGCCCCGGCGGCGGGCGCCGCCGCGCGCGCCGCCGGCGCGCTCGAGCCGCTCGCGGGCGTGGGCTGGGGCGATGAGGGCGACGCAGGGGGCGGCGCCGGCGCCGCCGCGCCCGAGCAGGGCGCGGGCGGGCAGGCCGGCGCGGCGCCGCCGCCGACCAAGCGGCAGCGGCGGCGCGCCAAGGCGGAGGAGGAGGCGCGCGTGCGCGCGGCCGAGCTGCGCCAGCTGGCCGCGCCCGCGCCGCAGAGCGCCGCCGACTTTGAGAAGCTGGCGCGCGCGCCGCGCTGCCCCTCTTGTTGCGCAGGGACGCCGCTGGTAGGGGTGTGCATGCAAGTCGAACTGCGTGCGGGGGCCCCTTCAAAAAGGCGCTTAGTTGTCCGAGGTGTCTACTGCAACCAAGCGCATATATGTGTGCCATCTTTTTACTGTTCTCTGGCTAGGGTTAGGGTGTGGGCGCGCGCCGCGACAGCGCCCCGGCCGCGCAGGTGATGGGGTCGCCCAACAGCAGCTACGTGTGGATCCAGTTCATGGCGCACCTGGTGTCGCTGGGCCAGCTGGACGCGGCGCGCGCTGTGGCCGAGCGCGCGCTCGGCACCATTGGCTTCCGGTGGGCGGCCCGGCTCGTGCGGCGGCATGGCCTGGTTATAGGGTAGGGTTAGGAACAGGGTCCGCTTGCCACCAGCTAAAATGGTGGCAAGATGGATGGGCTCATCATGCCTGGGAGCGTGGAGACAGAGCTCTGTCTGGCGTGTGACTGAGCAGCGGTGCAAGGGAGGCCGGCTGAAGCTCTGTGAGTCGCAGGGAGGAGGCCGAGAAGTTCAACGTGTGTGTGGCCTGGCTGAACCTGGAGAACCTGTACGGGCAGCCGCCGGGCGAGGCCGCAATGGCGCTGTTCCGGCGCGCGCTGCCACATGTCAACCAGAAGCGCCTGTACCTTGCGTTGCTGGCCATCCTGGAGCGCACCGGGCGGGCGCGCGCCCCGAGCGCGCAGTTCCTACCCCCCGCGCCTTGGTCGGCGCCGCCGGCACAGATGGCGCCGCGGTGCTGGTCAAGAGCGCGTGCTGGCGAGCAGGAGCGGGCGCTGCCACATGCGCGGCGGGCTTGGCACTGCGTTCACGGCCACAGCGATGCCAAGTTAGGATGCATGTGCGTCCACTGCCTGCGCGCCGAGCTCGGCGAGCGCGTATGGCGCCCTGCCTCAGATCCCGCCCCGCTGAGCACGCCAGGGTTGTGCAAACCCTGCAGGACGAGCTGGCGGCGGAGGCGCTGCGCGCGCTGTGCCGCAAGTTCGGCGGCAGCGCCAAGGCCTGGCTGCGCCAGCTGGACTACCTGCTGCGCCGCGGCGAGGGCGAGGCAGCGCGGCGCGCGCTCGAGCGCGCTCTTGCTGCGCTGCCGCCGCGCAAGCACCTCAAGGCGCGGCCCCACGCGTCCCCGCCGGTCTGCTGCAGTGTCGACTGGAACGATAGCTGCCCCACGGGCGGGCCTTGCGCGTGACAAGCAGCGCCAGGGCCCGGGCGCCGGCCCAGGGTTCCGGCGCGCGGGTTTTAAGGCTGCTGCAAGAGCGACCCTCGAGCCTCTACGGTGCAGCGCGGCCATCCGTGCCCGCATGGACAACCTTAAGCCGAGGACAGTCTGATATTTGCAGCCCCAACGCTAACCCTGCACTGCGCTGGCGCTCACTTTGCCAGCCCGCGCAGCCGCACCTTATGGTAAGCTTGCACGGTGCGGTCTGCGCATGCTGCGCGGCAGGCTCGCAGCTGCCCCGCCAGCAGGCCGCATGCGGCGCGGCGCGGGCCAGTGCACCCCGAAGCGCTTGGGCGCGGAGTTACGTAGGAGCGCCGCCTGCGCGCTGCGGACGGCACGTCACACGCTGCGCCGGGCGCCCAGGTGCTGTCGGCGGCGGCGGTGGCGGAGTTCAAGGTCGGCAGCGCGGAGCGCGGGCGCGCGATCTTCGAGGACGTGCTGCGCAATTACCCCAAGCGCACGGACCTCTGGAGCGTCTACCTGGACCAGGCGCGCGGCCCTGGCCTAACCCTAACCCTACCTCGATGCACCGACCTGTGAGCGTCCACCTGGACCAGGCGCAGCGTCCTAGCCGCCCGCCCTGGCTGGCCAAATCCCTCAGCTCGATCAAGGAACTTCAGCTTGATTGGGACTTTACAGGGTCGGACGCTGTGAGCTTGGACGTGCGCCCAGCTTCAGCCTGAGACCCGACCGCGCAAGCAGCCGACTGGTTGCACAAGCGAGGCGCATGTCCACCTGATGGTCATGCACGCTCGCCGTGAGGCTCTGAGCGCACATGTGCGGCCGCGCGCTGCAGCCGACGGCCCAGCGCTTCATGGAGTCTGCTTCGCCCCCCAGGCCTGGCCCGACCTGAGTTCCGCTAGTGGCGCGCAGGAGATCGGCCAGGGCGACCGCGAGCGCGCGCGCGCGCTGTTTGAGCGCGCGACGCACAGCGCGCTGCCGGCCAAGAAGATGAAGTTCCTGTTCAGGCGCTACCTGGACTACGAGAAGGCGCACGGCGACACGGCCGGCGTGGAGCGCGTGCGCGGCGCCGCGCGCGCCTACGTCGAGTCCAACCTGGCCGCCTGACACCTTGATGCATGACCTGCGCGCCGTGCATCGTACGGCCGATAGTTGTAGGTGTTCTGGCTGTCAGCGCTTCTGGGTGTCTGTCGACAGGTGTTGCATGGTTAGCTGTTACGTCCAGTGAGGTCACCTTTGGTCATGTTGGACGCGGTCTGCTTGGCTGAGCGAGTTTGGTTGGCGCGCAGTCATGCTTGCATGTGCGACGGCGTGTGCGCTGCCTGATGTCCCTGGGTTTCATTTTGTGGACCGCGCTGGTCTGCGCACGCAGGTTTTATGCGGCGCGCCCGCGCAGTGCGGAGCAGGAGACCTACCTTTGCGTAAAGTAGGGGCCAGTGCGTAGCTTTGACTCTTGGGCTTCAGCGCTGGTGGTAATGCATGCATGCAAGCACCTGAGATATGCGCGCTGTTTCAAAACGCACGTCACAAGCCATGCATGCTCTGTGGCATGGGCCCCTGCAGACCTAATGTCAACTCTTTCGGTACCTTGAGCGTGGTGGGTGGGTGGGTGCAGCTCTTTGGTTAAGGCCCTTGAGGCAGGGCAAGACCAAGGAGGTGAGCTGGCTGCAGCAGCGTGGTTGCATGGAGCCGCAGGGCAGTACAAGGAATGGCCATTGCCATCGTGGCCGCCAGTTTGCAGACTGCCAACATAGGCTGGATTTAAACTGCAAGTTTCTTTTCTGTACTCATAACAGGTTCCCTTGTCAGACCTCGTGCTACGCGGCACCATGTTTGTCGCAACGCCTGGAAAGTGCTTTGGCACGCGAGTCCTCTGTCCCAGGCACACACGGAGCCTTAGGCTGATGGCTATGGCATCGGCAAACGGCAACGGCGCGACCGGCACTTCAAAGGGCCACGAGCAGGCCAGCGGCATCGGTCAGAAAGTTCAGGACTTTGCCCAGAAGGCTATGGGCGCTGCCGGCGCGACCATGGACAAGACGGTACGTCTGCAGACGTGCACATAATGTTGCACCACATCTGGACGTGGGCTTGCATCAAGTAGTTGTATGTGCTGTGCAGCATATCGCTATCAACCAGCAGCTGTACGCTAGGCAGGGCCGCCAGGCAGCGGGTTTTGGCTGATACGCATATGCGTTTGTGCAGAAAATGGCGCCCAACATCGAGTTCAACACAAACACGCTAACGACCAACGGCGGCACGCCGGTTGCAAACAACCGTTTCACGCTGCGCGCGGGGCCGCGCGGTACGCTCCCTTGCGGTGACTTGGCTGTTTTCGCTGCAGGCTGTATCCTGTTTGCCCAGCTGCTCTGAGGTTGCCAACTTTGCTGACTTGCGCGTCTGTGCCGCAGGCCCGGCGCTCCTCCAGGACTATGGTGCGCATGGCGGGCTACATGTGCAAGCCTGTTTATGAGCTTGGTGGGAAAGGCTTGCTTGGCTGCTCGCCCCTTACCTTGCTACTGACATTAAGAATCTCGGGTTTGCAGCGTTCATGGAGAAGATGGGCCAGTTCAACCGCGAGAAGACGCCCGAGCGTGTCGTGCATGCGCGCGGCATGGTCGCCAAGGGTTACTTTGAGGTGCGGTACATCCTGTGCCGCTTGCGCAGTCAGCCTGTCCACGGCGCGGCCAGGCTGCCTGGTCGACCCTGTGTACTGCCTTGGTGTCAGCTCACGTGGAGCCAGTTGAGCGACAAATATGTTGCACCATGTCTTGGAGATAGGTGCTGCACAGTGTATTGGTGTTCTCAAGTGTGCAAGTGACAGAGAAGTTGCCTGGCCAGGTGTCGAACGACGTGAGCGAGTTCACGTGCGCAAACTTCCTGCAGCCTGGCGAGAAGACGCCTGTTGCGGCTCGGCTGTCCACCGTCACGCACGAGAAGGGGTACGTCTTGCTTTGGTCATGTTGTTGGCTCTATGGTGGGCTTTTTGGCGCTTGAACAAGTCTATTCAGAATAAACTGAACAGCATGTCGAATGCATATCTTCTGCCAGAGCTCACGCCTGCCTCTGCTGCATGTCATGTGTGCAGTGTGCGAGACCAGGCGTTGTGTGACCTGGGTAATTTTGTGGGATCTTGGGCACTTTTGGCCACCCAATGGGTTATCTTGCTGGTGCGCTCACAACCGGTGTTGCACTGCAGGTCGCCCGAGAGCCTGCGTGACGTGCGCGGCTTTTCCGTCAAGTTCTACACCAAGGAGGGCAACTTTGACATGGTGCGGCGCTGCTTGTACCGCGCTGTGTTGCTAGCCCTGCCAATGGGTGACACCACTGCAGATGTGCCTTAGTGGCTTGAAGGGGACAGCTTTGGTCTTGATGACACTGTGCGTGTTCGCGCGCAGGTTGGCAACAACATCCCGATCTTCTTCATCCGGTGCGCTGCGCGTGGTTTACAGCTGCTAGCTGCTCATCATGCGCGTGCTGTCTGACAAAATAGTATGCGCTCTTGTCAGAGAGTCTTGTCAGAGAGTCTTGTCAGAGAGTCTTGTCAGAGAGTCTTGTCAGAGAGTCTTGTCAGAGAGTCTTGTCAGAGAGAAGACTATAAACAGGTGCACATCGCTTCGCCTATGCTTGAGGCAGCTCTGTGTGCTGAGTGCGTCCGGGCGCTGCGCAGGGATGGGTACCAGTTCCCGGACCTGGTGCACGCGCTGCGGCCCAACCCCAAGACGCACATCCAGGAGGGCTGGCGCATCCTGGACTTCCTGTCGTCCAAGCCTGAGAGCTGCTCTATGGTGAGTCCCCAGCCCTTGCTGTTTGGAGGCAAGCTGTTTGAAAGCAAGAGGTGTTGATATGCCGGCAACAAGTTTCAAGCAAGAAGTGACATGTAATGAGGAGTCTTTTACATTGAGTCTGCTGTGAGTTTGGCCCTTGGTTGGGTGTGTGTGGCGGGTGACAAAGCGTTTGATGAGCAAATGGTGTTTACATACCCTAGAGTAGCGGGGTGTGCTGATGTTGACGCTGTCGTTTGCGCGCAGCTGACCTGGCTGCTGGACGATGTCGGCATCCCCCAGGACTGGCGCCACCTGGAGGGCCACAGCGTGAACACGTACCTGTTCATCAACGCTGAGGGCGTGGAGCGCTACTTCAAGATGCGCTGGCTGCCGACCCTGGGTGCGTCCCCGCGGTGACCGCGCTCTGACAGCGCTCGATGTGCGGTCTTGCGGCGTTGATGCATCAGCGGTTTGGTCAAGTGCAGGTTTACTGTGGACCATTTTCATCCTGCTGCTTGCATGTGCACTTTATGTCGCGTATTTTGCAGAGGCATCTGCGTCCCCTGATATCGCTGTTCAGTATCTTATCAGTATATCTTGTTAAGATACTGTGTTAAAGGTGCTGCCGCACCTGCCGCACAAGCTGCTTGTGCAGGCATGCGCGCTGTGTGTTGGCTGTGGGGCGGTGCTTTGACGCTTGGCCGCACCTGCCATCGTGCAGGCGCCAAGTACCTCACGGACGAGGAGGCGCTGGAGGTGGGCAAGGACAACATGCGCCACAGCCACGCCACGCACGACCTGTACAACGCCATCGACAGGGGCGACTTCCCGGAGTGGGAGTATGCGGCGCAGGTACGGCCGCAGCTGTACTTACCTAACATTAGTGAGCCGTGGCGCTGTCCTTTACACTACAGTAGTAAGCTGTGGCGCTGTACTTACCCAGTACTTACCCCACAATTGCCAAGCTGTAGCGCTTTGCGCATGTCATGCTCCCCTCCGTGCATGCGTGTTCATTCTTCAGGGTGTGCATGCCGACCGATGCGCTTGCTCGTCCTGGGGCTTGCAGGTCAGGCTGCTATGCATGGACTCTGCCTTGATGTTATGGCAGATTGGCAGATCTGGCGAGAGCGGAATGCCTGACTCCTGCTGTGTATGCGATGCGCAGATCCTGGACGTCGAGGGGTCCATCGAGAAGCTGGGCTTTGACCCGCTGGACGACACCAAGGCGCGTGCTTACCTTTATTGGAGCAGCCTCTGTTGGTTGAGCAGGAATGCAGCAGGAATGCAGCAGGATGAGGCAGTATGCAGTCATATGGGCGTATGCTATTGTCAGAAGCAGCGTCTTCTGCCATCCTGCTCGATGGTGTGACTGTGTCTACAGGTGGTACCAGAAAAGCTGTTTTGGGTCAATTGTCAGGGTTTTGCCAGCGGGAGCCTTGATGCCGGTGTATGTGCCCTGCGCAGGAGTGGCCTGAGGCCGTCGTGCCGTGGACGCCGCTCGGCAAGATGATGCTGAATGAGAACATCAAGAACTTTCACAACGAGGTGCTGCCCCTGTCTGTGTCATGCTGTGCTCGCTACTCTTGCAGCATCTGGGTTCGTAGGCGCATTCTGCATTGATTGAGGTTGGGTGTTGTACAACCGCTGTATGCATCCTGGTTGGCTGGCAGCCTGCTGAAGTGCTGCACTCCAGTTGCGCTCCAATGTAATGTATGGACTGCTGTGTGCGCACAGGCTGAGTCGATCGCGTTCGACCCGGGGCTGTTCCCGCCCGGCATTGCTGCCAGCAATGACCCGGTGCTGCAGACGCGCGTCCATGCGTACGCCGACACGCAGCGGTACCGGATTGGGGTGCGCTGCAGCTCCCTTGCAATTCAGCAAATGGAGAGTTCTGCTCTCCTGTGTTGGCTTGGGTGTCATGCATTGTCCACCTGTTTCTTCAGTGGAGGATGCGTGGCCTTGTGTTGCGGATGCTGATGAGAGGCGTACGCTGTTCACTGCAGGTGAACTACCAGCAGCTGCCGATCAACCAGCCCAAGTGCCCCTACCACAACAACATGCACGACGGCGCCATGCAGATGACCGCCCGCGACGAGGAGGTGCGCCCTGGCACCATGCGACTGAGTGCGTGCTATGCTGCAAACAAGCTTGTGGTATGAGCTTATGGTCCGCATGTACCTGGCTGTAGGCTGTTGTTGCGAATTGCAGGCTCAATTGCACATGCTCGGACTGGGTGGTATTGTGCGTGTGCCGCTAAGTAAGGTCGTGGGCTCCAAATTGGAGCACGTTGACGAGACATTGATGAGACAGAGATCACACTGTCGTGCGTACTACTTTATAATATGCAGTGGCCATAGACAAGTGGGCGTACGGCGCCAGGTGAACTACTGGCCGTCCAACGTGGAGCACACGGAGGAGGTGGAGAGCGACCGCTTCACGAGCAGCATGCAGCCCATCATGGGCGTGCCCACGAAGGAGGACCTGCCGCCGGTGGAGGGCGGCATCGGCGACTTCTTCCAGGCCGGCGAGCGCATTCGCCAGATGGACGAGGGCAGGCGCGGCCCCTGGGCTCGCGCGCTGCCGGGCTGCCCCCAGCCTTGGTGGCGCGGCCAGCGTCCGTATGCGCCTTGTGTGGGCAAGCTGGTTCATACCAGGCAGGCTGAGTACTGCTTTGACCGTAACATCTGAATGGCTGTGTCTTCACTGTGTTGTGCTTTTGGCCCTTTGGCGCGCATGTTGTGCTCTGGACTTGCTCCTTCGGCCTGTATGCACTGTCAAGCGACACACTTTCTGTCCAGCGCAGTGGGTGTACGGTTGCATATGTGCGTGGCTTGCGTGCAGAATGGCTTGATGACATTATTCCATGAGTCTAGCGTTGAGCCTGGCGTGATCAGTTGTGCTGGCATGTGCAGGAAGGGCCGCTTCATGAAGCACCTGGTCTCCTGGATGAGCGAGCCAAAGTGCAATGACATCATCCGCGAGAAGTGGTACGACATCTGGTCCAAGGCCGACGCGGGCTTTTGCGCCGAGCTGCGCAGCGAGGTGGAGTCGTCCAAGTCCGAGACGCATGTGCTGACTGGCGCCGGCATGGCGTGAGTGTGGGGTTTGAGGTGGATGTGACCCGGGGGGGCTTCGTGACCTGTGTTTTTTGTGCAAGTCAACTGTGTTCTGCAAGAGTGCAGTGCGCGGTGAGGGTCAGCATGGCAGCCGCGAGTTGTGTGGCTAGCGCGTGACGTTGTGTTCCAACATGCCGACAGTCCCCTAAGTGCAGTGTCGCTTATTATCGAGTGTGTGGTTGCGGGCATGCAGCGACTGGGAAATTTTGTGGCAGTGATGGTTTACTGTGTGTTGCCCTTCCTGACACAGCGCATGCCTTTGGCGGTGTCGCATGCTGGCGGTGTCGCATGAACCAACACGATGTGATGTAGTATGAATCATTAGCGTAAGGCTGTAAGAACGTTGTAAAACAGCGTTGGATGCACTTGTGCTCTTGACATCTGGCTAAAATGCAGCGTAGCGTTCATTGACCTACTCCTGCAAGCTGCCTCATGCAGTAGCATCTCAGGATGCTCAGGATTACTTCCAGTGTACTTGGAAGTGCAAAGTCTCAAAACAGAAAGTGGTCGGAAGCGCGCTTCCTTTGAAGCGAGGGAAGCGTGGCAGGGGCGGTAGGAGGCCGCTTGACTGCGCAAAAGACATGCAGACTCGCATGGCAGAACAGCTGCTGATATTCTGGCTATGTGGGTTCAGCAGGCAGCAAATACACGGCCGTCAAGGGGGACCCTGCTCGGGGTCAGCCGCGCCGCCCCTGGCCAGCTCCGCAGCCTCGAGCAGGCGGCGGATGTGCTGCATCACCTGGCTACCACCTCCAGGCTGCTCCTTCACTGCGTCGATGCTTGCCTGCAGCGTCTCGATGAGGCAGGCGGCCTCCTCGGCCGCCTGCTTCGCCTGCAGGAGCCAGCCGATGGTCGTGTACCACAGCGTGTGCTCGTACTTGTGCAGCTCGTGGAGGCGGCCACCGTCCCGGGTGAGCTCCTGCGCAGGGGCGAAGCACTGTCAGGGAAGCTTGCATGCACAGCAACCAGAGCCTGCAGGTCACACGCCAGCAGCACCCGCATCATGCACAGCAAAGCCAGCATGGCAACATGAGAACAACCACAGCCTGTTGAGCTCACAAGCTTGCTGAGTCCACAAGCAGCAACCCCAGCAGCGTGCACAGCCACGCCAGGTCCAGCTTGACAACATGACGCCAACCAGAGCCTGCAGAGCTCACGAGCAGCAGCACCGGCAGCATGCACAGCAAAGCCAGTATGGCAACATGAAAACAATCCGAGCCTGCTGAGCTCACAAGCAGCAACCCCAGCAGCGTGCACAGCCACGCCAGGGCCAGTTTGGCAATGTGACACCAACCAGAGCCTGCAGAGCTCACGAGCAGCATCACCCGCAGCATGCACAGCAAAGCTAGTGTGGCAACATAAATACAACCCGAGCCTGCTGAGCTCACAAGCAGCAACCCCAGCAGCCAACCAGAGCCTGCAGAGCTCACGAGCAGCAGCGCTCGCAGCATGCACATCAAAGCCAGTATGGCAACATCAGAACAACCAGAGCCTGCTGAGCTCACAAGCTTGCCGAGCTCACAAGCAGCAATTGCAGCAGCGCGCACAGCCACACCAGGTCCAGCTTGGCAATATGACACCAACCAGCGCCTACAGAGCTCACGAGCAGCAACCCACAGCTAGTGCACCCATACTGGCCTCAGCTGGAGCCGGACAACCCGGCGCGCAGCTCACCTTGGCCTTTATGACGAGCGTAGCCAGCTCTCCCAAACACTGGTCATCGGCCTCCTCCAGCGGTCCTTCGTGCTGGATAGCGATGCCCTGGTCTAGCAGGGCTGTCAGGTACCTTGCTGTCACTACCTGCTGCTTGAAGTTGTCTCCAGTGTTGCGGTCGGCATCGCGCCGGGCAAAGACTCGCAGCACTTGGCGACAGATGTAACAGAACGTCGCAATTAGCAGGGAAACAGCTTGCGAGAGCTGCGCGTATGCCATGGCCATGATGTGTCAGACCAGGCAGCGACTGGTGCAGGAGGCAGATGTGCAGGAGTGCAGGAGTTGGAGTCTTTACAGGTTTGGTGCATGCATGTCAACACTTATGCTAGGGCTTCTCCAGGGGTATTCAAGCAATGCAGGCCACCCTGCATGCATTGGAGATGATCGACACGGCCATGGTTTAGACCCTCGGGCATCAACACTGAGGCGCGGTGTCCGGCAAGCAGGCGCCAGGCAAGGCATGCAGGCGGACAGGCAGCCGGGTGCGCCAGGCATACCTGAAGCAAGCAAGTCCGCAGGCGTCCCGCGTGCTGGCTCCAACCACCTCAACACTGCACCCCAGCCAGCCAACCTGACAGCATCCAAGCGCAGGGCAACATGCACTCCATCGGACAGTGCATCCAGGGTCTCCTTGTCCCTCGCGGGCCTGCATGTGCATGGGTGTCGCCGCATGACCTGAGTCAGAACGCCATCGCTAGGCATCCTGGGGAGACAGCGCCGCGACGCTTACTGATCAAGAGGGTGCAGGCAGCGCAAGGCCATGGCCTGCGCCGGCCACCAGCGCGGCCGGCTTGCAGACCAGCCACAGAAGCAAACGCCGCATACACCACCACGCATATGACCTTCTGTTCAACCATGGACCTGGTGCCCGGCGCGCTCGCCCACAGCACATGCACGCCATGCAGCCCCACAGCCGCGCCACACCCCTGCTAGCTTCCGCGCACTGCACGCTCGACGTGCGCCCTTGTGACCATCTGTTCAACCATGCGCCTGGTGCTCTGCTTGCTCGCCCACAGCACATGCACGCCATGCAGCCCCGCAGCCGCGCCACACCCCTGCCACCTTGCATGCTTAACATGCACAGCAACAGCCCCTGGGGCACCTGCGCTGCCAGCTGGAGCACTGTCGCGGCGACGGGCGACGCAGCAGGCAGCCGCGCCCGGCAGAGCCCGGGCGGCGCCCAGCGCAGGCAGGTGCCCCTGAGCGCCGCGCGCAGCTCCGCGACGACCTTGCGCGCGTTCCTAGCCCTATCCTAAGTATACATCATTGAGTGTGTGGTTGCGGGCAGCATGTTGTGGGAAGCTTTGTGGCAGTGATAGTTCACTGTGCGTTGCCCTTCCTAACAAAGCGCATGCCTGCGGCGGTGTCTCACGTTGCAACCAACTCAATATGATGTAGTATGAAAGATGAGCACAGACTGTAAGAAAGTTGTGAACAGCACTATATCTTTCTGTACTTTTGACATGCGGTTGACATGATGTTACACTTTACTCAGTCGTGCATGCCATTTCTGTCCATACTTGCCAAGGAATATAAGGCAGCACGCATAGATGTCGTGGCAGTGGCGGGCAAAACTACAGCATGGCATCAAAGGCTGTGCAGTTGCCAACGCCCTTGTGATATGGACTTTGAACCACTGTGATGTACTGAGTGACGTGCAAGGGCGGGTCTGCCCATGCATCCCACTCAAACCGCCCTTGCACCTCACTCAGTACATAGTTGTGGCTGATACCCCCAGTTCACAAGTGCGAAGGTGAACACACAGCCCTTGATGCCTTGCTGTGGCCCATGCAATGGCATTACGGGAGGCCCCTTGCCTGCCTGGTAAGTATGTGTGCTGCGCAGGCCGCCTGCCTCGTCAAGGCCATCAATGCACACAAAAGGCTTTCATGCAAGCTTCACTGACGATGCCTCGCCCCGGCGCAGAAGCTTACCACAGTCGGCGAAACGCTGGACACGCTCAACAACGCCGAAACAATGATGTACAGAGCCATCGGCTGGCTTATCAAGGTGAGGCGGGCGGCTGAGCAGATGCTAACCTGAACAAGGCGCTGCAGAGCGTCCAGAAGACCGCTGACAGAGCTGCCCGAGCGGTTGAAAAAGCTGCATGCCCTCCAGGAGGAGGTGCATGCTATCAATGCCAAGGCGAAGCTCCTCGCAGAGCACGCCGTCGCGCAAGCGCCTCTGCGAGGCGCTTTGCCTGCCTCTGCGAGGCGCTTTGCCTTTGCATTGATTACATGCACCTCCTCCCGGAGCGCAAGTAGCTTCTTGAACCCCTCTGGCAGCTCCTTCAGCGGTCTTCTGTGTTCTCTGCAGCGCCTTGCTGATGAAAGGCGTCCTGCTCGGCCGCCTGCCTCGCCTTGAAAAGAAAGCCGATGGTTCTGTACATCATCGTCTGCTCGTCATCGTGCTGCTTGTCGAGCTTTCCGCCAACTGTATCGAGCTTGTGCGCGGGGGCCAGGCACTGTCAGTGAAGCTTGCTGTGCATGCAAGATCCTGCAGAGCTCACAAGCAACAGCACCCGCAGCGTGCATAGCCTCGCCAGGTCCAGCTTGGCAATATGACACCAACCACAGCCTGCACAATTTACAAGCAGCAGCACCCGCAGCATGCACCGCAAGGCCAGGTCCAGCATGGCGTGTTGATTCATCAGAGCCTGATGAGCTCATGAGCTTGTTGAGCTCACAAGGAGCAGCAGCGTGCACAGCCATGCCAGGTTGGCAGTAGCTTGGCAATATGATACCAACCAGAGCCTGCAGAGCTTACGAGCAGCAACCCCAGCCACATGCACAGCTAGTGCACCCATACTGGCCTCAGCTGGGGCCGGACAACACGGCGCGCCGCTCACCTTGGCCTTCTCGACGGTCGTAGCTAGCTCTGCCAAGCATGGGTCGTCGTCCACTTTTCGTGCAGCGTGCTGATGGCTTCCTCCAGCAGCGCTGTCGGGTACCTGGCCGTTACCATCTGCTTGTCAAAGTTGTTTCCCGCGCTGCGGGCGCCTCGGTGCGGTGCTGTATGCATCGCAGCCGCCCGCAGCGCGGGAGACCACTTTGATAAGCAGATGGCAGCGGCCAGGTACCTGACAGCGCTACTGGATGAAGCAGTGCACATGCTGGACGATGAAGTAGACAATGACCCATGCTTGTCAGAGCTAGCTACGTCGAGAAGGCCAAGGGGAGCTGCGCAAAGACTTGCAGCGCTTGGCGACAGATGTGACAGCCCGCCGCGATCAGAAAGGAGACAACTTGCGAGCGCTGCACGTATGCCTCGGCCATCTGTCAGTCCAGGCAGCGACTGGTGCTGGAGGCAAATGTGCACAAGACTAGTTGGTGCATGCACATGTCAACATTGGACATTCTCTAAGCTAGGGCTGCTCCAGGTTTAATGCAGGCAATTCTGCCTGCATTTCATCATCATCATCATCATTGCTCATGAGCATGGCCATGTCCAAGCCCCTCAGGCATCGACACTGAGGCTATGCCCGGCCAGCAGGCACCAGGCTAGGGTGCCGCTTGGGAAGCAAGCAACTCTGCAGGCGCCCCGCGTGCTCGCTCCAACCACCTGATTGTTGCACCCTAGCCAGCCGACCTGACACGCAGGGCAGCGTGCACTCCATCGGACACTGCATCCAGGGTCTGCTTGCCCCCTCGCGGGCCTGCATGTGCATGGGTGTCGCCGCACGACCGGAGTCAGAGCGCCACCGCCAGGCATCCTGGGGAGACAGCCCCGCGGCGTACTGATCAGGGCGTGCAGGCAGCGCAAGGCTATGGACTGCGCGGCAACGAGCGCGGCCAGCTTGCAGACCAGCCACAAGTACAAAGGCAGCGTTCCGCACGCTCATCTTCCTGATGTTCAAGCATGCGCCCGGTGCCCGGCGCGCTCGCCCACAGCGCATGCCCGCCATGCAGCCCCGCAGCTGCACCACACCCCTGCCAGCTTGCATGCTCAACATGCACAGCAACGGCGCCTGGGGCACATGGGCGGCAGCATGCACGCGCTTCCTCAGAGACTGTAGCCTGCGTCCTTGGGGTGCGGCCACAGCGAGCAGGGCGCAACGGCGGGCTGCGCGGGCGCGGGCGCGTCCTGGTAGTAGCCCAGGCCCTCGCCGCCCATCTTGAACACGTAGCCGGCGCGCGCGCTCACGAAGCCGGCCGACGGCACGAATGGGCCGCTCAGCGCGGGCGCGCTCTCGTCGAGACGCACCCGCGCTGCCAGGTAAAGCGCCGTCGCGGCGACGGGCGAAGCTGCAGGCAGACGCGCCCAGCGCAGGCAGGTGCGCCTGAGCTCGCCGCGCAGCTCGGCCACGACCTTGTGCGCGGACGGCCGCCGCGCCGGCTCCACGGCCAGGCAGGCATCCAGCAGCGCGGCCAGCACGGGCGGGCACGCGGCAGGCGGCGTCAGGCCGGCCCCGGCCAGCTGCTTGCGCAGCCGCACATCGCCTGCGCTCAGGCCCGCGTACGGCGCCTGCGCCGCGCGCCGCACCAGACACGTCATCGCCGAGGCCCTCCTGCTTGCCTGCCAGCAGCCGGCGACTGTGGTCTCCGCGGCTCCCTTGCTCGGGCCGCAGGCAGTCAGCGGCAGCCGTGCAGCGCGCTCGCCCCCAGGCCATCCCCTGCCAGTGACCTGGCGCGTCTGCAAGGCCAGCACCAGTGCGTCCACCCACGCCGCCCGTCGGCCCTGCGCTCCAGCGCGCCTGCCAGTGCGGCTCGCACCCCGCCGGCGGCCGCAGCGCACAGCCGCCGCCGGCCAGCCCGTGCCGCGGCGGCGTGCCCGAGCCCAGCATCCGACGTTGAACCTTTCGCCCTCCGGGCGCCGAGCAGCACCGCCTGCGCTGCGGCCGCGCGCCCCGCGCCGGCGGGGCCCCGCACAGGCAAGCATATGGCGAGCCGAGGCAGGCGCCCCGGCCGTCCGGGCGCGCCTGCGCCGCCAGCATCTCCCACAGCAGCACGCCGAACGCGTAGCAGTCGGTGGCCGGGGTCAGCTCGCCGCGCTCCAGCACCTCCGGCGCCTGGTATGCGAGCGCGCCGCGCCGCCCCGGCTCGACGGTGATGCGGTTGGCCACGGCCCTCTGCGCGCACCCAAAATCGGCCACCTGCGAGCAGGGGCGCGCGGCGGGCGCGTGAGCGCGCAGCAGGCCTCGCGCGCCAGCCTGCTGCGCGGGGCCCCATGGCCGCTGCTGCAGCCGCCCCAGGCGGGCCAGCGCGCCGCCTCGCAGGAATACGCGGTGCTGAGCGCGGCCGCAGGCGAGGGCGCCCCGGCCGCGCGCGCAAACATACGGCCACGCCGCAGGCGTGTGGCTGCATGCGGGACACCCTCGGGGCGCAGGCTCCGCGCCGCGGCCTGCGGAGCCGCCCCGCAGGCACGGGGGAGCGCTGCCCGCAGGGCGCTGCATGCTGCGGGGCGCGCGCCTTGGCCCGCAGCCGGCCCGCGCCCAGCGCGCCGAAGGCGCCCCGCCTCGTGAGCAGCACGTTGCTGGACGCGATGTCGCCGTGCACCTGCGCGGCCGCCTCAAGTGCGTTCTCAGGCGCCGCCGGCCTGCGCCCTCCCATGCGCCCGGCGTGGGCGGCCGGGCGCGGTCGCCGCACGCAGTCCCCGCCAGACGCAGGCTCGCCGGCCCTCGGCGGTGCGGGCCGGGCGCCTTGCTGCAGTGCATGCGCAGCGACGCGCCTGCGCTGCGGCGCCCTGCGCTCGGGCCGCCCCGCGCGCGGCAGGGAGGCCAGCGGCGGGCCAGGGCCCTCGCGCCGCCTGCCGGCGCTGCAGGCCTGCGCGTGCTCGGCCGGCGTCCGCGGGCGGGGGCGCACCAGGCCGTTGGGCGCGTGCAGGTATGCCAGCGCCCTGGCAACGTCCAGCGCCAGCACGACAACAAGCAGCAGGCGCGGCCGGCGCGAGCGCCGCGCGTGCAGCAGCCCGTGCTGCAGCGCCCGCTCCACGGTGCCTGGGCGCGCCGCGTGTGCGTCAGGCCGCGAGCGCGCGCTGGGGCCTGGTGCCCTGTGGCCGGCATCGACGCGCGCCTGCGGGCCTGGCCGCGCACTCGGCCGCGGGCGCGCGTGCGCGCGCGCGCCCACTCCCCCCGCGCGCCCTCACCGTCTCGCCATGCTCGCAGGCCCCTTCACAGCCGCGCCCGGCCTGTCGCAGGCGGTGCAGCGCCGCCAAGCGTGCCGGCCCGCGCGCGCGCACCGGCCTCGCAGAGCTCCATGGCGACGATGCTCCGGAACCCCAGCTCCCGGTCCGGCTCCGCAGCTAGCGGCAGGCCGGGCGCTGACCCCGGCGCGGCGCCGCTCGCGCGCGCACCCCGCTCGCCGGCCGCCGCGCGCGCAGGCCCCGCGGGCCCGCCCGGCGAGGCCGCGCCCTCGCGCCACCAGCCGACCTCGTCGCGCCAGTGGCTGGCAGACTCCACCACGGCGTCGGGCATGCGGGTGGCCGACCCCGTCGGGGCCCCCCAGCGCAGCGCGCCCCATGCGGCACTCCCGCCGGGCACCGGCCCGACCAGGCCGCGAGCCTGCTTCAGCGCCGCGCCGCACCTCCCGCGCCGCCTCTCCAGGACCGTCACAGCGCCGTAAGCACGCGGCAGCGGGATGACCCCTCGCGGCGGCCAGCCGGGCGGACACGTGGCCCCGTTCACGCAATCCTGCAGACGACACCGCTTCGGCTCAGAGCGTGGCAGCGGGGCCCGAGCGCCTCAAGATGCGCCGCATATGGGAGGCGAGCAGACGCGCGCGTTGCTGCGCCCCCAGCAAGGGCCTGCGTCAGAGCACCCGCCCCGGGCGCTGCGCCGGCATGCGCCGGCTGCAGCCTCGCGGAGCGCAGCGCGCGCGCGCCCCCGAGAGTTCCCTAACTCTATCCCTCCTCAGGGTCGGGCCCATCGCCGAGGCGTGCCGCGCTGGAGCCGCGCCGCGGCCGCCTAGCGCGCACACCATACGAGCGCATCCCAGGCTCGAGGGGCGCGCCCACGCGGGTGCCGGCAGCTGCGGCTCGCGCTCGTACAGGCCCAACACCAGCAGCCTCTGCCTGCCATCGATCTCGGCCCTGTGATCGAAGCTGGCGTAGACGGTGTCGCACCATGGACTGCCGCCATACTCGACGTCCACCCATGCAGCATGGCAGCGGACCTGCACCACAGCAGTCCGTCGGCGCAGCGCCCGGCGGCGGCTGCCACCCATGCGGCCACCCGGCTGCTCGCACACACGCCCGCTGCGCTGCCGGGCGTCGCTGCCAGCGCATGCGCGTATCGAGGAGGCATGCGCATGGGCGCTCCGCCCGCGGCGCCGGCTTGCGAGCAGCCAGCGCCTCGCAGCCCGGACGCCCAGCACGCAGGCGCAGGCGCTGAGGGCACAGCCTGCCGACAGGGCCTGCCCGGGGCGACCAGGGGAGCGGGAGGGCCGATTGGGCACACGATGTTGCAGTGGCGCAGAGCGAACGCCTCGGCCTCCGAGCGAGCCAGGTCTTCGGACTGGGCCGGTGCTAAGCCGCCATGCCGGCCCACCTTGATGGCACAGGCCCGGTTGCAGCACAGCCCTGCACAGCCAGCACGGGCATCAGGGCCCCTGTGTAGCGCGTCGGCCGCGGCAGCACCTGCGGCGCAAGGCACGCCCAGGGCATGCGCGGAGCAGTGGGGCGCGCGGCACCGATGGCTCACCCCGATACACCTCGCCGTGCTCGCCGCGCCCGATCAGCTCGTGCAGCTGGACGCCATGGCGCGCGGCCGCCGCCAGCGCGCCGTCGTCCGCCGTCGTCATGCGGCGAGGCCACCGGCCGGCCTGCACACGCATGCAGCCATGACGGTGACCGAGCGCGGCTGCGGCGTGCGTCCGGCGCGCGTGACGATGCAGCGCCGCAGGAGCGCACCTCTGCAGGAGCGCACCTCTGCAGGAGCGCACCGCGCCAGCAGGCGCCCGCCGCGCAGCTCAGCGGCTCGGGCACCCGCGTGCGGCTGCAGCGGAGACAGGCAGGCGCCGCGCCCAGCGCCCTCAGCAGCAGGAGCATGGCCTGGCCCGGGCACCGGCTGTGCGCAGCTCCTGCACGGAACCACGCTGCAGCTGCGACGCCCGCTTCCGGTGTTCTCTGCGCGGCTCGGGGGCGCCGCATTTGGCAGCACGGCCGCTCGCAGCGCAGGCTCCCCTCTCGCGTTCACAAGAAGCGGGCTGCAGTGTGCCTTTCGGAAGCAGGTGGTGGCGAGGCAGTGGCGGTCAAGCTCGTGCTCTGCTCTGCTGCGCTTCTGGCACCCGCTTGCGCGCCCGGCACAGGCACCTGTCACCTCTCTGACAGCGGCCCGGTCTGGGCCCCACTTGAGGGCGCCGGTGTGCGCCAATGCGCCTGCCTAGCTTGTCGGAGCGGGAGTATCTCACAACTGCCAACCAACAACCTCAGCCATTCCATGTGCGTACGTTCGCGAGCCCTCACCAGGTGCGGCACTGCTCCAGGGCGCACCCCGCATAGCGGCTGCGCAGCAGTGGACAAGTCCCAGAGCGCCCTCCCACGGCATACCTGCTGGAGCGCAGGGTGGAGCTGCGTTCGGAACCAGCGCCGCCGTGCAAGTGGCTAGGGACAACAGCGTAGCACTGCACCGCTGGGCGCCCGGAAAAGAGGCGACTCACGAGCAGTCGGCTTCTGCACGTCGCATACAGCCTTGGATGGCACTCTCAGGCGGCAGTCGCTGCAAGCTGTGCTCCGTCTTCGGAGCCGCTCTCTCTCCGACAGAGGGGCGTCGGAAATCCAAGGTGGACTACGATCTTTTAAAATGCATTTGAATCATTTCGACCACAACTACTTGCTCACTACCTGCCCACTTGTTCCGCTGCTGCAATGTGGTCTCCATACATTAGTGTGGGTTACATCAACGTCGATTCGAATATGCAGCAGAAGCCTATACCTAACCAGCCGCTGTAACAAACTTAAGGTCAAGCCACCAATGCATGTAAACATCGCAACATATACCTGATGGCAACATATATCTGATGGCGCATCATGCGTCCGTCTTGAGCAGAACATACTGCTTCACAGGGGCATGGCCCAATGCGGCCGCGCCGGCCACCTGCCCCGCAGCAGCCTGTGTGAGACAGGCCGTCAGACGCCTCAGGCTTGCTGGTGACTGAGCATGCACTTGAGGTGCGGGGTGTGCACATCACAGCACGGCGCCCTTCTGCCAGGCTCCAACATACCCGTTGCTGCCGTGCGCCCCGGCGCCATGCTGACGCATCGGCGCCTAGCAAGCAGAGCCAGGCGCCACCAGCAGCTAGCTTCGGAACCCATGCCAGACGACAGGCCGATGCGCTCGCGTCCCGACAGCACGCATGGCATGCGCGTAACATGTCTGTCGCCACAGCAGACAGCATGCCATGCTCGTACGGCGCCAGGCAACAACCCTGACCCTCATGCTGGCGGCCCCGCGCGCACCTCCGCTTGGCGCGGCAGCTCCCGGCCCACGAGCGCCGGCGTGTCGGCGTACAGGGCCGCCTTCTCCTGCGCCAGCGGCTCCAGCAGGGGCGCCTGCCGGCCGGCACACTGCACGCTCGCCGGCTCCTCCCCGCAGTAAAGTCGGCCAATCACCCGAGAGCGACACGCAGCCTTCCCACAGGACAACCACAAGCCCCCAGGGCCTGCCGACGACCCGGGCGCGGTGCGCCAGAGGCTGGAGCGCAGGGGCGGATGCACTGTCGTACTAGCAAGTCACCCAAGGCCATCTCGCCTGCTCTGCACCCTGAGGCAGCTGCGGCAGCGACGCACCCGGCCCCCTGCTGCCGGGTCCCCCTACTGGGCTGCCGAGCACTGGCAGCCGCCCGCTGCACTTCTGAGTCCATCACCTAACCGCTGGACCTGGGGCAGGGTGTTGACAGGCTGCTGCAAGCGCCGGGCGGCACCTTGAGCGGCGCCGCCCAGCCGCTGCCGCCCTTGGGCGCGGGCGGCGGGCCCGGCGCGCGCAGCATGCCCCTCGCGAGCTGGCCGGCGAGCGAGGCCCAGACAGCCGCGCACGCCGCGGCCAGCGACAGGAATACGGCCAGCCCGTAGTTGGGCGTGTCATCGTCCAGCTGCGCGCGGCACGGCCGAGGGCGTCAGGCCCGCAGCAGAGCGAGGCGACAGCGGCGCTGCTGCGTGTGACGGGCGCGCGGTCCGCTTGCGACCGAGTCACTAAGCGTGCTGGTGGGCGCGTGGAGCCAGCTGCACGGCAGACGGGCATGCGGGTGTCCGGGGTACAGACGGCCCGCGGCTGCGCAGCGCGCCTGCCAGCAGTGCACCTCGGCGCGCCGGGCGATGAAGTAGCCGCAGGCATGGACCAGCTCTGCATGCTTGCGCGGCCCCTCATGCAGACGCGCCCGGCGCTTTCACAGAGGCCGGGCGCAAGCGGCGCTGCCGCACGCGCAGCCCGGACGGGCCGAGGGGCGCACCCACAAGGACCAGTTGACCGGGCCGCCGGCGCCTGGGGCGACCCAGGTCGCGCGGCGCGCCTGGGGCGCCGCGGCCGCCGCGCGCGCCACGAAGAACAGGCCCGTCTGCGGCGCGCCCAGCGCCTCCTCCGCCTGCGCCGCACGGGCGTGCTCAGCCGCGGGTGTAGGGTATGTAGGGAATGTATACCCTACCCTAGCCTGGCACGCCATCTAAGTACACGTCAGGGTGCGCTCTGCCGCTGCGCACCGACGCAGCCGAAGCCTGACCAGGCCTTGCAGCAGCAGCATGCCCAGGACGCAGGGAGGCGCCTGTATTAATGCCCAGGTGGCTCCCCAGACTTGTACGCCGCCACATGCCTTGGCGAGGCGCGAGCGCGCGCGTCGTCCAGCGTGCGCCTTTGTGCAAGAGTGCGCTGGAAGACTGAGAGCTTGCATGTCATGCGTTTATGAGGGGCTCATCCCCTGTCTGGCTCCACGCCAGAGCCGGCCGTCGCCGTTGTCAAACACTCGCCACTGCCCAAGGGGATCAACAAGAAAACCCTTAGATAACCCTAGGAGCGCTGCACGCGCCTCGCCGACGTCGCCGTCCTCGACGAACTCGCCGCCCCAGGCGCCCTCGATGGGCCCCGCGTCGTCGGCCTCCTCCTCGTACATGAGCTGCACCTCCTCACCGTCATCGCCCTCGTCCTCGCTGTCATCGCCTTCGTACTCCCCGTCGTCGCCCTCCTCGTCTTCATCGTCGTCAAACTCCTGCGCCTGCTCGCGCCACACGGCCATGCTGTGTGATCGCCAAGCAGACGCGCTTCGGCACTTGTCAAGTATCGAACCCCTTCGGTACACCAGCTCCACGACAGCTTGCACATGCGTGCACGACGAGCGCCTGCGCGCGCTGCGCGCGCGCAAAGCCTTGCGCAGCTGGCCGCTGCAGAAACCTAGGTTTAGGCCAGCTTCCCCAGTTTCCAGGCTGCGCGAGGTGCGTGCGGGCGCGCCGCGGGTGCGCACTGAGCAGGGCGCGGGGGCGGCAGCGCGCGGGCGCAAGGTGCCCTGCTGCCGGCCAGCTGTGTCGAATGACACACCATGCCGTGGCTTGGCGAGGGCCACGCATGCAAGAGGGGACCGGCGCGCCTGCCGCGCGTAGGTGCTAAGCAGCGCGGGCCCGAAGCGCGCGGACGCCAGGTACGAGATCATGGCGGGCAGGTCGTCGCGCGGCCCCGCCGCACGCGCCGCGCTGCCGCCGCAGCGGTGCCCGGCCGGCCGCGCGGCCAGGAACGCGGCCTGGAAGCCCTCCAGCACGTCCAGCTGCTCCTCCAGCCTGCGCGCCCGCCGCGCCCGGCTGCTCGTCAGCGCCCAGGCTGACGGCACAGCGCCCAGGCCCAGCGCCGCGCCCGGCCCGTTAGCTGTTCATCAGCATACAAGGGATGCGGCGGCATGCAGCGCTGCCGCCCAGCTGCTCGTCAGCGTATCGAGAATGCAGCGGCGTGCAGCACTGCCGCACGGGGGGCAGTTGACAGCGGTGGTGACAGGGTGTGATACATCGAGTCGCCGGCCGGTCAGGACAGATAACCGCCGCCCAGCAGCATGCCCGGTTGCGATTTCAGCCGCCGCAGCGAGCGGGCCGGGAAAGGCGGGTCGGCTGATGCCGCTGCCAGGCCAGGGTGCCACGCGCACCGTGGGCCCGGAACAGTGACAAGCCGTGGCTTTAGCTTCTACCTATCACTGTAATGTCCGTCTAAAAGAACTGAGCATGGCAGCATAGCAGCCCGCGACGCGCGCGGCCTGGCTCATCGCTGCCCGTGCGCTCCCCTGCGCCCCCCTGTCACGCGCGGGCGCGCGGCGGCGCACCAGCTCGTCTGGCGCTCGGCCTCGCGGCGCTCGCTGACGGAGCTGAACAGGCCGCCGAGGGACGGCACCGGCGCCAGCCGCGCGTCCAGCCCGCCCGCGTTCACGTAGAAGCGCGGCCCCAGCAGCTGCTCCAGGCCGGCGACCGGGCGCAGCGCGAGCGCGGGGCGCAGCTCCAGGCGCGAGACGAAGCCGGCCGCGCGCGGCTGCGCGCCGGCCGGCCCAAACAGGAAGAAGGTGCGGTGCTGCGCGCCGCCGCTGGGGCGCTCGGTGTCCTGCGCGCGGCGCGCCGCAGCTTGAGCGCGGCGCCCGGAGGTGCGCGGCGCGCCTGTCCTGGGGCCACAGGTACTCAACGCCGTGACGTGCAAGCCTCCCTGACCAAAGGAACCATGCTGTATGCAGCCGCTACTGACGGTCATTGGCTGCAGGCACACGCCTGCGCTCAGCATGTTGTCAGTGCGAGCGCATGGCGTGACTCCCTGGTGAACCCAGCCCAGATGGAAGGCGCGGCGCCGCACACTACCGCTTGAGAAGCCGGCAGCTGGGGCAGGCAACACGCAACACGCCGTCAGTAGGGTGCGTGATCAGCGCGCCGCCACGACTCCCCGGACACCACACCCAAGACGCTTTTGCAGCCATCAGGCACGAGCGCACAGGTGACGCTTTATTACCACTGTCAATCGCCCGAGGAGAGGAGGCGGCCGCCATGACAGAGCTTTCCGTGCAGCGCAGCAGTGCTGCAACATTGCTGCGCTTTGCTGCTGCGTGCCCAGCTGCCACACCAGCTTTTTTCTTTATCAAAGCTCTGGAGGCCTCGTTCATCCCGGCGACCTGCACTGAGAAAGCACGTGCGCGCACCTTCGACTCTGCTGCCACCGCAGCACCTACTGGGAGACCCAAGGCACTGCGCTTTGCAGTGCCGGTGCTGCCATGCAGGCCGGCACGGCACCATCACGCGTGTCAGCGCGGGCGTGAAAATGCGCATCAAGCCCTAGATGCGCGGCCCAGCCCGTGCCTGGCTGTGCAGGGTGATCAGCTCCGCGGACGCAGCCAGCACCAGCGCAAGCGCCAGCGCGGCTCTCAGCATCGCGCCCAGCCTGAGGAACTTCACCAGCCTTGGTATTGCCGCCGCTGCACACCCCGCACACCCAAGTGTGGCAAGCTAACGGAACGGCCTACACACGGCGGTACTTCCGAGGAAAGTTGATGCGTCGCAGATTGGTTCACCGAACGAGATGACTCACTGCGCTGTTTTTTCAAATCTTTAATCGACAGCTGAAGAATGGCCGGCGGCCCGCACTGGTCTCAGCCAATGCTTGCAGCAGCGACCCAGCTGTCTACATCTCTAGGACCTTACAGGGCTTCTGGCATACAGGCAGATACGGATACAGCACTGTAGCGGGCAAGCCCGCTCGCACATGATCAGGAGGAGGGCCCAGGTTCTCAGCTGCAGCAGCCGCCGTGGGGTTGTGCGCACAAGCCGGGTGTGCTGGGGCACTGACACTGCCACACTGCACAAGGGTTCCACGGCGGCCGCGCCAGCAAACACACAACGCATAATAAAACATGTTGGCGGTGCGTCCGCGGCGGCCGTGCAGCTCGCCCGCACACAGGCCTGCGAGTGCACCGCCGCAGCAGCCAAGCTTGTTGGCACACTGCGCAGCCTGTGCCTTCGCGCCAGTGGTGGCGGCATGGCCTGTGTTGCACGGGCCGCAACAGTGCGGCACTTGCAGCAGCCAAGCCTGGCTGGATGGGCACGCACGGCTCAGCTTGGCCTGCGCGCCAGCGGCGGCCGTATGGCCCGCCCCAGCCACAGCGGGCTCAGTATCCGGGCCAGGTCGTGCGTGGCGCGCGCGTGCGCGGCCGCGCGCGCCACGCGCTGCCGCCGCTGCCGCTCGTCCGCCAGGAAGAAGCGCAGCCGGCCGGCGAGCTCGTCCACGCCCTCCGCAAACGCCACCTGCAGGGGGAGCAGGGGAGCACAGATCAGGCACCCAGCCACCACTCATGGCATGCCTTCCCGGTCGTCCTCGCGCTCTTGTAGTCCCCAGGGGTGCAGCCAGCCCGGCCGCGCCTTTCCTGAGGCTCCACATGCGCTTCATGCTCTTTGCACCTAAGGAGCATGGACGGGGGCGTGACCGCGGACTGCATCGCTACACCTCGGAGCGCTGGCAGGTCTACCCGGCCATGGCCCCGAGGCATTGGCACTTGGCTCAGCACCCGGACGTGCAGCTGCGCGCTCGGCGCACCTTGTCGGCCCACAGCGCGTCGAGCGCGGGGTCGGCGCTGGGCTCGGACACCACCAGCGCGCCCAGGCTGACGGCCTCCAGGATGCGGCACCTGCCCACGCAGCGCGCTCAGGGCCTGGAGACCTGGACACCGGGGTCGGCGCTGGGCTCGGACACCACCAGCGCGCCCAGGCTGATGGCCTCCAGGATGCGGCACCTGCTAAGGAAGCGTCTGTCACTGCAGACACCTGGTGGCCTGCGGTGATAAGCCTGGGCACCTGCCCGCGCAGCGCGCTCAGGGCCTGGAGACCCGGACGCTTGGGTTGGCGCAAGAGCGCCTGCCCCTTGTGGCATTTGCCAGCTGGCTGCTGCCCGCTTGAGAGTCAGAGACGACGCGGCTGCAATGCACAGCGCGAAGATCACTGTAATAGTACGGAGAGACTGTTGCAGTCATCGCATCATATGACGCCGTGCAGGCGAGGCTGAGGACCTGTGCGCACTTTCAGTCTGCGGGGCGGTGCACGTGCAGGCGTTGCAAGCAGCAGGCCTGGCGCGGCGCCAGGGACACCGCAGCGCGGGGGGCCTCCCGGGAGTGCAGCGCACATCTCCAGGTCGCGGGCCTCGTAGAAGTGGACGTTGAGCACGACGCGCGTGCGCAGCAGCAGCGCGGTCAAGTTGCCCTCAAACGTGTCCACGTTCGCGACCTGCATGTTCCAGGCTGCCTTCAGGCGACCGGAGCGCAGCCTGCATCTGGCCTGTGAGTCAGGTTCCAAAGGCGTCTGGACAGCAGCCCTTGCACACTGCGGGCCTAACCGTGCCTGCAGCCTGCACGGACTGTGCCTGCTGTGACCGCAAGAGGGCGAGTGAGCAGCTGCTGTGTCCTGCATTGCCCGCACACAGAAGCATTTACCCCAGGTGCCCCTCGAGCGACCTTTCCTCCATGCTTGCAGCCACACTTTTATGACTCTTGCTTTCACATGTGCGTGTAGGTAGCGGTCGTGCGTGGTGCAGGGAGTGGGCCACAGTACCTTGATTGGCAGCCCTCGCGCCTGGAGCGCCTTGACCGTTGCACTCCGGTGCGAGTCCGGCAGAAGCCAGCCGTAAAACAGGACCTCGATGTCCTTGCGGCTGTGGTTGACCTGGGGCAGCAGCTAGTGATCACCATGCGTGCTGCTCAAGACAGCGCTGCGGGCTAGCGCTGCGGGTCGATGTACAGACCATGTTCAAGCTGCACTCACCTCTCCTGGCGCAAATGAGGGTGTTGTCAATGCGACATAAGCATGCAACTGTATCCGCCGAGGAACACACTTTCAGCAGCATGGAATGAGCAGGCTGCGGAAACCCGCGGCGAGAGGCGCTGATGGCTGCAGCGGCGTCAGAGCCAAACCAGCAAGCAGGCTGAAGCAGCACCGCCACTCAGTCAACATGCGCATGACGGTGGCAGTCGCCAGCAGTGGGGCCGGACCTGCGGCGCAGGAAACCAGGCGAAGGGCACATAACGGAAGGTCACTCCCGCGCCGGCAAAGCGCTTGCGCCACTGCATCACGTGCTGCTCGCTGTAGTCCCACACCTGCGGGTGCAGGCCGCCAGGCTCGCCGCGCGCTCGCCGCGCTGCACAGCTGACTCCTGCATGCTCAAGCGCGCATGCGCGCCTGTAGGGTGTCGGCTGTGCTAGGCATGCGCTGGCAAAGCAGCTGGCCACTGCACAATTCGCCCATGATGGAGAAGCCATATTCACACGAAACACAGCAGGCGCGGCGTCGGTGCGCCGCGCCTCGACCGCGCCGCGGAAGACGGCCCCGCAGTCGCGCCGCGCGGCGCCGCCGTGCGCGGGGCCCCACGCGGCGCCGCCCTCCGCCAGCAGCGGGTGGCCCCACTGCTCGGTCTGGAACACGACGTAGTGCGGCGGGAAGCTGGGCATCAGGTGCGCGGCCAGCAGCACGAACAGCGCGCCGTGCAGCGCTGGGTCCGGCGCCTGCCACTGGTTCCCCTGGGGCCCCAGAGGCGCAGGTGAGGGCTGCTGGGTGCACAGTCGCGCCGCCGCGGGGCTGGCGCATGAAATGCATGCCGTGCAGCATTGCCTGGGGCGCCTTTCCGAGACACGGCCAACTAGACAGGCCCTCACGCCTGCTCAGAACCAAGTGCTGGACGGGCGCGGGAGGCATGGGTTCGCAAGACACGTTCGCTCGAGCCAGCGGATTTGGTAAGTGCACGGGAGAGAGGCGGCGGCGAACAAACAGTGCAGCGGCAACACAGCGCCAGCATGTGCCAACGCATGCTCGAGGTGTAACAAGCCAGACAGTGCCCTGTGCAGCCGGGGCAGGTCGCGTGGCGAGCGCGCCTGAAAGCGCACAGTGACGTTGAAGTATGGCCTGAGCACGCGAGCGATCTCCAGGGCCTGGTGGTAGATCCCGTGCCAGGCCCACACGTGGATGTCGGAGAAGGAGCGGAAGGTGCGCTTGCTGCCTGACAGGCACGCAGGACCTTGGTTGCAGCGCATGCTATGTACAATACACGACTACTAATTATTGGATAATAGACTCACAAGCAGTGCATCAAGGAGCAGCTGCATGCAAAGAGCATATGCAGCCCGGTAGACAGAAGGGGCCATACAGCATGCTTTGCCCCAAGTCAGCCAGGGGCTGGGTGTGCAGCATGGCCGCACCAACAGGGCTATCATCCCAGCCAGTGTGCGCGTAGGTGCGGATACGCAAGTGCTCAACCCGCCTGCCTTGCCCCACTGGCGCTGGAAGAGGAATGTTTTGTGCGCCTGCGCGACATGGCTCACACTGCTTATCGCGACAGGTGAGTTTAGGAGCACCTACTCTGGCAGCCAGTAGTGGCACACACGTACCTTCAGAGGGTTGCAGAGAACCAGAGAGTAGACACAATGCCACAAGTGCGAGCATTACATGGAGCTAAGCGTGGGCTGCCCTGTACTGCACAGGCCTTCTGCTGCGCTTAGCGTTGTAAAGGGGGCTGCAGATAGCCTCATTATGCATAACATTCCGCAGCTTGCAAGGCACGAGGTGGACCAGCGTCCTGACGCGCTTGCAAGCAGTGCCCCGCTGTCTTCATGCTGGTCCCTGCAAAAGTATATATAGTGGAGACACGCAAATGAAGGTGCTTGGTATGTCTGGAGCAAGAGGCAGCTGTGAGTCTACGACAACGGAAAGTTTCTGAAAAGTGCTGTTCAATTTGAAATGATGTGGCTTGCCTCAATAGGCTCAAGTTCTTTGTGAGCGCCATGGGTGAGGGGGGTGAGCAAACTCCTCGAGTGAGGCAACGTAGAGTACTATGGACGCCATGCGCGTGTTGCGTGTGCTCACAAATAACAGTATGACATGCGCCGCAGGACTCAAAGTTGTCTAGTACTCAGTATTTCTTGGCAAGGGCCGGCGGCCAGATACTGACATGCAAAGTTTGCAATTGTTGCAATTGTTCGCATTGCAACGTATTCCTTCCTGTCGAACACACGACTGTACTTGTTTATTCTACAACCTCCAGAGCCCAGCGCATACCATGTAATGATCTGACACCAAGCCTTGTACCAGTGAATCGAACATGCAGGCCTGAATGCTATAGCTCGACTGAGCCTGAAGACACGACACCTATGCTAGGCTTACAATTAAAACCTGGGTACTACCAAAAAGCGCTGGCAACCATGCGGAGCTCAGCTAGCCGTCCGCCAGGCCGCACACGGCGCGCGAGGCCGCGTCGCGCACGCGGCGCATCAGCCGGCGGTAGGCCGCCTGCAGCGCCGCCTGCTCGGTGTCCAGCTCGGCCGGCGGCCGCGCGCGCTGCGCGAGCAGGAAGCCCGGCAGCTCCGCCCAGGCGGCCAGCTGCGGCACGGGCAGGCCGTGCGCGCCCAGGTAGGACAGCGCCGGCTCGCCCGCCAGCACGACAGGCGTCGCGCCGGCCTCCTGCGCGGCCCGCGCCTGGTTTCATTTGGCACAAGCCACAGGACACCGGGTGGCCGAACGCCGCCGACCGAATGACCAGGCCACCTTGGCCGCACGCCCGCCTTGCACACGGGCCCGCAGCCCAGACGCGCTTTCAGCCACCTACCAGCTCGGTCTAAATATATTTAAGTATACCATCCACGTGCTCACATGGCGCAAGAGCTGTGCAGTGTGCGGCCGGCGGCACGCGTACCAGCGCCTCCCAGATGCGGAACTGCTCGGCGGAGCGGCCGGCCGGGCAGGGCACAAAGGCGCTGTCGTGCAGCAGTCCGGTGTACATCGCGGCCGCGGCCGCCACGCCGCCTGCGTCGGCGCCAAACCAGTCGTACGTCTCCAGGAAGCCGCTCGCGTTGAGCGCCGGCCAGGCCGCGTGCGCGCGCAGCGCGCCCAAAAAGGCCTCCCGCTGCGGCTTGCGGCCCACGCTGCCGGCCCAGGACCAGAGCAGGCGCCGCGCGGACGCGGGCGTGCGCAGGCCGGCCGCGCCGGGCAGCAGCAGGTGGCCGTACCCGAGCGGCAGCCACGCCACCGCCGCGCCCTGCGCGCCGGGCGCGCACCCATGGCCAGGCAATAGCCATGGCGGCCGCAGCAGGCTGTTTGCACCGCAGCAGGAAGCAAACACATTCCGCCCGGCATGGAGCGTGGCAGCCGAGCGCCGCTCAGCACAGCTGGGGCAAGCGCCGCGCAAGCGGGCGCGGGCGACGGCCGCCCCGCAGGCAAGTCGCCCGCCACAACGGCAGAGCCACGTCACTCATGTGAACAAGTGTATTGGTCGGTCTATGGGCGCCAGGCTGAGCGTGGAATGACGCGGGCAAGCGCCCCGGGGCGGAGCTGCGCGCGGCGCGCACCGCGGGCAGGCCGCCGCGCACGTAGTTGCGCAGCACGAACGCGAAGCGCGGGTAGGCGGCCGTGTCGTCGGTCAGGTGCTCGTCGCCGAGGTGCACGAGGCCGAGCGTGGCCAGGTCAACGCGCGCGGCCAGCGCCGCCAGGTCGCCCGCGTAACCGGGCCAGGCATCGGAATTGGTGCCGCTGATGATGAGCGCGCGCGTGACGTTTGCGTCGGCGAGCAGGCGCGCGCGCGGCAGCACGCGCAGCCAGCAGCCGCAGCGCGCCAGCACGCCGCCGAGGACGCGGTCGAACAGGTACGAGGCCTGCGCCGCTCGGCGGGCGCGCGCCTCAGCCCTGGCAGTGGGAGCGTGGCATGGAAGCGCACCCGACGTCACGGCTCAGGTTCATCAGCCGGCTGAGGCTGCCCGCGCAGCTTGTCGCTGAATAGGGGTGGTCGCGTTGCGCTATCGGGCGCCATCCTCGGCGCATGCGAGACAGGTTCCCGCACCTCATAGTTGAGGTACTCGGCCGTGTAGGCGCGGATGATGCATGGCTCTGCGGCGGCGCGGCCGGCGCCATGGTCGCGGACTGCGCCTGCAGCCGGGCGCAGGCGGCCGGACAGGCGCAAAGCCGGCGCTGCCGCGGCACCATGCGCCGCAGCTAGGAGCAGGAGGAAGGCAGTGGCGGCCGTGTGCGCGCGTGCTGAACCGTCACCCGCCGTGCGGCGGGGCCCTGCGGGACCCTCAGGCGCCGCCAGGCTGCGTTGCCGCATCACCGTCGATGCTCAGCGTCGCCAAGTCACTGCTGTTGCATAGCAGTAGCATGCCTGATGGCGTGCTGTGCCATCACCTGCGAGCAAGACACCTGTGAGCGTAGGGAAGCAGCTCTCATGGATGTGAGTGCCTCAAGATGGCCGCACGAACTCTCTTCTAGTACCTGCGAAATTGCTTGGGTGTGCTTGTGACAGGCTGGTACGCTGGCCAGGCATGTAGGAAGGATGCAGAGAGCTGCCGACGTGCGTCAGGTAGGCTAATCTTGATGCATAGAAGTTTGCTGGTTTGCGCGAACGGCCAGTTCATGAGCAGTGCTGAAGTCAGTAAAGGGAATACTCGCCTGTGGATGCCAGGATTTCGGGGACGCAGGTCCACGCTGCCGCGCTGGCGCTGCTGGCGGGCGTTGTTGAGGACCTTAAGCAAGCAGAGGTGACGTCTCACTCCTTGCTGCTTACAGGCGTTAATGAGGTTGTTCCTGGTAACAGCCTCGGTCTACGCCGCAAGTGGAGCTTGGCATAAAGCTCCACTTGCGCATGTCATGACCTGGAGCTCCTGCTCGACGCCTTATTTAAGCGTGGCTATTAACAAAAGCCTTCCCTATTATCAGAGCCAGCCAGGAGTTCAAACTGCGCTTGCACTCGTTCATCCCGCCGACGAACAGAAACGTCTGCAGAGGTCCGCGCTATCAGCAAGTGTGCATGTGTGCACGCCGTGTGCTGAAAGCGGAGACCATGCATCCAAGACGCATGCCCGGCTAGACTCAGGCCGGCGGGCAAATGTGGCCTGCCAGTGTCAGGAGAGAACCTGCAAGACGAGACGGTCAAAGGCGGCGTCGTCAATGGCTGCCGCCCTGGTACCTGGCGCTCCTGTTGGCGGCCTGGAGCGGCGGCAGGGGCGCTGACGTGCGCCCTGCGCTTTGCGTTGCAGTTGTAGGGAGACTTAACTGCACAGTCTTACGAAGCCAGACCTGCCTTCTTGGCAGGAAGAGCAGTGGTGCAAGGCCTACTTGCAAACGCTGCTCTTGCGGCAGGGCGCCGGCGTGGTCGCCGGCCAGGAAGTCAGCAGAGGCGGCAACGACACCGTGCGCATAATAGACAGCTTTTCGTACAACGGGGAGATGGTGGTGGAGCTGCGGCTGCACCACCTCATGCCAGTTGTGGACGAGTTTGTGGTCACGGAGGCGCGCGAGACGCACTCGGGCGTGCCCAAGAAGGAGCTCTTCATCGACCGCTACCGCTCCTCGTTCCAGCCGTACATGTCAAAGGCGCACTGCCCCGGCTGCTGAGCGTGCTTCTGCAGGAGCGGGCGCCAGAGCGGGCCGTGGCGACGCTCATAGTTGCTACCGTAGCAGCCGCGCACACCTGTTGCGCTATTGCTGCACAAGCACCGCCCTGCACCACACGGTGGTATTGTTCAAAGTCTGCTGCGGACCGGCTGTGCAGGTCCGTGCGTGCAGGTCTGTGCAGATTCTTGAAGAGAGTTGCCTGGTCACGGAGCAGCCAGGACTGGGGTGCAGAAAGTAATTCGCTGACTCGCGTTTGCCGCAGGTCACGTTCCTTGTCATCGACAAGTTCCCCGACCCGGACCCAGAGTTCCTCAAGCGCAGGGGCAGCAAGCCCTGGGTGTCCGACGCCACGGCATGGCGCGCCCCCGCGACAGCCCCGCCTCTGCGTAGCGCGCTGTGCAGTCCTGTGCAGCACAACGCTGCTCGTGTCGGGCAATGCGCTGCATGGTGCTCGGTCCTGTGCTGCTCTTGACGCGCCGCCCGCAGACCGTGCGCGGCCCACCTGGGCGCCCTACCCACTCTGCGCCAGGCCCTGTTACAGGCGCACCGTCGGCGCACCCTGCGCGGCGCGCATGGTGCGCCCTCGGAAGCGGGCAGCAGCCGCCGAGCCGGGCGCGCGGCTCCGCAGGTGGCGCGAGGCGTACCAGCGGCTGCATCCGGCGCAGTACATCCTGGACAAGTACGCGGGCCGGCGGTACGTGGTGCTGGTGTGCGACAGCGACGAGGTGCCGCGCCGCGAGGTCGTGGCCGACCTGCGCGGGCCGCTGTACGGCCGTACGGCGGACGCGCTGTACCTGGAGATGCGCTTCCTGTACTACAACTTCAGGTGCCAAACAAAACCCCGTTGCCGCCGCTCGGCTGCGCGCCACGACGTGCCCAAGCTCCATGTCGCGCGCGCCCCCTGTCATGCAAAATAGGCTGGCGGTGGGCGAGAGAAGCAGGTGTCTGTGTGGGGCATGGGGGCGCTGTCCTTGGAAGGGCAGCCGCAGGCACCCGCCTGGCAAAGTGCGTCCCTCTGTGGGGGCACACCCGGGCGCACGCCTTGTCGTGCGGCGTCCGTGCGGCCCCAGCTCCCGCGCGCGCCCCGCGCCGGGTTGTTGCCTTGCTGGCAGGGAGGCCTGGTGGGCCGCAGGTCGCACATGTGAGCCAGCCACCGGCCGGCATGCAAAGGCTGAGCTTGTGCAGCCTTTGGCACGTCCGTCACTGACATTGCAGAGCGTCCGCCCGCTGCCGTGGATGAATGTGGACCCTAGCAAGACCCTAACGAGGCAGCGCAATCGCACACGGTTGCGCCTTTCCAGACCCTTTGCAGGCCGCACACGGCGCCACTGCCATCCGCTGCCTTCAGGGCCAGGCCCCGCGCGGGCGCCTGCCGTCAAACCGCCGCGCCGGCGCGGCGCAGGTGGGTCAAGCCCACGGAGTGGTACCATGCGTTTGCGGTGTCCGAGGCGGGCATGCGGACGGCCACGCTGGACCAGCGGCGCGTGGAGCTGCCGCGCGTGGACACCGTGTACGATGCCGGCTGGCACCTGAGCTACTTTATGTCGCTGGCGGACATCGTGCGCAAGGCGCGCCACCCCGCCCGGCTCTGCATGCAGAGGCATGCGAGGAGGCGAGGGTTAGGATCAGTGTATGGGGTTACATGTTGTATGGGGTTACACGTTGTTACACGTTGTACACTTGGGGTGTACAACGCCGGCTGGCACCTGAGCTACTTCATGTCGCTTCGCTCGCGGTGCGCAAGGCGCGCCGCCCCGGCCGGCGCCGAGCGCGCCGCCGGCGCGTCCGTGTGCAGCGGCGCGCGAGGCGAGCCTCTCCCAGGTGCCAATGAGCGCACCAAGCTGCTTGCGCACGTGTGACGCTGAACCAGGCGCTGCCTTCGCCTGATTTACTTGCTTTTGCTCACTGGCTGCGCCATGCTGCCGTGCCCAGCACAGGGACCCTGCAATCGTGGTGAGGGCGGGCTCTGCTGATGGAAGTGACAATGCGTCGGTCAACCCAGCGGCGCCTGGCCAGCAAGCCAGGGGCGAACTTGTTGTGGCGCCCCACTGTAGGTAATAGTGACCCTACCTACGTGCATAAGCCATCGCTGCGGCGTCTGCGTCTGGCCAGCCCGGCAGAAGGGGCGGGCCAGCCGTGATGCCCCGCGGCCCGCGCGCCGCGCAGGTGGGCAGCTTCGCGCACACCGAGTTCAACCAGGCCGAGTTCCGCAACCTGACGCTGATCGTGGACCGCATCGCGCGCGGGCGCGACCTGTTCGGCCGCGGCGGCGCGGAGGACTGCCTGCCGTACGACGCCGAGCGGTACGGCCTGCCGGAGGGCGCAGCCGAGCTGGCGGCGCGCCTGGCGCGCCTGCAGCGCGGCCGCCCGCGCGGGCGCGGCAGCGGCCGCCTGCTGAAGCCGTAGCGTCGCCGGAGGCGCGCCGGCGCGGTTTGCTGTGCCAGCGGCTGCGACGTGCTGGAGTGCTGCAAGATGACAGAACCCAAAGACGCGCAGCGCGAGGTGCTCGCGGTAGTGTAGACGCAGCGGGCCGGCACGGCTGCAGTGCAGCAAGCTGCCAGACCATGGCGGTGGCCGCCTGGTGCAGCCGCGGCTCTGCAGACCCTGGAGCCGTGAGGCCGAGCCTGAGATGTGGATGTGTTGGCGCCTGCAGAGCGGGCTGCCCGCGCTGTCGCTTACCTTCGCGTTTCAAAATTTCGGAACTTGACAGCCTGAGGGGTGGCAGCTGACCGACCCAGGCACAGCCCATGGAGCACCCGCAGGTCTGCTGCCAGGGCACCTATCCCTGGAAAGCCCCTCGAATGCCCGCTCAACGGCTTTATGGCATAAACTGGTTGCTCTAACCCTTTTTTTCCTAAGCGTCCGTCTCAGCGGCTACTGTGTGTCAAAGTTTGGGACTCAGCGGGGCCGTCATGCCAGGCTCCCGTGAGGGCGCATGGACAGGATCCTTATTGCGCTGGGCACACCGCGCTGCGACGTGCGTCTGCGAGAGACAGCGCTCAAATGTATGAGTCATGGCAGTCAGTCCTAGAGTGTACCCAGGCGCTTGCAGGCAGCTGTGCCTGCCCTGCAATAGAGCATGAGCGCCCCCCTCAGCTGTTCAAACACGTCACTTTCAGCACAGTATTTCACTTAGCATGTCTGAAAGTTTAGCATGTTGTTGTCTCATGTACGCTGCCTGTGGAAATGCGCGTCTGTAGTCACGCCATGGTTTGTCTCTTCTGCAGTAGCAGGGCGTGTGCGGAGTGCATAGCGACCAGCTTGTAACCAAGGCGCCACCATAAGTGTTCCCAGGAAGGTTTCCAAAGCAAATGGAAATATGCCGCAAGACAAACCACACTGGAAACAGCCGCGGGGTCACATGCCCGGGCTGCTGCCGTGCACATTGCATGAAGCAGCAATTGCAGAGCAACCCGTGCGTGCAGCGCCGAGGGCTTAGCACACGCGCACGATGTCCAAGCCTCACTGCAACGCAGGGACTGGACTCTGTCACGCGAGGCTAGCCGTGCGCCCGGTCATAGTCCAGGACGTGCTGCGGCGGCACGGGCGGCCGCGGCATGTGCGCCGCGAGCGTGCGCAGGCGCAGGAACGCGGTGGCCTTGCCGTAGAACGCCGGCTCGGTCAGCCGCAGCGCCAGCACCCACAGCTTCAGGCGCGCGCTGGGGTGGACCAGGTACAGCGCCTGCGGTCGGGCACACGCTCGCTCGCATGCCGCTTCGGGCCGGACCAGCGGCGGCGCAGCGGCCCCGGGGCAGCGTGGGGCGCGCGGCGAGGCGCGCCGGCGCTGCTGGGCGACACAAGACGCAAGACCTGAGCGCGCTTTTGGAGGCGGATTCCTTTTGGGCGGGTGCCCAGCGTTGACACTCAAAGGCTTGCTCTGCAACCGCTCCCCTGCGCTTGGGACCTCAGCCATGAGCGCTGCCGGCGCGCCTTCAGCCTGCTGCGGTGCGCGGGGTCGAGCGCGGTGTGCAGCTCCTGCATGAAGGTGGCGTCCGGGACGGCCGGCAGGTCCGCGTCGGCGTTAAAGAGCACGACCACATAGGGCCGCGCGCCGACCTCCTCCATGACCTGCGCGTGTCCAGGGCGCGCGCCCGGGGTTGCCCACGTGCACATGCGCTTCGTGTGAAAGTACATCTATGGTCCGACTCCACACACGTCAAGACTCCAGGCTGCACGGCAAAGCAGCTCTGGCGCACACTCCTCTCACGAGGCAGCAGGCAACTGGCGGGCTGTGCCTGCATAGGCTCACCCTAAACCGAACCCTAACCGGCCAGAGCTTGGCACGACAGGCGGCACCCGCGCGCGGGACGGCCGCCCTGCCGAGCGGCGCACCGACACCGCGTGCAGCAGGCCCTCCTCGCGCGTGGCTGCGCTCGGCCGGTAGTGCGCGCCGACGACCACGACCACCGCCGCGCCGCCCGGACCCTCTGCTTCCCTATCCTGCGCAGCGATGCAGGCCATGCCGCTCAGCTCACGCGCCATGTGGCTCGCCGTGCGCCTGGTATAACCACCTGCCGCTTGCACGGCAGTGAAATGGGACGCCACCCCACCCCCACCCGATACGGCTATGCACAGCGCTCGCAGCTGTGCGGCACTGGCCGACTCTGCGTGCAGCCCACCGGCGGCAGCACCGCCCATGTCTCCTGGGCATATCGCGGCCGGGCTGAGCAGACCGCGGCCGGCCTGAGCAGACTGCGGCCGGCCCGCGCCTCGGGACACCCGGCGTATGGCTGGAGGGGTTGTCCCACACAGGCGGGCAGGGTTAGGGTTGGGGGCGCCGCACCAGGTAGAGGACGCGCATCTCCTCCACATGCGCCAGCTTGCGCACGCGCGCAAACGCCAGGCACTCCCGCCGCCACTCCGCCTCCAGCGCGCCCGCGCCTGCGCTGCACGCCGTCAGCGCGCTCGCACCGGCAGCCCGGCGGCCTCCTGGAGTGCAGCACGTCCCTTGGGCCTCGGGTGATGCAGAAAGGGTGCATGCAGGGCTGCGCTCCCGTCCAAGCACGAGAGGAGCTTGCAGCCTCGCAAAGCGCTCTGCCAAGTCTTGTGCAGAGGAGAAACATAGCGAGCCCCTCTCGCTCTGTTAAACATGGGAGCAGGTTAGCGTGGCTCCGTGTGCCGCGCTGCCTGCCCTGTTGACTGGCTGCCCTTGTTGGCGGCAAGCGCAGGCCACCTGCTCGCCTTTGGTCGTCCCATGTCCCATGTGCCTCTCCCCACTTGGGGCGACCAAAGGCGAGCAGCCGGCCGGCAGCTTGCCGCCAACCAGGGCAGCCAGCTAACAGGGCGTACAGCACAGCACGAGGAGCCACGCCAACCTGCTCGGCTTGGCCATGCCGAGGCGACGGACTGCGGCGCCGGGGCAGCTGCGTGCAGCGCGCGGTCCAGGGCGCTCCGAGACCGCTGCAGCGCATCCAACTGCGCGCAAACGTGTGGCGAGGTGTTGCAGACGCGCCGCATGGCGTACCTGTCGCCTGAGGCACGGCGGCAGCCTGCAGCCGCCTGCGGTCGGGGCCGTCCGACTGCGCCAGGAAGTCTGGCGCGCCCGAGGTGCCCGCCCCGGCGCCCGAGGCGGCGCGGCCGCTGGCCTCAGCCCCAAACAGGCCCGTGAACCGGCCCAGGAGGCCCTGCGGAAGCAGGAGTGCTTGAGGGCCTTCTTCAAGAGTGCTAGAACACAGTGGGACCTGGCAAGTAGATGCACAGCCTTGAGCGGGACGGAAAGCCGCACCCGCAGAGGCTCAGGCTGGCGCTGCAGGGGCGCCGCCCGCGGAGCTGTGGCCACCTCTGCACGCCTCCTGAAGGGCCTGCAAGAGAGCGCTGTCAGATATCCTCCTAGAGCCGCAGCGCGCACAACACAGCACGGGCAAGAGTGTCAAGCCAGATGCACAAAACATAGATGCATCACCTTCTGTCCTCTTCTGTCACTGGCACAGTTCTCTCGCTGGCGGACGATGCAGTCGGGACGTCCCGGCTGCTCGTGGCTGCTGCCGTGACGTTCTCGTGTGAACTGCCAATTAGGTGCGCCCCATTAGCCGGTGACGTAGAAGCTGCAGGACTGTCAGCCATTGCGCTAAGGTACAAAGCAATTTCAGCCAGACAACTCACCTGCTAGACAAATGCGCACAAAGTGTGCTTGTCAAGGGGCTTGTGCAAGCAGAACTAACATTGCTGTAACCATCAACATCTTGCTATTTAAAAGGATATTAATAGACTTTACCATATGCATGCATGCCGAAGCTCATGTGTGTACGCAAGGCGCTTCGCTGGTGCGCACAACATGTAGCAGAGCTGCACACTCACAACATTAAGCGGAGCTGCGTACTCGCTCGCAGGTGCAAAAGCCAGTACCGTCTTTTGGATGTGCATGCATACACAAGCAAAAGCACCAGCGGTTCTAACAGAATGTACTTACAGCTTGCTTAGCAAGGTCATGCACCCATTGCTCTAAATCTCCTTGAGTTGTTGAACAGTCACATAACAGCTATGTGATCATGCAATAGCCCTCACCGGCTTGGCAAGCACCTAATGGTAAACACCTGCCCGCCTGTGCTGTTTGCCGCAGTCACGCCTGAAGCACCACGTTGATGTGTGCGCAAGATAGTGAGGGATGATGGTCTGAGAGCCAAGACATGTAGCTGTTCCTACTGCCCGCGCGCTTAGCGCTTCTGCCGCTTGGTGCCCTTGCCCTTGGCGCCATCTGCCTTTGCCCCGTTTGCCTCGGCGCCCTGCCGCGGCTTGAGCAAGTCCGGCAAGCACTCATAGATGGGCGCCAGGATAGATGCGCCGAAGTTCATCGCTCGCTCCTGCACCGCACGCCGTAAGACCCTGATGTCGAGGTCCGTCTGTCCGCAACGCACTCACCCACTGTTGGCCCAAACATACAGAGCAATGCAAAACGGTGGGGACCGACGCGCCTGGCTATCACTCACGCGTCGCTTCGCAAGTGCACTTCCATGCATAGCAAGCACCTCGTCTTGTTCTATTATTGAACTACCCATCAGCTCATGCTCTTAATGCAGGTATATAGCACCACAGGTGCCACTCACTGCCGGTGCAGGTGCAGACCGAAGCTGCTCATGCAGGCCGTCAGAGACCATGCTGGTGATAAGCCCAGCGAGCGGGGCATGCCGGGTTCCAGCCGTGCACGCTGTCCTCGCAGTCCTGCGTGTCCTTGAACGGCATCTCCAGCGTGAAGCTCAGGCACTTGAAGCGCTCGGCCACCTGCGCGTGTGCGCAGCAAGCCACCGTCATTTTGAAAGTTGCTCGTTCTCACGGACACTCTCACGTACATTCCCTCGAGGTAGACCCATGTGCAGCATCACCCCGCCTGCATCTTGTAACTTTAACTGCATCAGTCCCATCTCATGCAGACCTTTGCAGGCACTGGAGCACGCCATTGCGCAATACACACTTAGCAAGTGTCGCACAGCGCAGGTTTTGTGGCGGCACGGCTGTCGCTTTAGGCGGGCGCACATCAGCTGGCACACAAAGCCAGCACAGCCGCACGTCCATACCGATCCTCTCACAAAGTGGCGTTGCAAAGGCGCGTGCGGCAGTGCGGCGCGCGCGGGCCGCCGCCGCACCGCGTTGCTGGCGATCGTCATGTCCGCCTGGCCCGGCTTGTCCACCTCGTAGCCCAGCTTGGCCTGGAAGTCGGGCGTGGCGCGCTCGAACCTGCCGCAGCGCCGCAGCGCCCCCGCATGTCGGGCCCTGCCACGCATGGCAGCCCTGCTGCGCATGGCTCTGGATGGGCAGCGACGCGCCCCGCGTGCGCACACGCAAATGGGCCTCTACCGGCCTGCCGGCTGTCGTGTGCCTCTCATGAGCTGCTGCAAGTATACCTTCTTTGGATACACGCATGTGCCTTGACCGGCCGTCCCATGGATACCTTCACGGGCACTGCATACGACGCGCTCCATAACAATATTAGCCACTGTGGCATGCTAATCCGGTGCGCAATAGCTTATGAATAATGTGAATCTGAGGTCGTGTGCACACAAAGTGCGCGTAAGTCAACCAAAGCGGCTGCCGCCTGAGACAAACAGGCAGACACTGTCACCGCAACCGCTAGGGCTTATAAGCGCGGGCCTTGGGCGCGTGGGGGATGTTGTTGTGTGCTGCGGGGGCGGGCCCGAGCGCGCGCGCACCCGGTCATGAACGTCTTGGCCAGCGCGGCCATGGCCTCGTTCCATGAGGGCACGCCCTCCGAGCCGGCCAGGAAGTTGGCAGCGATCTCCTCGTCGCCGTGGATGTCCAGGAACAGGTCGCAGCCGAGCTCGTCCATGCGGCGCAGCACGTGGAACACCTACGCCGCGGGGCCGGGGCTCGGCAACCGCGCGGGGCGGGGCTTGGCAACCGCGCGGGGCGGCTCTCAACAGCTGCGCGGCTCGGCCAGCCGCTTCTTGTGAACAGCGGCAGGTCCCAGCTCCCCCACAAGCCGCAAATGGTACCGTCTGATGCCTGTATACATCAGCGGCGGATCATGCTGATCCAGATTCAGCGGCAGCCGCAGCTGCACGCGCCCGTCCACACCATGAGAATGGCAGCTGGCACTGACCTGCACGGGGCGTGTACCAGGGACTTGCACATCCCTTGCTCTGCCCCTCGCGCTGCAGCGTTTGGCGAATGCACATATGCATGCCACGCCCAGACCCTGGAGCCCAGACCCTGGACCGCGCCATCACCTCCGGGCTGCGCTCCAGCGTAGGGTTTTTCCACTCGCGGTTCAGGTTGGCCCCGCTCGCGTTGGTGCGCAGGTGGCCGCGGTAGCTGCCGTCCGGGTTCATGTTGGGCACCTGCGTGACGCGCAAGGGATGAGGCGACATCGACAGTCGCCAGAGGGGATGCGCGGGGGAGCTGCACATTCAGTCAGGCTCGGCTGACTGACAACAGCTCGGCAGCTTGTGCACGGCTCTGACAGTCACAGCCCGGCAGCTTGTGCACACCACCTGGTGCAGCTACAACCATGGCAGGCATGCACCTGTGCCACGGTAGTGCCTGCTCTATATAGCCAGAATAGTAGCGTGCACCAAAGCCTGCATCATGTGCAGTTGCCAGTGCCTCTCGGTGCATCCAGCATGACAGCGAGAGCCGGCACGGCGGACATGGTGGGCCGGTGGCTCACGACGTGGAACTGCGCATGCTGCAGCAGGCGGATGGCGAAGGCGTTGTGCTCGTTGGTCAGGCAGTCCAGCATCCCTGCGCGTCTGGGCACAAGGTGATCTGCAACAGGCACTGCCTCACCCCACACCCCAGCACGGGTGCCCAGGCGGGTCCATGCACATCTGCTGCTGCCCGAAATCATATCATCAGCATCTATTAGAGGTCACACCGTTTGCGGAAGCAGTGGCTTTCTTAGAAAGTGGCTTACTCAATGGGAAAATATTCAAGCAGCTACGGATCATCAGGCACAGCTGCACATCCTGCAGGCATCGTCTTGTCAGGCATGCATGACTGCGCCCTAGTGCATTGCAAGCTGCATGGCGGCTGGGGGTGGACACGCACATTAACGCTCCTGATATGTACTTTCAGGCTCCATGCTGCCAACGCGGCGCACCTTCCATGAACCACTCCGCCATGGACTCCCCCGGGTGCTGCCGCGCCACGATCCAGACCTGCCGGCGGTCGGGGCCGGGCTCGCCTGGACGCAGCGGCCCACGGCTGTCAGCCCGCGCTACAGACACCTGCATGCCTGGCACCCTTGGCGCGCCGTGCACATTGTGAGAGGTCTAGTAGCGCGGCCGGACAGCCATCCGTCTTAGGCCGGACAGCCGTCGTGCGCACGCCCTTCCACCAGAGCAGAAAGTACGGTCATGGAAGCCATACCCCTGACAACCGCCAGACCCCTGACAACCGCCCTGCACAAGGACGTAGCTTGGAGCGCGGAGGCGGCCCGCACCAATTGTCAGGACGTCGACGTCGCGGCCGTCCAGGCTGGGCCCGAACGCCTCCAGGCGCACGCGCGACTTCATCTGCATCTCCGCGATCAGCGCCGTGTGCCGCGGGAGCGTGTACGGCGTGAAGTAGGCAAACCATGTAGCGTCCTGCGCGCGCGCAGCCGCGTCAGCGCCCTGCCCAGCTGCGGCGCCAGTCTGTGTCAGACTACCGTGTAGCGGATGCAGGGAGTCCGGCAGCATGTTTTGGACAGGCAGTCCTTTTGGCGTCCTGCGCACATGCAGCCACACTGTGTGCTATGCGCAGGCCCAGTGCGGTATGCTGTGCTCCTACAAGTGTCTGGCAGCCCCCGAGTGACTGACTGGATACCTCAGCAGGTCATTGTGGCAGAAGCATTGCCGCTGGATTGTACTACAAAAGGTCAGGGGTTTCTTCAAGGTGCTTGCATCACATTGGTACCCAAGTATGATGCAAGCACCTTGAGGAACCTGACCAGGTCCCCATGGAGCATGCCTGGTACATGCAGCTTCTACACAACACTTGCGTCCTCTCTGAACGCTGCAGGACGAAGGATGCTGTCATACAGGGGGCGGCATTAGCGCGCCTTCTCAGGCGTGTGCTTTATGGTGATGACGCCCTCTTCAGGGTCCCAGGTCGTTGGCACTCTGAAGAAATTCTTGGTGTCGTAGGACGCGCACGCCTTGTAACCTGCGCTTGCACAGATGTCATGAGGTGCAACCCGTGCTCAAGGAGCAGCCTATCATCGGGTGCAACACGCTGGACAATGCGCAGGGAGGAAGGTGCTTCAAGTCAGCCGGACCTGAGGCAATAACAACCTTCACTAGTATGGACGACACAAACACTGCTGTGGTGCGCACCTGGCCATGCGACGGGGAACGACGCCTTGCCAGCGTTGACCAATTTCAGAGTAAGCGGCACGCCCTGTGCGCCTGTAATTCGAAAGTGGAACCACTGGAAGTGGGCGACGTTGTCATGCTCGCAGAAGGGGTCAGGCCGGATCTCCAGCTGCGCGCCAACCCGCAGCTAGAGTGTCAGCGCATCTGATTGGCCGTGCAGCAGACCTTCAAGCTATACACCTGGCCGCAGTAAGACAGGTCTTAAAGCACTGACAGCTGAGTGCAGCAGTGGCCTGCACCTGCACGTCGCTGGGGTCGGCTGCAGACTTGCAAATAATGTTCCCGCTGTCAAAGTTTGCGTTCACGCACAGCCTTGTTGCTGGTGAAACTGGCTCCATGGGTCCTGCCTGGTCTACGCACGCTGCCTAGAATACTAAAAGGCGCAAGGTGGCCCTGACTGCCCCCAAAAACGTGTTTTTCACTTGCAAAAGTAAGTGATGCGGTCAGGTCACAGGCAACGCAGGACGCAGCGGATGTACGGAATCGCGAACAGACGGCGGTGCAACCAGCATCCTCCTTTCCGCAGCTGTCCTGCAGCGGTATGCTTCCTAGGGTCGCTGACCCTAGGCTGCCCTTGTGCACCATTCAAGGCCAGATGACTCCTGAGGATCATAGAGCTCACGAGGCTGTGGACAGTGAGGAGCAGGTGCAGGCAGAATGGCAGGTGATGGTTCAGCGCCTCTGCTTGCTTCTGTGAAGGGCCGCTTGCACTGCCTGTTTTAACTTAACGCTGGTGGGGGTCCCGCAGGAACCGTTCGTGCAACCCGAGGTGCACCGCTAGGCCTGCAGCAAAGGAAGGGCGCCTGCCATCACCTCCAGCTCTGCCCCTTTCGCGCGGGGGCGGCCTTGCCGCGCAGGTCGGTTGCGGTCGGCGGCGCACGGCGCAGCAGCAGGCAGCAGAGCGTGACCACAGCGCTGGTGCGCTTGCATACTGCCTAGCTGGGTGAAGCATTGCCCGCAGCAAGCGTGTCCTGCATGTCAGAGGCGCAGAGCCTGGCCACAAGCATGTCTGGCATGTCGACTGTGCTTCTGGCTCACGTTGATGCTTCATTTGCTGTGCTAGCTCTGTCTGCAGCAGGGGGGCATAGCGCGACCACACCGCTTGCGTGCTAGCTCTATCACTGAGTTTGATGTGATCTTGTGACTGCTTGGTGTGCTAAGCACGGTCTGTGACCGCAGCAGCAAGGAGAGCACACCCTGCCTTTTGCTTCGTGTTGCCACAATATATGCTATGAAGCCCTTGGTGTATGAGCTCGGCCAGCCTATGTGGACCACCGCGCGCAGTTTGGCTTCCTGAAGAGGGCAAAGCCAGCGGAGAAGGTGGTGGTCCGGGAGACGATCGAGCCCACCCCCTCCTACAACATCCCGCTCGTCCTCCTGGGTGCAAACCTGCCGCCCGCGCTGTGTCATGTCACGCAAGCACAGCTCACTACGCGTTGGCCATCCCAACCTGTGCTGCCGGCTTGCAGGTGTCGCGGCGTTGTCCCTGTACACCGAGAACCTTGTGGGTGCTACGCTGACAGGCGTCCTGGGCCTGTTCCTGACGGTGCAGGTGCGCGATCATGCCAGCTGGTCTGGCCTGCTAACATAGCTCCTGCCTGCCCTGCTCAAAGCATTGGCGTGCTTGAATTGCTGGGTGGTAGGCACCTGTGGCCATAGTTGGCATGCCCCAGCCCTGGACGTGCGCGATACCTAGCTCCCGCGTTGGCAGGCATCGCGCGTGCGCTTCCACTTTGACGACGAGGCCCTGGAGGTCTTGATTGGCAAGAGCGAGGATAAGACTGAAAACGCGTTTGTGGGCGGTGCGCGCGCTGTTGGTGTGAATGCATCACTTTCCATGGCAGGCACTGGCAACCCATGACAGAGTGTATATGTTGCAGGTGAGAACCGCTGGAAGTACGACACGTTCACCAACTGGTGCGCATGGTGTTGCAGCTTGTTTGCTGGCATGCATGTGGAAGTCATTGTGTCACACGCTGTTGGAGATTGGCAGGGAGTTCTGGTGGCCAAAGTTTCCCGTGCTCGTCTACTTCAAGGTGCGTGCAGCGGCATGGGGTGCCACATGCTGTCCTTGCATGCAATGTCCTTGTCACAGTGAAGTTCTGGTGTGCACAGAGCGCTTACTGCATGGGTTTCCCATGACAGGAGACGCAGACGAAGCCAGAGGGGCAGGTAAGCCCCTTACCTGCCCCTCTCAGAATTTCTGTGTGCAAGTGCCGAGCGCAGTCAGGTCAGTGTGAAGCCCCGCGAGCCGCTGACGTGCGGGCGCAGATCCACTTCTTCCCGATCATCTTCAACGGGAAGCAGCTGTATGACGTCATGGTGGAGCGGTGCGGTGAGAGCCAGAACAGCGGCAGGCCCTAGTGCGCACGATGCAGGGCTCCCACGCAGGCTGTCCACACCCACCAAAGCGACTGCTGTGGGCTAGCTGCCGGTCAGGTTGCATTAGGATGCGCACCGCCTGTGCTGACAACCTTGCTGGAGCTGCGTGGCAATGTGCGCATGAATGTAGCACTGCACCATCTCTGCTGCAATGAGGTTGTGATGACATGTAAGCAAATAGCACTGTTGACGTATGCGCTCTCTTCACTCAGCAGCTTCTTTCTGCTGTTGTAAGTTGCGATGAGTCTCAACTCTTCTTTGCTGTTGCTCCTCTACGAGTAGCGGGGGCTGCCTCTGCTGCTGCGGCCAGCTCAGCTGCAGCAGCCGCTGCTGACCTGCAGCCCAGGCAGCTGGGCATCAGCCAAGCCTGGTACAGCAGCTGCATGTGACGTGCACATAAGGAGGCAACATGTCATCTACGCAAGAGGCAAGAGGCACGTTCGGCAAAATAAGGCACTACCATGCAAGAGCTTCAGGATCAGGCACGTACAGCGTGGCATGCATGCCTCATGTTGCGCTCTCTGAGGCGCAACATACCTCTGCAGCTCATATGTATCGACATCTGCTTGCAGCTCCGTGAGGTCTCGTTCGACGTGCGCGGACTCGCTGCACCTGACATACCTGCATGCGCGCCAGGCAATGCATCTGGCGCCGCAAGTAGCAGCATTGTAGGGTCGTGACACCCACTGCCACCCACTGCCCGGGACGCACCCCTGCTCGGCCAGGGAGCTGTCGGGCAGCGCATCCAGCGGAGCCTCGAGGCCGCACGCGTAGCGCGCCCACAGGCGCGCGCCGCTCTTGGCCTCCGGATCCGTGTACCTGCGCGGGAGCGGCCAGCTGGCTCCTGCCTGTTGGCTGCTCCGGGTTGGCGCTCCAGGCTGGCGCTGCCTGGAGCGCTCTGGGAGGGTGCGCTAGGACAGCAGGGAGCGTGTAGGATGGAGCAGCTAATCTTTATGGAGCACACAGAGTCCGAGCGGGCGGTCGGGTACCCACTTGATCTGACAGCTAGGAGACCAGATAGGACATCGACATTTTACTTAGAAGAGTGAAAAATGCTGGCTGCGAGGCACACCTGACTCCAAGGATGGTTACTCTGACGCCCAGGGGCGTGCTGCACAGGTCGTGCACCTGAATGCGTAAATTCACACAGTGGCAGAAGGCTGGCACCAGAAAACCATTGCGCGGACCTGTGCTTGTAGGCAGCTTCTGCAAGCACGGGAGCGTGGTCTGAAATCACTTTCTAAAGGCACGCACGTAACAGAGCGCTTCAGGCCAGTCTGTATGGGCGCGGGGTGCAGCGGGGACTCAAAGATAGCGCGAAAAACCCCCCAGTACATAAGTGGTACTCTGGAGGCTCCTGCATGAACCAGGGCAAGCGCGCCTTCAGGCCAAAGGGCTGCAGCGCGTCTTCGGCAGTCTCGTACGCGGGTGCTTTGGGCGTGGCTGGCTTCCGCGCGATCTGGAAGCGCGCACAAGCACTGTTGGAGTACTGGAGTTTGTTGCAAGCGTGTGATGCAGGGCTACTCTGGTGCGCATGCTTTGGGCGCCATCGTCACGGGTTGCGCTTCATCCTATGTGCAGGCTAGCTTGCAGGCATACAAAATACTATGCCTTTATACTAGCTTCTTCAGTGTGCGCTTACAGCGATGTCACAGGATCGGAGTCGCCTGTTTCTAGCGGGGTTGCTGAGTAACGCTGGGATGCTGGCTCACGTGCCCTGCCAGGGTTAACGGCTAGAAGATTTCGAAAGCAGCAGCTCCGGGCCATTTAGTGGCCAGCCATTGCATTACTGGACGGTCCCCATGCTGTTCCACCAGCTGGGTGTTGTCTGCGGTGTGCACCAAACTTGCTGAAGCAGTGCGCATCCACCTCCTGCAAAGCGCTTGCACGCAGCACGCTTATGGACGAACCAGGCGGCACGCCCGCCAACAGTGCGCTCCCTATCTTGCTTGCTGCTGTGTGCATCCGTGTCAATCCCAAATCTGCGCGCGGAGCACAGCCCGCTCTGGTTATGCTGCTAGTCGCAGGCCTTAATTGGTCTCTGCTGCCTACAGCAACTGTTCCTGCGAGCTGTGCCCCAGCGCGGCTAGCCCGTTCCGGCGCTTCTGCTAGGCGGTGCCTAGGGCACTCCCTCAGCAGCAGCGCTGTCCGTGCGCCCGCACGGAACAACATGCAGCCAAGCCTCTCTGGACGCTTTGCAACAAGTGGAGCCCGCTGCGGCGCGCAGCGCTGCTCAGCCCGGGGCTGCCCGAGGATGACGACACGGGAGGCGCCCCCGCGCGCGAGAGCTGCGCGAGCCCATACGCAGTGCCAGACACGCCGCCCTGGGACACGCCGGCCTTTGACCTGTCGAGCGCCGAGCCCTGCGAGCCCGCGGACCCTGACGGCGCGGAGCAGCCGGGGCGCTGCGACGCGTCGCGAGGAGCGCCCTGTGCTGCGGAGGGCTGCGCACCCGCAGCGCAGCAGGGGCGCTCCAGCCCGTCGCGCGCAGAGCCCCGCGGGCGCGCAGTGCAGGCTCACGAGCAAGCTCCCGCAGCGCACGGGGATGACGACCTGGATCCTGCCAGCAGCGCGGCTGGTGCGGCCCAAACCTGCCTACCCGCGCTCTCCGCGAGCCACAGCGCACGCGCAGGCGGGGCCGTGCTCACCGCCGCAGCTCTCTGACTGCTCGAGCATGCTGCTGGCGCTGCCGCGGTAGGTTGGAGCGTGTCGCTGAGAAAGGCAACACACAGGTGTGGACGTGTGTACAACTACCACACGTCAGATAGGTGATGGGAGGGATGTGCTGTGGTGGGCGCTACGGCAGATCTGGTGGGGGAGGCGCCAGCGGCTGCGCGCGCAGCGGACGACGCCGAGGCGGAGGCGGCCGACGGCACGGAGCCGCCGCTGCTGCTGGTGACCACGGTCGCCATCTCCGCCGAGCTCAGCGACCGCATCGAGCTGCGCCTCGGCGACTGCCCGCTGGCGCGCCTCTAGGCTGCCCCGCCCCCGCCCGGGCGCTCACGCACCGCGCCTGGCCTCCACGGACTCTCTTGGCAGCCCATGCGGGCTTGCTCACCCTCACGCAGCGCAGCGCCCACAACTTGCAGCAGCCTGCTCGAACGCGCGGCTGCAAGGCGCAGCTAAACAACGTGCGCAGCAGCCAGGAAGCGTCTGCAGGTCGACCCGCATCGGCCTGGCCTGAGGTCGGCGGCCTGTCCCCTGCGCGGCAGGCGGCTGCGCGGGGCTTCTGCGAGCGTCACGCTCTGCCGGAGGAGGTGGTCGCGCCGCTGACGGAGCACCTGGCGGCCAACCTGGAGCGGGTGCCGGGCGCCGGGGAGGATGTGCGCCCTGACCCTCACCCTTTCCTGCCGGAGGAGGCAGTTGCGCCGCTGGCGGAGCTAGCCAAAGTCAGCTGACAAAGTTTGCTTTGACAAGGACAAAGACTTCACGCTGCGTACTGGCAGCGTCTCGCCGAGCATGCGCTGGACGGTGCGCAGGACGACGCGGCGCCTGAGCGGCCCACGCAGTCCGCGCCCGCCGCCACGGGCGCCCGGCACCCTGCCGAAGCCGGCAGCCCGTGCGAGGACGGGGAGGAGGTCGCGAGCCGCGCGGAACACGCAGGCGCCCCTGTGCATCAAGCTCGCGCCGGGGCGCCCGGCGGGCGGGGGGGCCATGGCGAGGCGGCCGAGCGCGCGGGGTCCCGGGGGGCCGACTCGGCGTGCAGCCCCGCGCCGGAGGCCGACGCCGGCCGGCAGGGTGCCGCGAGCGGGGCGGCGGGCGGCGCCGGCTGGGGCGCCTGCGGCGACGCCGACGGCTTCCTCAGCGCAGGCGAGCGGCACGTCGGCGGTGTGGCGCGCGCTCGGCCCGCGCCTGTCCAATTGGCTTGGGGCCGCCCTGGCAGGGCCGGTCTAAGTGCATGAGCGTGCAGGATGTGTGCATGGACTGCTCTGCGCTCCGTGCAAGCGCCGCGCTGTTGTGGAAACAAAGGCAATGCGAAGCACATGCCTATGACACATGAGGTAATAGCGTGAGTCACACGAGCTCGCCAGCGCAGCCGCAGGCTGACCTGCTCCTGATAAACTCACGGCTGTGCCGTGGTCACGGGCACCACATGCAAGCATGAAAGGGCACCGGCAACCTCAAACAACACGCGCGCAGGCTGCGGGCCCTTCCTGTACTGCCCGCCTGGCCACCGGCGCGCGTACAGCGACGCGGGCGCCGAGCGGGCGCGGCGCAGCGCGTCGCCGCCTCGCACGGCGCGCGCGCAGGGGTCCAGGCTGGGGTATGGCACCGGGACCGCCGCGCGCAAGGTCCACGAGCGGCTGTACTTCAACGCGGACGAGATCCGCGCGCGCAAGGCCGAGCAGCGCCAGCTGCGGTGCGCCGACGGCACAGCCCGGCCCGCCGGTTGGCGGCAGAGCATGGCTTTGGCAAGTCAGGCGAACGCGCGAGGGCGGCCTGGGACGTGACAATCTATGCACGTGTGCATTGCAAGCGGCCCCAGGGCCGTGGCGGATGCCACGCGGCCCGAGAGTTCCACGCCTCAGTCTCACAGCAGAAAAGCCCTGTCTCGAGTCCTGTCGACGACGACCTAGCGGACGCCCTGCGCAGGGCGGAGGCCGCCGAGTCCGAGGCGCGCAGCGGCCGCGGCGTCATCTCGTACGTCAGCGCCGAGCTTGCACGCGGCCGCACCGCCGGCGGCTTCAGCAGCTACGGCGCGCGGCTGTACGCGGAGGGCGTCGAGGACCGCCGCCGCCGCGAGCAGCAGGCGCGGCCCACGCTCGTCTCACCTCGCGGGCGCAAGCAGG
>JAABUV010000469.1_pt1 | contig 61002 bp, 60 predicted proteins | sample 5559971 | NCBI WGS metagenome assembly JAABUV01 (sample SAMN10711881, study PRJNA513362) | rock metagenome | isolation source: Antarctica rocks | place: Antarctica: Victoria Land, Knobhead nord | collected 2015-12-19 | reverse complement strand
CGCCGGAGGTCCTGCTGCCGGGCGTGCCGATGCCGCCTGGCCGTCCCGGATCAACCGGGTCACCTCCGCCCCCAGCTACGATGCTGCACTAACATTCTGCCCGGACCACTCGATGGGGGCTGGTCACCCAAAGCACTGTTGACCTCTACAGAAATTTTATAGGCTCTAACTTCGTTGAGTGACCCTAGACTTAGTACTCCAACCAGAATGAATAAACGTAGCCATACGCCGACCACGACCGCTACACCTCACCACCCTCCCATCGTTCGGGGTCGGGCATGAACGCTGTTGTATGCGGAGCCACCCCTGGATGCAGCGCCGCCGTGGTGGCGGCTGCTACATAATACCAGAAATTCTTACGATAACTGAATTTTTTTGCGTGCCCGGGACATTCGGTCTTTCAGCCCTGAGAACGGGGCTGATTTGGCGCCGCCCCGCTTGTCCGACCACTCAATTATTCCATCTTCCTCCTGAACGGTTTCGATCACACCTTGACCCTGAAATTTTCTGAGTTCAGCCGGCATTTCGTTCACTGTAGTTTGAGGTTTGCGCCTCATTATGCCAATGATGAGCGCTTGCAGTGCATCGATCCGATCCCTTCTGGCCCTTTCGCGTTGCCTCACCGTTCCACTTAGAGCCTCCTTGCGGAAGACTTCTTGCTGGGCGCCGTCAAGCATCCTTTGCCGAAGTAACTTACCAGCACGCGCAAAATCACCACCTGCTGCGAGACGCAAAGCCTTTTCCAGCGAAACGTGGGCTGCGCTGTCAATATTCATGTCCACACTTGCTGCCCGGATACGCTCAGCAACGTCCTCAGTTATCGCATCGATCGGGATGCCGCGCTCTTCAGCTTGATATGCGATCCACCATGCAAGCAGGCGGCCGCCTAACTCTTCGTCGGGCAGATCGAGAAATTCAGGGGGAAACGCCGGAAGGGTCATCGCTCACTTGGCCCTAGATTGAAGTGTTGCCACCTCACCCTCGGATTGGGCAAATGGCCGTGCGCAGAACCTCGCCCAGTCGTCCAATAGGCGCCGCCGCTTCTCGAACAGATCGCCGCGCCGGTATGCCGCCTCCACCTTGTCGCCCAGCGTATGCGCCAATGCGGCCTCAGCGACCTCGCGTGAGTAGTGGGTCGCCTCGGCTGCCCAGTCACGGAACGAGCTGCGGAAGCCGTGCACCGTTACCTCCGCGCGCTTCATCCGGCGCAACACCATCGTCATCGCCATGATCGACAGCGGCTTGCCCGCGCGTCCGCCGGGGAACACCAGGGCGTCGGGCCTATCAGTCGTCCGCAGTTCTGCCATTGCCCCGAGCACTGCCAGCGCCGGCTCCGACAACGGGACACGATGTTCCCGCCCCGCTTTCATGCGGCTTGCCGGCACAGTCCAGAGCCCGGCGGTCAGGTCTATCTCTGCCCACCGTGCACCCAATACCTCGCCGGTCCTTGCCGCCGTCAGGACGGCATACTCCAGGGCACGGGCAGCGATGCCGGCTTGCCCCTGCAGGTCGGTCAGGAACGCTCCTATGACCGCCCAAGGCAGCGCCGCATGGTGCTGGACCGGAGCGATCTTGCCACGCGCCGGGAGGGTCAGAGCCAAGTGCCCTTTCCATCGCGCGGGGTTCTCGCCCTGCCGTAGATCGACCGTCTTGGCGTAGTCCAGCACCGCCTCAATCCGTCCCCTGACCCGGCCGGCGGTTTCAGGCTTGGTGGTCCAGACCGGCTCGAGCGCCGCTAGGACGTGTGAGGTGGAAACGTCGCCAACGGACAGGTCGCCCATGAACGGGTAGGCGTAGGTCTCCAGCGTGTTGGTCCATTGCTGCCGGTGCTTCGGGTTGCGCCAGCTTGCTTGGTGGGCCACCACATACCGCTGCGCCACGGTGCGGAACGTGACCGCCCGGACCACGGCATCCTGCGCCGCCGCCTTAGCTGCCGCGCCATCCATGTCGCGTTGGGCAAGCGGGTCTGTGCCGGACCGCACCAGCTTGAACAGCGCCGCCGCCTTGTCGCGAGCCTCGGCCAGCGTCACGTCAGCCGACCCCGCGCCCGCCCGGCCCAGCCCCATCTCGCGCATCCTCGCGCCGGGCATGGTGTAGCGGAACATCCAGAACTTGGCCACCGGGGAGCGAACGAACAGATACAGCCCGTTGCCGTCCCCGTAACGCCCCGGCTTGGCGTTCTTCACGACCGCGGCTGTGAGTGCGTTGGACCTGCGCGGCATTGCTCACCCTCCTCGCACCTGGGCTATCCCCTAGAGCGTCCCCCTAATGGTATTAGGGGTTGGATACGGACGCAAGCGAACACGTGCGGTCAGCCGGGGTAGGAAAATGGCGGAAATCTGCGGGAATCTATGGTCCACCAAGGATCTTGCGACCAAATACGAGCAGGTCCGATCAGAGGATTGGCGGATGGGGTGGGATTCGAACCCACGGTACGCTTGCACGCACGGCGGTTTTCAAGACCGCTGCCTTAAACCGCTCGGCCACCCATCCGGACCGGGCTTCCCTAGAGTCTCCTGAATGCGCTGGCAACTCCCGGTCGGCCTCGGCCGAGGCAGCGTCGGCTGCCTTGAAGACTGCCGACCATTGTAATCGAAACTTCTCTCAACCGGCATCACTCGTCAAACCTCTCGTTGGTAAGGGTGACGCGCTCGTCATTGTTGGAAAGCGAAAAATGCGCCCTGCCCAGTCTGGCCGCCGTATCCGCGCCGAAGCCTGCGTCGCCGTCGTGGCGAGCGGGTTCCTGTTGGCCACCGTGCCCCACCACGCCTGGGCCTGGGGGCACTCCGGGCACGTCGGCATCAGCCAGCTCGCGATCCAAGACCTGCCCGAGGAGCTCCCGGAGTTCCTCCGGACGGACAAGGCCGCGACGCGGATCGGCCAGCTCGGGCCAGAGGCGGACGAGAGCAAGACCACCGGCCTCGTGACCGGCGTCTCGAGCACGGGCCGCGTGCAAACCGCGCAAACCGTCCACGACGAGGAGCGCGACCCCGGCCACTACATCGACATCGACGAGAACGGCGTCATCTCCGGCGGCGTGGTCAACCTGTCCGCGCTCCCGGCCACGCGTGAGGCGTTCGACACGGCGCAACGTTCGGCCGCAAACCCGGGCACGCAGACGCAGTACACCGCTGGCTATTTGCCCTACGCGCTCCTCGACGGCTTCCAGCAGGTTCGCAAGGATTTCGGCATCTACCGCGCGCTGATCGTCGGGTTGCAAACTGCGGCCTCACCCGAGGAGCGGAGTTATTTCAAGTATCAAATCCAACTCCGCGAGCAGCTCACCATCCGCGACATCGGCTATTGGAGCCATTTCGTCGGCGACGCCAGCCAGCCGATGCACGTCTCGATCCACTACAACGGCTGGGGCAAATACCCGAATCCCAACAACTACACGACGGCGCCGATCCACGCCCCGTTCGAGGGCTCGTTCGTCCATAACTTCATCAATTTCGACGACGTCGAAAGCCTCGTGCGGCCGTACCGGGATTGCAGCTGCGCGATCGAGCAGCGCGTGCCGCAGTACTTGGCCGAGACGCTCGCCCAGCTCGTCCCGGCCTACGAAGCCGCGAAGGCGAGCGGCGACGACAATTACCAGACTGCTCAGCCAGCTGAACTCGCGGTCGTGACGCGGCAGCTCGCGGCTGGGATAGCCGAGCTGCGCGACGAGATCGTCGACGCCTGGCGGCAGAGCGCCGACATCTCGGTGGGCTACCCGCTGGTCCGGGTGAGCGATATCGAGGCTGGCGCCGTCCGCGTCACGCCCACGACGTTCGGGGCGGACTAACGCCATGGGTGCGAACGGATTGAGGACGCGGGCGCCCGCCGCCGCGGTCTTGCTGCTGGCGGTTCCCACCATCCTGGGCGCGACCCCTGGCGCGCATGCTGCCGACCAAACAGTCATGGGCGCTGGAAATGCGGAGGCGACCGCGTTGGCGCGAAGCTCGCCGCTGGTGCAGTCGGCCATGACCCGGTTGCAACGCGACCTTGCCACGGTCGGCGACCGCCGGTTGCGGGATGAGACGGCGGACGCCTTGTTCAACCCGCACGCCTGCATCCACCACCGCGCCAACCTGGCAGGTGCTGGGAAGCAGGCGATCCTCGACCAGCTTCGCAGCGCCGGGCTGTATGCCGAGGCGGACGCGGCGGCCTTCCCCGGAGGGACGCAGGCGGGCGTGTTCCCGCCGGTGGGCGACGACGAGCAGCCGTGCCCACGTCTTCCGCAATCCTTCGGCACCGCGCCGGGCAGCAACTTCGGCGGCCACGGTTCCTTCCCGGGCGGCCTCGCCATCCACGAGGGCTTCAACCTTTCGAGCGCGTTGAGCTTCGCCGAGAACTACCAGCTCGCCTACGGGACGCTCGGTCCCGACGGGCTGCCGGTCATGCCGCCAATTCCGTCATCCAAAACGCGGCACCACGGCGACCTCGATATCTCGCTTGACGAGATCAAGGCCGCGCCGATGTGGCACGATTGGGCCAAGACGCTCGTGTTCCAATGGAATGCCGACGGCACCGAGTTCGCGGAGTTCAACTTCGGCGGCAACGGCATGACCGACAACTACGGCCGGACGGGCGACAGCCGCACCGGCGGCCACCACGTCCTGAGCCTCGCCGAGGCGATCGCCCGCGGCCTGCCGCCGCGGTTCATCGTGGCGCAAGCCTCCGCCCACAGCGCACCGACCTTGGGCAACGAGTTCAAGGTGGTGAACTGGATCAGGGCAGCCGCCATCGTCGCGCAAGTCGATCCTGTCGCGCATGGCCTGCTCGCGAAGGACTCCGCCGGCAATTTGCGGCTGCCGGCGCGGGGCGGGGCGGGCCAGATCGACCTCAACGCCGCAGGGCAGGTGAACGTGACGGTGGAGGATGCCATCCACAACCTGTCGGACGCCGATTTCGTGTTCAGCATTCCGGCGGTGACGGAATCGCAGGTGATCCTACAGGCGTTGGCCCCCCGCTACGGCTATGACCCGGCGGATGCGGCGCGCTACACGACCAAATTCCGCAACCCGGTGCTGAGCTTCCTCAGCGGCGAGCGGATGCTGATCCTGTATACCAGCGAGGGCCTCGATGCGGTCCAGGCCGAAGTCGATCTGCTGCGGCAGAAGGGCGTGATCTGACTGGCGGCCCGGGCGGCCCGGCAGCATTTCGGGCACACCCGGGCGTCCATCAGGCCGGATCGGAGGCAAAAAAGGTTTCGCTTCGCGTCGCGACCCTGTACTTGTCCCGAACGCAACGACGCCGGGACATCGCATGACTCGACTCGCCACACTGGCTTGCACCCTCGCCGGCCTCATGGTTTCGGCCGGGCACCTCTACGCCGCGCCCTTGCAGGACAATGCCAGCATCGTGACGCTGCAGGGCGAGAACGACGCCGTCTCGACCCTGCGCGGCACTTCGGACCAGTACTACACAAGCGGGCTGCGGCTCGGGTTCACCTCCGGCACCAACGCCCTTCCGGACGGGGTGCAGCGCTTCTTCAACCAGGTTTGGGGCGACGGCGTGCAGCGCATCAGCCTCGACCTGAGCCAGTCCCTGTTCACCCCTCGCAACACCCAGTTCAGCCCGCCCAACCCGCGCGACCGCCCCTATGCCGGGGTGCTCGCGCTCACCGGGTCGATCATCCACGACAGCGATGTCGCGCGCACCGTCCTGGGCCTGGAACTCGGCGTCGTCGGGCCGTACGCGCAGGGCAGGGAGGTCCAGAACGGCTTCCACAGCCTTATCGGCGACCGCACCAACCGCGGCTGGAGCTACCAGCTCCGTAACGAGCCGGTGTTCGAGATCACCCCGTCGCGCACCTGGCGCGTGCCGATCGCCCAGGCCGGCGGGGTCGAGTTCGACACGCTGCCGTCGATCCAGGTCGGCGTCGGCAACCTCCGCGACTACGTGCAGCCCGGCGTGGTGTTTCGCTTCGGCCAAGGGCTGAACAGCGATTTCGGCGTGGCCCGCATCCAGCCCGGCCTGAGCGGGACCGACGCCTACACGCCCACGCGCCCGTTCGCGTGGTACTTCTTCGCCGGCGCGGACGGGCAAGCGGTCGGGCGCGACCTCACCATCGAGGGCAACATCTTCCAGAGCAGCCGCGGCGTCGCCCACCGGTGGTACGTCGGCGAATTCGAGGCCGGGGCGGCGTTGATGCTGTACGGCGTGCGCCTGACCTACGCGCAAACCTGGCAGACGCAGGAGTTCAACCACCAGAAGGGCGGCCTGTTCAACTTCGGCTCGTTGGCGGCGTCGGTGCGGTTCTGATCATGCGCCGCCGCGGCCTGCTCGCGGCGGCCCTGGCACTGCCGGGCGCGGCCCTTGCCCAGGGCGGGGGTGGGAGCGGGAGCGAGGTCGGAGGCGGCTTCGGCGGGTTCCTGGACGGCGTGCGAACCGAGGCGCGCCGGGCCGGCATCCATCCAGCCACGCTCGACCGTGCCTTCGCCGGGATCGGTCCCAACCAGAAGGTCATCGACGCCGACCGCCGCCAGCCCGAGTTCACCATGACCTGGGCGCAGTACCGGGCGTCCACCATATCGCCGGCCCGGGTCGAGCGGGGCCGCGCGGCCGTCGCGGAAAACCGGGCGCTGCTCAACGCCGTGTCGGCGCGCTACCGGGTCGATGCGGGGGTCATCGCCGGGATTTGGGGCCTGGAATCGAACTTCGGCGCCAACACCGGCAGCTACAACGTGGTCGAAGCCTTGGCGACCTTGGCCTGGGAGAGGCGTCGCGCCAGCTTCTTTCGCGCCCAACTGATCAGCGCGCTGAAAATTCTCGATCACGGCGACGTTCAACCCGGCCGGATGCTCGGCAGCTACGCCGGCGCCATGGGCCAGCCGCAGTTCATGCCCGATTCCTACCTGCGCTACGCGGTCGATTTCGACGGCACTGGACGGCGCGACATATGGGACAGCCGCGGCGACGTGCTCGGCTCCATCGCCAACTACCTCGCCCAATCCGGTTGGCGCGCCGGGGAGCCCTGGGGCCAGCCGATCCGGCTCCCGGCCAATTTCCCCGCCGCCGACGCGGGGCGCGAAAATCGCCGCAGCCTCGCCGGGTGGCAGGCGATGGGGGTCCGGCGCAGCGACGGCTCAGCGTTCACGCGCAGCGACGTGCCGGGTGCCGTGCTGCTGCCCGATGGACCCGGCGGTGAGGCCTACCTGGTGTTCGGCAACTTCGCCGCCATCCGCCGCTACAATCCGTCCGATTTCTACGCGCTCGCGGTCGGCGTGCTCGGCAACATGGTCGCGTGATCCGCTGCGTCACGCTGGCATGGCTGGCGCTGCTGCCGGGGTGCTCGCAATTCGGCCGCAGGAGTCCGGCCTCGCTGGACGGGGCACGCTACACTGTGGGCGACCCGTACCAAGCCGGCGGGGTCTGGTACTATCCGCGGGAGCAGCTTCGGTACGTGGCGACCGGGTTGGCCACGGTCGTTGCGGACCACAAGGGCCGCACCGCCGACGGCGAGGCGTTCGATGCCTCGGCGCTGGCCGCGTCCCACCAGACGCTGCAACTGCCAGCGGTCGTCATAGTGACGGACCTGGACAACGGCCGGGCCGTCCGCGTGCGCCTCAACGACCGCGGCCCCGGTTCCCCGTCGCGCCTGATCGCGCTGACATCCCACGCGGCCGCGCTGCTGCAGGCCGGGGGCGGCGCTCGGGTGCGGCTGGACTTGGACGAGGCGATGACCCACGCGCTGGCCGAGCAGCTCGGGGGTGGCCCGAAGATCGACGTCACGCCGGCGCCGCTGGGGGAGGTGCGTACGGAAACGCTGGCGCTTCCAACCGGCGCCGCGCAGTCCCGCCGGGTGCGGCAAGCGGTGTCGCTCGCGCCGCCACCACCACCGCGGCCGGTGTCGCTCGTGACGGTCCCGGCCCGACTGCCCGACACCGTGGCGCAGACCCCGCCCGAACCGGGCCGGTTGTTCATCCGTTCCGATGAGTTCGGACGCGCCGAGTACGCACGGCGCTCCGCCGCGCGCTTGGGTGGGACGGTCGAATGCGTCCATCGCGGACGGACCGACGCCTACCGCGTGCGCGCCGGCCCGTACGCGACCGTTCCGGAGGCCGACGCCGCGCTGGACCGGGCGCACCTGGCAGGCGTATTTGATGCACGAATCGTTGTCGAATTTGATGCACGAATCGTTGTCGAATAGAGGAGGCCGCGCATGAACCGCTCCCTGAACCGTCGCGCGCTGCTGCTGGCCGGATCGGCCCTGGCCGCCTCGCCCGCGCTGGCCCAGCGCCACCCGGCCGCCGCGCGCGCAGGCCGCCATCCCGACGCGCCCGCGCCGACGGGCAGTGCGGCCAGCACGCCGCTCGGCCCGATCGACACGGCGGCCCGCTACGCCATCATCATGGACTTCAACACGTCCGCCACCCTGCTCGACAAGGAGGCGGACGTCGAAATGCCGCCGTCGTCGATGACCAAGCTGATGACGGCCTACATCGTGTATTCCATGCTGAAGCTCGGGCGGCTGAAGCTGGACCAGGAGTTGCCGGTCAGCGACACGGCCTGGCGCACGCAGGGCTCGAAGATGTTCGTGCCCCAGGGCGGCAGCGTGAAGGTCGAGGATCTGGTCCGCGGCATGATCGTGCAGTCCGGCAACGACGCATGCATCGTGCTGGCGGAGGCGATCGCCGGGTCCGAGCCGGCGTTCGCGGAACAGATGAACGCGAAGGCGAAGGAACTGGGGCTGACCAACTCGTTTTTCCGCAACTGCACCGGCTGGCCCGATTCCGAGCAGCACATGACCTGCCGCGACATCGCGACGCTGGCGCGGCGCATCATCCTCGATTTCCCCGAATACTATCGCTACGACAGCGAGAAGACCTTCAAGTACAACAACATCGAGCAGCAGAACCGCAACCCGCTGGTGCAGAAGGGTCTCGCCGACGGGCTGAAAACCGGACACACCGACGCGGGCGGCTACGGCCTCGCCGCCAGCGCGCAACGGAACGGACGCCGGGTGATCCTGGTGGCCAACGGGATGACCTCGATGCACCAGCGCGCAGAAGAAAGCGAGCGGTTGCTGGAATGGAGCTTCCGCGAGTTCGAGAACGTGACCCTGTTCAGCGCCGGAGACACGGTGGAGGAGGCGAAGGTGTGGCTGGGCGCCGCTCCGACCGTGCCCTTGGTGGGCGGCCGTGACCTCGTGATCACGATGCCCCGCCAGTGGCGCAAGACGGCGAAGGTGGAAGTCGAGTACGACGCACCGGTTCCGGCCCCGATCAGCCGCGGCGACACGCTCGGCAAGCTGCTGGTGTCGGGCAAGGGCGTGCCCGACATGCAGGTGCCGCTGCTCGCGGGGGCCGACGTCGCGCGCATGAGCTTGCCGGGCCGGGCGGTGTCGGTCCTGTCGCACTACGTCCTCGGGACCTGATTGTTCATCACGCTGGAGGGCGGGGAAGGAGCGGGCAAATCGACGCAGGCGCGGCTGCTGGCCAGCACCTTGGCGGCCCTCGGCCACGCGACCTTGCTGACCCGGGAACCCGGCGGCGCGCCCGGCGCCGAGACGCTGCGGCGCTTGCTGCTGTCGGGCGCGCATGACTGGTCGCCCGACGCCGAGGCGCTGCTGCATTTCGCCGCTCGGGCCGAGCACGTCGCGCGCACGATCCGCCCGGCGCTGGCGGCGGGAATGTTCGTCGTGTGCGATCGTTTCACCGACTCGACCTTGGCGTACCAGGGCTACGGCCAAGGCGTCGGCTGCGATCGGATCGCGGCTTTGGCGGGTCTGCTCGGCCTGGCGCCCGATTTGACGGTCGTGCTCGACGTGCCGGCGGCGGTGGCGGCGCGCCGGCTGGCCGAGCGTGGCGATGCGCCGGACCGCTACGACCGGCTCGGCTCGGCCTTCCATGCCCGTGTGGCCGCCGGGTTCCGGGCGATCGCGGCCCGGGAAGCGCGTTGCGTCATCGTGTCCGCCGAGGGCGCTGCGGCTTCGGTTCACGCCGCCGTCCTGCACGCGGTCCGGGCACGCATGGCATGAACCTGCTCGAACCGCGCGAGAACCCGTCGCTGGTCGGACATGAGGCTGCCGAGGCGGAGCTGTTGGCGGCGATGCGAGGCGGCCGGATGCACCATGCCTGGCTGATCACGGGCACGAGCGGGATCGGCAAGGCGACGCTGGCCTACCGCTTCGCCCGCCGGTTGTTCGCCGGGTTGTCCACGGCCGACAGCTTGGCGCTCGACCCGCGCGACCCGGTGTTCCGCCGCGTCTCCCTCGGCAGCCACGCCGACCTGCTGACGGTGGAACGCGGCTTCGACGAGAAGCGCAAGCGGCCGCGTTCCGAGATCGTGGTCGACGACGCCCGTGAGATCGCGGGCTTCTTGCGCCGCACCCCGGCCGAAGGAGGGTGGCGCGTCGTCGTGATCGACGGGGCCGAGCACCTCAACCGCAACGCGGCCAACGCCGTGCTGAAGGTGCTGGAGGAGCCGCCGTCGCGCGCGATCCTGCTGCTGACCTGCGCGGCGCCGGGCCGGCTGCTGCCGACCATCCGCAGCCGCTGCCGCCGCCTCCGCCTGGACGTGCTGGCCCCCGACACCATGGCCCGCGTGCTGACGGAGCTCATGCCGGACGCGACGGCGGCGGAGCGGGCGGAGTTGGCCAAGCTGGCCGATGGGTCGCCGGGGCGCGCGGCGTTGCTGGCGGAGGGCAGGGGCCTCGCGCTCGCGAAGCTGGTCGACGAGGTGCTGGGCGGCGTTCCGAAGGTGAGCCTTCGCCGCACGTTGGACATCGCGGACAAGGTGGGCGGCCGTGGCTCGGAGGACAACTTTTCCATTTTCATGACCATCCTGCGCGATGAGCTGTCCGCCGCCGTCCGCAGCGCCGCGCGAGGGGTAGAACAGCGCCTGGCCGCCGTTCGTCCCCTAGCCGAATGGGCCGATCTGTGGCACGCCCTGACCGAAATCCAGGATGAGACGGAGCGGCTGAACCTCGACAAGCGGCAGGCGCTCATTTCCTCCATCACGCTACTGAATGGCTCATGACCGCACGGTTTTATGTCACCACGCCTATCTATTACGTCAACGGCGCGCCGCACATCGGCCACGCCTACACGTCGATCGCGGCCGACGTACTGGCGCGGTGGCATCGGATGGCGGGCGAGGAGGTGTTCTTCCTGACCGGAACCGACGAGTATGGCCAGAAGGTGGAGAAGGCCGCGGCCGACGCCGGGCTTGCCTCACAAGATTTCGCCGACCGCGTCTCGTCCGAGTTCCGCGCCATGGCCGCCCGGATGGGCATCTCCAACGACGCTTTCATCCGCACGACGGAGGAGCGGCACCGGCGCGCCTGCACGGCGTTGTGGGAGAAGCTGGTGTCGACCGGCGACATCTACCTCGGCGAATACGAGGGCTGGTACGCGTTGCGGGACGAGGCGTTCTACACCGAGGACGAGTTGCTGACCCGCGACGGCGCACGCGTCTCCCCGTTCGGCTCGCCGGTGGAGCGGGTGAGGGAAGCCAACTACCTGTTCCGCCTGTCCGCGTTCCAAGACCGGCTGCTCGCGCTCTACGACGCCAATCCCGACTTCATCGGCCCGGCTGCGAAGCGCAACGAGGTCATGAGCTTCGTCCGCAGCGGCTTGTCCGACCTGTCCGTCAGCCGGACCAGCTTCCACTGGGGCATCCCGGTGCCCGGCGACCCGGCGCACGTTATGTACGTCTGGCTCGACGCCCTCGCGAATTACCTGACCGCGGTCGGCTACCCGGACGGGCAGGCGCCGCTATGGCCGTTCTGGCCACCGGATCTGCAAATGGTCGGGAAGGAGATCGTGCGCTTCCACGCGGTGTACTGGCCGGCGTTCCTGATGGCGGCCGGGCTGCCGGTGCCGCGCCGGGTGTACTCGCACGGTTGGTGGACGGTCGAAGGCGAGAAGATGAGCAAGTCGGTCGGCAACGTGATCGACCCCGGCACCCTGGTGGACAGCTTCGGGCTGGACCCGGTGCGCTACTACCTGTTGCGCGAGGTGCCGTTCGGCAACGACGGCGATTTCAGCCGAAAAGCGTTGATTGGCCGCATGAACAGCGAGTTGGCGAACGATCTTGGCAACCTCGCGCAACGATCGCTGTCCTTGATCGCCCGCAACTGCGCCGGGATGCTGCCCGCGGCGGGCGTTGCCACCGACCAGGATCGCGAACTGCTGGACGCGGCCAACGCGCTACCCTCCGCCATGCAGGCCCGCCTCGACCGGCAGGCGTTCCACGAAGCCCTGGACGAGGCCTGGAAGGTGATCCGTGCCGCCAACGCCTACATCGACCGGCAGGCGCCCTGGTCCTTGCGCAAGACCGACACGGCCCGCATGGCGAGCGTACTCCGCGTCCTGGCCGACACCTTGCGGCTGATCGCCACGGTGCTGCAGCCGTTCATGCCGGGCAGCATGGCGAGCATGCTGGACCAGCTCGGCGCCGCTCCGGACGAGCGCGACCTCGCGTCGCTAGCCCATCCGTTGCCGGCTGGGCGTCCGCTGCCACCGCCGCGAGGCGTGTTCCCCCGCCACGTCGAAGACGCTGCCTGAGGCATGATGCTGATCGATTCCCACTGTCACCTCGACTATTTCACCGCGGCCGAACTGCCCGAGATCGTCGCGCGCGCCACAGCCGCCGGCGTCGGCCAAATGGTCACGATCGGGACCACGCTTGCCCAATCGACGGCGATCCGCGCCTTGGCCGAGCAGTGGCCGACGATCTGGTGCACGGTCGGCGTGCATCCGCATAGCGCGGCTGAAGCGCCGGTACCATCACCGGAAACCTTGGCCGAGATGACGACCCACCCGAAGGTCGTGGGCATCGGCGAGTCCGGGCTCGACTATTTCTACGAGAAGGCGCCGCGGGCCGTGCAAGCGACCTCGTTCCGCGCCCATGTCCGGGCCGCGCGGCTCGCAGGCGTCCCGCTGGCGATCCATGCACGCGACGCCGACGACGACATCGCCGCCATCTTGCGGGACGAGACGGAGCAGGGGGGTGAATTCGACTTCTTGCTGCACTGTTTCAGCTCCGGCCGCGCGCTCGCCGAAACAGCGATCGAGTTGGGCGGCTACGTCAGTTTTTCCGGTATCCTGACGTTTCCAAAATCGATTGAAATCAGGGAGATCGCGCGTGACCTTCCGTCCGATCGCCTGCTCGTGGAAACCGACGCGCCCTATTTGGCCCCCAAGCCATATCGTGGCAAGCGCAACGAACCGGCGTGGGTCGCCGAAACGGCCGGGGTGCTGGCGGAGGTCCGGGGCCTGGAACCTGCACGGCTGGCCGAGTTGACCACCGCCAACTTCCGTCGCCTATTCAAGCGCGCGGCCTAACCCGGTGCGCGTCACCATCCTTGGCTGCGGCGGGTCGGCGGGCGTGCCGCATATCGGCGGCGCAGATGGTCTCGGAGACTGGGGTGCGTGCGATCCGTCGGAGCCGCGCAACCGCCGCACGCGCTCGAGCATCGTGGTTGAAAGCGGGCAGGGACAGCGACTTCTGGTCGATACCTCGCCGGATATGCGCAATCAGTTGCTGGCCTGCGGCATCCCGAGCATCGACGCCATCCTGTTCACCCACGCGCACGCCGACCACATCACCGGATTGGACGACGTTCGCATCCTCAACCGCATCGTCAAGCGGCCCATTCAGGCGTTCGCCACCGAACGAACCCTGGGCGAACTGGCCCAACGGTTCGACTACGCATTCCGGCCCTGGCAGCCGCCGACCTTCTTCCGGCCGGTGCTGGAGACGTATCCGATCGAATTCGGCGACACGGTACAGGCCGCCGGGCTGCATATAAAGGTGTTCGAGCAGGACCACGGCTACATGCCGACGGTCGGTTTCCGTATTGGCGACTTCGCTTATTCCACCGACGTCGTGGGGTTGGACGACACAGCGTTCGCGGCGCTGGCGGGCGTGGATATCTGGGTCGTCGATTGCTTCCAGCGACACGCGCACAAGACGCACGTGCATCTGGAGGGCGTTCTCACCTGGGCCGAGCGCGTCGGTGCCCGGCGGACGATCCTGACGCACATGGGTCCGGACATGGACTGGGCCTGGCTGCAGGCGCGTCTGCCGCCGGGAGTCGAGCCAGGCTTCGACGGCCTGACCCTAGATCTTGCCAAGAATCCCCGATGAAACCCAGTTTTCTTTCCATAATATCCATTATGCGACTTTGAGCGCCGCCCTCCAAGCAGAGGCCGAGATGCGCCGGTTGCTCGACATCATGGCCGCCCTTCGCGATCCCGCGACCGGCTGCCCGTGGGACAAAGTCCAGACCTTCGCGACCATTGCGCCCTACACGGTCGAGGAAGCCTACGAGGTCGCCGACGCGATCGCCCGGGCAGACTGGACGGCGCTGCCGGATGAGTTGGGTGACCTGCTGCTGCAAGTCGTCTACCACGCGCGCCTCGCTGAGGAATGTGGCTGGTTCAGCTTCAGCGACGTGGCGCGCGCCATCTCGGACAAAATGGTGCGGCGACACCCGCACGTCTTCGGCGACGCCGCGCCGCAGCCGCATGCATGGGAGGCGGCGAAGGCGGCCGAGCGGGCGCGGCATAACCAGGCTCGGACGCTGGAGGGCGTCGCGACCTCCCTTCCCGCTCTGACCCAGGCCGTCAAGATCACCAAGCGCGCCGCCCGCGTCGGGTTCGACTGGCCGGACGCCTCGACCGTGTTGGATAAGCTCGCCGAGGAAATTGACGAATTGCACGCCGAGCTTCCAGGCGCCGATCCGGTCCGCCTCGCGGACGAGTTGGGAGACGTATTGTTCGTGCTCGCCAATCTCGCCCGCAAGCTGGACTTGGACCCGGAGGCCTGCTTGCGCCAGGCAACCGCCAAATTCTCTCGCCGTTTCAACGCCGTCGAGGACCGTCTTGCCGCCGAAGGACGTGCGCCCGGCGACGCGACGTTGGCGGACATGGAAGCGCATTGGCAGCAGGTGAAAGCGGCAGAAGGGTAGATCGAAGGCGTGCGACGGTCAGACGGGTCCGAGCAGCGTCCCGCACAACGCCTCGAAGCTTGCCCGGTCCGCTGTGCAGACCAGCCCGCCGGTGCGGTCGTGCGGCCGATAGGGGCTACCATCGAAATGCGCCGAGTAGCCCCCCGCCTCCTGGTGCAGCAGCCAGCCCGGCAGGTGGTCCCACGGCATCATCCGGTTGAACACCAAGTAGTCGCAGTGGCCGCCAGCCAGCATCCGGTACTCGTGCGCGGCGCAGCGGTAATCCGAGACGCCGGCCAGCTTGACCATGTTCCGTGTGACGGCGCCGCGCAACGACTCGCTCATGTAGCGCCAGGAGATGCAGCCTGTCATCCGCTCCGGCGTTGCAGGCTCGGCGACGCGCAGGGGCGTCCGGCTGCCGTCTGGCGCTTCGAGCCACGCGCCCTCGCCGCGCAATGCCACCGCGGTGTCTTCACAGACCGGGTCGAGAATCGCGCTGGCGACCACGACCCCGCGCACTACGGCCGCTGCCATGCAGCCGAACAGCGGCAGCCCGGCGCAGTAGTTCGACGTCCCATCGATCGGGTCCACGACGAACGCCAACTCCGCCCCGCTCAGCCGGTCCAGCAGCGCCGGATTGGCGGCGGTCGCCTCCTCGCCAATTACAACGCATTCGGGAAACAGCCGTTCAAGCCCCGCGCTGATCAGCCGTTCCGCGCCCTCGTCTGCTTCCGTGACCAGGTCGGTGGGACCGGACTTGGTTCTCACCTGGTCGGCCGTCAGACGGCGGAAGCGGGGCATGATCTCCTGCTGCGCCGCCAGCCGCAGCAACTGAACCACCTCGCCCCAGGCGTTGGCGGACACCAGGGCGCCTGTCACAGGCCCGCTTCGAACCTGGCCCGATCGGCCGGCAGCAGGCGTACCGTCAGCCGGACGGCGTCGTCGTGGTCGACGCGTCCAACCACCTCGCCATGCTGATAGAGCCATGCGATGCGCGCCCCATCGACCGGCGGGATGGCGTAGTCCGCCTGCTCCATGCCCCGCGCGATCCGGCTGTCGACCGCCTCCAGCAAGTCCCCGAGACCCTCGCCGGTGATCGCCGAAATCGGCAAGCTGCCCGCCCGCGGCGGCACGTGGGCGACGCCGCCCAACAAATCGGCCTTGTTGAGCACCTCGATCGACCGCGACGGCCAGTCGGGATCGAGCGCGCCGTCCTTCACCAACCCATCCAAAACTGCGACCACGTCCGTCCGCTGGGCCGTGCTCTCGGGATGTGCGGCGTCCCGCACGTGCAGGATCACGTCGGCTTCCGATACCTCCTCCAGCGTCGCGCGAAAGGCGGCCACAAGTTCGGTCGGCAGGTCGCTGATGAAGCCCACCGTGTCGGACAGGATCACCCGGCGGCCCGACGGCAGCCGCAGGCCGCGCATGGTCGGGTCCAGGGTCGCGAACAGCTGGTCCTCGGCGTGGACGTCGGCGCCGGTCAATGCGTTGAACAGGGTCGATTTGCCGGCATTGGTGTAGCCGACCAGCGCCACGACCGGAAATGGCACGCGGCTGCGGGCGGTTCGATGCAGCCCGCGGGTGCGGCGGACCTGCTCCAGTTCCCGTTTCAGCCGGACGATGCGGTCGGTGATCAGCCGGCGGTCCGCCTCGATCTGCGTCTCGCCGGGGCCGCCCAGGAATCCGAAGCCGCCGCGCTGCCGTTCCAAATGGGTCCATGACCGCACCAGGCGGCTGCGTTGGTAGTCGAGATGCGCCAGCTCGACCTGGAGCGAGCCCTCCCGCGTGCGGGCGCGCTCGCCGAAAATGTCCAGGATCAGCCCGGTGCGGTCGATCACCTTGCAGTTCCAGGCGCGCTCCAGATTGCGCTGCTGCACCGGGCTGAGCGCCGCGTCGACGATGACGACCGCCACGGCCTCGGCAGTCAGGGTCTCGCCCTGGTTCGCGATCTGCCCTTCGCCCAGCAGCGTGGACGACCGGCGTGCGCGCAACGGCAGGATGGCGCTGTGCACCACCACCAGACCGATCGACGCGGCGAGGCCGGCCGCCTCCGCCAGCCTCGCGTCCGCCGCACGGGTGGCGTCGTGCCGGTCGTGCCGATCCCAAGGCAGGATGACGGCGGCGCGGGTCGGCCCCGCCGCGGCCTCAGTCGGCTTGATCGCCAGCGGCCATCTCCGGCTCACGCGCGGGAGCACCCGCCTCCGCCTTGGCGGCGTCGAACAACTGGATCGGCGCGCCCGGCATCACAGTGCTGATCGCGTGCTTATAGACCAACTGGGTATGACCGTCCCGGCGCAGCAGCACCGAAAAGTTGTCGAACCAGGTGATGATGCCCTGTAGCTTCACGCCATTGACCAGGAACACAGTAACCGGACTTTTGCCCTTGCGGACGTGGTTCAGGAAAACGTCCTGAACGTTCTGAGACTTCTCAGCGGCCACGGCTAACTCCTTTCTTCTTGCTTTTACACATCGTTTTGTTACTTCGGAACCCCGGACGTAGCTGTTCCGGCCCCCAATTTCAGGCACGCGATCGGTAAATTGACCCTAACACGGCGCGGCATCAAGCCCCGATGCGTGCAAGCCGCTTCACCTCACGCGTTTGCGCTTCCGTTCACATGCCGCGCGAACAGGTCGAACAGGCGCCGGGTCACCGGGCCGACCGCTCCGTCGCCGACCGGCCTGCCGTCGATGGCCGTGATCGGCTTGACGAAGCTGGAGGCGCTGGTGACGAACGCCTCCTGCGCGCGCCGCATCTCGTCGGCGGTGAAACCGCGCTCGTCGGTGGCGATGCCGAACTCCTCCGCCAGCGTCACGAGCGCCGCGCGGGTGCAGCCGGGCAGGATCGCGTGGTCGAGGTGGCGCGTGCGCAGGACGCCGTGCTCGTCCACGATCCAGAAGCTGCTGGACGCGCCTTCGGTCACCTCGCCGGCCGCGTTCACCAGGATCGCCTCGTAGGCGCCTTGGCTCCGGGCCGCTTGCTTGGCGAGCACGTTGGGGAGCAGCCCGGTCGACTTGATGTCGCACCGTGCCCAGCGCTCGTCCGGCCAGGTGATCGCAGCCGCAGCCCACTCGATAGCGTCGCGCGGAAAGGCCGCCATCCGCCGGATGGTGACCACGACCGTGGGCTTCGGCGGCTGCGTCGGGAACGCGTGCCCGCGCGGCGCGACGCCCCGGGTGACCTGCACGTACAACAAGCCGTCCCGCAGCCGGTTGCGCGACGCCACCTCCTGCAGCACCCGACGCAGCGCCGGTTCACCCATCGGCATCGGCATCGCGACCTCTCGCAACGAGCGGGCCAGGCGCGCGAGATGCAGGCCCTCGTCCACGAACCGCCCGGCGCGCAGGTACACCACTTCGTACACGCCGTCGGCGAACTGGTAGCCACGGTCCTCGATGTTCACGCAGGCGTCGCGCTGCGGGAGGTAGCGTCCGTTGACGTAGGCGACGCGGCTCATGCGGCCCCGGCGGCCCGGTCGTCTGAACTCACGCCAAGTTGCTTCAGCTTGCGGTGCAACGCGCTCCGCTCCATTCCGACGAAGCCTGCGGTGCGGCTAATGTTGCCGCCGAAACGTACCAGTTGCGCCTGCAGGTACTGCGTCTCGAACAGGTCGCGGGCTTCACGCAAGGGCAGTGCCATGATGTCGGCCGACGAGTCGAAATTCATCAGCACCGGCGTGCCCTGGCCGATCTCCGGCGGCAGCATTTCCGCGCGGATCGGATCGTTGGCGGTGCCCGGCGCCATGATGAGCAGCCAATCCATCAGGTTGCGCAGCTGCCGGACGTTGCCGGGCCAATCGTAGGCCTGCAGGGCCGCCAACGCATCCGCGGACAATCCGCGGCCCGGCATGCCTGAGCTTTCCGCCGAGCGGGCCAGGAAGTGGCGCGCCAACTCCGGGATGTCCTCCCGCCGTTCCTTCAGGCTCGGCATCCGCAGCGGCACGACGGCCAACCGATAGTATAGATCCTCGCGGAACCGCCCGGCCGCGATCTCGGCCTGCAGGTCCTTGTTGGTGATCGCCAGCACGCGCACGTCGACCTTGACCCGCACCGAGCCGCCCAGCCGCTCGAACGTCTGGTCCTGCAGCGCACGCACGATCTTGCCCTGCGTCTCCAGCGGCATGTCGGAGACCTCGTCGAGCAGGAGGGTGCCGCCATGGGCGCGCTCCAGCATGCCGGCGCGCCGCGGCTGCGTGGTCGCGTCCGGCCCGGCTTCGACGCCGAACAGTTCCTCCTCGAAGCGCGCCGGGTTCAACGTGGCGCAGTTCAGCGCGACAAACGGCCCGTCGGCCCGGCGGGAGCGCGCGTGCAGCATACGGGCGGTTACCTCCTTGCCGGAGCCCGCCGGTCCATGGATCAGCACACGCGACCCGGTGGGCGCCACGCGCTCGATGCCGCTGCGTACGCTGGCGACGGCTGCGCTGTCGCCGGTGAGGCCCGACTCCGCCCCGGCCCGCAGCCGCAGCTCGGCGTTCTCCCGCGCGAGCTGGGCCGCTTCCAGCGCACGCCGGGTCACCAGCAGCAGGCGATCCGACTTGAATGGCTTTTCGATGAAGTCGTAGGCGCCGTGCTGGATCGCCTGGACCGCCATCTCGATGGTGCCGTGCCCGGAGATCATCACGACTGGGACGTGCGGTTCCTCCTGGTGCAGCGCCTGGAGGATGCCGAGGCCGTCCAGCTTCGACCCCTGCAGCCAGATGTCGAGCACCACCAACGACGGCAGCCGGGCTCGGAAGGCGGCGATGGCGGCATCGGAGTCCGCCGCCTGCCGCGTGTCGTAGCCCTCATCCCGAAGAATGCCGTCGATAAGGAGCCGAATGTCCGGTTCGTCGTCGACAATGAGAATATCATGCGCCATAGGCGGTCTGCACCTCTGAAGTCTTGATGGGCAGGACCAGGCTTGCCACTGCACCGGGCCCGTCTGCCCGGTCGTCAAGACTGAGCAATCCCGCATGATCCTCCATGATCTTCTTCACAATGGCCAGCCCAAGGCCGGTTCCCTTGGGCTTATGCGTCACGTACGGCTCCGTCAGCCGGGCGCGGTCGCCTTCCGGCAGCCCAACTCCGTCATCGGTCACGGTGATCCGCACCTCGTCCCCGCCGTCGGCGTCGTGCGCGCAAACCAGCGAGAGGCGAATATGGCCCTTGCCCTCGCCCGGCCCGCGCGGCCGCATCGCGACCGCATCGGCCGCGTTCATCAGAAGGTTGGTCAGCGCCTGGCCGAGCAGCCTGCGGTCGCACGGCGCCACGGGGCCGCGATCCGGGATATCGGTCTGCCAGTCGATCTCGGGCCGGGCGCTGCGCTGGAGCACCAGGGCTTCCCTGGCGATGCGCCCGACATCCTCCGGCTTGATGACGGGCTGCGGCATACGGGCGAACGCGGAGAACTCGTCGACCATCCGCCCGATATCGCCGACGTGGCGGACGATCGTGTCGGCGCACTGCGCGAACGTCTCCGGGTCGGAGGTGATCTCCTTGGTGAACCGCCGCTTGAGCCGCTCGGCCGAGAGCTGGATCGGCGTGAGCGGATTTTTGATCTCGTGCGCGATCCGCCGGGCGACGTCGGCCCACGCCGCCTTGCGCTGGGCCGATTGCAGCTCGGTGATATCGTCGAACGTGACGACGAAGCCGTCCGGATGCCCGCCCTTCAGGTCGGCGCCGATGCGGACCACGAGGGTGCGCCGGGCCGACGGCGGGCCGATCTGGATTTCAGCGGTGCGCGCCCGCTCGGGAGCGGCTTCGGCGGCCCGCACCAGGTCGGCCAGTTCCGGCACCACCTGGTCCAGCTTCAAACCGACGGATGCCAGGAGGTCGGTCCGGATCAACTCGCTCGCGGCCCGGTTCGGCAGCTCGATGCGGGCTTCGGCGTCCAGCCCGATGACTCCGGCGGACACGCCGGCCAGCACCGTTTCGGTGAAGCGCCGGCGCTCGTCGATCTGCCCGTAGGCGTCCATCAGCTCGGCCCGCTGCGCCGCGAGCTGGCCGGTCATGCGATTGAACGCGCGCGACAGCCCGGCGACCTCATCCTCGCTGCGGATTTCCGGAACCCGGACGGACAGGTCGCCGGCGCGCACGCGTTCGGCCGCCTGGATCAGCCGTCCCACCGGCCGCGCGATCTGGTTGGCCAGCACCAGCCCGATCAGCACCGCCGCCGACAGCACGAGCAACGCCACCAGGGCGAAAATGAGCGCGAACGTCACCTGGAGGCCGGAGCGGTTCTCGTCCAGCCGGCGATACTCCGCCACCGCGTCCTCGGTGCGCGCCATGTGGCCCAGGATGGCCGGATCGATCGGGCGGGCGATCAGCAGCAGCAGTTGCGGGGAGGAATCGAGCGCGATCACGGCCTGCACCTGGTCGCCGTCGTCGGGCAGCACGACCGGGTCGCCCTTCTGCATCCCGCCGGTCGAGTCTATGTCTGGCAACTCCAAGCCGCCGCCCGGCATGTATCCCGCGGACAAGAAAATCTTCTTGCTGTAGGGCTCGTAGATGACCGCTTCGGTGAGTCCGCGCAGGGCGGTCTGGGTATCGAGGATTTGCACGAACAAGGTCGGGTTGTTAGACAGCAGCGGCCCGGCGCGCGCGAGGTCGTTGGCCATGCCGAGCGCGTCGGCCCGGATGTTGTTGCGATGCTCCTCCAGGTAGCCGCGCGACGCCTCCAGCCCCTCGTTCAGCGCCGTGCGAACCCGGTCGTTGAACCACGATTGGATGCCAAGATTGAAGAACGCCGTGGCGAAGATCGCGACCACGATGGCCGGCGTGACGGCGACGACGCTGAACAGCAGCACCAGGCGCACGTGCAGCCTCGACCCTGCCGAGCCGCGGCGGCGCTCGGTCCAGACCCGCGTCAGGCGCCCCGCGAGCACCGCCCCGAGCAGCAGCAGCACGACCGCGTTGGCCAGGACACAGCCGTACACGACGTTGGGCCGCAACGCGATCGGCGCGCCGCCCGACAGCACGATGAAGGTGACGATGCCCAGCGCCAAGGCGACCGCCGCCAGCACCAACGTCACGACCTTGCCCAGCAGGATGTCGGCCACCCGGCGCGGCCAGGACGTCGCGGTCTCCGGCTCGGGCGGCGGCGCCTGCAGGCCGGCGTAGTTCGGCGAGACGTTCACCGGGTCAGCCGATCCCGCGCACGACCGGGATTTCGAGGTCCCGGATCTTCTTGCGCAGCGTGTTGCGGTTCAGGCCGAGCATCGCCGCTGCCTTGATTTGGTTGCCGCGGGTCGCCGACAAGGTCATCTGGATCAGCGGACGCTCCACCTCGGCGATCACCCGGTCGTAGATGTCGCGCATCGGCATGCCGTCGCGGGTGGCCGCCAGGAACTGCCGGATGTGCCGCTCCACCGCGACGGCCAACGGCTCGGACGGGCCGTGGTCCGGCAGCGAGTCGGCTTCCATGCCGCCCTCGGACAGTTCGGCCGAGATCACGTCCTCGGTGATCGTCTCCTGCGAGTACAAGGCGGCAAGCCGACGCATCAGGTTCTCCAGCTCGCGGACATTGCCGGGCCAGCGGTGGGCGCGCAGGCGGTCCAGCGCCCCCTGGTCGAGCGACTTGCCCTGCAGCCCCTGCTCGCGCGCCCGCTCCAGGAAATGCCGGGCAAGCACGGGAATGTCCTCGGTGCGTTCGCGCAGAGGCGGAAGACGGATCGGCACGACGTTGAGGCGATAGAACAAGTCCTCGCGGAACTGGCCGTTGCGGATCGCCTGCCGCAGGTCGCGGTGGGTGGCCGCGACGATCCGCACGTTCGCCTTGATCGGCTGCCGGCCGCCGACCATGGTGAACTCGCCCTCCTGCAGCACGCGCAGCAGCCGGGTTTGCGCCTCCCGGGGCATGTCGCCGATCTCGTCCAGGAACAGGGTGCCGCCGGCCGCCTGCTCGAACCGCCCCTGGTTGCGGTTGGTGGCGCCGGTGAACGCGCCCCGCTCGTGGCCGAACAGCTCGCTCTCGATCAGCTCGCGCGGGATCGCGGCCATGTTGATCGCCACGAACGGCGCGGCCCGGCGGCGGCCGTAGTCGTGCAACGCGCGCGCGACCAGCTCCTTGCCGGTGCCGGACTCGCCGTTGACCATCACCGTGAGGTCGGCGGTCGTGAGCCGGGCGATGGTACGGTAGATCTCCTGCATCGCGACCGAACGGCCGATCAGCGGCAGGCGCTCCTCGGCGTCGCGCGCCTCGGGCGGATGCACGGGAAGCGGCGCCGGAGACGCCAGCGCGCGTCCGACGACCGCCAGCAATTCCTTTAGGTCGAATGGCTTGGGCAGGTATTCGAACGCGCCACGCTGGGCCGCCTTCACCGCCGTCATCAGCGTGGACTGCGCGCTCATCACGATCACCCGCAGCTCTGGCCGGAGCCGCTTAATGCGGGGGATCAGGTCCAGCCCGTTCTCGTCGGGCATGACGACGTCGGTGATGACTAGGTCGCCCTCCCCGTCCTCCACCCAGCGCCACAGTGTGGCGGCGTTGGAGGTCGAGCGCACCTGGTATCCCGAGCGTCCCAGCGCCTGCGTCAGCACAGTGCGGATGGAACGGTCGTCGTCGGCGATCAGGATGGTGGGGGGTGTCATGCTCAGAACGGGTCGTCGCTGGACTCGTCGGCCAGCACCGGAAGATGCAGGCGGAAATCGGTCCGGCCGGGGCGGCTGTCCATCTCGACCAAGCCGCCGTGGTCGCCGACGATCTTGGCGACCAGCGCCAAGCCGAGGCCGCTGCCCGAGGGCTTGGAGGTCACGAACGGCTCAAACAGATGCGGCTTGATGTCCTCGCCGATGCCGGGCCCGTTGTCGCGGACGGTGACGACCAGCGGCAGGTGCATCCGCTGCGACGACCCCGGCACTGCCAGCCGCACGCCGTGCTGGTAGGCGCTCATCAACGTGATCTCGCCGGCCCCGGCCTGGTTGCCATTGGTGATCGCCTCGGCCGCGTTCTTGACGAGGTTCAGCAGCACCTGGACCAATTGGTCGCGGTTGCCCCACACCGGGGGCAGCGAGGGGTCGTAGGCTTCGACGAACCGTAGATGCGGCGCGAACCCGGTCTGGGCGAGCCGCCGCACGTGCTCCAGCACACGGTGGATGTTCACCGCCCGGCGCTCGATCGGCTTCTCGCCGAACACCTCCATGCGGTCCACCAGCGCGCGGATGCGGTCGGCTTCCTCGCGGATGAGCACGGCCAGCTCGCGGTCCGCGTCGGCCACCGTGCTTTCCAGCAGTTGCGCGGCGCCCCGGATGCCGGACAGCGGGTTCTTGACCTCGTGCGCCAGCAGCGCCGCCATGCCGCTGACGCTGCGGGCGGCGCCGCGGAAAGTCATCTGGCGGTCGAGCGTTCGGGCAGCCGAGGAGTCCCACATCGACACGAGCACGCTGCCGGGCTCCTCCGGCACGGTGGTGGCCTGGACGGCGACCGCCTGCTTGTGCAGGCGTGGGCTCTCCAAGGTCAGCTCATGGTCGGAAATGGTCAGCTCGTGGGTGCGCACCTGGTCGATCAGCGCGAACAGCGGATGGTCGGCGGGCAGCAAATCGTGCAGGCCCATCTGGGCGAGCTGCAGCATCGACAGGCCGAGGAACTGCTCGGCGGCGGAGTTGGCGTAGCGGAAGCGGTTGGTGGCATCGAGCAGGACGATCGGCACCGGCACCGCCCCGAGCAGGGCGAGGCCGTCAATCGGCTGCGGCCGCGGCGGGCCGCGCCCGACCACCTTCAACATGCCGCGGGCAACCACGTTCTTCACGCGGCGAGCGCGTCCGGAGCGCGGTCCAGCAGCGGGTCGTAGAACGCGTGGATCAACCGCTCCACCGCCGGGACGTCGGTGCGCTGCATCACCGCGGCGCGGAATTCGGCCGAGCCGTGCAAGCCGCGCGAGTACCACGCGACGTGCTTGCGCGCGAGCCGCAGCCCGGGCTCGATGCCGAAATGGGCGAGGATCGCGCGGTAATGCTCCAGTAGGATTGATTTCTGGGTTGCGAGGCTGGGGTCCGGGAGACGCTCCCCGGTGCGCAGGAAGTGCGCCACCTGAGCCGGAAACCACGGCCGGCCGTAGCAGCCGCGCCCGACCATCACGCCGTCCGCCTCCGATCGCGCGAACGCCGCCGCAGCCTCGTCCAGCGTCGTGATATCGCCGTTCGCGATCACCGGAAGCCGGGTCGCGGCCTTCACTTGCGCGATGAAATCCCAATCGGCGGCGCCGGTGTAGAACTGCTGCCGGGTGCGGCCGTGCACCGACACCATGCGGATGCCGCACTCCTCCGCGACCCGGGCCAGGCGCGGCGCGTTCAGGCTGGAATGGTCCCAGCCCATGCGCATCTTCAGCGTGACCGGCACCGGGACCGCCTGCACGGTCGCCTCCAGGATGCGCGCGGCGGCCGTTTCGTCGCGCATCAGGGCGGACCCGGCCTGCTGGCCGACCGCGACCTTTTTCACCGGGCAGCCGAAGTTGATGTCCACGATGTCGGCGCCGCAGCCGACGGCGATCCGTGCCGCCTCCGCCATCGCGGCCGGCTCGCACCCGGCCAACTGGATCGAGGTCGGCCCCGTCCGGTCCACCTCCGCCATCCGCAAGGTGACGCGGTTCTCCCGCACCATCGCCCATGACGCGATCATCTCCGACACCACCAGCCCGGTCCCGAGCCGTTTCGCCAGCCTGCGGAACGGCAGGTCGGTGACCCCCGACATCGGCGCCAGGATGACCGGCGTTTCGATCGTGACCCGGGAGTCGAGCCGGATCGGCGCGAGTGTACGGATTGGTGTAGTACTGCCCATCATTTGGGCAAACTACCGCCCACAGCCCCGATCTGCAATCGCCGTGGGGACCTGATACGCGCGTGCACAGGATTGACGCCGGGCGACCCGCCTCGCATTCCTGGCCGATGCGCATCGCAGCCCTGCTCGTCGCCGGCGGTTCCGGCAGCCGCTTCGGCGGCAGCGTACCGAAGCAGTACGCCCTCGTCGCCGGCCGTCCGGTTATTCGCCACGCGGCCGAGGCGCTGTCGCCGCATGTCACGCTGCTTCAACCCGTCGGCGACCCGGCGGAGATCGGGCGCGCTCTCCAGGGCCTCGACCACCTTCCCGTCGTGCTGGGCGGCGTCACCCGGCAGGCGAGCGTACGCGCCGGATTGGCCGCAATGGCCGCCCATGCGCCCGACATCGTCCTGGTGCACGACGCCGCCCGCCCGTTCGTGCCGAGCGGGACCATCGCCGCCGTGCTCGATGCACTGCGAACCCATCCCGGCGCAATTCCGGCCGTCGCGGTGGCCGACACCTTGAAGCGCGTGCGGGGCGGGCGGATCGAGGCGACCGTGCCGCGCGACCAGCTATATCGCGCGCAGACGCCGCAGGGCTTCCACTTTCCCCTGCTGCTCGCCCTACATGGCGCCTCGCCGGACAGCCTCACCGATGACGCCGGGCTGCTGGAGGCGGCGGGCAAGACGGTCGCCGTGGTCGCGGGGTCGGACGACAACGTGAAACTCACCTTTCCGGAGGACCTCGTGCGGTTGGAACGCGCCTTGGCAACCCCGATGGAGCCGCGCGTCGGTGCCGGGTTCGACGTGCACGCCTTCGAGGCGGGCCGGCCGCTGGTGCTGTGCGGCGTCGTCGTGCCGCACGACCGCGGCTTGGCGGGCCATTCCGACGCCGATGTCGGGCTGCACGCACTGTGCGACGCGATCTATGGCGCGCTGGCCGAGGGCGACATCGGCTGGCACTTCCCGCCCAGCGAAGCCGCCTGGAAGGACGCCGACAGCGCCCGTTTCGTGGCGCACGCCGCCGGGCGCATCGCGGCGCGTGGCGGCCAGCTCGCCCACGCCGATGTGACGCTGATTTGCGAGCAGCCCAAGATCACCCCCCACGCCCCGGCGATGATCGCCCGGGTGGCCGCCCTGCTGGGCGTCGACCCGGCGCGCGTGTCGGTCAAGGCGACCACCACGGAGCGGCTGGGCTTCACCGGCCGCAGGGAGGGCATCGCGGCGCATGCGGTGGCGACCGTGCTGCTGCCGGCGTCGTGACCCCAACGTGGTGAACCCGGCGTAATGAACGGGGTCTCGCGGGGCCGCTACTTCGCCGCAGTGCTGCTGTTCTGCGTGACCTGGAGCAGCGCCTTCCCCGGCGCCAAGCTTGCCATCGCGACATCTCCCCCGGCGCTGTTCCAAGGAGTGCGTTTCCTGGCGACCGCAGTGATCCTGCTCGGTTTCGCCCTGTGGCGCGGCGACTTGCGCAAGCCTGTGCCGTGGGGGCAACTGATGGTGCTCGGGCTGTTGAACCAGGCCGGCTACCAGGGCTTGGCGTGGCAGGGAATGAGCACGGTGTCGGCCGGGCTGACCACCATCATCGCGAGCTTGAACCCGATCCTGATTGCCGTAGTGGCCGCGCCGTTGCTGGGGGAGCGACTGCACGCGCGCAAGATCGCCGGGCTGCTGATCGGATTCGCGGGCGCGGTCTATGTCGTGCGCCACCGCATCGTCTCCGCCGGCGAGGACCCGGCGGGCGTGCTGCTGGTGGTCGGCGCCCTGCTGTCGATGGTCGCGGGCACGTTGGCGTTCAAACGCATGGCGCCGCAAACGACGCTGCCGGTCGCCGTCGGCGTGCAGGTGGCGAGCGCAGGGGCGGTGCTGCTGGCGCTGGGTCTGGTGTTCGAGGACCGGCACGCGGCGGCATACGGCGCGCAGTACTGGCTGGTGATGGCGTGGTTCGTGGTCGTGGTGTCGATCGGCGCGTTCCTGCTGTGGTTCTGGTTGCTGCGGACGGGAAGCGCGTCGAACGCAAGCGCCCTTCACTTCCTCATGCCGCCGCTTGGGTTGGGAATGTCGTGGCTGGCGCTCGGTGAGCGGGTGAGCGCGTCGGATTTGCTGGGCATCGTGCCGATCGGGCTGGGAATTTGGCTCGCGACCCGGCCGGACCCTGCGGCACGCGCGGCAATGGCGGATGAAGCTCCTGAAACGACATCCCAACCGGATGCGTGCCGGCGGTAATCGGCGGGTCGAACCTTAGGCTGAAACCATCCGCCTTAACCATTTAGTATGATCTATTCAATATAGATTGCAGCTCATCTTCTTTGCCAGAACATCCGACGCGCTTGCGTCGATAATCCTGCACGTCTGATTGCGCCTGCGCGAAGCCGGGCTTCAAGCATAAGGATAGGCCTTGTCATGAGCATGACGACGATTTCTGGCGAAAACCTCTCCGCTACGGCGAGGCCGCCAACGCAGCGTCATGCGCTGCGGCCAACGGATCGCCTCACCTCGCTTGATGCGCTCCGGGGCGTCGCGGCTTTAGGCGTAGTGGTCACTCACGTGATGCAGCTAGGCTTCCCCGGGCTCATCCTGAACCACAGCATCTTCCGCATGCTCGTCAATGGCCGGTGTTTCGTGATCTTTTTCTTTCTTCTCAGCGGGTTCGTGCTCAGCATCGGATTGCTGCGCGGCGATCCGCTGCGGTCATATGTGAATTACGTGTTGCGGCGCATCGTCCGGATTTACGTTCCTTACTGTGTCGCCGGAGTGGTCGCCCTCGGCGTCGTCTGGTATTTGGGCGAAACGGCCGGCTACCGTGCCGTCCTAGACCATTTTTTCCTCACCGGAACATCGGCCGGCATCGGCCTGAACAGCCCGAGCTGGTCGCTGATCTACGAAATGCGCATTTCCCTGATTCTGCCGTTGATGTGCTGGGGATTTCTGCTTCGCCGCCAATCGTTCTGGGCGATCATGCTGGCGATCGTCGTGTTCGAGGAAATCGGCATCTTCGCGCTCGGCATCGGCCAATTCCCCTACTCGAGCGAGACGGTGTTGGGAGCGATCACCATCACCGCCCGGTATGCGCTTTGCTTCGCCGTAGGCATGTGGCTTGCGTTCAGCGTGCTCAGCCAAAGCGGCTGGTTGGAGCGGGTGAAAGGCGCGTTCGTCCCCGCCCTGGGAGTCCTCGCGTTCGCCTTGATGAGCGTGCTTCTCGATTATACGAGTCTCATCGGGGCTGGCATCGTTCTCGTCTTGGCGCTGCGCTCTCCCGCATTCAGCCGCGTGCTCGGCCTACCGGCACTCGCTTGGCTAGGCCGAGTCTCCTACAGCCTCTACTTGACCCATGTTCTAGTACTCTCGACGGCTATGGCTATGCTGCATGACATTGCCTCACCTGGTGTCGCAGCCCTGCTTGGGTCGGTGGCGGCGTTGTTGTTCGCTGGGGTTTTCTATCGAGTCGTGGAAGCCCCGTCGATCTACCTCGCCACGCTGCTCAAAACCAGCAAAGCCACGTTCAAGACAAACGTGGCGCATGCGACGATCCACCCGATGACGCCAATTGCCGAAATAGGATACGTGCCAGCCTCGTGACGATCGGATCACTAACAATGCGACCTCAGCCGTATGACCGCCGGCGGCAGAAGTCTACAAGCGCGCAGGAGCCGGATGCCGTCTGACGTACTTCACCAATACCGCGGTTTGCGGCGCCATGACGCCGTTCACCGCCGCGGCGTTGCGGTAATCGGTCATCCAGGGACCAGCGCCGTAGTAGCTTGCGCCTTGCCAAACATCGGAGTGCCGCTGCAGGTAAGCCATCGTGTTATCCAGTGCTGCCAAGCTGGTTTCGTCGCTTCCCACGCCAAATTCGCCGAGGAACACCCGGTTTCCTGTCGCCTGAGCCCATTGCGTGACATTGCTCAATCGTTCCGGCCCAATCGTCCGCGAAACCACGCTGTTGCGATGCTCCCCGCTGTTGTCGGCGTCCAAGTACATATGAACTTCGAATGCCATGTTGTGCTTGGGGTCAATGACCTTGCCCACGATTTGGGCGTTGTTCGACCCCGCGTTCCAACTGAAGGCGGCATCGTACTGCACGCCAGGCACGAGGATTTCCTGCATGGCGCCGGTGTCGCGGATGGCGTTCACCGAAGCCTGCGCCACGGGTGCCCACTGCTCGGCGGTTTGCACGACCGGCTCATTCATGATGCCGTACATCACGTTGGAACTATGTACATAATGCTTGGCGATCTTGCTCCAGAAATCGGCCAAGGCCGAGCCCGGGACGCCGCCGGGTGCGCCAATGCCGGTCGATTTGTCGCCGCCCTGGCCGGCCGCCACATCCCACCAGCCGTAGTTATGATTATCGATCGCTACCTTAACTCTCCTCGACGCGGCGTAATTCACGACCTCGTCGAGGCTCTTGAGTTGCTGGGCGTCCAAGACGCCGTACTGGGATGCCTGCATGCGCGTCCAGGATACGGGAACGCGAATGAAGTTCATTCCAATGGATGAAAAATAATCGATCTCGTCACGGGTTGGATATACATAGTCCCGGTTCAATTGTGCTCCCGGCTTGTCCTGGTTGTACTCGGCCCCGTCAAGGTTCACGCCAAGGAATTCGAGCGGCTGGCCAGCAGCGATCCCGGTGGGAGTCGACGCTGGCGACGATACGGGTGCGCTTCTATGCGTCTGAGCACCGTTAAGCCCCGTCTTATTTTCAGCCAGCGCGCTCCCAGACAGGCCAAACACGCCAGCCGCAAGGACCAGATGCCACCGTCTGCCGGCCGCTACGCCGAAGCGCACCAATCGCGAGAAGCTCGGCGTCGTAGGCAGCGGGATCGTGACCACCTTGCTTCTCCCACGCCTGCAGACTCCAACCCACCTGTCCATACAACCTGCAACAACAGTTTCGACAGACTACTGCCACTGAACCGAAGACGACCGAGGCAGGGGTATGGTCGGAGCGGCGGGATTCGAACCCACGACCCCCAGTCCCCCAGACTGATGCGCTACCAGGCTGCGCTACGCTCCGACACACCTCGTATCTAGCAGCGCTGCCGGGGCGCCGCAACGCCCAGGAAGCCGGAGGGTTTACGGCAGCATCGCCCGCAGCGCCTCCAGCTCGGCAAGCGTCCGCAACAGAACTTGGCGGAGCGTCTCGGCAGCGGCGCGATCCCGCTCACCCATGTCGGCGGCGGCGGTTTGCGGGGTGGATGAGGCCGGAGCATCGGACATGGGGGGCGGCTCGTTCACTTGCTGGGCTCGTTCCGCTTCGGCAGCGGCGCGTTCGGCGTCGGTTGCGGGCGGGATATCGTCGGAAAGGCGGCCTCCACCCTCCCGCAGCAAACGCTGCACACCTTTGATGGTATAGCCTTGAATGTAAAGCAAGTCCGAAATGCGTCGCAACAACGCGATATCGTCCGGGCGGTAATAGCGACGCCCGCCACCCCGCTTCAGCGGCTTCACCTGTGGAAACTTGGTTTCCCAGAACCGCAGCACGTGCTGGGGGATGTGCAACTCATCGGCAACCTCGCTGATGGTGCGAAAAGCGTTGGGCGCCTTCTTCGGCTTGGCCCGCGCCGGCTCCGGGGCTGGCGCGGAACCCGACATCATTCGTCATCCCCGCCGAGACTGTCGTCCTGCGGAATCGCGGTGCCGTTCACGTGCGCCTTCAGCACCTGGCTCGGGCGGAACACCAGCACCCGGCGGGGCAGAATCGGCACCTCGACCCTGGTCTTTGGGTTCCGGCCGACGCGGCGGCCTTTCTGCCGAACAGAGAACGTCCCGAACCCACTGATCTTCACCGACTCGCCGGTTTCGAGCGACTTGGACACCCGATCCAACACCGTTTCCAATAAATCCGCCGACTCGTTTCGCGACAAGCCGACCTGCATGTAGATCCGCTCGGCTAGTTGCGCGCGCGTGACAGTGTTCATGCAGCCACGGTACTGACAGCACTACGGCCCGTCAAGCAAACGCATTCAAACTAAACAATAATCGGAGAGTGTTGCGCTACAGCCGCACCAGTGCCGACCCCCAGGTCAAGCCGCCGCCCAGCGCCTCCAGCACCAACAAATCGCCGGATTTCAGCCGTCCATCCGCGTCGGCGTCCGCCATCGCGAGGGGAATGGATGCCGCGGACGTGTTGGCGTGCCGGTCCACCGTCACCACCACGCGTGCCGCCGCGAGGCCCAGCTTGCGGCCCATCGCGTCGATGATCCGCAGGTTGGCCTGATGCGGCACCAGCCAATCGACGTCGTCCTGCTGCAACCCGTTGGCCGCCAGGGCCTCGTCCACCACGGCCGACAGCTTGGCCACCGCGTGCCGGAATATCTCGCGCCCGTTCATCCGCAGATGACCGGACCGCTCCGGTTGGCCGACCGCACCATTGACATACAGAAGGTCGCCCAGGCCCCCTTGCGCGTGCAGGTGCGTGGACAGCACCCCACGGTCGGCTCCGGTGCCCTCGCCCTCCCCGACCCGCAGGAACACCGCCCCCGCCCCGTCGCCGAACAGCACGCAGGTGCCGCGGTCGGTCCAGTCCAGGATGCGCGAGAACACCTCGGACCCGATCACCAGCACGCCGTGCGCCTGCCGGGTCTGGATCAAGCTGTCGGCGATCCCCAGCGCGTACACGAACCCGCTGCATGCGGCGGAAACGTCGAAACCGAAGCCCCGCGTGACGCCCAACGCCGCCTGCACCCGCAGCGCGGTCGCTGGAAATGCCTCGTCCGGCGTGCTGGTGGCGAGCACGATGCAATCGACGTCGGCGGCGGTCGCGCCTGCCTTCGCCAGCGCCGCCTCCGCCGCCCGCGCACCCATGAACGCCGCCGTCTCATGCGGCCCGGCGATGTGCCGCTGCCGGATGCCCGTCCGCTCGACGATCCACGCATCCGTCGTATCGACCCGGCGTGCCAGTTCGGCGTTGCTCACCACCCGCTCAGGCAAGTAGCCGCCGATGCCTTCCAGGACGGCGCGCACGCGCGTCACAGGGCGGCCGCCAGTTGCGGGCCGCCGTCGGATCCTTTGCGTCCCGGCTGCACGTCGGCGATCTGCGCCAGGCCCTCCCGGATACGGTCGTTGAACCGATACACGACCATGTCGATGGCGACGTCCAGCGCGTAGGCGAAGCCCTCGGCGTCGGTTCCGCCGTGCGATTTCACGACCACTCCGTTCAGCCCCAGCATGATCGCGCCGTTGTAGCGCCGCGGGTCCAGCCACTCGCGCAACCGCTCCAGCCCTGGCCGCGCCAGCACATAAGCGACCCGGCCCAGCACGCTGCTCGAGAAAACGTCCTTCAGCAAGGTGAACACCAGCTTCAGCGCGCCCTCGCCCGTTTTCAGCGACACGTTGCCGGTGAAACCGTCGGTGACCACCACGTCGGTCGTGCCCGCCATGATGTCGTCGCCCTCGACGAAGCCGTGGAACTGCGGGCCGATATGGCTGACGCGCAGAATTTCAGCAGCTTGGCGCACCCGCTCGTTGCCCTTCAGTTCCTCCGACCCCACGTTCAGCAAGCCGATCGTGGGAGCCGGCAAACCTAGCACGGCGCGGGCGAAGACGTCGCCCATCACCGCGAATTCAAGCAGGTTGCGGGCGTCGCAGGTGGCGTTGGCGCCGAGGTCGAGCATCACCACGTCGCCGCGGGCCGAAGGAGTGATCGCGGCCAGCGCCGGGCGGTCGATGCCAGGCAGGGTCTTGATGACGATCTTGGCCAGCGCCATCAGCGCGCCCGTGTTGCCGGCCGACACCACGCCCGCGCATTCCCCGGACGCCACGGCGTCGATCGCGACCCGCATGGACGCGTCGCGCACCCGCAGGGCTGCGGTCGGCTTCATCTCGCTGGGAATGACGCCGGGCGTATGCCGGATGATGCACGTGTCGCGTGCCCGGCGGCTTCGTGCCATCAATGGGGCGAGCAGCGCTTCGTCGCCCACCAGCAGAAACCGCGCTGCCGGGTGGCGCTCGGACGCGATGGCGACGCCGTCCACCACGATTTGTGGCGCCCGGTCTCCGCCCATCGCATCGACGGCCAGCGTGTAGGTGTCGGTCAAGATGCCTTCGTCGAACCGGCCCACCGGGCCAATTGGGTCAGATCCGGACAGCGCCCTTCAGCGCCTTGCCGGCGGCGACCACTTCCCGGCCGTCATAGTGCCCGCAATGCGAGCAGACATGATGCGGACGCTTCAACTCGCCGCAGTTCTTGCACTCGGCGTGCGCCTGAGCCGTCAGCGCATGGTGGCTGCGGCGCATTCCCTGGCGAGATTGCGAGCTTTTCTTTTTGGGAACGGCCATGGGACCACTGCCCCTCCGGTCTGCGTCACGGGCGCCATCGCTTGCCGGCGGGCGCTCACGTCACAATGTCACAATTCGGCAAAACACGAGCCGTGGCATCTAGCAGAGGCGTCCAGCCCCTGCAAGCAGCACCCGCACTCTAGCTCGGCTTGCGCAGGCCGGCCAAGGCGGCGAACGGGCTGGTTCCAGCGGCGTCGTCCGCGTCGGCGAGCGTGGCGCCAGGGCGGCGCGGGTATGGGTCGAGCGCTAAGGCAAGCTGCTCCGCCGTCGCCTCGCCAAGGTCGATCGTCACGCCGTCGTATGCCAATTCGTCGACAGCGTCGATATCGAGCTCGTCGGTGTCGTCCAGGCGTTCGTGGAGCACGAACCGCACGGTGAAATCCTCGGCAAGGGCCTGTTCGAACGCGTCGGCGGTGACGATGCACACCTGCGTGACCCGCGCGCGCAACTGCCCTTGGGCGTCGATCGCGCCGCCCCCGGCATTGCGCAACCGCCAACGGCAGGTCACGGCGGCGACAGCCGGAAGCAGCAGCCGCTGCGCCAAGGCGGCACATTCGGGGCCAGTCGCCTGCACCGCCATGTCCGTCTCGCCGACGCCCATTCGGTCGATGGGGAACGGCCGGGCCAGCTCGGTCATGCCGCTTGCGCCGTCAGCAGGGTCGTGGGCGACACGAAGCTGACGCGGCCGCCCACGAGATCGGCATCGGCCTGACCAGCCAACTGCGCGGCCTGGCCGAATGCGATCCGCGCGATCTCGGCCGCTCCCGGATGCGGCACTTCGCGGAACACGTTGCGCACCACCGCCGTTTCCAGCGCCGCCTGGTCGCCCGCCGCGAGTGCTGCATCGTAGGCGGTAGCGCGGCCGTGAAAGGCCTCCCACATCGCCTTCACGCGCTTGGAGACGGACATGTCGCCGACCCCCAGTTCGCGCAGGTTGATGTCCATGTCGGAGAACATCGCATCGAAGACCGCCTGTGCCACAGCCACACCGGGCGGAGGCGCCGCGCGCAGGCGGCGGATGAGCAGGAACGCATGCAGGCCAACCAGGTCGAAGCGTCCATCCAGCGTGTCCGGCACGCCGAGGCGTTCGTAGAACACCGGGTCGCGCGCGGCGCCGACGGCCGCGGTGTACAGCGCGAAACCGGCGCGCTCGTGGCGGCGGCCTAGCAATCCAAACAGCGCCATGTGTTTTCCACCAGGCAGACTCGTTGACACGAAGCGTCCGTCCGTGGGACGCCATATGTGCTTCGAGATGGCGCGCACGATCCGCGGGTCAATGCGTCCGGCGCGCCGACCCGCATTGAACCAGCTTTGGGATGACCAGTTTGCGACCCACGACCGCCTTCGCCCTCGTTGCCGTCCTGCTCGCCGGGTGCGCCATCGTCGAAAACCCGCAGCAGGTGCGCGGCAACAAGGTCGACACCGACCAACTGAAAGAGTTGATCGTCGGTACCTCGACCCGGGCCGACGCGCAAAGCCTGCTCGGTTCGCCCACCGCCAAGGCGACGTTCGACGACAATTCCTGGCTCTATATCACGGAGACGACGCAGGCGCGGGTCGGCCGGATTCAAGGCGTGAACGATCAAGGCGTCGTGGTGCTGAGCTTCGACCAGGGCGGGGTGCTGCGCCAGGTGAAGCGGCTGAACCAGAACGACTCGCAGCCGGTCGACGTCGTCGCGCGGGCGACGCCCTCTCCCGGCAGCGAGAGCTCGATCATGCAGCAATTGCTCGGCAACGTCGGCAAATTCACCCCCGGCGGCCCGGCGGCCGGGCCATCGAACGTCGGCGGCAGCGGCGGGCAGTTGGGGGGGCCTTGACGAACGCTGCCGGGGTTACGCCGCCGGCTCCGTGAACGGCAGCCCAGTTTCGATCGGCAGCGACTCGTCGCGGCTCCACTCATTCCACGACCCGAAATACATCCGCACGTTGCGGATGCCGGCCTCACGTAGGGCCACGAGGGAGTTGGAGGCGCGGGCGCCCTTGAAGCAGTACAAATACACCGGCGTCTCGGCCGTAATTCCGACGGTATGGCACTCCGCCATGATCTCGTCCTTGGATTTGAACATCGGGCCGGCGTTCGTCGGCTTCATCAGGCGATACCATTCCAGCCACTTCGCCCCGGGGATGCGGCCTTTGCGCGGGCAGAAATCCTTGCCGTACGGCGAGGAACTGTCGCCGATCCACTCGTCCACGTCGCGTACGTCGAGCTTGACGATGCCGTCGTTGCCGACCGCGGCCAGCATGGCGTCCCGATCGATCATCATTTTCAACCCGGCATCGTTCAATGGGAAAGTCTTGGGCGGTGCCATGGCTGGTTCGGTCGAAACCGGCAGCGATGCCGCCTTCCATGCGGCAAAGCCACCGTGCAGCACCGCCGCCTTCCCGTAGCCGAGGAAACTCAGGAGAAAGTAGCCGCGGCATGACTGGCCGAAGCCGGACGCCATCGACTCCTCGTAGAACACCGCGGTCTCGTCGCCGCCCAAGCCGACCGCACCGAATTCGGTGGCGAACTTGTCCCGCAGCGCCGCCATTCCTTCCGGCGTCGAGGTAGCGAGATAGGTGAAGATGTCGTGCATGTTCACCGCGCCCGGAGTGTGCCCGGCGTCGTAGGCAGCCGGGTTGCGGGTGTCGATGACCACCACGCCGCCGGCCTCGACCATGGCGTTCAGTTCAGCGGGAGAGAGAAGGACTTGGTCGCTCATCGGCCGGCAAGCTCCTGTGAGTATGTGAAATCGAGTGGGACGCCATGCGGCCGAGTTCCTGGGTCAGGTGCCGGATGGAGGGCGTGATCATCGCGACGAAATAGCCTTCGCGCAGACGGCGCTGCACCGGCGCGTGCTCGATGAACGCCTTGGCGCCGGCGTGCAGCATGGCCGCCTGGATCGCTTCCAGGGTGAGGTCGCTCACCGCGAGGCGGGCGGCCAGGACCTCGCGGACGTAGTCGGCCGAGCCATCGCGCGGGGTGGCGGCGAGGTGCATGACCGCGCCCTCGACCGTGGCGAGCCGGTCCTCGAAATAGGCTGGGCGCTGCGGCAGGAACCGGTTGGTGTGGGCGTGCGTGACGTCGGATTTCTGCATGGAGTCGACGCTGGCGCGGATGACGCCGAGGCCCATGCCCGTCTGCAGCAGCACGAACCCCGGCCGGATGCGCCCGACCATGTCATCGAGCGGGTCGGCGAGCATCATCTCGTCGGCAATGAAGGCGCGGCGGAAGCGGACGCTGTAGGTGCCCGTGCCTTCCAGCACGCTGTATTTAATGTTTTGCCGAATCTCGACGCCGGGCTGGCCGCACTGGACCATGGCCATCATCCGATGCGTCGGGTCGTCGGCGTCCTGGAAGATGGTGCCGAACCAGTGGCCTTGCCCCAGGTTCGACACCCACGGCAGCGCACCGGTGACGACGTATCCGCCCGGCGCGCGCTTGGCCCGGAGGTTGAAGCCCTCGATGCCCGACAACGCCTTGATCGGATTCGACAGCCCGGTGCCGCCGAGCAGCGTGCCGTCGGCGATGCCACCCTGCAGCTTGTTCCGCAGTTCCGTGTTGTCGGTGTTCTCGAGATACCAGCCGCACGCATCCTGGCACCAGGCGCAGAAGGCGGTGGCCATGCATCGGGCGGCGACATCGCCCATGTCGGAGATGGCGGCGCCGAGATCGCGCGGACCCGTCGCGAAGGCGGCGAGGTGGCGGGAATAGACTCCGGCGGCGCCCAAACGCCGTATCAGGGCTTCGGGATAAAATCCCTCGTGGTCGATGCGGTCTGCCAGGGGAGCGAGTTCAGCGTCCAGCAGTTCGGTCAAGGCGGCAGGACTCGCAAGGGCGGGCTCAGGTGTGTGGACGGCGGACATGCTGTTCACGGCTCGCTCTCCCTGGCTGATGACGCGCTTAGACGGCGTCTACGGTGAGGGCGACCGGCTTGGTGAAGGTGTTGGCAACGGGCGACCAGACCGTCACGTGGGCGACCAGATCGTCGATATCCGACTGCGGCGCGTCGGCGTCGAGATGCACCTTGACCCGGACGGCATCGAAGCCGACCGGCTTCGGGCTGGTGTCGCCAGTGCCCCACACGGCGGTAATATTGATGTCCGCCTCAAGCTCCAGTTCCAACGACTTCACGACGATGCCGCGCGCGACGGCGTTGGCGTGGATGCCAACGGCCAGGCACGAGCCGAGGGCGGCGAGCGAAGCCTCGGACGGATTTGGCGCGGTGTCGTCACCGAGCAGGGCCGGCGGTTCGTCGACGATGTAGGGTGGCAGGTCGCGGATCATGTTCAGGTGGCGAAAGCGGCCCTCGGCGACGGTGCGGCACTTCAGGGTCTTGATCGCTTGCGGATTGGCGCGGCCTTTCTCGATCAGGGCGTCGAGGCCGCCCTTGTCGATCGGCGCCAGGCAGCCGGACATTGCAGTCGCACTCATGGCGGTATTCCTTCCGTGTGGTGGACGCCCGGCCTGGGCGCTGCCCCGATCATACAGACCGTTCAGTCTTGCGGCAGCAAATGTGGAGTGGCAGCAAGGAACGTGCCATTTGGCGAGGCGCTTGCACCGGCCGCAGCGTTACTGGAAAGATATCTATGTGAACGATGCAGTTTTAACCGACCGGTTCCTGCCGGGCCTGCTCGCGCTTCCGGCGCATGAGCGGATTTTGGCAGCGGCACGGGATCTTTTCTGCCGGCATGGCATCCACGCGACGGGCATCGACAAAATCCTGTCATCCGCGTCCGCGTCCAAGATGACGCTATACAGCCATTTCGGCTCCAAAGACGCGCTTTTACGCCAGGTTCTGTTGCGGGAGGGCGCCGATTGGCGGGCCTCGTTCTTCTCCGCCGTCCAGGCCGCAGAAAGTCCGGAGCGGCAGTTGCGCAGCGTCATATCTGCGACGGCAGGCTGGTATCGGGGCGGTCGCTTCTTCGGATGCGCGTTTATGAACGCCATTGCGGAGCACGACAAAGGCGAACTCTGGCTTCGGGAAATTGCGGCCGAGCACCACGCGATTGTGCTCGCATTTTTATCAGAGTTGGCGAGGGAGGCGGGTTATTCCGAGCCAAAAATTCTATCGCGTCAGCTTCTTTTGCTCATCGATGGAGCGACTGCTGCCTTAATGGTCACAGGCGATGAAACGGTAATCACAATCGCAGAGCGCAATCTTGCGGCTATCCTCGCCTCGGCCGTCGCGGTCGCGGACCAGGCTTAGGCAACCAGGCTTAGGCAAAATGACTCCAACCGGTGCGCGGCAACGAGATCAATGCGCCGTTCGCGTCCACCACCTGCACGCCTTCTCCGGTGGTGAACCGGCCAATCCTGGTTGCCGGAACTCCGAGTGCCTGCATCGCCGCATCCCGTCCGGCGGGAACCGCCAGCACCAACTCATAATCGTCCCCACCGGTGATCGCAGCCTCCTGCCACGCCGGGCCGGCATCGTGCGCTTGCGCCGAAAGCGGCACGCGGCGTGCCTCGATCACCGCAGCCACCCCGCTAGCGCGGCACACGTGCCCAACGTCCTGCACCAGCCCGTCCGACACGTCCATGGCGGCCGTCACCAGGCCCCACAGCGGCAACCCCAGCCGCGGCGAGGGCAGGTTGTAGCGCCCTACCAGATACCCGTCAGGGTCCGGCAGCTTGCCACGCGCCGCCTCCAGTCCCAGCAACCCATCCCCAATCGTGCCCGTCACCCACAATTCGTCTCCGGCGCGCGCGCCGGACCGGCGCAGCGCCTGGCCCGGCGCCACGTGCCCGATAATCGTCAGCGACAGGCTGATCGGCCCCGGCGTCTCCGTCGTGTCGCCCCCGAGCAAGGTGATGCCGTATTCCGCCTGATCAGCCGCCAACCCCGCCGAGAAACGTTCGAACCATGCCTCGCCGGCGCTGCGTGGCACGGAAACGGTCAGCAAATAGCCGAATGGCGCCGCACCCATCGCCGCCAAGTCGGACAGGTTCACCCGCAGCAGCTTGCGCGCGACGAGGTCGGGCGGCGTGCCGGGCAGGAAATGCACGCCCTCCACCATCGCGTCGGCCGCCATCACCAATTCACGGCCCGGCGGCGGCGCGAACACGGCGGCATCGTCGGCCAAATCCAGCGCCCCCGGCCCGGCGAGCGGGCGGAAGTACCGTCCGATCCGCGCGAACTCCGGCGGCAGCGCCTCGGTCATGCCGGCGCTTTCGGGAACTCCCCCGCCCGCAAGGTGCGCGCCAGGCTGTCCAGCAACCCGTTCGCCATCCGCGGCTCCTCCCCGCTGAAGAAACCGTGGGCGATGTCGAGATACTCGTTGATGACGACGCGGGCTGGCGGCCCCTCCTTGCTCGACAACTCGGCCCCGGCGGCGCGCATCAGCGCCCGCAGCACCGGGTCGAGCCGGGCGAATGGCCAGCCTGCGGGCAAGGCCTCGGACACCAGCCGATCGGTCTCGCTCTGCTGCAGCACCGCCGCGCGCACGATGCGGGCGAACAGCGGCACGTCGGCGTCCGGCACCCGGCCGTCCTCGTAGCCATCGGTGCCGGGCAGCTCGCCCAGGCGGTGGCGCACGAACTGATCCACCACGGTTTCCGCGTTCTCGCCGGTCTGCTCGCTCTGGAACAGCGCCTGCACGGCGGCGGCGCGGGAAGCGGTGCGCGGGCGGGTCTTGCCGGCCATCAGGCAGCCCCCAGCCGGCGGGCGGCGTCGACCTGCCGCAAAGCTGCGACGGCGGCCTCGGCGCCTTTGTTGTGGCCGTCGGCGCCCGACCGCGCGACCGCCTGCTCGATGGTGTCGACCGTCAGCAGCCCCGAGCCGAGCGCGATCCCGTACTGCAGCGCCACATCCATCAATCCTTGCATCGTTGCGGCGCAGATGAATTCGTAGTGGTCGGTTTCGCCGCGCACGACGCAGCCCAAGGCCACGAAGCCGTCGAACCGCTCGTGCCCGCGCAAGGCGATCCGGATCGCTTGCGGCAGCTCGAACGCGCCCGCGACGTCGAGCACCTCCGACCCGGCGCCCGCTTCGGACAGTATCCTAGCGGCGCCCTCGGACATGCCGTCCACCACGGCGCGATAGTACGGCGCGCGCACTACCAGGATGCGCGGCGACGGCCCGCGAACCTGGGGCGCCACGGCCAAGGGGGCGTCGAGCGTGCTCATTCGCCGGCTACCCCGTCGACGTCGCGCTGGTCGACGATATTGAGGCCGTACGCCTCCAGGCCGACCACCGTGCGGTGCGTGTTGGACAGCAGCACCATGTCCTTGACGCCGAGGTCGACCAGGATTTGCGCGCCGATGCCGTAATCCCGCAGCGGCTGCACCGGGCGCGGGCTGCCCGCCATCAGCCGCACCCGCTGCGACAGCGATTCCGGCTGCGAGTCGCGGATCAGCACGACCGCGCCGCGACCCTCCGCCGCGATCATCCGCATCGCGCCGTGAAGGGCGGACACGTGCGGGCCGCCCAGCATATCGCCCAGGATGTCGACCCCGTGCACCCGCACCATCGCCGGTGCCGGCGCCGTCAGGTCGCCCTTCGACAGCACCAAGTGCTCCGCGTATTCGAGCGTATTGGCATAGACCGTCAGGTCCCAGTCGCCGCCCTCGGCGTGGCTGATGTGCCCCCGCTGCACCCGGCGGACCAGGCGCTCCGTGCGCCGCCGGTGGCCGATCAGGTCGGCGATGGTGCCCAGCTTCAGGCCGTGCAGCTGGGCGAACCCCACCAGTTCCGGCAGCCGCGCCATCGAGCCGTCGTCGCTCATGATCTCGCAGATCACGCCCGCCGCGTTCAGCCCCGCCAGGCGCGCGATGTCGACCGCCGCCTCGGTGTGCCCGGCCCGCACCAGGGTGCCGCCCTCGCGCGCCACCAGGGGAAACACATGGCCCGGCGTGGTGATGTTGTCGCGCCCGCATTGCGGGTTGATCGCCACCGCGATCGTCCGCGCCCGGTCGTAGGCCGAAATGCCGGTCGTCACCCCTTCCCGCGCTTCGATCGAGACGGTGAAGGCGGTCTGGTGCCGGGTGCCGTTCGCCTGCGCCATCAACGGCAGCCCGAGCTGCTCGACGCGCTGCCGGTTCATCGCCAGGCAGATCAGGCCGCGGGCGTGGCGCGCCATGAAGTTGATCGCGTCCGGCGTCGCGAACTGCGCCGGGACGACCAGGTCCCCCTCGTTCTCCCGGTCCTCGTCATCGACCAGGATGAACATCCGCCCGGCGCGCGCCTCCTCGATCAGGTCGGTGGCGCTAGACAGGTAGTCGGACAGGCTGGACGTGGCGATCATGTCGTCTCCGCGAGCCGGGCGACGTAGCGCGCCAGGGTGTCGATCTCGATGTTGACGCGGCCGCCGGGCTGGACCGTGCGCAAATTGGTGTGGTCGATGGTGTGGGGGATGATGTTCACCCCGAACAAATCGCCCTCTACCTCGTTGACAGTAAGGGAAATGCCGTTCACCGCGACGCTGCCCTTGGTGGCGATGTAGCGCGCCAGGGCATGCGGCACCCGGAAGCGGAACCGGGTGGAGCCGTTCTCGGGTGCGCGCAGCACGGCCTCGCCCAGGCCGTCCACGTGGCCGGAGACGATGTGGCCGCCGAGTTCGTCGCCTACCCGCAGCGCCCGTTCCAGGTTGACCGCTGTGCCGGCCTCCCAGCCGCCGAGCGTGGTGTGGGCGAGCGTCTCGGCCGATACCTCCACCGCGAACCAATCCGGCCCGAGCGCCACGGCGGTGAGGCAACAGCCGGAACAGGCGATGGACGCGCCGATCGTCGGCGGTTCGGTCCAGGCCGGGTGGTCGATGACCAGGCGCATGTCCTGCCCGGCGCCGATCGGCTCGACGCTCCGGACGCGGCCGACCGCGGTGATGATCCCGGTGAACATCAGGCGGCCCGGCGGAAGGTGGAGAGGGTGTCCATGCCGACGCTGCGCGTGTCCGTCCGGGTGAAGCGCAGCATCGCAGCCAGGCTCGCCGTGCCGAACGCCTGCGCGGCCGGCCAGCCGTCGCCGCCCATGACTGCGGGAGCGTGGAACCAGGCCAGGCCGTCCACCAAGTCGGCTCGCAGCAGCCCCGCCGCGATCTGCGCGCCGCCCTCGGCCAGCACACGGGTCAGGCCCACCGTGCCGAGCGCCTGCAGCGCTGCCGCGAGGTCCACCCCAGTCTCGGCGCCGTTCACTTCGATCAGGCGCACGCCCGCTTCGGTCAGCGCCTGCTTGCGGCTGGGGTCGGCGCCGTCGCGGTGGACGATCCAGGTCGGAGAGACACGCGCGGTCGTCACCAGCCGGGCCGTGAGCCGGGTCCGCAAGTGGCTGTCCACGACGACGCGCACGCCGGGTGTTGCCTGGTAGCCTGGGATGCGGCAGGTCAGGTCGGGGTTGTCGGTCATCACCGTCCCCACGCCGACCAGCACCGCGTCGTGCTGCCCGCGCAACGCGTGCCCGGCCCGGCGCGCCGCCTCGCCGGTGATCCACAGGCTCTCGCCGCCCTTGGTCGCGATCCGCCCATCCAGCGTGGTCGCGAGCTTCAGCGTCAGCGTCGGCCGCCCGGCGCGGACACGGGTCAGGAACCCGGCCTGCATCGCGTCGGCCTCGGCCGCCAGGACCCCGGTCACGACCTCGATCCCGCCCGCCCGCAGCCGGGCGATGCCGCTGCCGTCGACGCGCGGGTCGGGATCGGCGCCGGCGACGACCACGCGCGCGACCCCCGCGGCGATCAGCGCCTCGGTGCAGGGTGGCGTCTGCCCGGTGTGGTTGCACGGCTCCAGGGTCACGAATGCGGCCGCGCCGCGCGCCGCCTCCCCCGCCATCGCGAGCGCCAGCGCTTCGGCGTGGGGCCGTCCGCCCGGCGCGGTGTTGCCGCGCCCGACCACCCGACCGTTCTTCACGATGACGCATCCGACCGACGGGTTGGGCCAGGTCGTGCCGAGGCCGCGCCGCGCCAGGGCCAACGCCGCCCGCATGTGGGTGAGGTCTTGCATGTCGCCGGTTATGTAGGCTCTTCGAGAGACCCCAGGAAGGCCTCGAAATCCTTCGCCTCGCGGAAGTTGCGGTACACGCTGGCGAAGCGGACGTAGGCGACGGCGTCCACCTCCTTCAGCGTCTCCATCACGATCTCGCCGACTTGCTTGCTCGGGATGTCGTTCTCGCCCGATGCCTCCAGCTGCCGGACGATGCCGTTGACGATGCGCTCCATCTTCTCCTCCAGCACCGGCCGCTTGCGCAGCGCGATGTGGATGGAGCGGGCCAGCTTGTCGCGGTCGAACGGCACCCGGCGGCCGTCGCTTTTCAGGATCGTCAGTTCCCGCAACTGCACCCGCTCGACGGTGGTGAAGCGCTGGCTGCAGCCCGTGCAGAACCGGCGGCGGCGGATAGCGGCCGAATCCTCCGTCGGCCGGCTATCCTTTACCTGCGTGTCGTCGTGGCCGCAGAACGGGCAGCGCATCGCTCAGTAGATCGGGAAACGCAGGCACAGTTCGCGGACGCGGGCGGCGACCTCCTGCTCGGCCGCGTCGTTGACGCCGTCGTTGCTGCGCTGCAGGCCCTCCAGCACCGCGTTGATCATCAGCCCGACCTCGCGGAACTCCGCCGCGCCGAAGCCGCGGCTGGTGGCGGCCGGGCTGCCGAGGCGGATGCCGGAGGTGATGGCGGGCTTGGCCGGGTCGAACGGGATCGCGTTCTTGTTGGTGGTGATCAGCGCGCGCTCCAAACTGGCCTCGGCGGCCTTGCCGGTGGTGTTCTTGGGCCGCAGGTCGACCAGCATGAGGTGGCAGTCGGTGCCGCCGGTCACGATGTCGCAGCCGGCGTCGAGCAGGGTCGCGCCCAGCACCCGGGCGTTCTCCAGCACGGCGCGCTGGTACGCCCGGAACTCCGGCCGCAGCGCCTCGCCGAACGCCGCCGCCTTGCCGGCGATGACGTGCATCAGCGGCCCCCCTTGCAGGCCGGGGAAGACGGCGGAGTTGATCTTGCGGCCGAGGTCGAGGTCGTTGGACAGGATCATGCCGCCGCGCGGGCCGCGTAGGGTCTTGTGCGTCGTGGTCGTGACGACATGGGCGTGGGGCAGCGGCGACGGGTACAGCTCCATCGCCACCAGCCCGGCGTAGTGCGCCATGTCGACCAGGAAATACGCGCCCACCTCGTCCGCGATGGCGCGGATGCGGGCGAAGTCGATCGCGCGCGGATAGGCCGAGCCGCCCGCGATGATCAGCTTCGGCCGCTCGGCCCGGGCCAGCCGCTCCAGCTCCTCGTAGTCCAGCAGGCCGTCCTCGCGCCGGACGCCGTACTGGACGGCGCGGAACCACTTGCCCGACAGGTTCGGCGCCGCCCCGTGCGTGAGGTGGCCGCCCGAGGCCAGGCTCATGCCCAGGATGGTGTCGCCGGGCTGCAGCAAGGCGAGGAACACCGCCTGGTTCGCTTGCGCGCCGGAATGCGGCTGCACGTTGGCGAACTGGCAGCCGAACAGCTGCTTCGCCCGGTCGATCGCCAGCGTCTCCGCGACATCGACCTCGACGCAGCCGCCGTAGTAGCGCCGGCCGGGGTAGCCCTCGGCGTATTTGTTGGTCAGCACCGAGCCTTGCGCCTCCAGCACGGCGCGGGAGACGATGTTCTCGCTGGCGATCAGCTCGATCCCGTCCTGCTGCCGGGCGAGCTCGCGCGCGATGGCGGCGGCGAGCGCCGGGTCGGTTTCGGCGAGCGGGGCGGCGAAGAAGCGGGAGGGCAGGACGCTGGAGGTTTGTTCGTTCATGGCAATGTCCTAGTAGGATAGGATCTTTCCTATCACGCGGACTATGCGCGCGCACCACCGGGCATTGTAGGATAGGATCTTTCCTATTGCGCGGACTATATGAGTGTACTACCGGGCATTATGACGCGGCATGTCCCGAGGAGCCCCGCCATGACCGTTGGCAGCTATCCGACCACCCGCATGCGCCGCAACCGCCGCGACCCCTGGACGCGCCGGCTGGTGGCCGAGAACAACCTGTCGGTCGACGACCTGATCTGGCCGGTGTTCCTGATCGAGGGCGCGGCGACCGTGACGGAGGTCGGGTTCATGCCGGGCGTGCAGCGGGTGACCTTGGACCTGCTCGCCGCCCACGTGCGCCCGGCCGCCCAGCTCGGCATTCCCGCGGTCGCGCTGTTCCCGGCGACCCCGGCGGACAAGAAGGATGCGGAGGGCACCGAGGCGGTCAACCCCGACAACCTGATGTGCCGGGCGGCCCGGCTGCTCAAGCGCGAGTATCCCGGCATCGGCCTGATCGGCGACGTGGCATTGGATTGCTACACCGACCACGGCCATGACGGGGTGATCCGGGACGGCTACGTCGCCAACGACGAGTCGGTCGCGGTGCTGGCGCGCCAGGCAGTCAACCAGGCGCGGGCGGGGATCGACGTGGTGGCGCCGTCGGACATGATGGACGGGCGCATCGGCGCGATCCGGGCGGCGCTGGACGGGGCCGGCCTGCTCGACACGCGGATCATGAGCTACGCGGTCAAGTATGCCAGTGCCTTCTACGGCCCGTTCCGCGACGCGGTCGGCACCGGCGGCGCGCTGAAAGGCGACAAGAAGACCTATCAGATGGACCCGGCCAACAGCGACGAGGCCCTGCGCGAGGTCGAGCAGGACCTGCTGGAAGGCGCCGACATGGTGATGGTGAAGCCGGGGATGCCGTACCTCGACATCGTGCGCCGGGTGCGCGACCGGTTCGGCGCGCCGACCTTCGCCTACCAGGTCAGCGGCGAGTACGCGATGATCACGGCCGCCGCCCGCAACGGCTGGATCGACGAGGAGCGGGCGATGATGGAGAGCCTGCTCGGCTTCAAGCGGGCCGGCGCGTCCGGCGTGCTGACGTATTTTGCGCCGGCCGCGGCCAAGCTGTTGCGGGAGGGCGGCTCCGCTCAGTAGGTGTAGAACGGCGCCGGCTGCAGGATGTACGGCGTGGGCTGCATCACGTAAGTGGGCGGGGGCGGCAGTTGGTTCCCCTTCGCGACCATGCACTGGACGTAGGCGTTGTCATACTGGCCCTGGATGCCGCCCGCAGCGTTGGCCGTGTTGCCCGAACCGATCCCGGTGCCGAGTGCGGCGCCGCCGGCCGCGCCCACCGCGGCGCCGCTGCCACGACCGATGGCGGCACCCAGCCCCGCGCCCAGCACCGTGCCCAGTACGGCGCCGCCGACCGCGAGGCTATTGGCGCGGTGTGCCTGGCCTTGCACCTGCCCGGTCGCATACTGCGTGCACACCGACTGGTCCTGCTGGAAGACCTCGAAGGGCTTGTTCCGTGCCGGCAGGACCTGCACCGTGGGACCCTGGGGCGTCACCGCACAGCCCTGCAGGAACACCGTCGCTGCAACCGCCGCAATAACCGTCTTTGCCGTCGTCACCGCGCACCTCTCAGAATTGCCCCGGGCAGCATGGACCGGGACTAGGGATAATTATCCTACATGGCGAACGCGTATGGCAAAATCATGTTCCGTCGTGAGGCGGCGGACTCTACAAAGTTTTAAGAAAGCCGACAGGCGGCCGTCACCTTGCCGCAAGAACGCTTGCCGCACGAACCGGGGACCCAAAGATGCCGACTTGGACGCGCGTGACCGATCCAGACATCGCGGTCTCCCTGATGCCGCCCTGGTTTGCCGCCCGGATGCTGGGCGCGCGGGGATCCTACGGCTTCTTGCTTGGCACCGGCGACGTGGTGCGGGTGAGCCGGGTCACGGCGGTCCACGTCTCGGCTAGCGGGCCGATCCTGGTGGACGTCCTGCTCGACCACGCGGGCGTGCCGGACGGCGTGGATTTGGCGTGGCAACCGAAGCACTTCCTCGGCGCGCCCGTGCCGGGTGCGAACCTGGCGACGCTGAACCTCGATCAGGTGGTGATGGCGGTCGAGTTCACGGCGGTCGCGATCGCTGAAGCGCAAGCCGACGCCGCGATTGCCGACATGGCGGCGCTCCACGTCGGCCTGCCAGCCGCCCCGGATCCGATCGCCGCCAACGACACCGAGCGGGTCGTCTGATGCGGCGGCTCGTCGACCTGTCCATCCCGTCGGAACCGGTGACGGTCCGCGCGGTGTCGCTGTGCGGCCTATCCGCGATGGAGGCTGGTCCATCGTTGCCGCAGCGAGCCCAGCAGCCACCCGAGCGTGCGAGGCTGCCGCGTGTCATTGGGCGACCCTGGTCCGAACGGCAGGCCCAGTACCGGATGGACGTGGGATACCGTCCGTGCAGCCTGGATTTGCGCCGCCTTGCTCAGCGCCGCCTTGCTCAGCAACGTCGCCCGCAGGTTCGATAGCGATGTGTCCAGCCGGTCTGACGTGGACGGATCGCTCACCGGCCCACCTCGTGGACCATGAAGACTGACCACAGCCGGCCCATCGATCGCTTGTAGCCAGGCTTGTTGGTGACGCCCGTCCCATCGACCACCTGGATCGCGTAACGGCACCGGTCGGTGGTGGAGCGCCCCTGCAACGGCGAGGTCTGGCCGATGAACTCGTCCATGGCCATGAGCCGGCCACGGGGCACGCCATCCAGCAGAAGCCAGGCGGAGTCCTCCGGCCTGGCACGTGGTTCCAAGTCGTGGACTACGACGCCCGTGTCCTGCATTTCCACCTTCAGCATGTATTGAGCGCGGCCGTCGGGCAGCGCCCAGCAGTATGGCAGGCCGGAGCCGCCATTGCCCTTCAGCCGGGTGAGCTCGCTTCTCATCTGCGCGTTTTGGCCAGTGAGGCTGGCGCTCGCTGCGCCGGCGGTCGCCGCCTGCTGAATCAGCCGCGTAAGCTTCTCGGGCAAGGGCTGTGAGGATGATCCAGGCGCGCGGTCCAGGATGGCCGCCAGCACTGCATAATCCGTGGCCGCCGCTGTGTCCCTCGCGACGCTCTGTGCCGTGTGCCGCAACTGCGAAAGTTCTCTGTCCTGGTTTTGGCGTTCACGACGCATGCCCTCGGTCTCAGTCAGCGCCTCAGCGAGCTGGCTTCGTAAGCCGTCCGCCGCGGCGCCCCGCTCGATCAGGCTTGCGAGCTGGTCGGTGTTCTTGACCACCACGCCCCGGCGTGCGAGCGCCTCCGTGACCGGCCGGAGCAGGGCATCGTAGCGGCCCAGCTTCTCGGTCAGCGCACCCTGCTCCTGATCGCGGCGGAGCAGCAGCGCCGCCATGGAGAGCAGCAACAGGAACACCAGCAGGACCAGGATCTCGGCGAGCGTGAGGCCGAGCACGACGCCGCGCCGGTATTCTCGTGGGTCGACCAGCCTGGAATTGGTGGCCATCGTCAGGGAAACCCAACGGCGGGCGGCGCGGTCGCCCACGCCACCAGTCCGTCGGCCACATCCGCCAGCGTGCCCTGAAGCTTATGCAGCGCCTCCGTCGATTGCCGAAGGTCATCGTCGATACGGTCCCGCGCCCGGGAGACCGTCTGGCCATCCCTCTCCACTTGGGCGGCGGCGACCCCGATCGACGACGCGTAGGCGGCTAGGCCCATGCTCACGTCGGCGACCTTGGTTGTGGTCGCCTCGACCGCGATGGCCAAGCTCTCGGCCGAACGCTCGATCGTGCTGAACAGGGTCACGTCGCACATGCGCGTCAATAGGGCGTCGAGCGTCTGCGAAGATTGCTCGAGCGCCAATTGCCGTGTCCCTCCAGCCTCGAACGAGGCTTCCAGCGCCAGGGCGAGCGCTTCGATGCGGCCGCGGGCATCGTCCACCTGCCGGGTCAGCAGGTCGGAGGGGACCTCGATCCGTTCCACCCGGTCGGCGAGCCTGCCGATGTCGGCTGCGACCCGGTCGGCGTTCGCCGCCATCCGCTCGCTGGCCTCCCCATAAGCGGCGCCGGCCGCCGCAACGTGCTCGAACAGCTTATCGGCCATGCCCGAGAACCCCGAAGTCGCCCCTTCCATCTGCTGTTTCATCACCTGTTGGGTGTGTTGCCGGAGGTTTTCGAGATCCATGACCGCTTCGGAGAGATGGTGCTTCAGCAACCCGGCGGAACGCTCCAGGTCAGTCCGGATATGTTGCTCAAGATCCTCGATCTCTCGGCGCATTTGCATGAAAAACACCCGCAAGGTGATGCCGCCGATGGTCGAGAACAGGGCGACGCCGAAACCGCCGATGAGCGCTTCCAGAAGGTCGCCGCGCCCGCTGGCCGTGTCGCGCTGGAGCGCGACCAAGGCCGCGGACAAGCTGGCAAGCGTGAACAGGAAACCCATGTAGTAGCAGTTGTCGCCGAGCCGGTCCGGATTGGACTTGAATGCGTCCAGCCGCGCGGCGAGGAAGGCATAGGCGACCAGCAGCCCGACTGCGGCGAACGCCACCGGCAGCCCGGAGTAGGCCATCTCCTTCGCTGCGAAGATGCCGACAAACCCAAGCACGGCGAAGCCGAGGAACAAACCCTTGTCCGGCAAGTCGGTGAAAAAGCCCTTTCGGCGCAGCTCCGGAGGGTTCGACGAGGAACGCAGCTTCTCACGGACCAGCCGGATGTCGCCAGGTGCGACCGCGCGCTGGGCGGCATGGTCGGCGGCGCCGATCAAGGTTGGCGAACCGGCGTCAGCAGGTGGGCTGACCGAAGGGGGCGTTTCGACGTCGCGTGGCACCGAAGGCGGAGGCGCGGACGGTTCCGCGCCTAGCAGGATGACGGTCTCGACAACGCTGCCAGCAGGCGCGGCCCGGCTTGTTCCTGGGCGCTTGGCTGGCAAGGTGAGCTTCGGGCGTTTAGGAATCTCAGCGGCTCCTTCCGGTATCATATCGTCTCCAGGCGGTTTAGGGAGGCGTTCTGATGGTCGAAAAACTTTTCCCAAAAGAGCTGGTGCCGGCGATCCTGGACCTTTGCGTCTCTGGGTCGGGTGAAATACAGAACGTCCACGATTGCCCGATGGCAGTCGGTCAAAACTTCATTGTATCCGGAGCTTTTAACGAAAATATCGAAGTCTCGTTGCTTGTAATGGTCCAGAAGCTTTGAATACTGAATCATGTCCGAAGCAACCGTTAACCGCGCTGGCGTGTCCCGGGATATCGCTCCGAACGCCGCGACGCACACGGCCTTGATCGATTCCATGATGGGGGATTGTCGGCTTGGAACCGGCGTCATGAGCGTGTCGAGGGCTTGGTCGACCGGCTGGCGGAATCTCGCGACGTAGCGGTCGTGAATTCGCTTGGGGTTCTCCGTCCACATGCTGCCCTCGGACTTGGGTCGACACAGCGAGAGGCGAGGCGTCATCGCTTGGGCCGAATCCTGCGTCAGGACGTAGAAATCGATGCGTTCGCCAATGCCCGCCTCGTCGATCACCTTGTTCACGATCTGGCCGAGCCGCTGGGCCTGGAGTGGCGTGATCGGGTCGGATTGATCGAGCAAGATGGCATGGACGGCAGTGGGGCCGGATACGGGGCAGAGTGTCGCCACGTTCTGCTCCACGTGCGTAGCGTGGCTCCAGCCCAAAAAGCCCAGCGCTCCGCCCGCGATCAGGATCGTGACCATGGCCACGAGCCACGTCTTGAGCTGGGACGGCCGCGATCCGCGCGGGCCAAAGCCGCGCGTCCGCATGCGCGGCTGGCGGCTCATGGGCTCGACCCCGTCACGGGCTCGCCGAGCGCTGCCTCATACCGGGTCAAGACGGCGCGGCGCAGGCCGTCGAGTTCCTCGATGAGGCGTTCGGCATCCACCTCAAGGCCTTGGTCCTCAAGCAAAGACCGCACGGCCACGCTGTCGGTGGCATGATCGCGGAAGTCGAAGTTCTGGCCGAAGCGCACCGGAGACGCCGTGGACCGCGCTGCCTCGTTCGCCTGGCGATAGATGCAGAGCAGTTGGGTAGCCGCCTGGGCCAAGTGCCCTTCGTGAGCTTCGAACTCGCTAAGATTGCGGGCGCGGGAAGCAAGTAAATGTTGCCGCTGCGAGCTTGAGCCTCGCAGGGTCGCAATTTTCTCGTGCAGTTTACTGGTGAACTCGTCCCGCACCTCGCTTGCATGATCGATCACCTGCCGGCGAATGTCTTCGTATTCGTCACGTGAGGCGAGGCGGCGGCGATCGTGCGCGCCGTATCCCGGATGCGGGTCGTCCAGGTGATAGCCTTTCGCGATCGCCGCTCCCGCAAACGACACGCCGAGCCCAAGCAGGAACCACGATTCGATGCTCTGGAGCTCGAACGGAGTTCGGAGCAGTCCGGCGTAGGCCGCCAGCAGCGGCGGGACCTCGGGCGATGCTTGCGCGATGTCGCGGTAATGGGCGACGAAGCCGTTCAGCGCCACGCTCGCCGCGCACAGTGCCGGGAACGCGACGATGCCGGCCAGCTTGACCGCCACGCCACGGTGGTGCGCCCACCTGAGCGGGAACCAGCCATTCAAGGCGGCGGCGCCCACGTTCACGGCCGAGAAAGCGGCGGCAAGCAGGGCGCCCCCCAAGAGCCCAAGGTCGGAGCCGCTGGCGAAGAAAACGGCGTTGATGATGCCTTCGAAAACGATCAAGAACGCCATCAAGGCCAAGCTCAACGACCGGTTGGTAGGTTGCCTGGCATCCCGCACGATCCGGTAGCGCGCTCGAAACTCGTCGTACTCGGCTGCCGCGGATGCAGCCCTTTGGCGACGTTGCGCCAACGAACCGGCATAGCTCGCGGTGAGCATCGCGAAGTCCGCCACCGCCTCGTCGCTTGCAAGCCGCATCCCGGCGATGTCCATGGCGGTTTGCAACTGCGCGAGGGCGTCCCGCTCGGCACGGAGATGCGCCGTCAAGTCGATCAGGCAACGGTCGCGGTCGGCGTGAATTGCGGTGATGATCTCCTGCTCAGCCAGCTCGGGCAGATCGGAGATGGTCTCAGGCCGGTTCATGACGCCGTCCTGGGCGCCCCGCGCGGCAAGCTTGTAGGCCTTCGCCTGGGCAGCCACGTCGACCGTGCGGAACGGCATGGCCATGGCTGATCGGGTAGACGGTTTGACCCAATCAAGCATGCGCTGCACCCCGGTACGCCCGGTTCATAGCGAACTAAAACTTATTTCGCAATCGTTCTGACTTGCGGTGGTCGCAAGTCCGCTTTCGGCGTAACATCAGCGGCCCTTTGGTGCGACCGCCAAAGGCAAGAAGGCAAGCGGCAGGTTGAGGCGCTGCCTCAAGCTCCGCCAAAGGCATGATGCCTTTGGAAACCCCAATGAATGCGGGTTTGGGGCCTCAGGCCCCAGCGGGTCCAGGGCAGAGCCATGGCCTTACTATTTTGCTTCGAGCGGTCATCATGTCGGGCAGCTGGTACAAGGCTCGATATGCGCTTTCCACCTTTGATCTTTGCCCGAAGTCGAAATGGGCCCCCGTTACTCCACCGTCACCGATTTCGCCAAATTGCGCGGCTGGTCCACGTCGGTGCCCTTCAGCACCGCCACCTGATAGGCCAGCATCTGCACCGGGATCGCGTACAGGATCGGCGCCACGAACGGGTCCACCGTCGGCAGCACCACCGTCGCCGCCGCGATCCCGCGCAGCTTGGCAGCGCCCGCGGCGTCGCTGAACACGATCACTTGGCCGCCTCGCGCCGCCGCTTCCTGGAGGTTGGACGCGGTTTTCTCGAACAGCGGGCCGCTCGGCGCGATGGCGACGATCGGCACGTCCTGGTCGATCAGCGCGATCGGGCCGTGCTTCATCTCACCGGCCGCGTAGCCCTCGGCGTGGATGTAGGTGATCTCCTTCAGCTTCAGCGCCCCCTCCATCGCGATCGGAAAGCAGTTGCCGCGGCCGAGATACAGCACGTCCCGCGCCCGGGCGACCTGCGCCACGACGGCCGACAGGTCCAGGGCCAACGCCTCCGCCGCCCGGCTCGGCACGTCCAGCAGCGCCGCCGCCAGCGCCGCCGCACGCCCGGCCGAGAGGCTGCCCCGCGCCCGTCCGGCCGCCAGCACGAAGCACGCCAGCACCGAGAGCTGCGCGGTGAACGCCTTGGTGCTGGCCACGCCGATCTCGGGGCCGGCCAGGGTCTCCAGCACGGCGTCACTCTCCCGCGCCATGGTGCTTTCCGGCACGTTCAGCACGCTCAATACATGCTGCCCGCCGGCCCGCAACGCCCGCAGCGCCGCCAGGGTGTCGGCCGTCTCGCCGGACTGGCTCACCAGCAGCGCCAAACCGCCCGGCGTCAGCGGCGGGTCGCGGTAGCGCAGCTCGCTCGCGACGTCGGCGTCGACCGGAATGCGCGCCTCCGTCTCCAGCCAGTTCCGCGCCACCAGCCCGGCGTAGTAGGCCGACCCGCAGGCGGCCACCGTGATCCGCGGGATCCGCGCCAGGTCGAACGGCAGCTCCGGCAAGGCGGCGATCCGGGTGGCCGGGTCGATCATCCGGCGCAGCGCCTGGCCGATGACGCTGGGGTGCTCGTGCAGCTCCTTTTCCATGAAATGCCGGAAGCCGTCCTTGCCGATCGCGGCCCCGGTGTGGACGGTGATCCTGACCGCGCGCTCGACCCGGTGCCCGTCCGCATCGAAAAAAGCGGCGTCATGGCGGGACAGCACCGTCCAGTCGCCGTCGCGGAGGAAGGCGATCCGCTGGGTCAGGGGCGCCAGGGCCAGGCTGTCCGATCCCAGGAACATCTCGTCCTCGCCGAAGCCCACTGCCAGCGGCGCGCCGTGCTGCGCGCCGACCATGAGCTCCGGGTGCCCGGCGAACACCATGGCCAAGGCGTACGCCCCCTCCAGCCGGCGGAACGCGGCGGCGGCGGCCTCGATGGGTGCCATGCCGCGCTGCAGGTGCAGGTCGACCAGTTGCGCCACGGTCTCGGTGTCGGTTTCGGTCTCGAACACCTGCCCCGCCGCCTCCAGCTCGGAGCGCAGTTCGGCGTGGTTCTCGATGATGCCGTTGTGCACCACCGACACCCGCGCGGTGCCGTGCGGGTGGGCGTTGCCGAGCGTGGGCGCGCCGTGGGTGGCCCAGCGGGTGTGGCCGACGCCGGTGACGCCCGGCATCGGGTCGCGTTCCAGCACGGCGGCCAGGTTGAACAGCTTGCCGGGCGCGCGCCGCCGCTCGATGTGGCTGTTGGCCAGGGTCGCGATGCCGGCGCTGTCGTAGCCGCGGTATTCCAGCCGCTTCAGCGCGTCCAGCAGCAGCGGCGCCGCCGGGCGGACGCCGATCACGCCAACGATGCCGCACATCAGCTTTTCTCCCGTTTCGCCCGGAACGCCGCGGCGCCGCCCGGCTTGTTCACCTGCCGCGCCCGGCCGAACGCCATCGCATCGTCCGCGACGTCCTCGGTGATGACGCTTCCGGCCACCACCATGGCGCCGTCGCCGACCCGTACCGGCGCCACCAGCGCGCTGTTCGAGCCGACGAAGGCGCGCGCGCCGATCTCCGTCCGGTGCTTGGCGAAGCCGTCGTAGTTCACCGTGATCGTGCCCGCGCCGATGTTGCTGCCGGCGCCGACGGTCGCGTCGCCGATGTAGCTGAGATGGTTGGCCTTGGCGCCCCGGCCGAGGGTGGCAGCCTTCAGCTCCACGAAGTTGCCGACATGCGCGCCCTCCCCCACCACGGTGCCGGGCCGCAGGCGGGCGAACGGGCCGACGATGGCGCGGGGCGCTATCCGGCATCCCTCAAGATGGCTGAACGCCCGGATCTCGGCGCCCTCCCCGACCTCGACGCCGGGTCCGAACACCACGTTCGGCCCGACGGCGACGTCCGGCGCGAGCACGGTGTCGGCGCTGAGGAACACGGTGTCGGGCGCGGTCAGCGTGGCACCGCCCTCCATCGCGGCCGCGCGCAGCCAGCCCTGCAACGTCGCCTCCGCCGCAGCCAGCTCGGCGCGTGAGTTCACCCCGCGCAGTTCCGCGTCCGGCGCCTCGACCGCGGCCACCCGCGCGCCCTCGGCCCGGGCGATCGCGACCACGTCTGTCAGGTAGTACTCGCCTTTCGCGTTGTCGGCCCGGACCGCACGCAGCCAACGCGCGAGGTCGGCGGCCGAAGCGCACAGCACCCCGGCGTTGCACAAGCCCACTGCCCGTTCCGCCTCGTTTGCGTCGGCCCACTCGACGATGCGGCTGACCTGCCCGTCCGCGACGATCACCCGGCCGTAGCGCGCCGGGTCGGCGGGGCGCATCGCCAGCAGCGCCAGCCCGGCGTCGGCCCGCGCCGCCAGCAGGCGCCGCAGCGTGTCCGGCCGGATCAGCGGGTTGTCGGCGTACAGCACCGCCACGTCCCCATGGCCGAACGACGGCGCCGCCTGCAACGCCGCGTGCGCGGTGCCCAGCCGCTCCCGCTGGATCGCCACCGGATGCGGCGCCGCGACCGCAGCCAGGGCGTCCATGCCGGGTCCGATCACGACCGCGATCTTCTCGAACACCGTCTCGCAGCTGGCAATCAGGTGCCGCAGCATCGGACGCCCGGCGATTGGGTGCAGCGCCTTGGGCGCCGACGACCGCATCCGTGTGCCCAGCCCGGCGGCGAGTAGAATGGCGGTGGCATTCATGGCGGACGGCGTAGCCGCAGCCGCCCCGCAATGTCAAAACATGCGCGCTAGGAATCGTCCGTCAAGTACGCCGTCGCTTCCCCGAAGACGCGCGTCTGGAAGCTGAACTGCACCGGGATCGGCGGCTCGCCTGGATGCACGCTGGCAAACCAGGCCGAGCCGTGCTGCGGCTTCTGCAGTTCCGTCCGGCTGGTGTCGTGGCTGAAGCCGCCGAGCTGGTGGCCGATGAAATCGCAGCGCAGCGCCTGCCCGCTGAAGCTGGAGCGGCTGGTCCGCGGCAACTCCTCCATCCCCACGGTATGGGAGGACAGGTCGGCCAGCCGACGGCCGTCGAAGGTGTTGAGCGAGCCATCGCACCGCCCGGTGGCGGCGACGTTGCGCATGATCTCGGCGATTGCGCTGAGGCTGTCGACGGTGCCGGCCTGGTCGATTTCGGGCACCGGGTCGCGATTGTCGTCGGCGATCGGCGGGACCATCTGCAGGATGGTGGGCTTGCCCTTGATCCACTCGATCTGCGTCACGTGCGGCACGCCGCGCACGCTTCCCGTGCTGAACAGCTCGCGCGGCAGCGGACGGTTCGCCCCGAAGCTGCCCTCCACCCGCGTGTTGCCGTGGACCTGGACCAGCGCTCCCACGAAGCCGGTCGTGCGGTAGCTGAGTTCCAAGCGGTAGGACTGCCGCGTCAGCGCCAACCTCGCGTCCATGTCGACGACGTTGAGCCCGCTGGAATAGGCTGCGTAGTGGGCGTGCAGCGCCGGGTTGGCCGGCTGTGCGCCCGCGATCGTAGGAATGCTGAGCGCCAAGGCTGTGAACACGAACCGCATGGGCCATCATCAAGGCGTCATCCGCGTGCGTCAACGCCGTGGATATGCAGAGGGCCCCGGATCGCTCCGGGGCCCTCACATTGTCAGACGGCCTGCACCGTCACCTCAGAAGGTCAGAACGCCGCACCCACGAGCGGGGCATTCATCCAGGTCACGACAGCAGACCTCAACATCGGACAATGAGACACTGGATCACCTCCTTTCAGTTAGTTTCGGGAGATTGCAACCTGGCGCGGCAAGGTGCTTATGACAAGCCCTGCGCCGCAAGGATCGCCCCATGCTGTTCGACTTCGCCACCCTGTCCACCAAGGACCGCTACAAGCTGATGGTCTCGACCATCGTCCCCCGCCCGATCGCCTGGATCGTCAGCGAGGCGGCGGACGGCACGCTGAACGCGGCGCCGTACTCGTTCTTCAACGCGTTCTCCGACGATCCGCCGATGATCGCGATCGGCATCGGCGGCCGGCCCGGCGGCGGCTTGAAGGATAGCAGCCAGAACATCCGCGACGCCGGCGAATTTGTCGTCAACCTCGTCAGCGAGGAGACCGCGCGCGCGATGGTCGTCACGGCGATCGACTTTCCGCCCGAGGTCGATGAAATCGCCGAGGCCGGGCTGACGACGGCGCCGTCCAGCTTCGTGCGCCCGCCGCGCATCGCCGAGAGCCCGGTGGCGCTGGAATGCGTGCGCCACGACACGGTCGAGCTGCCGAACGACCGCGCGCTGGTGCTCGGGCGGGTGGTGGCGATCCACGTCCGCGACGACGCGGTGCTGGACCAGGCGCGCTGCTACATCGACACGCCGAAGCTCAACCTGGTCGGCCGCATGCACGGCGGCGGCTGGTACGCCCGCATGACGGACCGCTTCGAGGTGCCGCGCATCCCGGTGGCGGAGTGGAAGAAGGCGGCGGAGTAGGGGTCGATCGGTGTTCCTGACGTGGCAAGTTCGGCCCGGACTGCTCCAGCACACCGAGCGTCCGAAGAACATCGGCTAACGCGAGCGAGCAACTTACCATTTCCAGCCAAACGCCTAATAATTGCATTAGCGTTCAGTAAATGTTTCACACCGTGCTCGTATCATCCTTCCTGGAGAAACACGTTTCGGACATACCCCAGGTAACGCCAGAGCACGTCTCAATCGGCCGGGGCCTCCCCCCGTCCCGGCACGTTCTCCACCAGCCGCATCAGCGTCTCCAGCCGGTCCGCCTCCTGGAACGGCTTGTCGGTGCGGATGCGCGCGACGCGGGGAAACCGCAGCGCCACCCCCGATTTGTGCCGGGCCGAAAGCTGCGCGGCATCGAAGGCGATCTCCAGCACCAGGCCGCGCTCGACCTCGCGCACCGGGCCGAAGCGGTTGACGGTGTGGTTGCGGATCCAACGGTCGAGCTGCACCAGTTCGGCGTCGGTGAAGCCGGAGTAGGCCTTGCCGACCGGGACCAGCTCGCCGTCGTCGCGCCACAGGCCGAACGTGTAGTCGGAGTAGAAGCTGCTGCGCTTGCCGGAGCCGCGCTGGGCGTACATCACCACCGCGTCGATCGTCAGCGGGTCGCGTTTCCACTTCCACCACTGCCCCTTCGGCCGGCCTGGCACGTAGGCGCTGTCGGCCCGCTTCAGCATCAGCCCCTCGATCGACGCCGCGCGCGTGCCGTGGCGGATGGCGGCCAGCTCGGCCACAGTGGCGAACGGGATCAGCGCCGACAGGTCCATCCGGGACGGCCGCACGCGGTCGAACCACGCCTCCAGCCGCGCACGGCGGGCGTCGAACGGCAGCGGGCGCACGTCCTCGGCGCCGTCGAACAGGATGTCGTACAGGCGGACGTGCACCGGGAAGTCGCGCAGCATCTTCGCGCCCACCACCTTGCGGCCCAGCCGCTGCTGCAGGTCGGCGAAGGGCGCGATGACGCCGTCGCGGATCACCAGCAGCTCGCCATCCAGCACGGCATGGAACTCCATGCTGCCGACGATCTCCGGGAACGTGTTGGACACGTCCTCCGACCCGCGCGAGTAGATGCGCCGTCCGCCCGGCACCGCGACCAGCTGGGCGCGGATGCCGTCCCATTTCCACTCGGCCCGGAACGCCGCCGGGTCGAGTGCGGCCAGGTCCGGCGCCTCCAGCGGATGGGCCAGCATCGGCGGCCGGAACACCGGGGCGCCGGCCGCGTCGGGCAGCGGGCCGCGTCCCTCCAGCCAGGCGAACAGCGGCGCATACGGCGGGGCGAGGCCGTGCCACACCTCCTCGATCTCGTCCGCGACGATCCGGCCGCCCGCCAGCTCCGCCAAGGCGAGCTTCGCCAGCCGGGCCGACGCCCCGACGCGCAGGCTGCCGGTGATCAGCTTCAGCAGCGCGTACCGCACCGACGGGTTCGAGGCGTCGAGCCAGCCGGACACCAGGAACGGCAGCTCCGACTTCGGCGCGGCCGCGAGCGTCTCCACCACCTCGGCGATGCTGGGCGTCGGCGCGTTGGTGGCGCGCGCCGGCCACATCAGGGCGATGGTCTCCGCGAGGTCGCCCACGTAGTCGTAGGACCAGGCGAACAGGGTCGGGTCGGTGCGCTCCTCGGCCAGGGCGCGGATCAGGCCGGGCTTGGCGGCCTGGAACGCCAGCTCGCCGGTCAGCGCCGCCAGGCCGAAGCCGCGGTCCGGGTCGGGCTGAGTCGCGAAATACCGCCGCAGCAGCGCCACCTTGGCCAGCCGGCCCGGCGTCAGCACCAGCCGTTCCAGCAAATCCGCGAAGGCGATCATGCGGCCTCGGTCGCGGTCAACAGCGGCGGCTGGTCCTCGTCGTCGTCGCCGTAGCCGACCAGGCGCAGCGCCCGGCCGCGGATGCCGCGCTTGGCCGCCTCATGGATCAGCGCCTCCTCGCGTCCGTGCGTCACCCACACTTCCGGCGCGCCGACCTCGTCCAGGGTCGCGTTCAGCTCGTCCCAGTCGGCGTGGTCGGAGATCACCAGCGGCAGCTCCACCCCGCGGGTGCGCGCCCGCTGCCGCACGCGCATCCAGCCGGAGGCGAGGCACACGACGGGTTCGGCCAGCCGGCGCGCCCAGCGGTCGGCGATGGCGCCGGGCGGAGCGAGCACGATGGCGCCCGCCAGCTCCGCCTTCGCCGCCACCGTCGCCGGGCGCAACTCGCCCAAGGGGATGCCGAGCCGCTCGTACGCCGCGCAGAGCGGGGCCTGCGCGCCGTGCAGGTAGATGGGGCGGTCCCACCCGGCCTCGCGCAGCAGGGCGATGACGCGCTGGCACTTGCCGAGGGCGTAGGCGCCGATGACGTGCGTGCGCTCCGGGAACAAAGCGACGCTCGCGAGCAGCCGGGCGATCTCGTCCGCGGGAGGCGGATGGCGGAACACCGGGAGCGCGAAGGTCGCCTCGGTCACGAACACGTCGCACGGGATGGGGACGAACGGCGCGCAGGTCGGGTCGGGGCAGCGTTTGTAGTCGCCGGACACCACGGCCCGGCTGCCGCGCCACTCCATCGCGACCTGCGCGCTGCCGAGCACGTGCCCGGCCGGCTGCAGCCACACGCGGACGTCGCCGACCGTGAGCGCTTCGCCGTACGGTTGGGCCTGCTGTATGGCGGCGACCCGGTCCTCGCCCATGCGCACCCGCATGATCGCGAGCGTCTCCGGGCTGGCCAGCACGTGGGCATGGCCGGGTCGGGCGTGGTCGGCGTGGGCGTGGGTGATGATTGCGCGGCCCACCGGGCGGATCGGGTCGATGTAGAAGCCGCCGGGCTCGCAGAACAGGCCGTCGGGCAGGACCTTCAGCCAGGTTTTCGGGTGCGGCATGGGGTGTATCTGGCCCGGGGGCGGCTGCTAGGGAAGGGCAAGGCCAAGGGCGCTGCCCCATAAGCGCCAACTTTAGGCTTGCAGCTATGAGTTGGCATGTGATTGATCGCGGAGATGCAGAACGCATCGAATTTCGATTTGCAGTGGTGCTGTTTGATATCGCAAGTGTCG
>JAABUV010000468.1_pt1 | contig 61024 bp, 1 predicted proteins | sample 5559971 | NCBI WGS metagenome assembly JAABUV01 (sample SAMN10711881, study PRJNA513362) | rock metagenome | isolation source: Antarctica rocks | place: Antarctica: Victoria Land, Knobhead nord | collected 2015-12-19 | reverse complement strand
AATAGTAATATACTTACTTAAGAGAAAAGATATTATAAATACTTTTATAATATCTTATAATACTTTTAAAGCTAAACTTTAGATTTAATATAAGTTTATACTAACTCTTATAATATCCGCTATAACCTCCCTTATAATATAACTAAATAGTAGCTTTAAGATAAGGTTATTAATAGACTTTTAATATTATCTTATCTCCCTTAAAGCTTTAAGACCTAAGTTAACCTTATACTTTTATCTTTATATTATTAGTTTTAATACTATTAATTATAAAGGATTAGCTAATTATATTATAATATATTACCTATTTATATTACCTTTCCCTTCCTATATAATAGCTTATTTACTCCCCTACCTTATAAGGGTTTACCCCCTCTACCTAGTAATTTTAGTATTTTATTACCTAATTATACTATCTACCTATTAGTATATAGAGTAAGAAATATATTATAAAATAATATTACTAGTCTACTTAGTATAAGCTATTATTAAAGTTATTAAATATATATAATAGTAGATAAAAGAAGGAATATAAGGTTTAAAATTTTTAATATAAGGTAAAGTAATATTAGGTAGAATATTCTACGTGATTATAAGTATAATTATAGGCGGAATTACCCCTTAAAATCTTCTTTATAACTCCTCCTACCTTTATATACTTAAGATATTATAGTAAGATAGGTTATTAATATATAATAAGTATTTATTACTAATTATATTACCTAAATATATTACTAGATAGATAAGCTAATATAATATTATAGTAATATTAAGTCCTTATAACTAGAATCTTAAATTAATCGTAAGTAGAGAATATATAAAAGATTAAGATAATAATAAAAAGCTATTATATATAAAAATATCTAATAACTATATAATAGTATTAAAAAGGATTAAGAAGTTAAAGGAATTAAATATATAGAAGATAGCTACTAAAGAGGATTATATAAAGCTAATAATTAGGGTAAAGGATATTATAAAGGAGGAAAGATATAAAAGAGGGATTTATAATAATATAATTAGGTAATATAATACTTCCTAAATAGCTAATACTATATAATAGAATATTTTAAGATAGAGTTATACTTTAAAGATAATAAAGAGGCTATTAAGGAATAAGCTAAGCTAAATAAACTAGTAAATTATATATAAAATATAAATAATATAACTAGTTCTATAAAAGAGGTAAATATATAATTAGTCTTTAATCCTATCTTCTAATTAACTTAACTTTTAGAATACTTCTAAGGAAGATATAAATACTATTAAGCTAGAATTTACTAGATTTAATCTATTAATTATATAAATTATTAAGTAAAGGATTATATATCATAAGGGTCTAGAGGAGTTAAAAGATATATAAGACCCTAATACTATAAATACTTATATTAAGTTTATATAAGAGTATATTAACGCGTTTAATATAAAGGATTATATTATACCTAACCTTATAAAGAGGAATTAAGATAAGGAGGGTATCTTAATTAAAGTTAGTACTAATAGGAAAGAAATTAAGTATACTACTAAGGAGGATAAAGAAGAGGATAGGAAATATAAATTAAAAGGTATTAGTAAGACTAGTAGTAGTAGTAAAGATAATAATAGTAAGTATAATAATAGTAAGTATAATAATAGTAAGGAGGATAGTAAAGAATAGAAGGATTATAAGTATAAGATTATAGAGATATCTAATTAGATAGTTAGGCTATCTATTAAAGACTATTAAATAATTATATTACCTTTTTATATTACTATAAGGTATTCCTAATATTATAGTCTAGTAAAATACCCTTACTAAAACTTAAGTCTTAGTAATTTAAGTTAATACTTTAATATTAATACTTAGTACCTACCTAGGTATTAACTTAAGATACTTAGTACTTATATAGGTACTAACTTAAGATACTTAGTACTAGATTTTAGTATTAAATCGCTAAGACTCGAGTCGGGTATCCGACTTAAGTTTAAAGTACTAACTCGACGCGGTTAGTCTAAACTAACTTATTAATATTCTATTCCTACTATTTAAAATCCCCCTTCTTAACTAAATACTAGGTAATAGGCGTAAAGGTAAGTAGATAGTAGTAGAAGTTATATTTAAAGGGTAGTAATTTAGTAAAAGCCTTCTAAATATAGATTAGATAAACCCTAATAAGGTAGGTATAATTATAAGGTAATTAATTCTATTTATATAACTATTTCTAAGATATGTTTATTTTATAAAGGTATACTATTAAGGTTTTTATATTATAATAACTTAATAACACGTTTCTTACCTTTAATATACTAGATAAGCTTATACTAGGTAGGTAGGAGGGCGTTATAAGGCCTAATTTTAGTATTTATATCCTTAATTATATTATAATTAATAATAATAATATTAATACCTAGGTAAAGGATTATAACTCCCTAGTAGTACTAGTTATCTACTTCTTATTCTTATTCTACCTAAGTATATATCTAGGTAATAAAGATAGTAAAGCTATTATAACCTAGGGGTATATTATATTAAAAGCTATTATAAGTATTCTATTTACTAGTATCTAGGAATATATTATACTAGTTCTATTTTATATTAATAGTAGGGTAAGAGATAGGATTATAATAGATATATATTATAATCTAAGCTTAATAGTTATATATTATAATCTAAGCTTAATAGTTTTATAAGAAAGTAGTTAACTTATCTATTATAATATTAATTTATAAGTAGGAGTAGTTTAATATCTAGATAATATTACTAGTAGTATAACTTACTATTTAAGCTAGGAATATAAAAGGATAATAGAGCTAAATAGGCTTATAAAGTCTATTTTATATTCTAATATTCTAATATAGAGTTATAGGGCTAGAAGAGTAGGTAGTTAAGAGCTAGCTATTCCTTAGTTAGTTATAAGAGTATTTATAAAGCCGCTAAGAGTACTTATAAAGCCTTATTATATTAAAGACTCCTACTATTATAGGCCTAAGGCCTTATAAAAGGGGATAAATTTATCTTTAACGAGAGCTTTAATAAGGCTATTAACTACTTACTTATTAATCTTAATATATTCTAGCTTAATATTACTAATAGTAACCTATTTTTATATATAGTAATATTAGATATTAATATACTTTATATATATATAAAACTAGGGGTTCTTAGCTAGGGTAATAGCTCCCTAATTATTATAATAGAGTATTATAGTAGTAGGCTAATAGGTATCCCTAGAGAAGTCTAGCTTAATAAGTAGCTATTAGAGCTAAATAGCCTCTTTAGTAGCTTATATTTAACCTATATATTCTACTTTATAACTAGATAGGGTAATAATAGGCTATTACTTTAATAACTAGCTTATTACTCTACTATTAATATTAAAAATATAGCTTATAACTAATTATTAGGTATTTTAATTACTAGCTTAATTAGTATTATTATAATTAATAAGTAGAAAGATACTCTTATAAAAGATAAATTATAAGTTAGTTATATTTTAAAGGTAGTAGAAAATCCTTTTAATAGCTATTTAATATAATTAATTTAAATTTAATTTATATCTATTAATTATTAAGATTATATAAGTAATATCTAGCTTAATCCTTAATATAATATATATTAGGGAGTTAATAGTTAATTAATATTCCTTTTAAAAGGTATTAAAGGTTATATAATCTTTATTAGATATTTATAACTTATTTATATCTATTAAGGTTTTTATAAGGTATAACTCTTATATATTAAAGTCACTTAATACCTTTTTAATATAAGCTTTTTAACTTAATTATAATACTTAATTTACTTAATTTTACCTAATTAATATATTTAAATAAAAGGAATATAAGTTAAGGTTAGTTATTTAAATGTATTTATTAAGTATAACCTTAACTTAATTAATAATAATTTAATTAGGTCTAGTAATTAATAAATTATTAATATAAGTTATAATAATAACTTAATCTTTATAATTAATTAAAATACTTTTATTAATAGTAAGTAATATAAAGCCCTAAGTCTTAAAGAATATAAATAATATAGAAAACTAGATTTAAAGTAATTATTTTAAGTTATAAAGTACTTTTTTTAAGATATAAATAAAGTATTCTTTACCCTTAATTATAAAGCCTTTAAACTATTTAATATAAATATCTTCCTTAATATTTTTATAAAGGAAGGTAGTCTTAATATCTATTTAATTTAGTTCTTAATTAAGGGATATAATTAATATAAAAATAATTTTATAACTTATTAACTTTATTATTAAAGTAAAGGTCTTATTATAATTAATCCCTTTTTATTATTTAAAGCCTTTAATTACCTAGTATACCTTATAATAAAGGACTTAATTATAAGGCCCCCTTTTTAATTTAAATATCTACTTCCCTTAAAGTACCTTCTAATTTAAAGGTAGCTATTTAAATACTTATATATTATTTTATATAAGGGAGTTAAATTTATCTTATAATATTACCTCTTAATCCTTTTTAATATTATTTATTATAACTTCTTTATATAATTTAGATTTAAAGGGCTTTATACCTTTAATTATTATTAAGAAAGTAAATATTACTAGTAAATCTAAGGAGTTATTATATAATTTATTAAGAGGTATTTAAAATTTAAGGTAATTAAATAGGACCTTAATTAATAATAAGAGCTTATTAATATCTTAATAAAATATTATTAAATAGGCTTTATTTAATTTAGGTTAAATATCTAATAGGGTTTTAAGGTAGGATTTATCCTTAATTATTATATCTTTAATATAAATTAATAGTATATCTTTAATATAAATTAATAATACTTTACTTTTAAAGGCAGATTATCCCTTTATATTATTAAGTACCTACTTAGAGTAGTAAGGGAGGTTTATAAAGGTATACCTTTTAACCTTTAATTTAATATAACTTATAAGGACCTTCTTAATAAAGTAGATATTAAATAATTAAGTAAGCTTCCTAGTTTTATTATTAATAAGATAGTAGATAGTTTTATTATTATAATTAATAAATTAACTTATATAAGAATAGGCTTTAAAGTATTTAATTTTAATAATAATCTTATTAATGTAATAAAAGGCTTAAGAACTAAGGATTTATAAATAGGAGAGGTTAAGTTAATAGCTATTAAACTTCTTATAAGGTATTATTTTAATACTAGACTTAAGGGATCTATTTTATAAATAATTAATTATTTAAATAAACTTAAATTAATATTTATAATTTATTCTACTATTAATTAATATAATATAAGCTTTATTTATTAAGGTCTTATTAAGATACTTTATAAATCTATTAGCTTAAAGAGTATCTTATATTATATTCTCCTAGATAATATTATTAACTTAATAATACTTAATAAAGGTTATAAAGTTAAATTCCCCTCTACTATTAATATAATAGTATTATATATATTATATAAGATACTCCTAATTTACCTTAAAAGCCTTAAAGGCTAGTAGGACTTTACTTTTAACCTTAAGTAGGGTAATATTTAATTCCTTAATATAATTATATAATATTATATTAAAAAATTAAGAGCTATTATAAGTTATAATAATTCCGTTATAAACTTTATAAGAGCCTACTAAGTTACTATTAATATACTTATATAAGTACTTCCTTAAAATAATAAGATAATTATATAAAGCCCTTATTATTTAGGTCTTTATATAAATATTATATATATAATCTTTAAAGATAATCTTATTAAAGTTAATTCTACTAGATATATTTATTAGCTATTTTAAGTTTTATTAGCTTAAATAATTTATATAAGTATATTAGAGGCTAATAAATAGGGAGACTTATAAGGTTATAAATATATATACTTTTAACTTAAAAAGAAGTTATAATATAATTATTAAGGCTATAAAGGTAAGGGTTAGATAATCTTATATATTAAGGTAGAAGATATTATTATATTAAGTATATATAAAGATATAACTTTTATAAGTAATAATATATACTTATAAGTTAAAGGAGACTTTAGCTTTAAGATAAAATAGTTAAAATATTAAAATTAGATTTAATTAAATATCTAAGATATAAAACATATTAATAAGGTATACTTTTACCTTAATTCCTTTATTAATCTTATAAGGGATAACTATAATACTACGCCCTATTATATAAAGACTAGCCTAGTTAATCTTATAAATAGGAGACTTAGGAATTACCTTATATTTTTTAAGGATATCTTAATTATTAATAATATCTTAATTATATACTATATCTAGAAGGATAATAATAGTAAGGCTAGTTATACTTAATATAATTATAAAGCTAATAAGTAGGTCTTTAAACTCTATAAGTATATAAAGATACTTACCTCTAATATTATTACCCCCTTAATTATAACCCCTTTAGTTTTTATTGAAATATAGGGTCCTACTAAGACGCTAGTATGCTTAGTAATATATAATTAAGTAGTCTCTTAGTATCTATACTTAGTTCTTACGTATCTAGACTTAGTAACCTAATTAACTATTCTACTATATATTTTAATAGGTTGTAAGCTTAGAGGTATAGGTATTTATTCCAATTATAGCTATTACTTATCTAATCCTAGCTAATATAGTATTAAAGCCTTAGTAGCCTCTAGTACCCTTTAGTGAGTTAATAATTACTATTACTACGTATATTACCTAAAATTCTTTAACTTCTTACTAAAGTACTTAGCTTTTACTATTATAAGTAACCTTAGATAAATAAGTAAACTTAATTAATTTATAGTTATAGGGTCTAGAGACTAGTTATAAGGGCTATTATAGTATTATTATTAGCGTAAGTACTACTAAGTAACCGCACTTAGCCCCTTAAGTAAATACCCGCTTCTAATCTTATTATTATAATAAATACTAATTCTATAAGTAGAAATCCTATTAAAACTCCCTCTATTCAGCCTTCTTAGATAGACTACTACTACCTTATACTTAGGGAAAGAAAGATACTTCCTCCTCCTAAATAATTATAATAAATACTATTTTTTATAGTAATCTCCGCCTTACTATATTACGCTTTTTAGTATTATTTAGCTATTAGGCCCCCTAAAAAATCTCTATAAAAGGGGGTTAGGCCCTAGCTATCTTAATTCTTCTAGATTTGATTAGGTAACTATTAACTACCTAATTAGGCCTAGAGCTAGCTTTTCCTACTACCGTAGATATTAGCCTAGCTATTCCTATTAAGTTAGCCCCCTAAAGTTTATATCTTTAGGAATATAAGGATAGCTTATTATAGTAAATAACTTATTAATCCTCCTCTTATTTCTAAGCTAAACTAGTTTAAGTTAATACTCCCTAAATCCTATTTTTATTCTAACGTCTTAATAGCTATCTACTAATATTCTAGGTCTAAGTTCTTCCCTTACTTACTAAAAGTTATTATAAAGGAAGTTAAGAAGCCTATTATTAAAGAAGATAATAGTAATTATAAACTACTATAATTATCTTTAAGCTATAATAATTCTAAGTTAGAAGCTAGTAAACTATTACTAAATACTCCTAATAAAACTATTCTCTTTAGCTTATAAGCTAAAGGTAATAGACCTACGCCTCCTCCCTTAATATCCTTATCCTTAGCGTCTTTATTAGCGGAATCTTCCTAAGACTTTATAGAAAATACGCTAAGCTTAATTAATTAGTTATTATCTAAAGCTGAATCCTTAGAGGTAGACTCCTAGTAAAATAGTTAATAGTTAAAGTAATAGTAGGAGCTTTCCCCTTACCTCTATTATAATCCTTAAGTTTAACTTAGGCTATAACCGTTAGGCTAAAGAAATTAATAACTAGCTAGTTTTAAATAACCTTAAGCCCTTTTTAGAGGCTACGTAGACTAAGGTATATATTATAATTTATAATTATCTTAGGTTTAATACTTATAAACTTATTAAAGACCCCGCCTATTTTAACCTATAAGCTTAAGCTATCCTTAATAAGATTAAGATTAACTTTAAGCTAATAGGCTCTAATATTTATATTAAACTAGTTTATTACCTTTATATAATCTACCTTAATAGGTCTATTATTAAGGATATAGATAATTATACCTACTAGTTTTAGGAGGTTAATATTAAACTTAAGGAGTTAGATAAAGAGGTAGTTATACTAGAGGCTTATATAATCTAACTCTACTTTATAAGATTAGGTAGTACCTTTAATACCTTCTAAACTACTTATACCTAGAGTTATACTTTCTTTAGCCTAGGAAAGGTCCCCCTTAATTAAGTTATACTTACTACTTATAATAAGGAGTAATATTAATAAGCCTTAGAAAGTTATACTATTACTATATTTAGAGCTTACTATATCTAAGGAAAGGATAAGGGGGATAATAAGTTATAGTAGAACTATAATTATTATAGGGATATCCTATATAAGTCTTACTACGCTTATATTATAAACTAATACTAGGAGTAGTTCCCTTACTTAAAGCCTAATAAGTTTAAGAAAGCTTTAGTAAAGGCTATTACTACCTAAGCTAGTAGTAACTTAAAGAAGTAAAAGCTTAATAATACTCCTATTAAATCTAACTTTATAGGTTATATTAATAAGTTTAATATCCGTAGAACGGCTAGTAATAAAGTTATTATCTTAATAGCGGCTCCTAGGAAATTACTTTTAGACTTAAATAGTATAGTTTTTATAGACTCTAATTATAACTAGTACGCCTTCTAGGATTAGAGTATATTTATTAACTTATAACTAATTAAAACCTCCTGCGCTATTAGGGGTATTAGCGGCGTCCGTTATACCTTATAAGGTAGTAGGACTATTAAGATTAACTATAATATTAATAGTAAACTTAGGTTAATACTTATACCTAATACTATATAAGTACCTAACCTAGGCGTTAGTAGTCTCCTATTTATAAGTTAGCTCCTTAATATTAATATAGATGTAGCTTATACTAAAATAGGTTATATTATCTTAAAGGGTCTAGTAGTCTTTAACGCTAGCTGATTTATAAGAGTCTTTATACTAGACTTATAAAAGCCCTTAGCCCTTAATACCTATAATATTCCCTTAGATAAAGTTTAATAGTTATAATACGCCCGCTTAGGGTACCTTAAATAATAAAGTATTAATAAATTACTAGCTATATTAACTAGAATTAATTTCTTAAAGCCTACCTTTAATAAGCTTATATATAAATATTATATCTAAGGCTATTAGAAGGCGGTACCTTATAAGGATACTATTTAGCTAGGGGAGTATCTAATAGAATTAATTTATAGCGACGTTATTAGCCCCTTTAACCTAATAGACTTTAAAGGGAGTTAGTACTTTATAATATTTAAGGATAATTTTATATATATCTTAATTATTATTTACCTTAAGTATAAGAGTGATACTTTCTAATTATTTTAGTAGTTTAAGGTAGCTTATAAGTATCTAGACCGCCGGATCTATTACCTTTATATTAATAATAGGGGTAAATATATAAATAACGCCTTTACTAACTACCTTAGGGACTAGGGTATTTACTATAAATTTATAGTACCTAGGAACCTTAAAATAAATAGGGCCGCGGAGTATTTTAGGTAGACGTTATTATATAAGATATAGTTAATACTCCTTAGCTCTAGGCTTAATAAGTCTTTCTAGCCTAAGATTATCTTTATAACTAACTACCTTATTATCTAGTCCCCTAATATTAAATTAGGGAAGACTCCCTATAAAGTATAGTATAAACGCCTACTAAAGCTCTTATACCTCTAAATAATAGGCTTAGTAGCCTACGCCTTATACTATATTTAAAAGAAATTAGAAGATAAGAGTAATAAGTACTACCTTCTTAGCTATAAAGGGGATTATATCTTTTAGCTATAAAACCCTATAAGATAATAAGTTATACGGGCTAATAATATCTATTTTTAAGAAAAATACCCTTAGTATATTAGTACTAATAAGTAGTAGTAGCTAAACTTTAAGCTAAGTAAGCGCCTATAAATATCTGCTCTAGGGGAGAATAATAAGAAGTAGGATATCTAGGATAATATTAACCCTATTTAATAAGCCGTAGCTCCTACTTAATAATAAGTCCGTATCTATAAGGTAGAATATATTAATAGGGAAGAACGGGCTATCTAGCGGGTAATATAGGATTATCCTAAGCTAGCCTTACCGGATTTATAAGATCTATTACTAGACCCTTTAGTTATAATAGCCCTTATACTCTTTACTAATATTAATAGGATTAAACTATTTAAGTTAAAGACCTATTAATAGGTAATAGAAGATGGCTATAATATCTAATAGAGCCTTAGGATAGATAATAAAGTTAAATCCTTATAAGACAATAATACTTAGAAGGTAGTTAATCTACTTATAAGTAAGTATACTTTAGGAGGTAAATAGGTCTATACCTTAAAGCGTAGCCCTTAGGGATAGGTTATATACTATAAGGTACGCTAGGTTATTTATAGGTTTAAATAATATAAAGGTATTAATTATAATAAGACTTTCACCTTAATAGTAAAACCTATAAGTTATAAGGCTATCTTTACTCTAGCGGCTATTATAAATTAGGACTTAGAGTAAATAGATATTAAGACGGCCTTCCTTTATAATAATATTAATAAGGAGATTTATATTAACTAACTTATAGGTTATAAGTAAGGAAATAGGGTCTATTAGCTTTATAAGGCTCTTTATGAACTTAAGTAGTTATTATAAGTTTAGTACTATACCTTTACTAACTTTATAAAGGAACTAGGCCTTATACTACTATTTACTAACTTAAGTATCTTTATTAACCCTAAGGAAGGGACCTTAGTAGCTCTCTATATAGATAATATCTTAATTATAAGTCTAAATAAATAAGCTATTTAATAGATTAAGGATACCTTAAATAGTTAGTTTAAGATAATATATTTAGGTCTATATACCTATTACCTTAGTATAATAATTACTTAAGACTATTAATAGTAAATATTATAATTAGGTTAGGTAGCTTATATTAAGGAGGTATTATAAGACTTTAATATATAGGAGTATAAGTACGTTACTACGCTAATAGAAACTAGTACTTACCTAGAAAAGGTTAATAAAAAGTATAAAGCTAATCCTATATTTAAGAAGAACTATTAGAAGGTAGTAGGGTCCCTTATATATATTATACTTAGAACTTAGCCTAATATTACCTACGCGGTATTAGTTATTAACTATTATATTACTAACCCTAATAAGTTATATTAAGCGGCTATTAAGCGTATCTTTTAGTATTTATAAGTTATAATTAGGTTTTAACTTATATTCTAAGGTTCTCTATAAGACCTTCTTAGGTATACTAACTCTACTAGGTAGGTAATTATAATACTTATAAGTTAACCTTAGGCTATATCTTTAATATTAGAAGCGTAGCCCTTAGTTAGTTATTTAAGTAATAGGCTATAATAGCCCTTTCCTTATATAAAGTAGAATATATTAGCTAGACGTAGGTCTCTAAGGAAGCTATCTAGCTAAGGAACCTCTTTAGTTAACTCTATTCTAGGGAAGTACCTAAGATAGTAATTATTTATAGTAATAACTAAGGCGTAATTACCCTTATAAAGAACCCTAAGTTTTATACTTACTCTAAGTATATTAAGCTCTAATATTACTAGATAAGAGAGTAAATTACTACTAAAACTATTAACCTTAAGTATATTCCCACGGACTAGTAGTTAGTTAATAGCCTTACTAAACCCCTTTATAAGGAGAAGTTTATTACTTTTTATAAGGGACTTAATCTAGAGGAGGTCCTTTAATATAATAGGAGTATTATTACTAGCGGGAGTAAGCTTAAGGATACCTTAAACTATTACTAAGTTACGGGGACTAACTACCCTAAAGACTAGTAATAGTAACCTTATAATAATATAGAGCCTTATAACTACTTACCTAGCTACTATAAGTACTATTAAGCCTAGATAATAACGGCGATAACTAATAATATATTAATAGTTAATAATATTTACCTTCTTATAATATATCTAACTATATTTTAATATAATTTTACCGTATATAGCTTTATCTTAAAATAAAAATCTTAAATAACCGTATTTTTATAAGAAGTATAATTTATAGTTTAATATAATTATTTTTTAGTATTTAGTAGTTTAATATAGTTATTTTTAGACTATTTTTAAAATATTCTTTAATTTTAGGGGTATAGATAGTTTAAGTAGGAGTATTAAAATATAGGGTCCTACTAAGACGCTAGTATACTTAGTAATATATAACTAAGTAGTCTCTTAGGATCTATACTTAGTTCTTACGTATCTAGACTTAGTAACCTAATTAACTATTCTACTATATATTTTAATAGTTTTAACTTCTATCTACCTTAATTATCTTAAGGTAGGCCCTTATTAGCTTAGGATACTTAATCTAGTATTTAAACTCTATATAGCCTAAATAATTATAGTAGTTATAATACTTATTATTATATTATATATTTAACCTAGCCTAATATAATAGGTAAGTAGTAGTTATAATTATAATAAAAGACTTTATAAAGTTCTAGTAAGCTTCTTTATTTATTATAACTAGTATAAGTTTATTAAATAAGATTATTATAATACCTTCTTTAATAGTAATAATATATATTTAAATAAATATACTCTAAAAGGTATTAAACTTTACGCTAAGATACTAGAGGTAGGTATCAATAATAAAGATATAAGGGAGTTTATATCCTAGGTTAATTAGGTTAGAGTTAATAATTTTAAATTTACTTATATAATTACTAATATCTTTATAATTAATATAAAAGAGGGTATTAAAATTATAAATAGTCTTATTAAAGATACTAGTACTTTAAGGCTTATAAAAGTCTTTAAAGATCTTCTAAGCTATTAAGGGGATAATCTTATCTTTAATTATATTATAAGTATTAATATTATAGTATACTTTTATTACCTTATAAGCCTTATTATACTTATTATCCTAAATCTCTTAAAGATTTTAGGTTATAAGGATAATATAATTTATCTTAAAGATAGCTCTAAGGCTATTAAGGATAATATAGGATTATATATTATAGGAGTATAATAGCTAATTATAACTAGATTCTAATATAGGAATAAATATAAGGGGGTAGTTACTACCCCCTCTAATCTCTACTTTAGTATTAGTAGGAGGTATATCTATATCTTTAATCTTAGTATCTAGATTATATAGATTTAGTATTAGAGACTAAGTTAATACTAGTATTAATAATTATAAATATATAAAAGGTAGTCTTAACCTTATAATAAGGCTAAAGATAATACTTTTACTTAATATTCTAGGGCCTTTTATTAAAAATAATAGTAATTAGTTTTAGGGATAAGGTTCTAGTATTAATAAAGGTATAAAGGAGGTATTATCTAATAATATCCCCTAATAATTAATAGTAGTAGCTACCTCTTAGTTAATTTTATAACTAATATCTTAGTAGAGATATAGGAAATTAAGGAAGTAGTAGTTTATTTAAAGGTTAACTAGAAGACCTTTAGGGTAAATCTTAATTAATTATTAATAGATTTCTTATTTAGATTCTTTAAGTTCTAATATAAAGTAATTAGAATAATAATAAGAAGGAGGGAGAGAAGAATCTAGGGAAGATAGGATAAATATAACTAATTTATAAAGAGGTTAGTAAATATTCCTAGCCTTCTCTATCTTTCTAACCCCCTTTTATAAGAATACTATATATTATCTATAATATTAGCTAGGTAATAAGTATAAATAATTATTACTAAGGTAGTTAGTATATATAAGGGATAGATATTATTTATATAATTAATAAACTACTTACTAAGGGGTTACTATTACTAAGTTAGGGGGATTTTAGCTATCTTAGCGAAAATCTCTACTAGTAGATTCCCTAGCCCCCTTTTTTAGCGGTATATAGCATTAATATAGAGGTAATCTATAAGGGATAGTATTAATACTAGTTATAGGGTAAATAAATAAATAAATACCCTGCGCCTAGGCTTATAACCTATTAAAATAGGTAGAATAGTAATAGTTATTATATTACTAGCTATATAGGTAGAGAGAGATAGGATATATAAGATACTAAGACGGGTACTAGCACGCGGCTAGTCTAACTAATTACATCCTATTTTAATATGTTTTAATATAATATAGTAGTAATACTATATAAAAGGCTTTATAATACTATTTAATTATCTTAAATTACTAAAAAATACTAAAGCTACTCTTATAATACTAATAATCTCTAAGTCCTCTAGTAGTATAGAGAAGCCTATTTCTTTATAATTAATCTATCTCTATTTATTACTATCTATTATAATAGTAATAAGCCCTTATAATATACTCTACTATTATACTTAAGTATAACCTTATATTACTTTAACTTACTATTAAAGACTTTAATAGCCTCTTTTATTAAACTTTATATAAGTTTATTACCTTTTTATATTTCTTCCCTAAGATCTAAGAAGCCTTTCTCTAAAAGGAAGTTATTAAGGTAGCTTAACTACTACCCCTTAATTAATATCTTATTATATTAGTAAACTAAATCTATAAATTTATTTAAGATACTAATAATATATATATATATAAGGTACCGGAGACTATTAGCTATTATATTAACTATATTATTACCCGCTATAAGCGTCCCTTATAACTAGGGATCCCTAAGTTAAGTAATTAATGTACTACCTTAATAGAACTACCCTTCTATCTATTTAATTAGGCTACTAATAGCCCCGCCTTTTAAAAGGTAGTTAAATATCTTATTAAGAGTATTAAGTATTATTAAAGTCTCTTATAACTCTTATTATATTTTATAAAGTATTAGCTACTATTAACTAGGAATAGTTCTAAGAGATTCCTATTAGTTAAGTTACCTACTACTATATCTTCTACTCTTACTCTATCTAATATTAAGTTACTTATAAGAAAACCCTTAGTAATATTAAGTATTATACTACTAAATTTTAGTACTAATCTTATAACTTATAGGACTTCTACTAAAGAAGCTATATATAAATAGCCTATTAGACTAGTATAATATCTAGTTATAAGTAAGAATATAAGCTTTACTAAGGCTTAGTATATTAAGTTATAAGAAATAATTATTAATATTATACTACTAGCCCTACTACTAGTACTAGGACTTATAGATCCTAGTATACCTCTTAGAGTACTTTATAATAATAGTACTCCCTACTTTAATCTTGATAATATTAGATATTTTAATCCCTTTTATAATAATAAATCTATAAATACTACCTCTAATATTAAATATATAAGTAAGACTACCTATTTCTATAAAATTTATATATTTATAAACTATATTAATAATATTATTTAAGTAAGGGGTAATATTATTATTTATATAAACCTTTAATTATATCTTTAAGGAACTACCTAGGAATAGAATACTACTAAGCTTAAAGAAGGTAATAAATATCTTATTATTTATAATATTGATAAATAGTATTATCTATTAATATAATAATAAAAGGCCCTATATTATATTAATATAAATATATTAATTTATAAAAAGTATATTATATAAAATACTTCTTAATAGAGAGAGCCTTAGGAGTATTAAAATAGGTAGAATAGTAATAGTTATTATATTATTAGCTATATAGGTAGAGAGAGATAGGATATATAAGATACTAAGACGGGTACTAACGCGCGTTTAATACGCGGCTAGTCTAATTAATTATATCCTATTTTAATATATTTTAATACTCCTACTTAAATAAAGTACCTTATTAATATAGTAGTATAACTAACTTATTAATATTCTATTCCTACTATTTAAAATCCCCCTTTTTAACTAAATACTAGGTAATAGGTATAAAGGTAAGTAGATAGTAGTAGAAGTCCTATTTAAAGGGTAGTAATTAGTAAAAGCCTTTTAAATATAAATTAAATAAACTCTAATAAGGTAGGTATAATTATAAGGTAGGTATAATTATAAGGTAATTAATTCTATTTATATAACTATTTCTAAGATATATTTATTTTATAAAGGTACGCTATTAAGGTTTCTATATTATAATAACTTAATAGTATATTTTTTACCTTTAATATACTAAATAAACTTATACTAGGTAGGTAGGAGGGTATTATAAGACTTAATTTTAATATTTATATCCTTAGTTATATTATAATTAAAAATAATAATATTAATACTTAGGTAAAGGATTATAACTCCCTAGTAGTACTAGTTATCTACTTCTTATTCTTATCTTACTTAGGTATATATCTAGGTAGTAAAGATAGTAAGGCTATTATAACTTAGGGGTATATTATATTAGAAGCTATTATAAGTATTATATTTATTAATATCTAGGAATATATTATACTAGTTCTATTTTATATTAATAGTAGGGTAAGAGATAGGATTATAATAGATATATATTATAGTCTAGGCCTAATAATTTTATAAGAAAGTAATTAAATTATCTATTATAATATTAATTTATAAGTAGGAGTAGTCTAATATCTAGATAATATTACTAATAATATAACTTACTATTTAAGCTAAGAATATAAAAGGATAATAAAGCTAAATAGGCTTATAAAGTCTATTTTATATTCTAATATTCTAATATAGAGTTATAAGGCTAGAAGGGTAGGTAGTTAAGAGCTAGCTATCCTTTAATTAATTATAAGAGTATTTATAAAGCCGCTAGGAGTACTTATAAAGCCTTATTATATTAAAGACTCTTACTATTATAATACTTCTAGGCTTAAGGCCTTATAAAAGGGGATATATTTATCTTTAAGGAGAGCTTTAATAAGGCTATTAACTACTTACTTATTAATCTTAATATATTCTAACTTAATATTACTAGTAATAACCTATTCTTATGTATAATAATATTAGGTATTAATATATTTTATATATCTATAAAACTAGGGGTTCTTAGCTAGGGTAATAGCTCCCTAATTATTATAATAGAGTATTATAATAGTAGGCTAATAAGTATCTTTAGAGAGGTCTAGCTTTATAAGTAGCTATTAGAGCTAGATAGCCTCTTTAATAGCTTATATTTAACTTATATATTCTACTTTATAACTAGATAAGGTAATAATAAGCTATTACTTTAATAACTAGCTTATTACTCTATTACTAATATTAAAAATATAGCTTATAATTAAGTATTAAGTATCTTAATTATTAATCTAATTAATATTATTATAATTAATAAGTAGAAAGATACTCTTATAAAAGGTAAGTTATAAGTTAATTATACTTTAAAGGTAGTAGAAAATCCTTTTAATAACTATTTAATATAATTAATTTAAGTTTAATTTATATCTATTAACTACTAAGATTATATAAGTAATATCTAGCCTAATTCTTAATATAATATATATTAGGGAGCTAATAACTAATTAATATTCCTTTTAAAAAGTATTAAAGGTTATATAATCTTCCTTAAATACTTATAACTTATCTATATCTATTAAGGTTATTATAAGATATAACTCTTATATATTAAAGTCCTTTAATACCTTTTTAATATAAGCTTTTTAGCTTAATTATAATACTTAATTTACTTAATCCTACCTAATTAATATACTTAAATAAAAGGAATATAAGTTAAAGTTAATTATTTAAAAGTATTTATTAAGTATAACCTTAACCTAATTAATAGTAGTTTAATTAGGTCTAGTAATTAATAAATTATTAATATAAGTTATAATAATAATTTAATCTTTATAATTAATTAAGATATTTTTATTAATAATAAGTAGTATAAAGCCCTAAGTCTTTAAGAATATAAATAATATAAAAAACTAGACTTAAAGTAATTATTTTAGGTTATAAAGTACTTTCTTTAAGATATAAATAAAGTATTTTTTATCCTTAATTATAAAGCCTTTAAGTTATTTAATATAAATATCTTCCTTAATATTTTTATAAAGGAAGGTAGTCTTAATATCTATTTAATTTAATTCCTAGTTAAGGGGTATAATTAATATAAAAATAGCTTTATAACTTATTAACTTTATTATTAAAGTAAAAGTCTTATTATAATTAATTCCTTCTTATTATTTAAAGCCTCTAACTACTTAATATACCTTATAATAGAGGACTTTATTATAAGGCCCCCTTTTTAATTTAGATACCTACTTCCCTTAAAGTACCTTTTAATTTAAAAGCAGTTATTTAAGTACTTATATATTATTTTATATAACGAAATTAAATTTATCTTATAATACTACCTCTTAATCCTTTTTAATATTATTTATTATAACTTCTTTATATAATTTAGATTTAAAGGGCTTTATATTTTTAATTATTATTAAGAAGGTAAATATTATTAATAGATTTAGGGAGTTATTATATAGTTTATTAAAAGGTATTTAAAATTTAAGGTAATTAAATAAGACCTTAATTAATAATAGGAACTTATTAATATCTTAATAAAATATTACTAGATAGGTTTAATTTAATTTAAGCTAGATATTTAATAGGGTCTTAGGGTAGGATTTATCCTTTATTATTATATTTTTAATATAGATTAATAGTATATTTTTAATATAAATTAATAATACTTTACTTTTAAAGGGAGATTATCCCCTTATATTATTAAGTATCTACTTAAAGTAGTAAAGGAGGTTTATAAAGGTATACCTTTTAACCTTTAATTTAATATAACTTATAAGGACCTTCTTAATAAAGTAGATATTAAATAATTAAGTAAGCTTCTTAATTTTATTATTAATAAGATAGTAGATAGCTTTATTATTATAATTAATAAGTTAACTTATATAAAAATAGGCTTTAAAGTAATTAATTTTAATAATAGTCTTATTAATATAATAAAAGGCTTAAGAGTTAAAGACTTATAAATAGGAGAGGTTAAGTTAATAGCTATTAAACTTCTTATAAGGTATTATCTTAATACTAGACTTAGGGGATCTATTTTATAAGTAATTAGTTATTTAAATAAACTTAGATTAATTAATATAATATAAGCTTTATTTATGAAGGTCTTATTAAGGTCTTATTAAGATACTTTATAAATTTATTAACTTAAAGAGTATCTTATATTATACTCTCTTAAATAATACTATTAGCCTAGTAGTACTTAATAAAAGTTATAAAGTTAAATTCCCTTTTATTATTAATATATTAGTATTATATATATTATATAAGATATTCTTAATTTACCTTAAAGGCTTTAAAGGCTAATAGGAATTTACTTTTAATATTAAGTAGGGTAATATCTAATTCCTTAATATAATTATATAATATTATATTAAAAAATTAGGAGTTATTATAAGTTATAATAATTCCCTTATAAACTTTATAAGGGCCTATTAAGTTATTATTAATATACTTATATAAGTACTTCCTTAAGGTAATAGAATAATTATATAAAGCCCTTATTATTTAGATCTTTATATAAATATTATATATATAATCCTTAAAGATAATCTTATTAAAGTTAATTTAATTAGATATATTTATTAGCTATTTTAGGTTTTATTAACCTAAATAACTTATATAAATATATTAAAGGTTAATAGATAGAGAGACTTAAAAGGTTATAAATATATATACTTTTAACTTAAAAAGAAGTTATAATATAATTATTAAAGTTATAAAGGTAAGGGTTAAATAGTCTTATATATTAAAGTAGAAGATATTATTATATTAAGTATATATAAAGATATAGCCTTTATAAGTAATAGTATACTTTTATAAGTTAAAGGAGACTTTAACTTTAAAATAAAGTAATTAAGATATTAAAATTAGATTTAATTAAGTATCTAGGATATAAAGTATATTAGTAAGGTATACTTTTACCCTAATTCCCTTATTAATTTTATAAGGGATAACCGCGGTACTACGCCCTATTATATAAGGACTAGCCTAATTAATCTTATAAATAGGGGACTTAGGAATAGCCTTATATTCTTTAAGGATATCTTAATTATTAATAATATATTAGTTATATATTATATCTAAAAGGATAGTAGTAGTAAGGCTAGTTATACTTAGTATAATTATAAAGTTAATAATTAGGTCTTTAAACTCTATAAATATATAAGGATACTTACCTTTAATATTATTACCCCCTTAATTTTAGCTTCTATCTACCTTAATTATCTTAAAGTAGGCCCTTATTAACTTAAGATACTTAGTTCAATATTTAGACTCTATATAACCTAAATAATTATAATAATTATAATATTTATTACTATACTATATATTTAACCTAGCCTAATATAATAGGTAAGCTATAATTATAATTATAATAAAAGACTTTATAAAGTTCTAGCGAGCTTCTTTATTTATTATAACTAGTATAAGTTTATTGAAGAAGATTATTATAATACCTTCTTTAATAGTAATAGTATATATTTAAATAAATATACTTTAAAAGGTATTAAACTTTATACTAAGATACTAGAGGTAGGTATTAATAATAAAGGTATAAGGGAGTTTATATCTTAGATTAATTAGGTTAAAGTTAATAATTTTAAATTTACTTATATAATTACTAATATCTTTATAATTAATATAAAAGAGGATATTAAAATTATAAATAGTCTTATTAAAGATACTAATACCTTAAGGCTTATAAAAATCTTTAAGGATCTTTTTAATTATTAAGGGGATAGTCTTATCTTTAATTATATTATAAGCATTAGTATTATAGTATATTTTTATTACCTTATAAGCCTTATTATATTTATTATCTTAAATCTCTTAAAGATTTTAAGTTATAGGGATATATAAGGGTACTATATAATAACGTAGCTATTAAGTACTATAAACGGTGCGTATATATATAGAACTCTCTATTCTCCTTAATAGTAAGACTAATTACTCCCCTTCCCTTTAGGGGGAATTCCCTCCTCTATATATTATAGGTAAAGGGGTAGCATAGTACTATTATATATTATAGACGCCACGTTAATAGTAGTATTATATTCCTAACTAGTCCTTATAATTATCTCCCTATCTAGGCTCTTAGGCTTTAAGAGTATAAAAGGTTATAATTTATAGAAGATACTCCCTTAATAATAAAACGTACCTCTAATAAGAGCGTAATAATATAATTAATTATAAGGCCCTCTAAGCTAAGCCTTAAGGAATCTATAGTTTTATTAAATTATAATAATCGCGGATACTACTCTTATATATAATCCTTATATTATAATATATTCCTATTATACTTCCTATTATCCTTTATTAATTTATTATAGAAGTAGTTAGAAGTCTTAGTATTTTAAAGTAAATAGGAAGTTATTACTATTAAGGGTTTAAGGCGTACCTTCTTTATATAACTTTAATATTATTCTTCTAATTATAATATCTTTATTTATTTTTTATTAATTATACTAAGTCCCTTCTAATTCTTATTTATATTATTACCCCCTCCGCGCCTTACTATACCTACCTATACTCCTAGTAGTTACTTCGTAAGTAATCCTTAGTAATAAACTTACCCTTACTACTAATTAAAAGAAGACTACTACTACCCCCTCTACTTATAGTAGTACTTAACCTCCTTTACTAAATTACTTATAACCTATCCTTATATTATCTTATATAGTATACCTCTAGTATATTATATTTAAAAGTAAAGAGTTATAAGTCTAATATTTTTAATTAAGGCTTTACTTACCCCTTTAACAGTATACTCTATATACGCGCCTCCCCTAGCTCTACTAAATATAATTATTATAAAGATCTTAACGCTAAATATTAATAGGAGATTCCTACCTCTACTTACTACGCTTATACGCGCCTTCTTTAGTCTTTAGATACTATAACTACTTTAGACGCTTATTATAGATTAGTGTATACTACGGAAGGCTTCCGTAGTTACTATATTATTTCCTTAATAGAATCCTTAATAGGAAATTAACTATTCTACCTATAACTATTCTACCTATATTAATTAGTAGTAATACTATAGGTATTTATCTTTAAGGTACTAAATAATTACCTAGAAGTACTAACTACTATTTATAGTACTAACGCTATCTCTATAGTACTAATAATCCTCCTCTAAGTCCTCTAACCCCTCTAAGGCCTATACCTTTAGTAACTACTTCTATAACTAAATTATCCCTCTACGTCCCTTATACTCTATAATAAGGGCCTTCTTTTTATTAATCTAAGATTAGAAGCCTTTTATAGATACCCTTATATTATAGCCTTTTAAGTTATATAACTTATCTAACGCTCCTTCTAGCCCTTCTTAAGGAATAAAGCTCCTTCCCTTTTAAATCTTCTAATTAATTATATAAGTTATTTACCTATTTTACTTTTCTTTTATTTATATTCCTATAATAATTATAATAGCTATTAACGCTATTAGCTTATAAGGTAGCTACTATTAAAGGCTCTAATAATATCTTATTTATCTCTAATATAACCTCTTTAATCCTATTAGCTATCCCTATACTACTAGATATTATTACTTAAGCCTATTTAATATCTAATTTCTTTAATACTAAGTATTAATATAGCTAGATTATCTAGAAGGTAACCTATAAGGTTATCTATTTTATTACCTCTAAGTATAAAAGACCTTTACCTCTCCCTTAGAGACCTACTCTATTACGAGGTACTTAATTAGGATTCTAAGATTTAGATTAAGCTAAATATAGGGCGGCGGTACGCGTATACCTTATCTAAGTCCGCGTACACCTCTTCTAAGTCCGCGTATACCTAGTCCTAGTACGCGTATACCTCCCCCTATTTAGCCTAGCGGTCGGCTGGCGGGAGTATTCTAAGTGGTTAACTAAGCTTACCCGAGTAATATCTAAGTAGTACGGTGGAAGACTATCCGCTCCTTAGCGCTCCGCACTTCCGCTATACCGTCCTGATAGTAATAACTACTTAGCGTATTATAGATAGATTATACTTACGATATACATATTTTTATATAGAGTCTAACGGGCTAAACCCCTTTAAAATCCGTCTATTAGTAGGAAAGTTATAGGTAATAGTATGATGTAACCCGCTAGTAGCCCATAAGCCAAATGGAGGGAGGTGTACGTGTACTAGGACAAAGTACACGCGGACTAGGACGGGGTATACGCGTACTGCCGCCCTTAATATACCTAGCTAAGTAATTAGGCTATTAACCTACCCCTCTTTAGGGCGTTTATAAAAGCCTTTATTATTACTACTACCTAGTTATATAAGTTTACTAGGTCCCCTTTAATAGGTATTATACCTACTTTAACCTCTCCTAGATTTAGCCTATTAGGATAGTTAGGCCCGTTAGAGTAGTTAGGCCTATTAGAGTAGTTAGGCCTATTAGATTAGTCTAGCCTAGGCTCCTACTTACTAATAACCCGAGGTATATTAGTTAAAGGAGAGATACCTTATAATCTATTATAGCCTTCTATAAATATAGCTACTCTATTTTTATAAGTATAAGCTAATTAAATAGCCGCTATTATTACTTAAGTAATAACCTTATTATAAAATTAATAGTAAGTTAACGGTAATCTAGTAAATCTAGTAAATCCTAATTAGGTAAATCTTAATTAAGGACCTTATTCTACTTAGTTCTATACTTAAGATATAGGATACTTTAAACTAAAGCCTAATATACCTATTATTAAGGTTAAGGATAGGTATAATATCTATTATAACGTCTATAGCTTTACTACTAGGTTATAAGTAAAGGCTATTATAATAGATATAGCTATTTTATAATAGAATCTTAATACCTATCTACTTAGAGAAGTTAATAACTAGTTTATAAGTTAATTAATATATAACTCTAAGTAAGGATTAAGATATAATCCTAATAGTATTAATAGCTAGTATAATATACTAGAAAAGAGATTTTAAGATTCCCTAGGTAAGTCTTTAGGTATACTTAAGTCTATTTATTATACTATTTAAGATATTTATAATTAATATAATCCTATTAAATATATAACTAATATTATAATTAATAGTCCTAATACTAGTATTATAACTACTAAACTATTATAGGTACTTTATTATAAGTACTCCTTACTTATAAATATATAGATAGCGAGCTTTATAATAATTTAAGTAAGCCTATAGCTACTTTAACTATTATAGGTCTAATTAAAGAATTATATTTATAGAAGGATATCTAGTTTAATATTTATATAAATAGCGTATCCTTTATATTAAGGACCTTAATAGCTATTATAAGTTAATAGTTATAAGATAATAAGCTAATTAGTTAACCTAGTTAGTATTAATCCTAAGTAATTAACTAGTTATAAAACTAATTAGCTAGTAATACTCACCCCTATAATTAAAATAATCTAGCTTATAATTCTAATTAGAATTAAAATTATTAAGGCTAAGATATACCTTAGCTACTATAGCTATTATAGCTACTATAAGCCCCTTAAAGGCTTTAAATTATAATAGGCCCCGTAAACGGGTTAGGTTTTTAACTATAAGGGTAGAATAGTAATCCTTATAATAGCGATAGACCTTAAAGGGCCTATTAGGCTATAATAGAGGAGTCTATAAAAGACTTTAATAATAAATATAATTAATTAGCTAATTAATATAAATATAATAATAAACTATCTATTAAAGACTTCTATAATAACTATAATAAGGCCTAAGATATTAACTTCCTTATATAACTAAGGGATACTAATTACCCTTATTTTAATTATAAAGCTACCTTCTTATTTAGGAATAAGCTATTTAATTACCTTAGGCTATAATACTAGCTAAATGCTCCTAAGCTAATAGAAATAGTAGTACTAGAGGCTTTACTAGACTACCCTTAGATTAATCTAGGGGATATTATAAATAAGGACCTTAATAATATCCCTAAGACTAACTTTATTTATATTAACTCTAATATAATTCTAGATTAGAGTAAGCTACTAGGCTATAACTTTTATAAATAGAAATACGCTATAGTTAAGGTATCCTAGTCTAAATTAAGCTAGGAGTAGACTAATATCTACCTTAATAGTAGTTATACTATTATACTTATTAACCGTACTTATCTTATAAAGTACCTCTATAATATCTATCTTAAAAAGATACCTTTACCTATACTAGTTTATAGCGTAGGAAATAAAACTATTAAGACTTATAAGTACGCCTCTATTAAAATATATATTTAAGGTAAGGTTAGAAATTCTCTTAGATAGGTATTAATAATTATAAAGGTTTATATTATTAATAATATTAGAGCTAATATACTTATTAATAATAATATATTAATTCCCTAGGGTATAATTATTAATTTTAGTAGGAAAGTAATCTCTATTAGATTATATAAAGGCTTAATAGCCCTAATTAAAGTTTATACTTATACGTCTCTATATTTAAGGCGTATAATTAAGGTAAAATTAACTATTATAATCCCTTTATACTTTATAATTAAAGTTCTAATAATATATAAGGGTAATATACCTAATAATTATAACTATCTTTTTAAACTAGATTATCCCTAAGATCTTAGTCCTAATAGAGGTATCTATATATATATTATTAATTCTAATATATTATTTATATAAGTCTATAACGCCTTACTAGTTATTATATAACTACTTTATAAGACTTAACTTAGATCTATTGCTAAATATAAATAGGATAGAGTATATCTAATTACCCCCGTAAATACTCTATAAGCCGTTAAAAATAATTAATTATAGAAGTTATAAGTTATTAAAGGCTTTATAACTATAGCTATAACTATTAAAATATACTCTTAGTAAGGAAGGTTTACTGAGATAAATAAGTATAGAGTCTTAGTATATGTAGATAGATACTCTTATAGTCTTAGATAAATTAATTAAGTATTCTACTCCTATTACTTTAATAGGTTATAAGCCTAGATATAGGGTATTTATTTAAATTACTTCTTATTTAGCCTACTAGCTTATTAACTAAGTATATAAAGTCTAGGGCGCTATATAGGTACGCTATATAATATATATACTATATTATAAGGTATAAGTAACCCTTAATCTTTAATTAATAAGCGAGCTTACTATATAATAATTAATTAACTAAAGAAAGTCGGGGGAAGCCTTAAGGCTTAAAGTTATAATTTCTTAGCTACTAGGATTCTTCTAAGGAAGTTAATACTACTAGGTTTTTTCTTTATAATAATACCTATTAATTAGCTAAGTATATTAAATAATACTAATTCCGCTTATATAAAATACTAACCTACTTAATAGGATAAATATACTAGGGTAGTAAGAAAGGAGATATAGCCTTAGTCTACTAAGTAAAAGTAATATTAAAACTACTTTACCTACTCTAGAAAACTACTTATAAGATAGCTAATATAGCCTTAGCTAAGTAGTTACTAGTATACTTTAATACTACTACTACTTATAAATCTTAAGGCGAAGGTAAGGAACCTCCTACTAAGCTAAAGGTTAAAAGACCTAGATTATTAGCCTATTATAATAACTCCTAACTATTTTTAGTATAAGATATAATCTCTTAGCCCCCTTAAAATATAATAGTTATTAAGATTATAAGGTATAAGCGCTATAAAAGGTAGCTAGATCCCCCGTTTTTTCTAGGATAACTATCTTCTAATCCTATTATAATTCTATTAAATAAAGATATTCTCTTAAGTAATTCTCCCTTATCTTCTAGTACTTTAAGCCTATTATCTATAAGCTCTTCCTCTACTTCTAGCTTAATATAAATATATTAGCTACCTATCTTTCCCTTAGATACTACCACTAAAGAGTTTAAGTAATAATAGAATAAAACTTATTAAAATCGCTATATCTTTAAGCGTAATTTTTTAAGGTATAATATTATACTTAATAAGGCGGCTAGGTAATATAAATATAAGTAGTTTAATTAAAATAGTTGAGACTATATACCTTAATACCTCTTTAATAGTTCCCCTTCCTTAGGTAACTCTACTTAAGAATTATCCCTTAAAGCCCCTAATAGTAATAATCTTTTTAGTACTACTATTAACTTAAAGCTACTTAATTTAAATTAACCCTTTAAAGCCTATACTTACCCTTATAAAAAGTAATGTTAGAAGAAAATACTATTATTATAAGTAAGACTAATAGCCTACCACTTTATATTAAGAAGCTTAAAGGACTAGAAGGGCTCTAAGTATAAACCTAAGAAATATATAAGTACTTAATATCTACCTGCCTTTTTAAATTCTATAAGGTAGACTAGGCCGTAGCCCCTATTATTCTAGCTCTCCCTAACTATCTAATAATTAATAATATTAAAACCTATAAATCTACTTCTAAAGAGCTAGCTAAGTAGGAGCTTAAGTATAAATTAACTATTAATACTATTAAGAGCCGCTTAGGTAATAATCTCTTTACTAATTATAAAGATATTAAAAATACCTATATATTATAGGAAGCCCTTAAGACTAATAATAAACTTATAGGCTCTAGTACCCTTAATAACTTATACTACTAGCTACTTAAGCTAGACCTTAGCTAATATAAGGACGCCGTAGATTTTATAGCCTACCTTAAGTCTCTTTATAATAAAATTATATTAATATCTACCTACTTAAAGCTAGAAATAAACTTCTTTATCTTCCTCTTTTATATAGGTCTTAGTAAAGCCTATAAAGGGTATTTTATATATTATATCTAGACTTATAACCTAATAAGTAAGACTAATATTACTAAGCCGGCTTATTCCCTTAAGTATACTACTAGGCGCTTTATTTAGATAGTAATTAACCCCTTAATTAACTAAGAAGAATTAAACTTTATTATAATAGCTACTTATACTCCTACTACTACTAGTCCCGCTATTCTAATTAAAAATTAAAATAGGGCTATACCTAGACCTAATACCTAGCTCGTTTAAAAGCTTATTAAATACTATATATACTACTATATATATTACTATACTTAAAGGGAATATTCTAAGCTTAGGAATAGTAAGCTACTAGTAAAGAATAATATTAGTAGTAGTAAGGGAAGAGGTAATAGGGCTAAAGATAAAATAAATAGGGGGAAATAATCTTTTAAGGATAAGTCTAATAATAAGCCTAATAAGAAACGCCGCTATAATAATAGTAACTCTAAGGCTAAAACCTATATAACCTTTTAAGATAATATTAGCGTGGCTTTTACTACTAAATTAGATACCTAACCTAAGAAGTAGGTACTTAATACTACTTACTTAGCCTATTTAATACCCTCTTATATAAGTTTTATTAAATACTACTTACTTAATCCCTTACTAGATAATATCTAATCTATTAAAGGTATTAATAGTACTTACTACCCTCTTAATATTAGTAAGGTCTATATTCCTACTATTATAAATAGGAAAAGGAAGGACCTAATTCTTACTAACTACCTTTATATCCCTAGGTTATCTATTAATTTAATCTTATAAGGATAGCTCTAGCGTACCTTAATACCTCTTTAAATTATTTAAAATAGTATTAAGATTAGTAAGTAAGGTATTATAACCTAGTTATAAGATAATAACCTTTACTACCTATATATATAAGAGTCTCTTTATATTATATTATCTATAAAGATAGTATTATAAATATCTATTCTAATACTAAAAATACCCTATTTCCCCGTTAAAGCGGTTACTAAAGTCCCTACTAAAGTTATTATACTCTATATTATATTAAGGTAGAAGGAGTAGGCTAATTTAATAGATAGTATTATTCCTACTCTAGAATATTTAGACTTAGACTTAGAGTTAGACTCCTCTAGCTTAAAAGGCTAAATTAATAAAAAAAAACCCTTAATTTATAATATATTTATATAGGCTATTTAGGTTACTAAAATATTAAGAAACTTACTTATCTCTTTAAAGGAATTAACCTTACTAAAGAACTTATTAATAAGGATTTATACCTACTATATATTATTTAAAAAGTAAAGTAGGTATTATATAAAGCCTATATCTAACTAGGAAGAAGGTCTCTTAACCTTATTTATAATAATATCTTAGGCCCTTATACTCCTAGAGGTTATAGGGGAGGGTATTACTTTATTATATTCCTTAATAACTAGAATAAGCGGTCTAAAGTAGAAGTAGTAGAGGTAAAAAGTAAGATCTTTAAAGCCTTTAAATACTATTAGGCTTATAATAAATATAGTAATATTATTATAAATTACCTAAGGTCTAATTATAATAATAAATATAAAGATTATAACTTTAATTTCTATTATACTAACTATAGTATCTTATAGGAGCCTATAGTCCTAGGAAACCCTAAAAGTAATAGAGCTACTAAATATCTAGGCTAAATCCTCTAATTTATAATAAGTACTATCCTATAAGATATAGGTCTTAATATAGACTTCTAGCCTAAACTTATCCTTATAACTAACTACTTATAGAATAGGAGCCTTATATCTAGTTAAAAGCTTATATTATATAAGGCTTATACTAGCTATTACCCTTATCTCTCTTATATTAAATATATTAGAATAAAGGGTTATATTAATTACTAGAAACCGGCTACTAGCTAGGGTTATAAGAAGGATTAAAATAAACTTAATATCTTTATTAGTTTTAAGGGTAACTATATTTATAAAATATTAATACCTAATAATTAAGTTATTAGGGCCTTAAGGGTTACTTAGGGAAGGGAGAAGGATAGCCTACTCCTTATACTACCTATTATTATTAATCCCCCGACGCGTAAAATACTAATAGTAGGGGAGTATAATATTAATAAGTATTATCCTATTAATACCTTCCTACTTCTAAATCTAATAGATATTAATAAACTTATTTAATTAATATAACTAAGGCCCTTAGTAATAGATCTAAGGCTAGAATTAGCGGGAATCTAAACCCCTTAATTTATAGAGTCCCCTTTAATTATAGGGATACTAGTAACTCCGCTCTTAGCCTCTAATAAAACCTTATAAGTAGATAGTATATAACTTAATTACTTATATCTTATCCCTTAAGATCTATTACTAGATATCTACTTATACTATATTATAATATCTAAAGCCATTAATTAAGAACCTTATAAACTTAAAATATTTAAGGAAGTTATAGCTAATTATACCTATTAAAAGTAATAAAGGCCGGTATAATAGATAAATTTAACTCCCTTATTAAAAATAATACTTAGGAGCTAGTTAACCTATTAAAGAATTAGACTACCCTTTATAATAAACAGGTCTATACCTTAAAACGTGGCTTATAAGGGGAAATTACTTACTATAAAGCTCGCTAGGTTATTTAAGGGTTTAAATAATATAAGGGATTAAATTATAATAAAACCTTTACCTTTATAACTAAGCCTATAAGTTATAAGGCTATCTTTACCCTTACTACTACTAAAGATTAGGACTTAGAATAGATAGATATTAAGACGGCCTTCCTTTATAAATATATAAATAAGGAAATCTATATAAAATAACTTATAAGGTATAGTAATTAGTACCCTAAGAAGGTATATAAATTAAATAAAGCCCTTTATAAATTAAAATAATTATTATAGGTTTAGTATAACTATTTTATAAAGTATATAAAGGAGATTAGCCTTAAACCTATTAACGCTAACTTTAATATATTTATTAATACCTCTTTAGGTACTATTATTACTCTTTATATAGATAATATACTAGTTATAAGGCCTTTAAAGCCTAAGATCTAGTATATTAAAGACGCCCTTAGCGCTAAATTCTATATAACTAATTTAGGCTTATATAACTATTACCTTAGTATAATAGTAACTTAGGATTAGGTAAATTAGATACTATAACTAGGATAAGCTACTTATATAAAATATTTCCTTAGGTACTATAGAATATAAGAGTTAAAGCCTATTATAACCCTAATAGAAACTACTACCTAGCTTCTACTAGCTAAGGATAGGTATATAGTACTATTAGACCTCCTTAAATAGTACTAATTAGCCGTTAGTTCCTTTATATATATAATACTAGGCACTTAACCCGATATTACCTATATAATCTTAGTAGTCTCTCGCTATTTATTAAACCTTATAATAAAATACTTTAGAGCGGTAAAATATATCTTCTACTACCTTTAATTTATAGTTTACTAGTAACTCACGTATAAAGGATTACTAGAAAATCTTACTAAATAGATAGACTTAGACTAGGCTAGTAATTATAGTACTTAAAAGTCTACCTCTAGCTATATCTTTAACCTTAGAAGCGGTACTATCTCTTAATTATCTAAGTATTAAGTAATAGTAGTATTATTAACCTATAAAGCTAAATATATTAGATAGATATAAGTTATAAAGGAAGCTATCTAGCTTAAAACTCCCCTAGATTAAATCTATCCTACTAATAATATACTCTAAATAGTTATTATCTTTAGGGATAATTAGGGTATAATTACGCTAGTAAAGAACCCGCTTTATTATAATTATATTAAATATATAGATATTTAGTATTACTAGATCTAGGGTTAAATTACTAATAGTAAGATTAACCTTAAATAGACTCCTACTAATAAATAGGTAGCTAATAGCCTTATAAAGGCCCTTAATTATAATAGCTTTATTATCTTCTAGGAGGTAATTAGTCTAAAAGAGACTACGTTAAGGAATATAGAGTACTAAGTTAATTATATATAAGAGTTATAATACCTTATAATCGCCGGAGCTTTTAGGCCTTAGTAATACTATTAATTAATAACTATTAATAATATTACCTACTAATAATACTATTAATTATTATATTAATAGGCCTAAGGCTTAATTATACCCCTAGGTATATATAGTTTAAACCACGACTTTATTAGTTTATTAATAAAGTTATTATACCCTAAATAGTAGAAGGTAGTTTTCTCACGGTTATAATATTCTAGGGTACTCCTAGGGTTAACCTTTCAGGGGATAACCGCCCTAGAATCCTATAGTACTTATTCTATTAACTAATATATTATTAATTAAGTAGGCATTTATTTTATTAACCAACGTCTTATTAATTAAGTACTCTACTATCTTTATTATTATTATAATTATTTCAGGCCACTCTACTAACGGCTATAGAGACGTAAGCCCGTAGTCGGCGCTATTATTATAGCTAAATACCGCTATACTAGCTCCTTTTCTACCCTAAGTCTTATAGTATTTTATCCCTTTCACCTATTAATTAACTAACGCTTTATAGACTAGGTCCTTAACTATATCTTATTACTATTACGCTATTTCCGGCCACTTAATTAAAGGCTATAGGGACGCTAGCCTGAAGGTAGCACTAGTACTATAGCTAAATAGTACTATACGGGCCAACTTTCTAAGGGATCTACCCTAAAATAGTATAATAATAACGATAATATTATACCTCGTAGCTACTCACCTAGCTACTATTACCCTATTAGGCCTAGCGGTTAACTCTTACTAGTAACTACTAATAGTTACCCTCTTATAATATATCTAACTACGTTTTAGTATAATTCTAGTATATATAGCTTTATCCTAAAATAAAAATCTTAAATAACCGTATTTCTATAAAAAGTAGAATTTTTAGGTAAGAGCTCTAGATAAAAATAGTCTATTCTAAATAACTTAGTTATTTTTAACTTTTAGTTTAATATAGTTATTTTTAGACGTAGTAGGGTTTACTCCTATTACTTAGTATTAGATTTTTTTACTTATTAATTCTTAAGACTACTAGCGATTATATAGGAGTATTAAAATATACTCTTAGTAAGGAAGGTTTACCGAGATAACTAAGCATAGAGTCTTAGTATATATATAGATAGATACTCTTACAGTCTTAGATGAATTAACTAAGTATTCTACTCCTACTACTTTAATAATAACTCTTATATTATATATTATAACTAATATAGTTACCCTACCTTAGACTAATATAAATAAGGGCCTTAATTTATATAGAAGTCTATTATAGTTATCTATTAACCTAATATTAGAGTATATTATACTAAGTAGTATAACTATCTATAGTACCTCTAAGGTAGCCTCTTAAATTATAAAGGTTATTAATACGTTTCCTAAGATATAGATAGATTGAGGTATTATAATTATAATTCTTAAGGTTAAATAGATACTAATTATATTAAAGCTTAATATAGCCCCTAAGCTATTAAGGGTTTACCTAGTAAGTTATAGAGATAAGTAGGTAATTAATAAGACCTTTAATAAGCTATATTCTTAAGGGAAAATATAGTAGTTAAATTAACTTACCCTATTTAGTTATCTAGTCTTTATAATATAATAAGAAGTTAATAGTAAGAAGAAAGGCCGCGTTATTATTAATATATAAGGCCTTAATATAATTATATAATTAGATAGTTACTATATTCTATTATAAAGTAAAATTATATTAGTTATAATAGGGTTACCCTTTATCTTAATTATAGATAGTATAGGGTATTTCTATTAATTTAGTATTAGAGAGGCTAATTATTATAAGCTTATAACTATTTCTTATTAGGGCTAGGAATAATATAATATTACACTAGTAGGCTATAAAGGATTACCCCTATATATATAATAATAGATAGATAAGATACTTTAATTATATAGAGACTTTACCTAGGCTTATATAAATAATATTATAAGCTTCTCTAAAAGCCTACTAGAATATCTAATATATCTTTAAAGGCTATTTATATTGTTTTTTAAACGCTACTTAAGCCTAAGTTTAAAGAAAACCTTCCTTAGCTACCTATTAATTAATCTACTTAATTAATATATTAACGCTCTTAGGCTTTCTACTTTAGAAGAAAAGCTAAGGGCTATTACTACCTTATACTTCCTAGATTCTTTTAGAGATTTAGAAATCTTCTTAAGCTTTACTAGATAGCTTAAGTTATCTATCCCTAGATATACCTAATAGGTAAACCCTTTATAAAAGCGTAAAATAGACCTTATAACCCTACTTACTATATTAAATATTAAAGGCTATACTAAGAAGACTAAGGCTATTAAAGCCTTTTATTACCTTATAAAAGAGGAGCTCCGGGCTTTTTATAACTTAAAGGAAGCCTTTAAGAAAGCCCGCTTTTTAATATATTTCAATAAAATAAGGTTTTTATTTATTAACCTAGACGCCTCTAAAGCCTAGGGGTTTATTATAATAATATATTACGTGAAAGGTAATCTAGATAGCTTAAAGCCTTTTATAAGAACTAATATTTAGTTAATTATATTCCTTAGTAAGATACTTAATCCCGCTAAATAGAACTACTAGCTTATAAAGCTTAAGGTAGTAGGTATTATATAAGTTATTTAAAAGACTAGGTATCTTATTAAATTCTCTTATAAGCCTCTAATATTTATCTATATAGATTACTCTATAATAGTACTAATATCTAAGTAAACTAGCCTTAGTTTATTATTAATTAATAAACTTAATCTTTATCTTATTAGGGTATCTTAGTACCTATTATAATTTAACCTCCTTATAAAGTATAAGCTAGGTAAGAGTAATATTATCCTAAACGCGCTATTACGCCTTAAGGGAGATATAAAAGATACCTTACTAGTTATAATAGCTAGTATATTAGATGTATTATATACTAAAGCCTTTTATAATATAGACTACTATCTCTTAGATAAATCTAAGGCGCTATTATATTATATTATACTAGTTAGGATATTATATATATTTAAAGTATAATTATTATAAGCTTATTAAGATAATTAATAATAGAATAAGGTCCTCAATATACTTAAAGTAACTTAAGCTCTTAAAGCCTCTTATATATCCCTAAGATTTAAACTCTAGGATAGTCTAATCTATTATACTAACTTTAATAATAGACGGGAGTAATTATATATTCTAAATATAATAGAGAAGGAAGTCTTTTATTTAGCTTATAATAAATAATATTATAGAGGTTTATATAGGACTTATAAATATATAACTAGCTCCCTTTACCTTTAATATCTTACTTCTTATCTTTAAGTATATATTAAGTATTACCCTAGTTATTAAGTTAATTAAATAAAATATTATAAACCTTATAGTAGTATATAGCCTATTAATAGGCCTAGAATCCTATTTTATATAATTATAATTAACTTTATTCTCGCCCTACCTCTAATATAAGAGAATAGCTTTAATAGTTTACTTATTATAATAGATAAATTCTCTAAGCGCGTTCTACTAATTATAAGGTAGATAATATAAGACGCTACTTAATAGGTTAACGTAGTCCTTACTAGCCTAATAGGTTATAATTAGGGAACCCCGTATACTATTATTAGTAATAGAGATCTAAAATTTATATCTAAATTCTAGAAAGCCCTCTTTTATAGGCTAGGCTACTAATTACTTATATCTATATCCTATTATACTTAGACTAATAGCTAATTAGAATAAATAAATTAGATAATTAAAATCGCTTTATACTTCTATATCTTATAATACCCTTATATTAATAATAAGGAGATAGTAGAGAATAGCTTAAACGCGTAAGTATTAAGTAGTAAAGCGTTTAAGAAATACGTATAAGAGGGGAGGGGGGGAGTAGTAGGGCGCCCTAGCCCTAAATAGGGGACTACTAGGGGTAGAGGTAGTAGAGCTAGAGAGGGAGGAGAGCGTAGAGAGCTACGTATTAGGGTAGGGGTTATAAGGGCCTTTACTCTACTTATAAGCTTAATAAATATAATAATACTTAGATTATAATATATATATATTATAGGAATTATAAATAAGCTAAGTAGCTAGGCCATTATAATAATAGTAGCCTTTAAGGCTATTAAGAATATATAATTTAAGGACTTAAATATATCTAAATAAAGGATTTTAATAATAGGTATTAGCCTAGTATATATATATATTAAAGAACTCTAATAAAAAGGAGGAGAATATAAGGAGAGAGTATAAGACCTTAATAGGCCTAGGACTACTAGTTAAGCTAGTACCTTAATAAGATAAGGCTCCTTATAAGGCTAATAGAGTTAAGGGAACCCCTTTATAAGGAATATACTACTACCCTCCTTATAAGGGCTATATATATAGATATTAAAGGCGGCTAAGGCTAGGAGGATCTAATAGATATTAATAGTACTAAAAGATAAGAAGGAAAGGGAAATAGTAGTAAAAGTAGTAAGTAAAAGGCTAATTATAATATTCTAAGCCTCTAGCTATAAATACGCGTTAGAAATTATAATAGTAAGTTAAATAAAGAGTAGGGATATACTATTATAAGTTATTTTAATAGAGGTAAAGGAGGTATTAGAGAAGGAATAATTATAAGTAAATATAATATACTACTTTATAATAGTAGTTAGGAAATTATTTAATATAATAATATATAGGATATAAGTATCTATCTTTAATATAAAAAACTAGTAGGTAATTAAAGAAAAGATCTAATAAGAGAATAAGGCCCTCTACCCTAATTTAAATATAATAAAAGGGAGGTAGCTAATAAGTATATATATACTTAGAAAAGCCTACTCCTCCTTTATAATAAATATTATATTATTAATAATAATAGATAATTTAATTAAAAAGGGTTTATTAATAGAGGTAGGAGAGATAAAACTTATAAAGTAATATAAATAAAGGGCTAGATTAATATAATACTTTAAATACTAGTTATATAAGTATATATATTATAACTACCCTAATAATATATAATATACTAATTATAATTAGGGCTATAATATAATAGAATATAAGGTAAAGGTTATAAGCGCCTTATAAGGGTATATTATATATAAATAATAGGGCTACTCCTCCTAATTTAATAAATACCTAGTAAGGGCTAGGGAGAGATAATATACTAAATAATAGGTTATAAATAAGACCCTATTTTATAAGATTAGATAGGAGTATATAATAGTAGTAATAGATATTAAAGGATTTATAATTATAAGAGTAAAGAAAAAGAGGAAGGTTATAACTAACTAAGTAATATATAATATACTAGGTAGCGGGGAGTAGTTAAGATTATAAAGACTTAGATATAAGTTAAAGAGACTATCTATCTCTAGGAGGCTCCTAATAAAGGAGCTAGGCTAGAAAATATTAGAGGTAATAATAAGTAGTAGTAGGGAGCTATTAAATAGTATTAATAAGCTATTTATAAAAGTAGTAGTAGGTAGCCTTACCTACTTAGCTAAGGAAGGTAAGTAGGCCGCCCTAGGAGAAATAGATATACGGGAGGAAGGTAGTAGTAATAGTACCCTAGGCCTAGATATCTAATATATTAACCCTAAAGATACTATAATATAATATTAGGGGTAAAATAGGTATAATAATAGCCCTATTAAAAGATAGGGTTATTTAAAATATAGATATCTTAATAATCTAGGAACTATATTATAATACTAGGAACTATTTATTATATAACCTTAGTTCTAAGGTATTCTTTTTAGTATATAAAGTAGAGTAAGGTACGCGAGTATATTTCTATATTAATAAAAGACTTTAGATAGATAGCTAGGATATAGAGTTTCTTATAAAAGATATTAGTACCTTTAAGCTCTAACTTTATACCTAGGAGGAGGGAGAATACCTAGTATACCTCTAGATATATAATTATATAACCTAAGCCTATTATTAATAATAAGTAAGAACCTATTAAGCCTTTAAATAGTAGAGGAAAAGGTTAGTTACCCTAGGGAATATATTATTATAGGAGATTTTAACCTTTATTACCCCAATGAAAATAACCTAGGATATTTTTTATACTACCTTAAAGTAGACTAGTTAGTAGGAATTATATTTAATAATAAGATAGATCTAGCTCTACTAGATAGGATAGTTACTTAAAGGGTAAGGGGGTTAGAAAGTATAATTAACTTAATCTTTATTATACTTAAGCTCTTTAACGCGGTATAGGCCTATTAAGTATACTTTAAGTTATAATTTAACTTTAATTACCTTCTTATATATATAAAGCTTAACCTAAGGATAGAGGAATAATAATATATACCTAAGAGATTATAAAAAATAGTAGACTTAAGAGAGATTAAGAATAAGGCTTATATATTAAGTTAGAAGCTAGGCCTTAAGCTATTAGAGATTATAAACTAGATAGATAACTACCTCTTATAACTCTAAAAAGGTTTAAAGGGGATAATAGAGATAGTCCCTTAGATAAAGCCTAGGGGTAGGAGGAGGACCTTTTAGAACTTAAAGTACTAGCTTATTATAGAAAATATTATAAAAAGTATAAAGGTATTCTAATAGAGTAGGGATACTATTATAAAGGGAGCTAAGAATATAACTATTAAGGAGAGAGATAGGATATTATAAATAAAAAAGGTAATTAACTTTAAAAGGAAGGTTTATAATATTATTAAATTATAAAAGGGTATATAAGGCCTTATAAAATAGTTAAGAAATAATAGCTTATTATTATAACCCCTCCCTAAGTTTCCCCCTTTAAGAAGGGATAATAGGGATAGGATAGCTAAGACCTTTGAAGAGAAAGTAGAAGTCTTATAAATAATATTCTTCCTACCCCCTTTATAAGTTAATCTAGATAATATTAAGAGGATAGAGTACCTACTACTACTAGTAGACCCTAATAATAGGGTAATATATAAGGAGGTCTAGTAGGCTATTTATAAATTAAAGTAGGATAAAGCCCTAGGAATTAATAAGATCTTAAATTAATTTTTTAAGCTAATAATAGACGGGCTCTTTAAGAAGCTTACCTATTTATTTAATATATACTTCTCCCTTAGCTATTACTTAAGGGAGTTTAAAAAGGCTAATATAATTATTTTAAAAAAAATTAAAGAAGGAAGATTATATAATACTTAAAATATATTATCTAATAATATTATTAAGTACCCTTAAGAAGGCCTTAGAATTAATAATTATAAAGTAACTTAATAATTATATTAAGAGCTAAAGCCTCCTCCCTTAAAAATAGATAGAGGTATAAAGGAAGAGGTTAATAAAGATAGTACTAGAGACTATTATAAAGGTAGTATATATAATATAAAATTATAATAGGGTTAATATAACTAACCTTCTCTTATTAAATATTATAAAAGCTTTTAATAATATCTCTTATTAAAGACTTATTTATAACTTTAAAGGAAAGGGGATCCCCCGCTATATTATAAACTAAATAGAATATAGGCCGCCGTAATTATCTTTTAATAGTTTAGATAGATATAAGTATAACTTATTAATTAATTAATTAACCCTTATATTAATAGTATTAACTAGTCTCCTATTATCTTATATCTCTAGGGCTATCTAAATAATTTAACTAGCGCCTCTATAAGCCTAGCCCTAAATAATATTATCTATAGCTTTAAGGTATAGGATACCCTTAGCCTACTATCTTCTAATATAAACGTCCCTACTAAAGACTTTAGTAGGCTATAATAGCTTTAAAGAGAATAAGTTAAAGAATCTATTATATTTACTAATATCTTTACTAAGGCTAGGTATAATTATAAATATTAGCCTCTTAATACCTCTAAGGGTAATAGGTTATACCTACGCCTAAACTATAATTACTCTATTCTAGGCCTTATTAACCCTAAGCTTTATTAGTAGTAAGTAGGACTATTTAAGGTCCTTAATTATATCGGCCCTCTAGCCTATAGACTCTAACTACCCCCTATAATATAGATATACCCCGTTATATCTATTACTTAGCTTAAACTATACCCCGGTTTAGATTTATATAGTTAATTATAGTATAATAATCCGCCCCCTATTTATAATAGTACTATAGAGGATAAGTATAAGTTAGAAGCTATAATTAGTAGGTATATTATAGGTAGAAATAAGGTTTAGTACCTTATTAAATAAAAGGATTATAGCCCTTAATATAATATCTAGTATAATATTTTAGACCTTTAGAATATAATATAGCTTATTAATAAGTTTAATAAGCAGACTTATAGTTAATTAAGGTTATTAAAAAAAAGGTAATAATATATAATAAGGGCGCTACTTTATTTTCTTTTAGTAGGCATTTATTATGGATTAGCGTATACTATAGAAGGCTTCCGTAGTTACTATGTCATTTCCTTAATAGAATCCTTAATAGGAAATTAACCATTCCACCTATAACCATTCCACCTATATTAACGCTAGCTCTAACCTCCCCTAGCTTACTAGATTCTAGTAAACCTTTAATAGGCTTATTTAATAATATTATTACTACCTCTACCGCGCCTCCTCCGCTCCCTCTACTACTACTACTCCTATTAAAGTAGACCTCGCTATTACTATCTAAGGTATATTATAAATACCCTTAAGGGTATTCTTAATATCCTTTATTAATATATATATGTTACTCTATCTCCCCTTTTAAAGCTCTATTAAAGCCTTACTAATATATTATAAAAGCGCCTTCCTCCTATTATAAAGGAAGAAGAAGAGGATAAGGAGGATAAACCTATTACTAGTAGTAGTAATAAAGCTAGGCCTAATATTATATAATAGCCCTCTCTTATAATACCCTTAATAGTCTAGTTATATTAGGTATCTTTTCTTTTTTATTATTAATAATAGAAATTATTTCCCCTCTTATATATATAAACTTTATACCTTAGGGTAATCCTACTTAAATCTTTCTAATACATTTAGTATATTAACTAAGTCCTACTTATATAACTATTAATTATAATTATAAGATTAACCCTTCTACTTTACTAAATATTAAGGTTTATTATAAGAGATTTTATAATTAAGAATAGCTTTAACTTCCTATTTATCTTTATTATTTATAAGCTCTACTTATATATCTTTTATAATACTCTTATTATTACCTTAATATAGCTTTTATAATACTCTTACTATTACCTTAATATAGCTTTATAAGTAAGATATAAAAAATATTATATATATAAAAGGTATTAAGTAGTTATAACTTATATACCTAACTACTAATATAATTAAAGACCTTAAAAGGCCTTAGATAATATTATAATAATTTCTTAATTATTCATATTAATCTAATATACTTTATATTTAATTAGATATAATTACTTATATTATATTATCTTTACTTTTATTATTTATTTATATACTCTACTTATATAACTTATATTTAATATAAATACTACTTTAAACCTTCCTTTTACTTTTAAAGTAATTTAACCCTTTTTTATATTAATAAGACTTCTCTTAATAATAGCTTTAAAAGCTTTATATTTAACTTAAGTAAGTAATTATAAAGTACTTTATATAAAGGTAACCTAATATTAATATACTTTATATAATTATATATAAACTCTACCTAATTATCTTATCTCTAAGTAGAATAGTAGTATAGATACTACTTAAGTATACTATTCTATCTCTCTATTTAATTATTTATTTAGGGATAGAAAGTAGTATTAATCTTTCTTTTTATATTAATATAATAATATATAATTACCTAGAAGCTACTTATAAATACTATCCCTTAATTATTAATAATACCTTCTAACTAATTAAACTTTAAAAAGATTTTATAATATAATAGGTTAATAGTATTAATAGTATTAACTATCTTTATAATAAGTAAGTACCTAGCTACCTTAATATAATAGTTTATAACTACTAAGATTATATTATAAATACTACCCTTTTATTTACTTAAAGGGAGATTTATAATAAAATCTATTATAATTTCCTAAAAAGGTCTTATAAATATTAATAATAATAATAGTATATTATAAATAATATATCTACGCGGCTTTATTAATTAATAGGTTAAGTATTCTTATATATAATTATAAATATCTTATCCTATTAATTTTTTATAGAGCTTCTACTTAATAAGTTCTTATATATACTTTTATAAGTAGTAGCTAGTATAAGGGTTATTATAATAAAGCTTTAAGATTTCTTATCTAATTACTTTATTACTAGGTATAAAAATTATACTACCCTTATAAAGGACCCTTAATTTATTTATTAATAGAGATATATTAGTAGCCTTTTTATAGCTTTAAGACTTTAATAATTATTTTTTATTATAAATATCCTTATCTCCCTTTTAAAGATATTAGAGTATTCCTAATATTAAGTTATTATATTTATTTTATACGCGCTCTATTATTAATATAGTTATAATATACCTTCTAAATACTATTTAATTAATATTAAACTATCTTATAATAGGATTTAAGCTATTACTTATACTACTTTATATCCCTAAGAGTATATTACTCTCCCCTATTTTTAAGGTATAAGGCTTTCTAAGCTCTATCTCTAACCTTTTATGTTATTTATAATTATAGGCTTTATTATCTTATAAACCTTTATAAATATTAAATATATAATACTTATTAAAAGGAATATACTTAATATTCTTTAACTTATTTTAATAACTTAATAGATAAGTATCTTCTTTATCTATTATTAATATATAATTTAATTACCTTAATAAGGTATTATCTAGGTTTTTAGTATTTATATAATAGTATATCTTAAAGTTATATATTATAAGCTTTATTACTTAATATACTTATCTCCTTATTAATAATAATATTATCTAGAAATACCTTAAGTTATTATAATTAATAATTATTATAATTAGGTATAAACTACCTTCTAAGAAGTACTATTATACCTAAGATACCTTAATAATTATAAGTAGTTCTTAATTATAAGTCTTATATCTAATTTCTACTAAATATAGCTTATAAGAATAAAAAGTAATTAGATATTATTCTACCTCTACCCCTTTATTATTAATTAGGAACTTTTATAATAAAATAGTTATAATAACTACCTAGTATTAAAGTATTAATCTCTAATTAGATTCCTCTTATAAGGTTAAAATATATAAGTCATAGTACCTCTTAAAATAGTTACTTTAACTACTTAAATACTACTCTTATAATATTACTTAATATTAACTTCCTATTTTTAATATATAAGTAATTATTTTTTAAATAGTCTATTAATATTATAATAATAGAGGAATAGTATTTAATAAAATAATAATAAAAATTAAAAAATCTTAAAAAAATCTAAATATCCTTAATACTCCTAGGTTCTAGCTATTTTATTATAATATCTACTCTATATAGATTTATATATATACTATTATAACTAATAATAAAGCTAAGGAATTCTACCTCTATTATTATAAATTTATATTTCTTTAAGTTAATATAAAGTTTAAATTCGCGAAGATATTATAATATTACTTTTATAACTCTAATATAAGACTTTTTATCCTAGGAGTAGATAAGAATATTATCTAGATAAATAATATATATATTATTAAGTAGTCCTGCTAGGGCTTTATTAATATATACTTAAAATAAGGTAAATATATTAATAAGTTTAAAAAGTATAACTATATATTTGAATAATTATACCTTATATAAAATATAGTCTTCTATTTATTATCCTTTCTTATTTATAAGTAATAATATATATCCTTAAGATCTAACTTAATTGAGTATTTCATATTAATTAATCTTATTAATATTTTATTAAGTAATAAAAGTAGATAGTAATTCTTAATTATAATCTTATTAAATACTTTATAATTAATATATAAATATAATATTCTATCCTTTTTTAATATAAAAAGAATTAATATACCTACTAGACTTATAAAATAATAAATCTACTCCTTTTTTAAAGTTTATTTAAAGTACTCCTTTAATATATATAACTCTTTCTTTAACAAGTTATAAAGTAGATTAAAGGGAGGTTCCTTATTTTCCTTTATATTAATCGCGTAATTATATTATATATAAGCTAGTAATACCCTAATATTCTTAATTAAAAAGATATCTTAGAATTCTTAAAATTCTAGAGGGAGCTTAACTTTAAATAGTAGGCTTTTATTACCTACTTTTAAGTATATTATAATAAATATAATATTATTAAACTACTCCTTTAAAGCTTTAATAATATTAAAGTACTCCTTAATATTACTTTTTTAAATTAAGAATTACTAGTTTTATATAAGCTAATCTACTTAGGGATTTTATTCTTTTAATTATAAATACTTAAGGTAGAAGTTATAATTAAGGTTTATTATTATATAAAAGGCGCCCTTGTAATATTATATAATATTATTAAAATTAATAAGTTTAATTTTTCTTATATAAGAACTTAGTAATAATATTAGGTTCTTAACTCTATTATATAAAGTATTATTAGAGTTAAGGTTTATTTTTTAATTCTACTCCTTTATTAAGTATATATTAATATAATTAATATCTACTTTAAAGTTAATTAATATAATAAATTCTCTTTATAAGCTTTTAAGCTCTACTTATATTATAATAATAAGTTATTATATCTACTTCTTCCCTTATATTATAATAATAGATATAATTATAATACTTAAGGGTTTTTTAAATTTAAGCCTTTTTTAGCTAGCTTATTATTAGATATCTTATTAATTATAATACTTATAACTATTAATTTTATACTCTTATAATCCTTAGTCATATATCCCTTCTTTTAATAATTATAATACTTAATAATAAAAAGGTTAGGCTTAAGTCTTTAAAGAAGGTATAATAATATATTAATAGCGCCCCGCCCTTTTTACTTTATATATAAGCTATTATCTCTTTACCCTTAGAAATTTCCTCTTCCTTTTTAAAGATATAAACCTTTAGTAGGAGTATTATCTCTTTAATCTTTATATATAAGTAGTATTATATAAGGCTTTAATTAGATTATTAATATAATAAGAGTATCCTTTATCTTTAGGATATTAAGTTATATTATAAGTTAATTATAAAGATCCTTATATAACTTATTTTAAAAGGTTATTATAAAGTATATACTCTATTAATAACTTAAATTATCTTTTTAATTTAATAAAGTAATTTACAAAGTTTATAATCTTTTAATATTCCTTTTACCTAGCTTTTAAGTAATATTTATTAGTTATTAAATATTAATTTTAAAGATCTTTTATTTAATTTATTAAGAAATTATTAAAGTATTCTTAGGACTATTTATCCTTTAATATATCCTTTATATACTTATACTATATAGCCTTAAGGTCTAGGGCTATATATTATAATATATATTAGATTTTTATAAAGTTATTAAAAAAATAGGTTATACTTATTTTAATTATTTTAATTATATTATTAAATTATTTTTAATATTTTTATATTAACTTCTTATTATATATATATAAGTCCTACGGCCTAAGAATATAGGTTTTATATTAAGGATACTTTAGTTCTAATTCTTCTATTGATAATAAGTAATAGTAATAACCTACTTAAGTAATATTATTAATATATATTTCCTACTTTTAACTCTTATAAATATTATTATAAATATTATATTTATTACCTCTTAAAGACTTCTTCTTTAAGTTCTTATATCCTTTATAATAGTACTTCTTAGGTTTTAAGTAGCGGGGACTAGGTTTATATACTTAATAGCTACTCCTAGATAGTTAGTTATAATTATAATATATCTATTATTAATTTATTAATTAATTCTTAAGACTTACTTTCTTTATAAGCTTAATCCCTTATATTTAGGTAGGTTATCTATATTAATTAACTAACCTTTTTACCTTATACCCGTAATAACCCTTCTCTACTTATCTTACTAATAGTTAGGCTACTACCCCTAAATAGGGTAGAGTAATTAGAATATAAGGGTACTATATAACAATATAGCTATTAAGTACTATAAACGGTATATATATATAGAACTCTCTATTCTCCTTAATAGTAAGACTAATTACTCCCCTTCCCTTTAGGGGGAATTCCCTCCTCTATATACTATAGGTAAAGGGGTAGCGTAGTACTACTACGTACTATAGACGCCACGTCGATAGTAGTACTATATTCCTAACTAGTCCTTATAGGATAATATAGTCTATCTTAAAGATAGCTTTAAGGCTATTAAGGATAATATAGGACTATATATTATAGGAGTATAATAGCTAGTTATAACTAGATTCTAGTATAAGAATAAGTATAAAGGGGTAGTTACTACCCCCTCTAATCTCTACTTTAATACTAGTAGGAGGTATATCTATATCTTTAATCTTAGTATCTAGATTATATAAATTTAGTATTAGAGATTAAGTTAGTACTAGTATTAATAATTATAAATATATAAAAGGTAGTCTTAACTTAGTAGTAAGGTTAAAGATAATACTTTTACCTAATATTTTAAGGCCTTTTATTAAAAATAATAGTAATTAGTTTTAAGGATAAGGTTCTAGTATTAATAAAAGTATAAAGGAGGTATTATCTAATAATATCCCCTAATAATTAATAGTAGTAGCTACCTCTTAGTTAATTTTATAGCTAATATCTTAGTAAAGATATAGGAAATTAAGGAAGTAGTAGTTTAGTTAAAGGTTAACTAGAAGACCTTTAAAGTAAATCTTAGTTAACTATTAATAGATTTCTTATTTATATTCTTTAAGTTCTAGTATAAAGTAATTAAAATAATAATAAAAAGGAGGGAGAGAAGAATTTAGGGAAGATAGGATAGATATAGCTAATTTATAAAGAGGTTAGTAAATATTCCTAGCCTTCTCTATCTTCTTAGCCCCCTTTTATAAGAATATTATATATTATCTATAATATTAGCTAGGTAATAAGTATAAATAACTATTACTAAGGTAGTTAATATATATAGGGAATAGATATTAATTATATAATTAGTAAACTACTTACTAAGGGGTTATTATTACTAAGTTAGGGGGATTTTAGCTATCTTAATAAAAATCTCTATTAATAGATTCCCTAGCCCCCTTTTTTTAGTAGTATATAGTATTAATATAGAGGTAATTTATAAGGGATAGTATTAATACTAGTTATAGGGTAAATAAATAAATAAATACCCTACGCCTAGGCTTATAACCTATTAAAATAGGTAGAATAGTAATAGTTATTATATTACTAGCTATATAAGTAGAGAGAGATAGGATATATAAGATACTAAGACGGGTACTAGCGCGCGTCTAGTACGCGGCTAGTCTAACTAATTACATCCTATTTTAATATATTTTAATAAGGAGTACTCTTACTATTATAAAAGTAGCTAAGGATTTAGAGATTAGAGTAATAAAGGATTATATTCTTCTTATATAATATAATCTTAATATAAAATTAAAGCGTAATATTCCTAAACCTAGTAATAATATTAACTATAATAAGTTCCTTACCTTATTAGATTATAAGAAGTATTAATAGTAGAACTATACCTCTTAATATTTAAAATTATCTTAGTAAAAATAGTATAGTAGGTGTTAATCTCTATTTTAACCTTCTTAGTCTTAATTTTAGTCTTAATTATAATAGCCTTCCTAGTAGTTACTACCTTTTAAACTATAATTATAAACTAATAATGATACTTACTATAATAATTAGTACTAGAAGCCTCTACTAGGCTATTAACCCTACTAAGGCTATTAATAGAGTAATTAGGGCGTAAATATCTATACCCTCCTAGTATAACTTATAAGACTTTAAATAATAGTACTAGCCCTATTAAACGGGTCTAATTCCTTTAATAGGGTACCTTAATAAGGTCCTTAATACTAAGGGAATTAAAATTAAAATTAACATTAAAAATAGAATTAAGGAAATCTCTTTGTTACAGTCCTACTACTTTGCTTTGCCTGCGGAAGCCTTCCGCAGCCTAACTAGGGTAGGCCTAGCCCTTTAGTTTATAGGCAGGATCTCTATACTTAGAGAATATATCTTTCTACTATATCTTGATACTATCATAATAAATTAGTAGTAATACCTTTCTAGCCTCTACTATATACTATTAACTATATAGTAAGCTAAGATTATATACTAGCTCTATAAGTACTAGTTCTTTAGAGTACTACTAGCTATCTTTAGTACTAGTTAAGTCTTCCGCTTTACTAAAATCCTAGGCCTTTAACCTTATACTAAATCTTTATTATTAAAGCCTTCTATAACCTTAGATATAAGTAAAGGTCCCCTTAGAAGATTCGTTATTAATAAGAGCCTTCTTTATTACCTATTACTACCATCTAATAGTGTTAGGGTTTCTTTAGAATTATTAGGATTCCTTAGTATTTTACTAAGAAAACCCGACTTTTCCCTACACCTTCCTAATTCTAATTTACCGCTTATTCTAGCTACCTCTATATTATAAGAGACCGTAGTTCTTACTTTTTAGCTATCTAATTTTATTAATACTAGGTATAAATACGCCGATACTATTAATAATATCAATTACTTCCTAATTTCACTTATTATTAAGGCTAATCTTAGGCCTCTAAGGATTAATTAGGTATTATCTTCTTCTTCTTTATTATTATAAGATTAATACTACCGTGCCTAGTTAATATCTCTTAAACTAGTTAGCCTTCTTGATATTAATAAACTACCCTAGCCTCCTAACTAGGCTATTAACTAGAGTCTAGTACGTACTACTAATTATTATTTTAAACGAGCTACCTTATCCTTATAATAGTACTTATAATAACCTCTATCTAGCTTAAACTCCCTAATAAGGTCCTTATTATATAGCCCTAGGTCTACCTTACTAAGTAGTATAGAATTAATCCCTACTAGTACGTAAGTAATATTAGTAGAAGAGGCGATCTATAATTAACTAATAGGGCCGGAATTACCTAATTAACTTCTTAATCTACTAGAAGCTTTAGATATAGCGGATAATATTCAGCCTAATAATAATACTAGGAATAGAGCTACGGGGCCTACTAGAGGCTTCTTAGCCGAATAATTAAATATAATAGTAACCCTTATCTAAACTATAATAGCTAGTAATAGGGTTAGTAATAGGGCCGGTAATAAAGCTAATAGATATTTAGCTACTCCGCCTACTATAATAGCCCCCCTTATAAATAGTTAGTTTCGCCCACGTAATACTAGATATTTTAATTTAAATCCTAATATACCGCTAGTTAAAGTTAAGGATATATATAATATCTATTATAATATCTTTAGCTTTATTAATAGGCTTTAAGTAAAGGCTACTACTATAAATAAGGCCCTCCTTTAGTAGAATATTAATTCTTATCTACTTAGTAAGGCGGATAATTAGTTTACTAACTAGCTAAGCTAACTTAATTAAGTTAGGCTATATAATAACCCTACTAGCGTTATTAAGTAGTATAATACTTTATAAGCACGCTTTTAAGATTCGCCTAGTAAATCTCTTAACCTTTTAGAAAATATCTATTATATAGTTAAGGATACTTATAATTAATAAGACCCTATAAATTATATATCTAGTATTATCTTAAATACGAAGAATACTAGTATTATAACTATTAAGTAAGTATAAGTACTCTTAACCTATAAGTATCTTAATAGTAATTTATAATATAACCTACTAAGACTAACTACCTTATTAAATATACTAGATCTACTAGAAGAGCTCCGCTTCGCTAAAGATAACTAGTTTAATATCTATAGAAATAAGGGCCTTTATTAAGATAAAGGGTATAAAATAAAGTAATATAAAATAAAGTTAGACTTAAAAAATTATAATAATTACTATAATTAAGACCCTTAATTAGGTTAGTATACCCCTAATCTATTTTATAATTTTAGCGGCGCTTTAAGGCCGTACTATAGTAGTATAAATCCTTACGCTCGACTATTTATTTTATATTATAACTTCTAAGATAATATTAATAATAATCCTTAATAGACTTAACCTATTAGCTAGCTCTAGATTACTAGGTAGTAACCCCTTTAAATAACTAGTAGAAACGTAAACGGGTCTCCTAGGTAAGCCTAGTTATAGAACCGGCCCTTACTAAACGCTTTAAATAGCTGAAACCTATATTATAATAGGTTTCCTTAACGCCTAGCTCTATAAGCCTATTAAGCTAGTATTAGGGAAGAAGGATATAATAAATAGGCTAAGTATAAGGTATATAAAGAGGCTTTCTACTAGGGTAAATAGGTAAGGCCTAAAAAACCTAAATACTAAGACTAGTTAGGATTTTATTAAGACCTAGAAAACCCTATATTAGGTAACTATTAGTAGGAGGATACTATTAAAGCCTACTTTATTAAAACCCCCTTAGTTATAAAAGCCTTTTATCATAAGTAATATTATTCTAAGTTTACCTTTAATAATAGTCTATATAAGTATATTTACTACGGTTATAAATAATTGAGGTCCTTATTAGTAGTGATAGGGACTTCTTCTATTAAGACTTAAGTAGGTAGTAACGGCTAAAGCCTTTTATAGATAGTTACCCCTACTATTATTAAGAGTATTTCTAAGAATATAGTACCTAGAGGCTATACATTCTAGGGTTATTACTTTATAATAGTTATAATTAGCCTATCTTAAGAAGGACTACGTTATAAGCTTTATACTAATACGGGTTATATAATAAGTCTTATTAATAGAGCGTTTCTTATAAAATATACCTTAAAGGTAGAGGTTAAGAGAATACCTACGCCTATAAATATTAGAGGTCTAGGAGATAAGATATATAACGCTAGTAAGTATACTAAATTAAAAATATACTTTCTTAGTAATAATAGTATAGCTCTAATTAAAAGGGAGCTTTATGTTATTAATAACCTATTAGCGAATATACTTATTAGGGTTAATATTCTTAAGCCTAAGGGAATAGTTATTAACCTTAATTAAAACGTGCTAATAATTTAATTTTATAAGGGGATTAGCGTTCCTATTAATATTTCTAATAGAGGTAGTTAAATAAACTCTACTATCTATAATAAGAAAGCTATAATTATTACCCCTTATATAAATAGGAAGGTTTTAATTACTAGACCTTATTATCGGGCTTTAAACCTTCTATATAATAAAGAATTTCTATTTAAACTAGAGAAACTTAATAAGCTTTTAGCCTATATATATATAGTAGATTATAATATATCTTATATTATTATCTATAATAACTCTAAAGAATAAATTAAGCTTCCTAGGAATATTAAACTTAATAAAGTTATAGAATATAAAGCTTTAAGATACTTCCCTATAGAAGCCTTCTATAATAACCTAGTAGCTAGACCTCTAAAAAGGAATATAAACTAGGTTAAGTTAAATTTATAATATTTAGTAGCTACTACCGCCGTATTCTTAGTAGCTATACTAAATACCCTAGCTCCTAATACTAAGGTAGTTTATAATACTAGTATAATAATCTACGGCTTACCCTAATCAAGGTCTTTATTAGTATTAGTTATAAATAAATATCTAAGTCTCTAGTAGGATATAGGTAATATTATAAATATACCTAAATCTTACTAGATAGATATTCCCCTAGTAGATAATTAGTAAGAATTATATAAATTAGGCTAGGCCTAGGTTTATCTAATTAGAAAGGCTGATAAAGAGGTAATTAATAAAGCCTTTAATAAGCTCTATAAATAGGGTTAAATAGAATAGATATCTAAATTAACCCCGTTTTCTTTCCTATATTTTATAGTTTAGAAAGATAGGGAGTCCGGTAAAAAGGGACGAGTTATTATTAATATTAGGGTATTAAATAAAATTATTATACCTAATATATATCCAGTTCCTTCCTAGGCTAAAATTCTCGCCTTATTAAAAGGTACTATATATATTACTACTATTAATACTTTAAGCTTTCTCTATTAATAGTAGGTAAATAGGGACTATTACTACTACTTAATAGTAGCTAGCTACTAGGGGTAAGAAATATTTAATATTCTAGTAATAGGCTATTATAATTCACCCGTATATATCTAGTATATAATTAATAGGATTCTTTATCTATTCTATTATTTTTATAAGGTATATATAGATAATATTATAATCTTTTTAAAGTCCCTAAAGGAGTATTTATCCTAGCTTAACTAGGTCTTTTAAGTATTAATAGATATAAATATTTACCTTTCCCCTAAGAAGTTATTCTTAGGATATCCTTCTATTTATCTACTTAGCTAGAAAGTTAATACTCTAGGGCTCGCTACTACTAAAGAAAAGCTTATAACTATTACTAACCTCTTATTCCTAGGGATATTAGCCTAGTTAGAGAAATATCTTAGTTTAACTAGCTACTTAAGATAATATATTACGCGATATATTATAATAGTTAAACTACTATAGTTATATAAAACCTACCTAAATAAGGCCCTTTAAGGTAGAATAAAAAGTATTAGAGGTAATACTTATAAAAGGCTAGCCCAGTATACCTACCTAGGAAAGCCTATACTAAAAGAAATTAATATATTCTATTAGCTCTAGAAGCTTTTTACCTCCCTAACTATACTTTATTACTTTAATAAATTAAGATAACTATTTATAGACCTTAATACTAGTAAGGAATTTAGATTTAATACTTACGTCTACTATGTTCTATTAAAGGCTTCTATAAATAATCTACTAGGATAAAAGTCTTAATAACCTATTATATTTCTTAGCCGTCTACTTACTAATGCTAAGATATACTATTAGCTAATAGAGCTTAAAATTACTAGTATAATCTAGGTTATTAAGAAAATCTATTATATAGTAGAGGCGGCTAGGTTAATAACTATTATATATACTAACTACTTAGCTACTATCTCTATTATTTAATAGACTAGTCTAAATACTATATTAGTTAAGAAGCTTAATCTACGCCTTATTTAGGTATTAGAATATCTATAGTATTTCCGTCTTAATATATATTATAAACTAGGAAAATCTAATATTATCCTAGATATATTATCTAGGCTAGCTAGTTAGGAGTATTATCTAGCTAATATAAATAAGTCTAGCCTAGATATATTATTTATTCGGGTTTTCCTAGTTAGCTTAGTTAAAATAAGTCTAGAGTTTCGTTAATAGCTTATTAAGGGCCTTATTAAGGAACCCTGCTAGGTAAAGGTAATATCTATAGTTAAGAGGAATAAAGCCTTAGGTAGTAATACTACTAAGCTACCTTACTATATTATTAATAAGATTCTCTATTTTAATAATAATAATAAGGGTCTCCGACTATATATACCTTTATTAATTAAGAAGGAGGTCTTTTAACTAGCTTATAATAAAATAGGTTACCCTAGGTATACTTATATATATAAGTATCTTACTAATACTTAGCCTTTATATTTATAATATAGCTACTAAGCTTTATAAGTTTATTTATTATTACCTATATTATTAACTTAACTAAACGCTAAGGCATAGACCTTATAAGTTATTATAGCTAATACTTTTACTTATAAGACCCTTCTATACTATTATAATTAATTTTATCCTTATACTTCCTATCTCCCTACTAGATTAATATAAATATGTTATATTAGTAATAGATAAATTCTCTAAAGTAGTTAGCTTTATTCTAGGAAAGACTATATAGACTAGTAAGGAATAGGCGATTAGGCTACTAGATTAATTAGCTAAACTTAACTAGGGAATTCCTAGAGTAATTATTTTAGACTAAGATAGAAAGTTCGTCGGTTAAATCTAGAAATAGATATTCTAGTCTCTCTAAGTTAGTCTACTATACTTAATAGTATAGCATCCCTAGATAGATAGTATATTAGAATAGTCTAACTAGATAGCTAAGGTAGCGCTTCGCTACTACCTTATAACCCTAGAAGATACTAGGTAATAGCCTAGCGTTTTAGCTAGGATATCTACTACCCTAAATAATTTAACTAAATATAATATAATAAACTAAATACTAACTTAAATTATATATAAGTTTTAGACTTAGGAGGCCCTAGATCTCCTATATATTAATAACCTATCTATTAAAGGCTTTAATAACCTAAATACTAAGGACCTTATTACCTATATATAGCTAGTATATCCTATCTCTATAAATAAATATCGCCTATCTTATATTAACGCTAAGGATATAATTATATTTATAGCCTTTAAGATAAAAGAATATTATAATACTATATACGCCCCTATATTCTTTAAGGTAGGTGATATAATTAATCTACGCCTTTACTAGGGATATAGGCTTCTAGTAGTTACGTTAAGGAAAATTAGCTAGTAATTAGTTAGGCCTTTTAGAATTAAGGAATATATAAGTTAATTAGTATATTAACTAGATCTACTAACTAATATAAAGATCTATAATATTATTTCCATAGCCTACCTAGAGCCTACTACTAACCCTAAGGATAACCTATATTAGTGATATTATCTAGCCGTTCCCTTTATTATTAATAGGTAGAATAAGTAGGAGATAGAGAAGCTAATCTAGAAGTAGAGGATCTATAGGGGTTATAATTAGTTAACCTAGTTCCTAATTAGATAGAAGAATTACGGCCCTAAAGAAGATTAGTAGATATTAGAAAAAGAGCTATTACAGAATACTTTAGTATTAATAAATAAATAAAATAATAATTTTAGTAAGGAGTCTAGGATTCAGCCTTAAATCTATTACTATTATTAGCGTTATTAGCGTTCTATATAACTATCGGGATAATAGCTTTATTTATTAACGGCATTTATTATAGTCCTACTACTTTACTTTACCTACGGAAGCCTTCCGCAGCCTATCTAGGGTAGGCCTAGCCCTTTAGTTTATAGGCAGGATTTCTGCAATACATCTTTCTACTACATCTTAATGCTATTATAATACTCTTTCCCTTTAAATTATAAGGGGAATAATAGTAATAGCCTCTAAGACCTCTATAAGTCTACTAGGCTACTATTAAGGAAGCCTTTAAAGGATAGCCTTTTTAGAGCCCTTAAAGTTATAAATAGGAAGGTTTATACTAAGATTTTACTTATAAGCCCTCTAATTTCTACTAGGAAGGTTCTTATAAACTATCTTAGGAAGAAACCTTATAATATTATTAAGTATTAGTAATAAAAGATATTAAGGTAAATAATAATTATAACCTTAGAAACTATTTCTTTATAATTATTTCTTTATTAGATTATAAATATTATTACTATTAATTAAGATTCCTATTAAAGAATAAACTCTTTAATTATCTTTATAACTAATATTAGAAGGCTACCTTATTAAAGCCTTTTATAATTATCTTAAAGCCTTTTATAATTAACCTACTAGTAGTAAATACTCTAATAAATACTAACTCTATAAGTTATTTTATAAGGGATTCTATTCTAATTATTTTATTAGTAGTAGATATATAAGGGATAGGCTATACTTTAAAAAACTATTATTATACTATTATAATTATTAGGTAGACTAATAATAATAAAGATATTAAAGTCTATTCTAATCTAGGATATATAATATTAATTATAAATATAACTTTTATCCTTATAAGTATAAAAATTAAAACTATATCTACTAATATTCTTATTAGGGGTCTTAGGTTTAAAATTTATTATTCTAATAAATTTACTATTATAACTTTCTTTCTTCTAGGCTTTATTAATAATAATAAGCTTATAATTATAAGTATTATTAAGGAAATTTATATTATAAATAATCTTAAGGCTAAAATACTTATAAGAGCTAATTTTCTTACTCTAGAAGCTATAATATTAGATTTTATAAAGTAATAAATTATTATTAATAACTATTAAAGTATTAAAATCCTAATAAATACTTAAATTTACTCTTTACTAGTAAAATAAGTAATTAAGAATAAAGAAAAATTCTTAATTTTTATAAAGACTACCGCCTTAGTATTAAAATAGGTAGAATGGTAATAGTTATTATATTACTAGCTATATAGGTAGAGAGAGATAGGATGTATAAGATACTAAGATAGGTACTAGCGCGCGTCTAGTACGCGGCTAGTCTAATTAATTATATCCTATTTTAATATATTTTAATACTTAGTAGCTATTATCTTTAATAGGACTTTATTAGATAATTAAGACCTACTCTTTAAACCTTTATATAATCTTAATCTTAGATACGCTAATAGTATATTTACTTATATTATTAATACTTCTCTTAAGAAGGTCTTTATTAAAAATAATATTAATAAGGATATCTTTATTCCTAGGAAGGTAAGACTAAGTACTATAAAAGAGTTTAATTATAATAGATATTTTATAATTAATACTTACTATTCTAGCCTTATAACTAGTAGTTATTATGTCACGTAGCTAGAATAGCTAGATAGCTTGGAGAATGGAAGCCTTCCGTAGGTAGGTTTTATGCCTGCGGGAAGCTTCCCTTCTCTATTAATTAATTATATATATATAAAATTAGAATAGGTCTATTAGCTACCTTAATAATAGTAGTAATACCTTTATTTTACTCTTAAGTAACTAATATCTCTTTAGATACTATATAAAGTAACCGTCTAATATAGACTAATACTATTTTTATAATACTAGATCTAATCTCCTCTAAGACCTATTAAAGACTTCTGCTATACTTATTAGGTCTATAGCTATAATAGTATTTTACTCTATTATCTAATAAGGCCCTTAATAGCCTACTAAGCTATTATAGTATAATAAAATTATCTATTAAAGGCTTTAGTAACTAGGACTACTAAGTCTACTAAGTCCTTAGTTAGAGAAATTATTAGGGATTTATATTAAGGCTTACCTAATTTACCGCTCTTTCCCTACCTTTTTAATATTCCGTTATTATAGCTCCTTAAATTAATTAGGAGATTACTATTCTTACCTTTTAATTAGATAAATTTATATAGATAGGGTATATTTTTACCTTAGTTATTAATAACGCCGCTTACTATATTATTTCCTTAATTATAAAGGATACCTTAAGGCCTGCTAAACTAACTTAGGAAGCCTCTACTAGGTAAGGAGGTACTTATTCTAGATTTATATTATTAGAGGTTAGTCTTCTTAGAAACTCTACGCTATCTTAGCCTTAAGACTAGGTAACTAATAAGCCCGTATTATAAAAGGTTATATCTAAGTTTAATAAGGGAATAGAAGCCTCTTATAAGCTACTTAATAATCCGCCCTTACTAGGTATATTATCTTCGTAATAAACCGGTATTACGTCGTCCTATAATAGTACTACTACTACTAGGTAGATATCTATTAAAGAAGCTATCTATGAAAGACCTATTAGCCTAGAGCCTAACCCTTCTAGTAGTATAGTAAATGTTACTATTAACGCTGCTATATAAGTAGCTATTAATACTAGTATGTAAGCAGCTATTAATACTGGGATAGTATAGTATATACGTGAAAACCCACCTTAATAAGGACCTTCTAGACTACCTGGGCCGCTAGGCCTATATAGCTAGGTAGGCTAGGTAGGCTAGGTAGGCTAGCCTAGCTAGCCGGGTTAACTAGGATAATCTAGTGCTAATACTAAAGGTAGAGAATATTAAGGATCTTAATAGAACTAGGAGACCTTAGCTACTTTAACCTTATATAATAGGGACTCTTTTAATTTATATAGATTAATTGATTAAGAAAGCTATTAAGGCTATTAAGAATAATAAAGTATTAGGGAGGCGGAAGTATTCCGCTATTACTAAGCGAAATATATAAAGTAGAGTAGATTCTATATTAGTATACTAGTAAAATAAAAAAAAAGTAAATAACCTTATTTACTAGGACCTATTAGTAAATTATAGTTAGTAATAATATCGGTAGCTATCTATCCTTATATACCTTTACTAATTTACCGGCCTTAGATAAATCCGTGAGGTTATATTATAAATTATCCTTATTATTATAACTAACCTATTTAACTAAGTACTAAGTCTTTCCTCTTAAATACCTTTTATCTAGTAATCTCTTAATTTCATACTTATCCCTATAAATAGCCCTATCCTTAGGGGTAATAGGTAGAGGCCTATTACTAAAAGTTTTATTATATAGATCTACCCCTTCTACTTTCAGCTCGAGCTATACTACTAATACTACTAGCTATATATATATTATAAGGGGTAGCTTAAGCTAATAGGCGAGTAATCCTACCTTTTATAAAATCTTAAATAGGCTGGTATATTATTATAAGAGTTTCCTATTAGAGACGCTAGGGATCTTATATCCCTTATATAAATAGAGGAAGACTTTATTATTTTCTTTAAATTATAGACTTTTATACTTACTATTATACTAGGATTTTATTATAGTATTATTAAAGGCTATTATATCTTCCGCCTATTCCTTATAAGTAAGTTATAAGCTATTAAAGGCTTTTATAAAGATATTACTAATTATAAGTTTATCTATACTATTATTTACCTTAAAACTATGATAGAGCTTATTAGAAGTATATCCTATAATAATAGGGGAGTTATTAAGGTTAGCCTAAATATATAGGAGTATATAATCCTATTAATTCTAGGTATCTAGATAGTATGTAAGGTAGAATTATATAATAATTTCTATAATCTAATTAGTACGCTCGCTCTATCTATTAATTTATAAATAATATACTATAAATATAAGAAATTTAACTCTAAGGCGCTTAAAGATCTCTTATTAAAAGTTTAATATAAATTAAGGGTCTTAATTACTAATAATATTACATAGAATACCCTAGTTATATAATAGTAAAGATAAAATTATAACTTAGGCCTACTAGGGGGCTTTCTAAGTATTAATACTAGGTATAAGAAGGACCTTCTTTAAGAACTTATAAGTAATTATTAGTAGGTAATTTATACCTAATAGGGTAGTAAGTAGGGTAACTATAAAGTCTATTATAATTATATAAAATAGTATAGGCGGTATTAGTATAAGGACCTATTCCCTATATAGTAGATATCTTCTTATCTAATTAAGTTAGTACTAAGGGTAGTAGCTAATATAGGCTTAAAGGTTCTTAGCTAGATATCTAATATATACTATATAAGAAAGTTAATTATAATATCTATAATAACTACTATAGTTAGAAAAGTTATAAGCTTATTTAAATAAGTCTTTCTTTATAATAGGAGGAATATATAATTATTACCTTTTCTCGCTATTAATATAGTAAATAAGCCTATCCTTAAGAATAAATAATATCCTAGGTTTATTATATTCTAAAATTATATCTAGATTACTATTTATAGGAGGCTTTAATATATAAAGGATCTTTTATTATTACTTATTATTTTAATAGCCCGTTTATAATTAAGATTTAAAATCCTCTATTATTTTTATATTTATTATATAGGAGATAATAGGGTTATTAAAGTCTTTAATATTATAGAGAAGATTATTAATTAAAGTAAGGAGAATATAAAGGATTTTATATAATAAATTAGAGTTCTTAATAGAGTTAGTTATTTAAAGTCTTAATAGTATATTAGGAATTATATTTAATTTCCTAGATTTATAATATAATTCCAAGTTAAATAAAGAAAGGTATTAAGAAGCTTATATAAGTTAGAGATTTAATTTATTTATACTTATAATCCTTAATATTAATTATTTTAATATTAAGATTATAGTAGAATAATTAGTATAAATAATTATAAGTAGTTATAAATTTAATTTAATTATATATTAAACCTTCCTAATAACCTATATAATACTAGTAATTTCTAATTTAGTAGGCTAATAGTTCTTCTTTATATTATTAAGATAGTAACTAAAAAATATAATAGGTTATATATTAGTCCTTATAAAAGGCTTTAATAATTATATAGGATCTCCCTTTATATAGTATATAATAGCCGTAAATCCTACTACTTTTAAGGTATCTAGATTTATATATAGAACCCTATTATAATTATAATAAATAAGAAATTAGGGAGTCTTAAAAGCCTCTTATAAATCCTTAAAAGTATTAAGCTCCTCTTATATAAGTTTATAAAAATTTACCCTAATTACCTTCCTTTTTTATACATAACCCTTTATACCTATATTAAGGCCTTTATTAAGGACTACCTTTCTCTTTTATAAGGGGTCTACCCTTTATATATATCTCTTAATTAATAAATAGAGCTAACTAGTTAGTCTAAGAAATATTTCTAGGTTAGCTAGGTTTTATAGAAATTATAATAAGGTAATAGCCGCGATTTTCTCTTTTATTATAAATATCCCTAGGCCGTTAATATACTAGCCTATTAGGGTAATAGAGGGGTAGCTAATATATAACTTTAATAATAATAGGCTTATATACTTCTACTAGAATAGAGTAAAGACCTTATATAAGTATTTAATATACTCTTATAAGGTATATAAGTAAATAATAATACTATTAATATAAGCCTTAATAAATACCTAGTATTACTAGAGAATAGTATTAGTCTATTATTAAATATATAAAGGCGAGCCCTTATAACCTATAAGGGCTATTAAAGATTACTCCTAGCTATAATAGCTTATAATTATAAGCTTATAATAGTCCTTAACCTAGACGCGGAACTAATAAAACTATCTTATAATATTAATAACTATTATATATTAATAACCCTATATTAATACTATTATATTAACTTATAAGGGGAGTAGATATATATTATTCTTTATAATTTTATTAAGCTCTTATATATTAATTATAATATAGCCTTTTCGCCTAGTAAGAGTATTATATTAAATTATAAAGTAGAGATAGTTAAATAGGGTTAGCTAACCTAATTATATAAGTTTTCCCTAGGCTTAAAGCTTATTAAAGGTCTTATTAATAATATCTTTATCCTTTTACTTAAGTAGATATACTTATATAGGTTTAGATAATATATTTAACTTTAATAGAATTAATATTTATTATTCTTCTAAGATATTAACTATATCCCTATTATTTATAAAAAGATCTTAGTATAATTTAATAATTTTAGTTAGTTAATTTATAATATATATTTCTTTATAAATTCTAACTCTATTCTTAAGAGTATTCTTAAGACTAGGGTTAATAATAGTATTTAACTTTATAGAAAGAGCCTAATTAATAGATATAATAGATATTATAAATATTATAAGAGCCTTCTTATTAATTATAATTAATAAGGATATAGCTAATATAGCTAATATAATAGCTATTATAATAATTTTAATATATTTACCCTTCTAACTATTATATTAATAGCTAGTTAGAAGGCTAGAGTAGTATATATTAACTATAAAATATCTATTATAATTAAACTCTTTTATAATCCTTAATCTTACCTTTCTAGGAATAATAATATCCTTATTAATATTATTTTTAATAAAGACCTTCTTAATAAAAGTATTAATAATATAAGTAAATATACTACTAGTATACCTAAGATAGAGATTATAAGAGGGCTTAAAGAGAAGGTCTTAATTATCTAATAAAGTCCTATTAAAGATAACGGCTACTAAGGCGGTAGTCTTTATAGGAGTAAAGAATTTTTTCTTATTCTTAATTACTTATTTTACTAGTAAAGAGTAAATTTAAGTACTTATTAGGATTTTAATATTTTAATAGCTATTAATAGTAATTTATTACTTTATAAAATCTAATATTATAG
>JAABUV010000467.1_pt1 | contig 61106 bp, 53 predicted proteins | sample 5559971 | NCBI WGS metagenome assembly JAABUV01 (sample SAMN10711881, study PRJNA513362) | rock metagenome | isolation source: Antarctica rocks | place: Antarctica: Victoria Land, Knobhead nord | collected 2015-12-19 | reverse complement strand
TTTGGGAGAGGGGGGAGGGATGTAAGGAATGTAAGGGAGGGATGAATGGATGGAAGGGTAGGAAGGAGGGGATTGAACCTTTGGCGGGTATACCATCCACGTCGTCGCTGGCGCGGGCGAGTGCGGTGTGGGCGTCTTTGGGGAGGGCGGTTAGGATTAGGGAGGCGGAGAGGGGGAGGGGGAGAGTGGGGGGGGTGGGGGAGTCGGGGATTGGAGCGGGGGTGGGGGCGGAGGCGGGGTTGGATGGGGATGGGGATGGGGAGGGTGGAGGGGACATTGTTGTGGTTGGGTTTGCGGGTGGGTTGCGGGTGGGAGAGGGGAGGGGGGGGTTGTGCTGGAAGGTATCCTATGGTTTCCGAGGAAATGTTAGAATACGTCACAGGTATCGCGAGGTACAAGATCGATTCATCTGGGGAGGGAGATCCTAAAGTTGTACTAATGGTGTCGGAGATATATATTCTATAGAGCTAGGAGTGGGATTTGCTTAGAATATCACGGTTGACGAAATGACTGTAAGTCAAGTGATTTTTTACGAATAATCATATTCTTCAACTCTTTTCGCGGTACAGACTCACATCCTATTGTTTCTATCCTATGCGGAGCGAATGTCATCGACTTTTGGGTAAAATCTCTTGGACTTGGTAACAAGGTATTCGGAAGTTGCTGGGAAAAAGGCACGGAAGCGAGCGGTGACGGCGTTTATGTTGTAGTCCACCATAGGTATGAATGTTGTAGAACTAACGAGTAAAGTAATTGAGATGATTACTTTAGTACCAGGTCAAGCATGAATAGTCAGGTGTTGAACAACCAACTCTTTCCCTTTACTGACTCCTGTTTTGTTTACCTCCTTTGAGGGGTGCCTTACTTTGTCAAAAAAAAGCCGCCTTGTAGATGCAGGTCATATATCTACATGCACGCTCGCCAAGACGTAGATGCTATGGACCCATCAATGCAGAACGGTATAGAGAGCAGAGAAAAGCCACCTTGTCTGAACGCCATCCCTTGGTGTTGCAAGTCTAAGCGTGGGTGGGGAACGACAGGTAACCAAAGTTGGACGACCATAATCATGATAGCCTGTGGGACATGTCCGAGGTATTGGGTGCATTTTGTCAGCGACTGAGCCTGCCCATATGATTAAAAGCCGTCCGAGTCTTGCTCTTTGAGTCGTCTCCCCAGATGGGAAAGCAATCGATCAAGGTCCTTCCAGTGCTCTGGTGTAAGAGCGAACTTGCGATGTTTGCGACCCACAATATGCTACGTAACATTGTTAGATTTTAGACCAACGGCATGAAATGTACTCACATCATCAAAGTCATCGTACTTCTCCCGGCAATTCTCACAATACCCGGGTTTGGCGTTCTTCTCTAAAGCCTCCGTCGATTCCTTAGCTTTGTTCCGTACTCCTTCAGCCATCCACACATCCTCATCTGCCCCAGACTGCGTCGTTTCCTCGTCTATGTGAATCAGTAGTCCTTGCGCTTGCCTTCTAGACTGCCTTGCGGCGGGTATAGTCTTCTCGGCTCGGCCGTCACCAATAGTGTCATGTTGTCCACGTCTTGTCTGGATACCGCTAGGTGCAGGCCCACTGTTCTTTTCCAATACCTTCCTTTTCAGGCCGTGTACCTCTTTGCTCGTGCCGGCCTTAGCACCTGGCGCTGCCGCTGTAGATGAGATCATCTGTGACCGTATGGCGGAGGTGATATTTGATGGTTGCATGCCGGAGGCAGCGGGCTCTCCTCCGAAGAGACGCGTGCCGATATTAGCTATCGATTCTCTTGTCGCCTTTCCTGGACTTGCGGTTTTCGTATTGGTTTGTGGTGGCGGACAGAACGCTTGAGTAGGCATTCTTGGTGGTGGTGGCACTGAAGCATTGCCTCCGTCCCTCAGCTCCTGGAGGGGTTTCTGATGCCCTGGGTTTCTGACAGACTGAGCTTCAGCATCGTCCCGCATTACTGCAGCACGAGTCCGTGGAGCTGGTCGAGTCTGTGACTTCGTTCTTCTACGAAGTTCCTCTTCACGGGCTTTCGCTTTTTCGAGCTCTTGTCGCGTCGAAGGGTCTGGTTCTGGGACAAATGGACACTTCCCCACTCCCACACACTGAAACTGAGGCCATTCACTGAGCTCGTCGTGGACTGGCTTATTGTAGTCTCTGATCATTATGGGCTTCGTCCTTTCGTCCATATCTCGAACATAGATATGGTATCCCTTAAACGGTACAGTCTCGTTGAGAGCAATGCTCGAGTCTCGGTCTGAAGGACCATTTATCCGTTCATTTCTGAGCATGCGCGATAGCTCGGCTTCACGATCACCTTTGCTGATGACGGATGCGCCCTTAGCACCCAGACCTTGTCCAGCATGTAATTGCGACTCGTCCGGAATTTCGAACATTGTCCTTATTGCCCTTTGCAACTTCTCCGATGGCCATACTTTCATCCCCATCTCCTTTGCCCTAGCAAGTATGTCAATGTTGTTAGCACTTTTTCGTGGCTCAACATCACGAGCATTGATTGGTGGTGCCCTTCTGCTCGCGCTTGCCTCAAAGGTGAACCTTTTCCTCGTCTGGGGCTCCCCTTGGTAATTGGAGGGTCGATCGAGTAGAGACGGATTGATCGTGCGACTTGAATTAGTAGGCTGCGAACTTGTTGACGTAGAGGATGGTGTAGCAGGTTCATTTGCGTCTTTGGTATCATTATCGACAGGAATCTGTCGGGTCGTGATAACATGGGTGACGTCTCTGGAAAAGAATTTCTCTTCTCTCTGTTATTGCATGATGTTTCAGCAAAGATTATCACCATCATTCCAGGAAGAAAGACTCACTGCTCCGAGCAACCTGATGTATTTAGAACAGTAAATGCGAACGTCCTCCGGCACACTTTCAAAGTAGAAAACAAAAGATGGAAAGAGCTTCTTGTAGTGCTTCTGCCATTGCCTGATATCACCCCTTTGCTCGTTTGACATCTTGTCTTTTCTGTCTACTCGCTGTTTCGAAACATCCTCTCTCGCCGCTAAGAGCTTCCTCTCGAAGGCAGTGGGCTGGGCATTGGTGGGTCGTCTGTTGAATATTCGGCCTTCCAGTGACTGTAAGGCTTGCTTCTGGTGAGTACTTCTTTGAATTAGCCGTACATCCTCTACAGCTTGTCTCTTTGCTCCCGGTTGGAGATCATATGAGATGTCTTCCTGGGCTTCAAGCTGTGCCCTAGATCGCTTGGAAGCTGCAGCGGCTACAGCGCGGAAAGGCGAATTGACAGCGTTGGGAACATCGCCGAGGGGGACCCTTCGATTTGTCATGCCTCCGAGCTTCTGAGGTGCTGGTGATAAGGATACTGCTGCCATGCGTAAGAATGCTGGGTTCCCTCAGTGGTGGGGGCAGTATGAGGGGCTGTCGAGGTTGTCGACGCGCGCGACGTGCCTCACTTCCCACTCTAGCAATAAGTTGGCATAAAGCTAACGAGACACTCGTAATGATATGTCCAGATTGCCACGTTCCAGACCTACAAAAAGAGTGTGAGGTGGTTAAGCTTGACTGGGGTTGAGGGAGATCAGAACGGGAATCTGCAATTGTTGATGCTGGGATGCTCGCTTCTGAGCCTATGGCAACCACTAGGACTCTTGGCATAGTTCTGAGGTATCTTTGCATAAACATTGAACGCAGACATGGTTTAAAAATCCACTCGCGCTTCTAAAGATCATTACATTCAGCATAGTTTCAGACCTTGTACGTATCGAAGGAATTATTCCTACAGGGCAGGCGACAACACTAACCCTAAGCTTACGCCAACATGTGCTCTAAGGCTCTTGACGTCTAGCAGCTACATTGGTAAGCCCACTGACAGTGAAGCCATGCACTCACAATACTTTGACCTTCATCCACTCGCTAGTCCCCACTCCCAGGTTCAATCCATTACGAGCCCACCAAGCCCTAATCCTGTCTTCCCCGGATCCTCCAAGACTATCTTCCAGGGCTTCTTCGATGTCACAGGTCTTATACTCTACTATATACCCACTCTCCTTCCACCACTCTAGCACATCCACGTGCCCATTCTTGGTAGGTCCGACCAGTACTTGATTGTCGTATTGCATCTTCTCACCTTTGCATTGTTTCCAAAGCTGCAAAATGTTGACATGGCCATTAGCTGAAGCAATACGTGTGACGGTTTCCTCATGAGCAGTGGGGATGCCAGAATTGACCCACCATTGAAGCGTGGCAGTTTGTCCGTTCTGAGTAGCGTAGACAATTGATTTCCCAACCTTAAGCCGAAGGGGGACTGGATGTGCTAGGTGCTCTACAGCGCCACTGGTTCTTATGCTCACATTGCTTGCATGATCACCACCATTGGAAGTGGTAGGACTGGGCTCTTCAAGTTCCGTACCGTTCTGGTCACTACGCACAAGCGAGGCATGGCGCCACCATCCAAGGACCTCGAGGCTACCTCTTGAGGACGCCTGTTCAAGCGCTGCTTCCGTGTAGCGCAACGGAAGACCGGAAGCACGCCACCAGTCGAGGATATGGACGAAGCCAGCTTTAGACGCCGCATCAAGAGCTTCGACATTGTATTCTTTCGTCAGGAAGGATGGTGATGTTTTCCACCAATCCAATATTGCAATTTTGCCGAAGACTGCAGATGCTTTAGTGGGGAGTAAGGTGTGGCCAAAAGTGGACCAAAAGAGGTCTTTGTGATATGATTCGAGATAAGAGAGAATATCAGTTCGTGCAAATTTGATGATGAGTTTTACGCTGAGCTTAGAAAGCCATCTAGGTGACGGTGGATGAAGCGTGAACCACTCGACGACTTGCGAATAGGTTCCGATCAGAATGGCCCACTCCAGGTCACTTGTACGTTGTACGTCTCTTGCAGATCTGGGAGCATTTGCACTATATGCCTTCCACTCCGGCGGCATTTGCAAATTGGTGTAAATACTGAGGGCCTTTGCAATTTCCCAATCCCCAACATATTCAAGTATCAACGACCAGATCTCTAAGGGCAATCGCATCTGATCAGGGTGGGCATGAATGGCTGTCTGATTGATAGGTAGGAGCTCTAAATCGTGACCAATAGATATCAGATCTGCGTGATTCTTTACCCCTTCCACGAGTTCCGCCATGCCAGCCCAGTTTTGACCTACTTCCTGTTGGTCGATCCGGCTATGCCATAAGACAGGCTCAAAGACATGGATCCACTTCCATTTCCTTCGGATCTTGTTCAATTGCTTCTTCGTCATTGGGTTTTCCCACATGGCACATGACATACCGGGTACCAGGAGAATCTTTTTCGTGACATCCCAAGACCTCAGAAGCTCCAGTAGAAAGACATCAGTCGCTCCCTGTAACATCTGGCTCAAATGCCCGGCCCCCATGGACACCACAACAAGGAGGTCAGCCCATTCGATCAGCTCACTAGTGTAAATATGCTTCTTTCGACGTCCACAGGAGTCGTACAGTTCCCAATTACCCCCTGTAAGTCCGGATTGCCAGGTCAAGGTCCTTGCCTTGATGTTCTTTCGGACTTGGACATATTTCAGAATTTGGTCGGACAGAAAAGTATCTGGCATATCGTCTTGAGCGACAAGGACATTGACCATCCTGCTTGGTTCGTTGGTAACTGTGGCCATGGTTTGAGACGACGGGGAGGTTGACCGAGAAGGTGCAGGGAGTATGCAATGAGTATATTTTTTATACACCACTCTAATTGGTCAGAGCCAAAGTCATGGCAAGTGTGAGACAAAGCACAATGAAACAGGATAATGGCTCTAGTAAGTGAGGATGATTACCTGCTATAAACACTACGAGTATGGGAGATTGATATTTCGCAACCATCGCAACGGTTGTCAAACTTGAATTTCATCTGTCGATCATACATACGTCAAGCACATATGAGCCATTGCTCATTGGCTGGGAAGCCCACCAATGACAGTCCGAGTGTCTACCTTGGACTTCATGTAGCAATCGAATGAAGCCGCGTGTTGAGCGATCTTTGTTGGATTGTTTCATATTGAATGCGCTTTACGGAGTTCAATACAGTCAGTTGTCTTTGACATCCCGGACATTGGCTAAATCCCTGGTGCCTGGGTCAAGGATTATTAGGACCCCTAGTCGCCGAGGTTCGGACTGTTAAAGTAGGGATCGACGCAGACGAATGTGGCGCGTAGAGATCTAGGCCCAAGGGACAAGCGTGGAATAACACAATTCGGTACTTGGTTTGATCGCAATATCAATATCGATGATCGGAGGGGGAAAAGGAGTGAAAAGAAGATCCTCAGCAGTCTACGCAGTACAGCTAGAAACTAGGTCCCACAGATCTGGGTATCTCGCAACTGTAGAGAGGCAACGTGGAATAGAATATTCTACACCGAATAGAATAAGATCGGAGACAACCCAGTGCTGTGGCTTGCCCGGCCAAACCCTTAGGACATCGAACGACGCCACACATGATAGAGAGATTCATAGCGACACAGCTGCTACCTTTGGCTTCAGCTGCTCTGCATCCTTGATGGTATTTCCTCGAAGGGTACACCATCCCTTTTATAATTAGGGTCATGTAAGACTGAGACCCTCTGTCCGCCTCGAGCGCCTTTCTCCCTAGGGTGCTTCGTCGTCAGATAACACGCCAGGACGAACCTCCAGTGAATTCCTTAGCAGCCACCACTCCACCTTGCCTACTACGTGGGGCAGCCCATAGCCTCGAAGATGTGGCCAACGTCCTCCCAGCCATTTACAGAGGGAGAGTCCTCTACAACAGACAGACCTGTCGCTTCACCTCTCCGTCAACGCCAAAAGTCCAGATCAGAGTCTCGAGATCTCACTTCATGGGGCTCCAACGAGCCGCACTCTACACCATGGAAGTCGAAGATACAAGACTTCAGCTCGCCCATCTCCAATCTTGTGGACTCGCCCTCTGGTCCTCTGAGTCCCTCTGCCACCGATCGAGTCTTTCCCATAAGCTCTGTCGTGTCAGTGGACCATGCGGCAACTCCAACAGCAAGAACCGATAGGAATGAGAGCGACAGCTTTCCAGGAATGTCTTTGCCAAAGAGTGCAGCAAGCGATTCCAAGATCGGTACTCGGCAAATTCTTACTGGCAGTGCACCTCCTGCTGAATTAACAACAATGATGATGCCAGTAGACTCACCTTCACAGCGGCTACGGGAATCAGAAGCCCCAGTACTATCGTTCCACGGTCGCGTGGAGCGAAGCGCAGGAGAGCGAATGGGAGGCTCAAGGCAATTGCAGACTTTCGCTGACATCACGTCTATCAGGTCACAGACTACAGCCGGGTACGATAGTGACGACGAGTCAAGTATAGCAGGTCCTACGAAGATCGATATCGCAGACGATACTGGTGGACTTCTCACAGCGCGATTCAAACACGTCGTGACAGAGGGAGGTCACGCAGCGATCGTTGGCCGAGACGGTGATACTCTCCAGCGCTGTGAAGACGAGCCTATCCATATACCAGGCGCCGTACAGGGATTTGGATTGTTGATTGCAGTGCAAGAGGTCGACGAGGGCAAACTGATCGTCAGGGTTGTGAGCGAGAATTCCAAAAGGATCATTGGTTATACCCCAAAGCAGCTATTTGCATTAGAGAGTTTCTGTGACATTCTTTCTGATGAGCAGACGGATAACCTTCTCAATCATATTGATTTTATCAAGGACGAGGACGTAGACCCTGCCATCAGTGGACCCGAAGTGTTTACCCTGGCTATACGCTCGCCTTCACAGAAAATGCAGAAGATGTGGTGCGCCCTGCATACCAACGATGCCAACAGAGACTTGATCATCTGCGAATTTGAGCTTGAAGATGATCCTATCAACCCCTTGGTGCCCCCTGGTGAAGGAACGCCAGAGCCTCCGGAAGACACCTTGGGCAGTGATCCCACACCAGAAGAATACGCCGAGAGTACCGTCAATACTAGCAGGCCATTACGCGTATTGAGAGGTGCAAGGAAGCGGAAAGGGGAAGCTGCAGCAATGGAAGTATTCAATATCATGTCTCAAGTCCAGGAGCAGCTGGCCAACGCTCCGAGCCTAGATACGTTCCTCAAGATTCTGGTCGGAGTTGTCAAGGAATTGACAGGATTTCATCGTGTCATGATCTACCAATTTGATCAAACATGGAATGGCAGGGTTGTGACCGAGCTTGTAGATCCACGGGCGACCAAAGATCTTTACAAAGGCTTGAACTTTCCCGCTTCCGACATACCCAAACAAGCTCGAGACCTATACAAGATAAACAAGGTGAGGCTGTTGTACGATCGCGATCAAGAGACTGCTCGGTTAGTCTGTCGAACGATCGAAGACCTTGAAACTCCGTTAGACCTTACATTTGCTTACCTCAGAGCAATGTCCCCTGTACACATCAAGTATCTTTCAAATATGGCGGTCAGAGCCTCTATGTCGATCTCCATTAATGCTTTCAACGAACTGTGGGGCCTGATCGCCTGCCACTCTTATGGCTCTAAGGGCATGCCAGTGTCATTCCCTATCCGTAAGATGTGCCGACTGGTTGGCGATTCTGCATCCCGCAATATCGAAAGACTGTCGTACGCATCCCGGCTTCAAGCTAGAAAGCTAATCAATACCGTCCCTACCGAAGGCAATCCCAGTGGATACATCGTCGCGTCATCCGACGACCTTCTGCGCTTATTCGATGCTGATTACGGCCTCCTATCTATTCGTGACGAGACGAAGATCCTTGGCAAGCTGGAACAGACACAAGAAGCTCTCGCTATGTTAGAGTATCTACGCCTTCGGAAGTTTTCATGTGTTACCAATTCTACAGACATTGGGGTAAATTTCCCAGACCTTCGGTACCCGCCTGGTTTCTCTGTCATCGCTGGCCTGTTGCTTGTGCCCTTGTCAGTGACCGGCAGCGACTTCATGGTCTTTTTTCGGAAGGGTCAAACACGGGAGGTTAAATGGGCAGGCAATCCGTATGAGAAATTCGTCAAGGAAGGTACTGAAGGTTACCTTGAGCCAAGAAAGAGTTTTCGGACTTGGAGCGAAACCGTGGTAGGTAAGTGCCGCGAATGGACCGAGGAAGAAATTGAAACAGCTGCAGTCCTATGTTTGGTCTACGGGAAGTTCATCGAGGTTTGGAGGCAAAAGGAAGCGGCCTTGCAGAACAGCGAGCTTACGAAGCTGTTACTTGCTAATTCAGCACACGAGGTTAGAACACCCTTGAATGCCATCATCAATTATCTCGAGATTGCATTAGAGGGAGCAATCGATCAGGAGACCCGCGACAACCTATCCAGATCACATTCGGCTTCGAAATCGCTCATATACGTCATTAACGATCTTCTCGACCTGACTAAGACCGAGGAAGGTCACAATCTAATCAAGGATGAAATATTTGATCTGCCCGCTACTGTAAGGGAAGCGACGAACGCGTTCATCGGCGACGCCAGACGGAAGCAGCTTGACTTTGAGGTCATCGAAAACCCAGGGGTACCTCAGCTCGTTCTTGGAGACCAGAGACGTGTCCGGCAAGCGATTTCCAATGTCACGGCAAATGCGATCAAATACACTCTCAAGGGGTCCGTCAAAGTGGAAATGTGGGTGACCAGTCAGGAGGAAGATCGCGTCGAAATCGACGTCGTAATACTAGATACAGGAATCGGAATGAATGCCGAAAAACTCGATGCGCTTTTCAGGGACCTTGAGCAAGTACAGACCGAGAGTGATGAAGGACTACAGGAGAAACTGGCTCCTGATACTAAAGCTATCAAAGGGGAGGAACACTCTCAGAGAACCCTGGGACTCGGCCTGGCACTCGTCGCGCGAATTGTCCGTAACATGAATGGCCAGCTGAGACTGAAATCCGAAGAAGGTAAAGGCTCCCGCTTTGTGATACAGTTTGGATTCGATCTGCCAAACGACAAGCCAAAGGCATCAGCACTGGAGGAAGCAAAGGGAGCTGGCGTTGCTCCCCCTGCAAATCAACCAACTACACCCCCATTCGAAAAGGGCGAGATGATGCTAGTAAACAGAAGTGCACGAAAATACTCGACGCCCGGGACTTCTAGTGAGATGGTGCACCGTAAAAGCACAGAAAGCGTGCGCAGCTTGGGAAGCGTAAAGAGTAATAAGAGTGCATCGAGCGCAAAGAGCGACGTGAATCGGCTCATAGAAGCTATTCAAGAGCCACACATGGCGAAGGCTACCGCAGGCAGCGCAGACAATGAAAGACCGCGGTCGACAAGTCGTGCTACTCAGAGACCAGGTTTTCCATCTAGGAAACCCATTAATGGAGTCCTAAAAGCCAATCCCATGATAGCCTCAGAACAAGCGCTTCAGCAGCGACAGGGTCCAGGGCTAACCAATGTGATAGACGCAAAGACCCCAGTGAAAGCTATTCGCATGCCAGGAGAAACAAGCCTTGGCTCGCCTGGTATTGAACATTCCGCGCCAGAATTCTCGGCCCGCACGCCGTCGCGAATCGTATTTCAACTCCCCGATAGAAGTACGAAAGAGGAGCCGCTTAACGCTGACAAACTTCACGTCCTTGTTGCGGAAGACGATCCGATCAACAGCAAGATCATACAGAAGAGGCTTGAGAAGATAGGCCACCAGGTTCGTCTGACCATCAATGGTGAAGAGTGCTCCAGCATGTACGGAGAAAGACCCGGATTTTTCGATGTGGTCTTGATGGATATGCAGGTAATCGACGGACCCTTCGAATGTAGCAGGCCATTTACTTATTGTTCATACCAGATGCCTATCGTGGATGGTCTTACCTCGACGAAGATGATCCGGTCCTTCGAAAAGACACACCCTAGCGAAGTTCTGTCAAAACGAGCAGCCCTGAATGGCCGAGTTCCAATCTTTGCAGTATCGGCCTCACTAGTCGAAAGAGACTGCCAAAGATATATCGACGCAGGTTTCGACGCTTGGATCCTCAAGCCCATTGACTTCAAGCGGCTCAGCATTCTGCTCTCTGGGATCGTGGAGGAAGGTACTCGAGAGACATGTCTCTATAAGCCTGGCGAGTGGGAACGAGGCGGGTGGTTCTGCAAACGACAGCCGGATGTATTTTCGGCGTACACCAAGCCTTCTGCTCACGCACCTGTTCATTCACCTGTTGCAAATTCGAAGACAACGCAGTCGCATCCTGCTCAGCCGAGAGAAAGTTCTACAGACAGGGAGCGACAGCGGCTGAACAACCTCGACAACGATGCCGTGCACGCTCAGTCCACTCCGCAGGATCTACATCAATCTGGCAAAATCGAGCAAGCCACTGAGGCCAGTCAGCCTTGAACGCACCACGTACGTACAAGCACCTGTCTCTTCGGGTCACTCTCGAACGTTCGGCTTCACCCCCCACTAGCCATTTGAGCCCCCTTCGTAGGCAAGCGCAGACACATCGCCGATTGATGAAGCACAAACTTCAGGCGCACTCATTCTACCACCGCTCGGGCCGGCTCCCGTCTCCATCAACTCCCGTCAAGTACGGGCCACTCTCTTCTCTCCCAGCCGGATTGCGCTTACCTTGTGCTGGCCAGTCACCTCAAGTGCTGGCGTGGCGATCTCCTCGGTGTAACACGGGTAGAGCGGTGCCACGTTCCGCCGCGGCATTTGCCCTCCTCTCTTATGCTGGATGGCTCAGACCCTAAGCGTTGGGAGGTCTGTACTCTTCTTGTATATCATGTTTTGTACATGCATGGCCTAACGATGCATGAACCTTGGAGTTGTAGATTACACAGCTTTAGGTAGCGATCAATTGCGGGACTATTCTACTACGAGAAAGGTATGTGCGACCCTTGAAAGTGGCTGGTGCGCCTGTGGGCATGTGCGCATCGAGGGCCACGTGGGTTTTGCATTATGAGGTCCCTTGATTCGTCAAGATGCGGAGTGCGAATTGGAGGATGTGATAGACGAACAAATCAAGAGATAGCTTCGACCAGCCCAAAACGCCTTGGTGGGTGCTTGGGGTGCTTGGGCGTGGATACCAGACCCGTTGCAGTTAAAGCCGAACATCAGCCGGACTGCCAAGCCCATCTCGATTATCATTGGTCCATCTTTTCCCATCCAGAATCCAAACTCCGCATGGACCTGACTAGAATTGATTACCGCATACCACTTGGTAACGACATGTCTTTTATCTGCTACCGACTCTAGCTCTAATACATCTCAGCAGTCATATCACTACCTCTGCTGCAGCTTTGCACATAACGCATTGACCATTTCATGAATGACAGCTCGTCAATACTCCCCTGATCCTATCATCCAGTGTTGTAGCCTTCCAGATGCACCATATGAAACCTTTTCTATAACCACCAACCTCCAATGGGCAACTCCAATGGCAAGCCCGTCGTGTTCACCGATGAAGGCAAGCTTCTCCTTTCGATCTCTGGTATCGGTGCAGATAGCCTCTACCGCTTTACCCCAAACTGCTTTCATATGGTGTCTCTCATACGAGCCAAATGATAATCCATCCATAATTAGATGGCTAACCGATGTATCTCTTGCAGTAAATCTCAATCACTTTCGACTTCTACGAGTGGTGGGCAAGGGCGCCTTTGGCAAGGTTCGCATCGTCGAGAGGAAGGATACAGGCTTGACTTTCGCCTTGAAGTACATACGTAAAGATGAAGGTTCGTGGATTGACTATGAGATTGGGCATCTGCAGGAGGCTTATACGGCATATAGTAGTGCGATCGGAGAGCGTGCGGAATATTATCAGGGAGCGGAGGATGCTGGAGCACCTGAACCATCCGTTCCTATGCAATCTGCGGTACAGCTTTCAGGATGTCGAATACCTGTACGACGTACGCGGAGCCTCGAACCCACCTAACATGCTGACCGCTGGCAGGTACATTGTTGTGGACCTAATGAATGGCGGCGACTTGCGATTTCATATTTCACGAAAAACATTCACAGAAGATGCAGTACGGTTTTGGATGGCAGAGTTGGGCTGCGCGCTACAATATTGTCATTCGCAGGGCATAGTTCATCGGGACCTGAAGCCAGATAACGTCTTGCTGGATTCCGATGGACATGTGCATCTGGCGGATTTTGTATGTTTGGTCCTAGAGATGGAAGACTCTAGACGAGTACTAATGTTACATAGAATGTGGCTTCCGAATACAAGCCGGAAAAACAATTACACAGCAAGTCTGGCACACTTGCTTATCTTGCTCCGGAAGTCTATGCTGGGACGGGGTACTTGACCGAGGTGGATTGGTGGTCACTAGGAGTAACGTTCTATGAATGCATATACAACAAGGTAGGGACGTCTTGTCTGGTACTCACGAACTGTCACTCACAGCATTCAGAGGCCTTTCGTTTCACATGGCCATGAAAAGTTGGAGAAGGAGATCCTCAAAGCTTCGCCCAACTACCCTGTCACCCAGCCCGCCGTCTCGATGCCTTGCTACCGCGCCATAAGCTCGTTGATGGAAAAGGACAGGCGAAAACGAATAGGAGCTATAGGGTGGGAAACCTATACCGACCATGCCTTTTTCCGAAAGATCGATTTCGAGTTGCTGGAAAAGAAGCAGATCAAACCCGTCTTCATACCTTCGAGCGAGAAGACCAATTTCGACGCTACTTATGACCTGGAGGAGCTGTTGCTGGAAGAGGCACCGTTAGAGGCGCGAGCGAGGCGGCAGAAGCCAAGGGTTCAACTCAAAGATGATGCTACAGACAAGGAGATTCGGACAGAAGAGCTACACCGGATGATCGAAACACTCTTCGAACCATTTGACTACACAACAGTAACGTATGAAACCCCAGTATTCAGTCTGGATCTTTTGAGCTGGCGCTAACAAGTCCTTCCCAACACCAGAGACTACAAAGGCTTCGTCGACGCCCCCTCCTCCGGTGCCGACTCGGCCATTGATATTCTTGACCACGCCACCCCCAATCCCAAATCCCGCGTCGACGACCCCGACTTAGAAGGTGCAGCTACACAATCGCAGCGCGCCCTATCAGACGGCTCACCTAACGGTTCTCCGCCCCGAATTTTGACGGGCGGTCCATCGAACCATTCGGATTACTACCCCACGAACGAACACCCCTTCCCACCTCCCATGCCCAATAACGCCCAAACAGCCTCACCAAGCGGTCAGCAGCAAGAAGGACCGACGAGCCATCCAGCGACATCACTACATAACAATTCAAGAATGCCGCCGGGAAGAGGTGGGACCAGGACCGCGAGTAAAGGCGGAGGCGTGCAGGTAGTGCTGGACGAGCATGGCAGCTGGGGCGACCTGAATAAAGATACGAGGCAGTCCGACGAGCGGAACGCGAGCAGCGGCACTTCCACCATGGGCAAGCATAAGCCCACTGCCATGTTAGGTTTCCTCAGCCGGAAAAAGGGACGGGAGAGGAGCCCGAAACCGATGGAGGCGGGGGTGTTGGGGAAGGAGGGGGCGAGGGTCGTGGTTGGTGGACGGTGAAGGATTGGGTTGTGCATACGTTTAGTCAATTGTTATAAGACGATGTGAGACGGGGGGTGTGATGCTGCATTTTGTTGCGAGGGGGGTGTTGGTGTTGGTGTTCTTTCTGGACCGTTTGCTACATGCGCATACCTCTGGGCTTGTTTTGGAGCGAAGCGGCGTTGGGCGTGATTGGTGTGTATTATTTTGTAGAGTACGCATACTACCGTTATTGTCGCGTGACAGTTGTTACATACCGATGATGGCAGGGAGCATGGTCGTTTTTTGGGGGGTTGGTACAATTCATCTCTTCACCTCTGCGATTGATGCTATTCGTACAATATACATACATGTACATCGACATGTGTGTGGGTATTTCGCATAATAAGACTTCGTCCACGACACTGGGATGGGTAATCTTCGTATCAGCCATCGTGCCATTCGCAATGAGTGACGAGGTTTTCCGCCTCGCTCTCTCTCTCTTTGAACTGTCTGGATTTCAACGCGGCTTGCCGGCCCAAGGTGCTCTTGTGGGTGGCGGCGGCATTGATGATCCGCCCGACGAAACACTAGGTGCCTGGGGAGGCATTGGTGTCCTCGCTGACATAATTGGAGCGTCTCTTGAAGGAGGCTGCGGCGACCTCATTGGTAAACCGCCCCTTGCCATTGGTGGCGCTCTGCTAGGCCTAGGAACTGCTGTTCCTGGGGCAGGACCTGGAGCAGCGGCTGTGCCCACGCTTGAGTTCGATAGAGTCGTAGATTGGCTCGCCCAGGGCGCCTTGGTGCCTTCCAGAGGTGGACCACGCGCCGAGGCATCTTCCAGCGACAAGGCAGGACCGTCTCTAATGGGCTGGTTCGACGTGTGCATCGATACAGGGGCCGGAGTCGCCGTCGGATCTTGATCCCAGCTGAAGAGCGAACCGAAGCGGAAATGCTGCACGACGGGGAACTTGGAGAGGACTTCTGCATTGTACATTTTGATCATGCCTTTGTTGATTTTGCCCCATCCTGCCCGCACGCCCGAGATGTCATACAGCATGGGCGAGTGCTCCCAGAACGGGCCCTTTTTGACGTCGTGGATGAAGCCGATGGCGCTGAAATACATGTTTTTGTCGCGCTCTCGGGTTACGGCTGCGGGTTTCGCGATGGATGCTGGGTCTGGCGCGCTTTGGAGAGATCTTTCGGTGGGGGTTTGGGAGGTGGGTGTTATGGCTGGGCCGTATTGGGCGCTGCCGAAGATGTAGGGGATGAAGGAGTGGTCGTCTAGACCCCATACGCCGTGGGAACCGGCGGGCTCTAGAGTGTATGTTTTGATGAGACGGCGGATGAGTTGGAGATAGGGCTCTATGATGTTGAGTACGATGCTTCTTTCCTCGTTTCCTGGGGGCGACGACGCTTCGGAGGACGAGGAGGTGAAGCCTCCCAGTTTCCATATACAGCCTAGAAAAGCTAAAAAGCTCAATTCGTGCCCTGATCCGTAATCTAGTCGTTGGGCACTTCCAAAGCTGCCGAGGAAATACGATTCGAGCTCATCCCTGGCTGTCACTTCGTTTTCAGCGGCGAAGAGCATCGCTCTTGATGGTAGACAACGCACTAAAAGGTCCTTCATACGACTTTCGGCGACCTCGTACCATTTCCTATAGCTAATGTTGCCAAAACGACGAGGACCAGGGTCTGGTGGTATTTCATCGATGATATTGTCTAGAGCCCTCAGCAAGTTTCCTAGGTCTGTAATTACATCTGAAACATGAACATTTACACAAGAGCTCAGCTCCCAAATGTGTACACTAGTTGTTTGCGTATCAGAATCTGTGATGGTACATGGAAACATGGCTCGATTGAGTTGCAGCAAGAAAGTCATTATATCGCCATAGGCTTTTGTGGTCAGGAAAGCAGAAACATCATGACCTTCATTGATCTTTTTGATAGGTGTGATAAACGCATGAGGCCGGGAGGGATCTAAGACTTGTAAGGAAGGAGCATTGGGAGTGAACGCCGACCTCGACATTTTGTATCATGAATTATGACAACACGTTGTTTGAAAGCCTCATATTCGGAGTGCTTGCGGACGTTGAATACAATATCGGACAGAGGGCGAGGAAGGGCGAAAAGACGCGAAGCTTCCCGGCAAAACCTTCCACTCTGGTTGGCGACCCCAAAGAGCGCGCGATGCCCCAACGATCTCTCATTAAGAACAGGCCCTGGATCTATGTTGCAGCTGATGAGATGTCAGAATACGATCTACAAGCTGCGCGGCAACTCATAGTCATGGATCCTCGAACCAACCTGAACAACGATCTGGCGTTCGGCGACATCACAAACCCAAATACGACCGTTGTCACTCCAACGAAGAGGAAGCGGCCAGACCATGCTACGACTCAGGACTCGCCGGGCAAACGCGCCAAGCGACAGGAAGCCCAGCCTGCGGCCAAGAGATTAGGTATACCTGGAAAGGTGCGGCCAACTCGGCACATAACCAATACTAAACCAGCGGTAAAGGGAGATATCTATGAATTCACCAACGACAGTTTCGAGAAGCCGCATCCGAGTCAGGCGGCGAATACGAAGATGCAGCGATCTAAGAAGGCGGCGCCCCGAACCGCGGCGGTCGAAGCCACCACAGTCGATCAATCGAGTCCGGTCCCGATACCATCGCGTGCAGCGAACAGGTCGAAACGTGCTACCGTTGAGGTTGAAGTTGAGGGGAGTGCTTCACCGAATAGGCGAGTAGATTCGAGCACGAAAAGCGGGCGCAAAGTTGGAAGGCCGAAGAAGCGGAAGAGTATAATCGATGTGACCGAAAAGCCTGGCCGCAACGGTGGCAGGCCGAAAATGCAAACGACTACTGTTGAAAAAGAACCCAGGCCATCTCTCGTGGCCAGAAGCGATCGCGCGAAGCATCGAGAAGCAGCAAGTCATGCGACGTCAAAGGTCCATAAAGCAAGCAAAGGAACTAAACAAAAACCCCCACAAGTAATGATTGACGATGATGATATAGACCGAGAAAGCGATGCAGACGAGGAGGATTCGCGGCAAGGGAATGTTAACGATCATAGAGAGGGCGATGAAAGCGAGGCTGAGGACGAGGAGATTGCTGACAATACACGGTCCAGCCAGGACGGATTTGAGGAGGTTCTGGAAAATTCCGAGGATTTGGAGGTGCCAGAACCGAGCATTGAAAGCTCATCACAGGTTGGTAACCAAGATGGAATTGCGGAAGAGAACAGAGATCTCTTGGGCCAGCACAGAGAGTGGGATAAGGTGTTGAAAACCGCGAAATCAGTACACAGGACTGAGCTGAAAACGGAGAGGATCAAAGATCTCATCCACGAAATCAAAGAAGCTAGGTATCTATATAAGAGGCTTGAAGCATCCGGGGGAACAGACCATGACGCGCTCGTGGTGCTCAACGAAGAGTTGCAGGATAGCTTGGATTCAATCGGGACTCATATCAATGACATATCAGAGCACAACGCTCTCTCGCAGAGATCAAAAACGATCACAGACATATATGGTCGGGCTATTCCAGCAATGGTCTTCCTTCTCGAGCGTGCTTTGTCATTACGTTCATCACAGCCTCGAGGATTGCATGATTTCCACGCCCTTGAAGAGATTGTTCGTATCCAAGATATGACGCTCCGGCTATGCGAGAAAGCGAAAAGCTGGAAAGTCAGGCCGAACACCGCCCACCCGATAATGAAGCCAACAATATCTGTCCTACTCCCCTACATTCGAGGCATAAGAAACAAATTCTACTATCCCAAACTCCACCTGCTGCGGGTCCGAGAGAAGGTCAGGGCAAATGCACTAAAGACCGCTAGAGAGAAAGAGGCACGCTTCGAGCAGTCGCAACGGGGAGCCGAAGCTTTGTCCCAGCGGGGCAGTCAGCGAGATCCAAGGATTCTTAACAACATCCAAGAAGAAGCGCAACGCCGGCGTATTGAGAGGAACCGAGGGCGTCGAGTAGTGCCTGTGCCACTGGTCGCTAGGGACGAGAGAAGAGACGATATTACAACAAGCTCTCACCCTTCACCACGAAATGACAACGCGGGCCCTCATCAATGGACAGAGGAGGAGACGCAAGAGCTAGTAGTACATCTGTATCAGTCCAGGGATTTACCCGGTGAGTGGTCCTCACACACCCTGAATGTCGTTACTAATAGCCAGTCTGTGTAGTCGAACAGCGCTACCTTGGCGCCCTCAGTCGTCCTCTTCTGCAAAACATGCTTCCACAACATATTCGAGAGGAGGTTCTGTCCCTGAAACCGGACCTGATGGGGTTACTCGGCTCATCCCCATGGCTAAGTAGCTTGACATAGATGGAGAAGAACAAGTGTGGGAATCCTAGCATTGCATTCCTTTGTTGCAATTTATTGCAATTTGTGCTCTCCTCCATGTACCATCTGCACCTACGTTGTAATATACCTTGCTAGGCCCATCGTGTGTCTTCACACACGGAGCTGGCTAGGTCGCTTTCTTGTAATCTAGAAAAGACTATCATTACCATCACAATTGTAAGTTTGCTTTGATTAATCCCTTTAACAGTCTTCCCTTCTTCATCCTTCGACCTTGGATTGGTTCAAAGCTACCACGACAGCATAGGACACCGCAGAAACGGCAAATCCTCAATGTCAGATACTGTGGGTAGATCTCTCAAGACGCGTCCTCAGGTTCATAACGGATTTGAACATGGCTGGAGTGTGAATGTGGATTTGGGATATGGGACTGCTAGCCTTGGATTATGAGACCAGCTTTTCGGACCAATAGCACTTCTGGACAATTGCTTCAGGCAATCCGACAAACTCATTTATGAAGGGGGACAATGATATCGGTATTAGAAAGCACGGTTCGAAGCTTGAAGTAATAGTTCCTATAGCGAATATCTTTCCGCTCGCTTTAAACAGAGCTTATCAATATGCCGTCTGAAATCATAGAGCGCGTTGTAAATCTGGCGGAGCACGATAAATTTACGGGACAAAACGGTATTCTATAATGTAGTTTGTTGTAGGAACAATCGTCTCTCTGCATGAGGGATAAGGGTTTGAAGAAAAGGCCATGAACAGTGTAGGTAACTAGGGTAGGAAAGTAGCGTTCGTGTTCATCAATAGCAGTGGCACGTGCGTCTTCACGGAGTTCGGAGTGATGATCATCGTCGTTGACCCCTTGGTAGCGATCCATCTCCGTTGCTTCAAGCTTATGGTGGTCATTATGCTCGGCTCGCGTGTCTTGCCGTATAGATGTCACTGATGCTGTTATGAGGGCATACGACGCAGACTTTGCGTTATCGCATATATTCCTCAGTGACACATCTTCAAGCTTGTTGGCTCCATAATCGTACCAAGCCTTCGACTACTATTGTCCCATCAACGTCGATGTTGCTATAGAAGACTGTCTGACAATACAAAATATAACGGGGAGTTCTATACATTGTTCGCCAGACCAGTCCTTTAACGGGCTTTCGAGGGAATCTTTAGGCTAAGTTTCGGGGCTGTTTGGTATTCCAGCGGCCCCTGCCGCGTAGATTATGCCGGTTCAGAACTAGCCCCGAGGCTGACTGGTGAAACAAGGCATTTGAAGAGGTCAGGACTGGACATGTAGGTACAATCGAACACTTACAATGGAATGGACTAAGCCAGTATTGAGCCTTGGTCTGCACCACCAGAACTACTCTCGATCTTGAGTATGTGGTCTCATACAATTCAAAGCTCCAAGTCCAACAAGGCTCCAGCACCAAATGGAAGACCGGCAAAGGTTAATAGTCTCACAACGAAAGTGTCTAGCGGAGGGACAAGACAAGATGAAGATATGACGCAGGAGTCCGAGGCCGATGGCTTAAGCAAAACATCACGCGTCCGTGCTGCTAAGAAAATATCACCCGTGTCCAAAGCACCTACGCTCAGCAGAACGATGTCAACAAAGGGAGAGGAGCCTGCGACCCCTACCAACACTCCTCGCATTGCGTCTACGCCCGCTCCCAAGGGGGTGACCCCGGGACGAGCTTCTCGGATGGGGACACCAACACAGCCACCATCGATTGTAGCCAAGGGGAAAGTACCTGCACTGTCGTCAAGGACAAAGACATTAGCTCAAGTGTCAGGGACAGCAAGAGCGGGATCCCCCGCGCATGGACGTCCAGTCGTCAGGAGTCCAAAGGCTACAGAGATCACAAAAGGGCGGGCTAATACAGTCAAGCGGTCATCCAAGGCACATGAATCTCCTCCCTTGGCTGGTCAGGCTCAGGAAGAGGGACTTTCGGAAAATGAACCAAATACAACGGCTACCGAAGGGGAAGATGTTGCGGGCGCTGACCACAATGTTGACGAAACACCTGTGAACCCGAAGCGTGAAGCCGCTGAAGGTGTTGGAAGATTTTCCAATCCTGAAGTAGATCACAATGACTCCAACCGACAACCGGAGGAGCAGGTCAATCGCAAAGATCGTGAGGCTCACGATGAGTTGTACCGTGAGATTACTCTGAGGAACGACACTATAAAGAGCCTCAGGAAAGAGTTGCAATGTCTGCGGAGCACCCAGGAGCACAAAGGGGAAGGGTCGGACTGGGAAGCATCAGCGCAAATCAAACCCCTACGATCCGAACTTGACACTGTCCGTAGTGCGCTCGTTGATCTTGAAGATATGCACCGGTCAACGCTGGAGAAGCACGACAGTCTCTTGAGATCAAGAGACAAGATCATTCAGAATCTATCGAGCGAGGCGCAAGAGCTACGAGAAAAGCTCGAGGCCAATAACGAAGCCAGTGATCAGAATAGTCCAGACTCCTTGAAGAAGTCTCAGACCGTAGATCAGGGTCAGCGGCCGCTTCAATATGATACTGTTGTGCAATCCAAAGACGAGGAGATACACTCGCTGTCAGAAATAGTACAGGATCTAAGGAAACAACTTGAAGCCGCTGACACCGCGAGAGCAAAGGAGATTTACGACGAGCTCTTGAAGTCTAAGGACGAGAAGATTGAGTCGGTCTCAGGCGTTGTATCAAACTTACGAGGAGAGCTTAAGGCTGCGGAGCCGGCAGGCAAGCTCAAACGTGAAAATCAGCTTCTACGTTCCAAGGACGACGAAATTCGTTCGCTATCAGAGACTGTACAAGGTTTAAGAAACAAGCTCGAGACCACTGATCAGGTTAAAGAACAGGCGGTCAGCCATTCGGTTACTAGCCTGCGAGACGAGTTTCAGGATCTACAGAACAAGCACAAACGTAAGATCGAGGATATAGAAGCTATGGCGCTCAAACGTGCAGAAGCGCTTCAGCTAGAATATGATGACCTATTACGCTCTAGAGACCAAGAAATCAAGGACATAACGGGTATGGTTCATGACCTTCGCAAGGAAATTGAGACAACACGCGAGGGCCAGAGAAGGGAGCTCGACGATACAATCACGAAGTATGAAGGACAATTGCAGGAGATTAGGGCTCAACATGACAAAGAGCTTAGCGCTGTACATGATGAGCATGCGCATGAGCTAGAAGCTGTCAGAGCAAGCCATCAGGACATAGACTCAGGATACCAGTCCAACCTACAGGAATTGATCAAGACACACCAGTCTGAATTGGAATCTGTCAGTGCGGAACGACAGGTCGCAGAGATAAGTCACCAACAAGAGCTTCGCGAAACGAGACGAAAGCATGAAGAGGCTCTAGAGGCCGTAAAAGTGGAAGCCCAGGACGAGGTCCGGAACGAGATGACACAACTAAAATCCGAAATTAAAGATGCTTCCACAAGACATCAGCAAGAGATTGAGAATATGCAAGGAACATTTCGCAAGGAGATTGGTGAGAATGCTGAGGTTCACGATCGGGCTCTCAGGGATGCAGCTTTGAGACATGAAACAGAGCTAGAAGACGCTGGCGTAGGTCACTCGCGAGAGGTGGAAGCCGCCATTAGGAACGCGGATATTGCCATTGAGGAAGAATCACAGCGGCATAAATCGGAGCTAGAGGAAGCCAATAGAAAATACCAGCATGAGCTTGCGGACGTCGAAAGGCTCCGCGGGCAAGGCTCCGATGATGTGTCTCAGGAGCATGAAAATCAGTTGAGAATGATTGCCGGGAAATATCAGCAGGAGATTAGTGAAGCTGCCACAAGCCTTGCCGACCAGGCATCTCGCTACGAACACGAGCTTCAGGAAGTAAATGCATCTCTCGATGAAGTTAAAATTCGAGCCGAAACTTACCATCGCGAACTTGAGGGGTCTCGGAATACATATGAGCTGCTTGAGAACGAGAATCGAATACAAGGACAAAGACTTCAAGAGTGGGCCACCAAACATGAAAAGGAGATGGAGACCGTTTCCACCAAGTATCAAGATACCATGATCCAAGCTAATACAAAAATGGATCAGCTTGTGGAAGAGATTGCCAGCTGCAAGCAGAAACATCAAGACAGGATCATTCAGATAGAACGTGAGATCATGCAAGTGCGTCAAAATTTCGTCGGTGCAGCCGCGGAAGCGACCTCACTCAAAGTCACTATTGAGGAGATGAAGCTTTCACGAAGCGTCGCTGAGGATAACATGAATCGTTTACACCAGCAACAATTTACTGAGGTAGCTTCTAGACACGAGCAAGAACTGAATCAATTACATACAGAGGTTGAGGCTGCAGTCACAGAGGTCGTCTCCTATAAAGTTGCCTTGAGTGATTCAGACAACCTGCGAAGTGAGGCAATTGGTACTACAACGCGTAATCACGAGCAATCAATGCGGGATGCGACATCGAAGCATGAGGAGGACGTAAGCCGCCTGCGTCAGGAGTATGACAACTTTACTGAGGAAACGGCTTCGTTGAAGCATAAGCTGCGGGATTCGGAGCACAGGGGCGGAGAGGCATTTAGAGAAATCGCATCATTGAGAGACACGTTAAAGGACAAGGACCTCGCACAAGAAGAGGCGAAGGTAGAGATTGCTTTGCTCAAGGACAACCTGGAGCTCTCCGACCGGGAGATTGATCAACATAAGGACATAAACAACGAGCTGCGAAGAGACATCGATGGGCTAGAAGCCCAGTGTGCCCACTCTGCAGAAGATCGCGACCGCGAACGTAAGGAAGCTGCCGTAGAAGCTGCATTGCTGAATAATACAAAAGAACTTGCTGACCACAAAAATTGCGAAAATGCCAACGTTATCATCTCCTTACAGAAAGATATTGAGCGAATACAAGCTCGACTGGCCGACACTGAAGATGACTTGAACCGTGAAAGAAATGAGGCTAATGTTGAGGTCGCGTTGCTGAAAGACAAGCTTGAGCTTGCCGACCTTCAAAAACAATCGGCGTCCGAGGACACGAGCCTATCACGGAACGAGTCGAATGTGGAGATCGCTTTGTTGAAGGACAAGTTGGAGCTCGCAGATCTGCAAAGCCAACAGGATAAGAAGGCCATCGCAGCATTGCGAGAGGAATTGCAAGCCCACACCACGAAACTTCCGGATACCGCTCCCTATGTTCACTACCAGCTGCGGGAGGAACTGGCCATGCTAGCAAGGCATCATGCCACAAATGTGGCGGATGTCGCGGCTCTGAAGGCCAGCGTACTCGCAGAGAGGGAGGTGAGGGAAGAGGAATGGAGGAATAGGGCCGAGAGCAGGGAAAGAATCGCAAAGGAGATGCATGGGATTGGGGCCGAGCTTAGAGGCATTGTAGGCGCACATTGAGAGACACTGCATCGCGACTGATGCCGGTTCATTTGGATATTGATAGATGCTTTCTCTGGTCTTACAGCGGATATACCCATGTTGCGATCTATGTCGTCTGAATTCACCATATGTATATTGCAACACCAATTGAAGGATTTTTAATGCTCGTTGTGATTTCCGTTATAGACCGCTAACATCACGTTCGAATATGGCATGAGAAGGCGAGATATCTAGCCTGTCCCAAGGGTACGGTCTGGCGAGTTTGACGCTGGGAACAAGCGCTGTTCGACGTCCTCTTGTCCACGAAGTACCTCGATAGAGTACGACATCCTCTAAGTTTATCTCAAGGACGCATAATTCAGGTAAGGAAAATTACATATCCCTTGCACGATTATTCACTGAAGCCGGACCGGTAGCCATCATGTAAAGTCCAAATCGACTCTATTCAGCAAGGCCTCCAAAAGTGTACGGTATCTCGACCCTCCACTATTTGTCAATCCTCTCTTTTCCACCAGTCCACATTGCAAATCCCATCTTTCATTCGTGATAGCTTCCTCTCCTGATACAGATTCTTATTAGAATATATGACGGCACAACACCCGACGGCGCAATGGCACCAGCAGCATCTAGTTTCAATATGTGTGATTTGTCAGGGTTTCGTGACCAGACTCTTGTTTGGTTTATCGTATCGATGCTTGAGGTCGGAGAGATCTGATGAACGGGCTGGGTGGACTGCGGCAGAGAATGGGCGCACGGGTGGCGCAAGTAACATCTGAAGAATTTGGTTCTGCACATGGATTCAGTATCGGTTTCGTGAATGTATAGGCAGGATCACGGTAAGAAAGATGCTGAAGATGACACTGGAGGGCTCAATGGATGTCGCAAGGCTTTCGACGCGTGGCTGAGATCGCCGATTTACCGAGACCTTTTCTCACGAGCCACATTGCCACGCAACTCAACGACCGCTCTTCCATCACGAAATTGACACAGTGGTAATAGACAACTGCTCGAGGGCCTCAAGAGAACGGACGATCTTCAAAAAATGCGAACAAGAAGTGGAAGCTCAGAGCTGGAAATCACGGCTGGCCTCTGATCGAACACGATTATGCTGCGAAGGAACCTACCCCTCGTACGGTACATAGTGCACAACAATAGTCTTGAAGTCCTTTAGCGAAGTTGGTGCAAAGACAAGAGCCACTGGCAGCCCATGATTTGAATGGGGGCGATGCTATTCCTATGCAACTCGTCTGTTCCAAATCATGCAGGCACCCATGTTTGTGATCCTGAATTATCCTTGGCGGCTATTGTGGCAAGTCTGCAGTTCCATTATATCTACAGGAAACAGGATGATTATCTCTCTATTGACATCTTACCATGCTCTTGATTTCGCAGACTTTCGGGTAGGGTACTTAGAAAGAATTATGTGAGACGTCTTTCGTTTGTACGAGGTACTTGGTATTTATTATCTCGGCTCCTTCATACTTTTTTGTCTTTGCTACTCGAAAATATCTCGATGTCTTGCGGCTTCGTTGGTAATACAGACATCTTAGGTATCGGTATACGCATTGGATATTATGCACAAGCTATAGCAGTGTGGTTTTCCAATTACTTCCTTTACCGCGAGGCTAAGGCATTGCAAGCTACCAACAATCTATTCCTTCTGGCCTTGACAATCGCAGCGACAATCTACTTTATCAATACACCTACTATCCATGTCATCGAAGCTTTCTTAATGTTACAAATCGGATTGGTCATTGGCTTAGTCGGCATTACTGAAGGATCTAGATATAGCTCGAATTATATCAAGACATCAAATGAACGACTGATACTGAGAACGGTCATCATCATGGCTGGAGGCCTCTTCAACGTTTGTTTCTGGTGGAAAGAGGTAGACCGGATGCTACCAACGCCATGCAATAATCTCGTTTCGGGACAGGGCGGTAGGGACAAGACATATATTTTCTACGTTGTCAAGGCGAACATATATGGGTGGGTAGGCATTTTGATGAAGGTGCAGTCTCTTGCGGCGGTTGTATGGACAGCCCCACGTATCATAACCTTCGATGTCGTCGTACTTTTCTACAATATCCGTATGAGAAGAGCTCAGGCCGCTTTCATCAGTGCTATCGAGTCTTCCTTATTGATTCATGGACACAATCGCAGGTCTAGTCCAGAAAGGCTACGAAGACAAAGCTCTAGAGGGCAATGTCTACCAGCCCAGTGCCTACCAGCATTGAATGAGCCTCAAGCTTCCAGCTCGATCACTCTTTTCAAGAATTCCACACAGGCAAAACCTTTACGACCTCTCGAAGACGGGAAGGACAATACCACAGTATCCCACAGGGTAGAAATTGGTGAAGATCTGAAGCTACTGAGAGATATCGACCACGCTACAAGATACATGGAAGACCTGCTCTCAATCTATCCCACCAATACACCACCAACGGAAAAAAAGCGCCTCATACGACTATGTGGATTGATATCCCTGTACCTACCCCAACACAAAAGCCACCGTACCGACACATCTACCCCTTATCTACACTGCTGCCGGACAATGCTCAATTCTTATTTCACCAATGAACCCCCCTTCCATCTAAGATGGCGACTAGCCATCCACATGACCGCATCCGGCCAACACTCAGCATGGCGCTGGCCCCACCTCCTCCACCGCATGTACACTCTCAGCCAAGCATCACCCCCACCTCACTGGAAACACGTCACCATAGCGTCGGACATCCTCCTGACGCAAACACCGCTCGTCGTCACGACGCGATCATGGATGCTCACGGCCGCGTACCAGTTCCTCTTCATCGCTCTGCTGATCCTACAGGTTGAGCTGACGATCGCGTGGAACCATGTTAGCGGCTTGAATGAGCTTTCGTCGCTTGGTCAGTTGATTTCGTGCATTCTTGGCGTGGGAGGGTTGATTAAGGTCCTGTGGGTGAAGTGGCGGTTGGTTGGTAAGGGGGCGGAGGATGCGGGGCCTGCACGGGGTGGGGGGTATGAGGATGCGATGGCAGTGTATCTGGAGAGGAAGAGGGGTGTTGGGGGGAGGGGTTTTGTTCGTGCTACTACTGCTTGAAGTGGTGGGGAATGAGGAAGAGTTTGATACATGCTAGCAAATATGAAAGCACTATTTGAATCGTGCATGGTGTTGGATGCCACAAGAATCGACTATATCAATGATCTTACTGTCAATGATTACAAAGAAGCCATAGTTAGCACTTAGCCATTCGCTCATGCATGCGGTCCAGGTTCTTTGCTGATGATGTGTGGTCGCCCAAGAACGATCGATAGGGCACTGTCCTCTGCACAACATGGAGGTGCGATTCACAGCGTTCCAGTGCATGGATTCTTTTTCGAAATTGTGACTATGTGACACGGATAGAATACGTCCTCTCCGTTTGATTAAGAAGCAGTCGGACGTTGCGGTCCTAATAGTTTCGAGGGAGATCTGCGGGTGCTGTTGTTGATACTCTGGAATGGGAGGTTTGGTACGATGTGGCAATTAGTGCGCGTGGTTGGTGACTAAGTGCAGGAAGGGGGATCGGGAAGGAGTTGAGAATTGCGCTGGACTTTGTGCCCAATGGAAAGAGAGTCGCACTGTGCCGGATGCAGATAAGAACATGAAATTAAAAAGCGTGCAGGTGGTGTAAAGTGTACGGAATGTCATTGGAGGTGATATCCAAACCCCATCGAGCCACAGATGGGCGAGGTAACACGCATTGCGTTGATCAATCCTTCATAACCCAAACACGACCGATACTCAACGTCAAAGCCTCAGCTAGATCCTACCCACTTCCCTCTCCAGCACTTCCCAAACTTCTTTATCACTGTCTTGCTTTCGTCTCCGTTTCCTCTCCTCTTTCTGCACCGCACGCTGTCTCCCCCCATCCAGAGCCTCCATACCCTCCTCTTTCCCCAAACTCTCGAGAAAATCCCTTGCCCTGCCCACACTCTCCCGGACCCCCTTCGTCTCCGCCCTCACACTCTCCATCTGTTCCTCCATCATGACTATCAATGTCTCCCGTGCCTGATGCGGGCGATACCCATTGATGACTTCATACACCTCTCGGAACGAGTCGTGTAGGACGTCCCATATGGGAGGCCATGCCCCAGGGTCGGTCGCGAGTATGTTGGTCAAGCTGAGGAAGGAGAGGAGGAGCTTGTGGGTTAGGGCTTGTAGACGCGCTGGTGTGGGACTGGTTTCGGGTTCTGTAGATGCTGCGGGGGAGATCTGAGGGTTCTCTTTGTCAATGACAGGTTGTTCACTAGGCAGCTTGAATTGGCAGCGCTTACGTCGTATTCGACGCCGAAGGATCTGTATTTTCCATCTGGTGGAGGTGCGGGCGGGAAGAGGTTGCGGAGCTCAGGTGGGAGGGATAGGAGGTCTAGGCCAGAAGCTGGGGTTGGTAGTGGACCTGATGCAGGCTGATTGATGGTTTCAAGGTAGGTCTTCTGCGCTGCGAGGTTCTCCGCAGTGAATGACTTGTAGAAAGGTGGAGGTGCTGGGTAGACACTGCTGATGGCAGCTGGAGGAGGTTGATCGGCCATTGTATAGTTCTAGTATTGGCAATGTACCTGGTCGTAGAAGTAGTTCTACTTTTAGATAGAGTTTGAGATTTCCTGGGGTAAACACGCTAGCCACCTTAGGCCACCCTCTATGCTTCCCTCCAGTCGCATGACGCCTATCCAGTTATGGCGAGGGCAGACTTGCGAACGAGGCCGTACAACAGCAACTACTGATGACGATGTTGGAGCGCCTTCGAAGCCCAGCTGGCCAGAGATCGAGCGACAGAGATGAAGGAACCCTGGCATCCATCTCTAGGTTCTGGCAGGTATGATCCGGATGGCAAATACTCTGCAGCTTGCTCATATGTCTTAGCGATCCTATGCCGCCGATTATGTTGGCGTCGTCCTCCTACTTCTCTCATATGCTATGGTTTGCACACATCAATTCACCACATGAGACGATGATATTCATTCCCTGCCCAGATCCACTTGGTCATTGAGCCTTTCCATCGCATGTTCTCGCTCGACAATATCTCCATACAATACCCGCATGCGGACGTCGAGCGTGTCCCTGTCAGTACGCAACTCTCATCTCTGCCCCTGACCCTCACCCTGCTTACCAGTCTTCGCAGTATGGAACGTCGTCTACGCGGTCATCCTTCCGCTATGCATATTCATACTATGGGCCGTTCTATTTCAGCCGGGCATTCACAAAACCAATGTCACAATCCTCGGTCTAGCGATCAGCATCATGCTTTCAACCTTCCTTACAGACGTTGTCAAAAACTCTGTGGGGCGACCAAGGCCAGACCTCGTTGCGCGCTGCAAACCCAAGCCAGGGACGCCTGACCATTCGTTGGTCACCATAGATGTCTGCACAGAGACGGACTACCACACTCTGCATGACGGCTGGAGGAGCTTCCCCAGTGGGCACAGCAGCTTAGCGTTTAGTGGGCTGGGTTACCTGGCATTGTAAGTGATACCAGCTGGCGGGTCAAACATGAGATTAATGAATGGATGCAGATTCCTTGCGGGCCAGATGCACGTCTTCCGACCTCGAACAGACCTCGCCAGGGTACTCCTAGCTCTATCACCGCTGATTGGTGCCGCCCTGATCGCGGTCTCCCGCCTGGAAGACTACAGACACGATTTCTATGATGTCACTGTAGGATCAACATTGGGCATGCTGGTGGCGTACTTCTCATACTCTAGATACTATCCAGGACTGAAATCGCCTCGCTGTGATACGCCACACCCCAGTCACGCTGAATGGGCTTCGAAAAAGGGCCATGGAAAGAGGAAGGATGAAGAAGCACGAATAGATGGTCTCGAAAGCTTTTCCGAGGATACCATGGAGAGTGATACAGATCATGTGCCGCTGCGTGATACGAGTAGGGAGCGTGCTAGATTCGTGGGAAGTAGTAGTGGGTTCTAACAGAAATCGTCCTGCAACCCTCGTCCTTATTATAGAATAATCTTGTTACACTTGTTATTCACGCCCATGCTTTGGATCCTTGGCCGTGAGATCCTTGAAAAGAGAACCGTCACGATATCCTAAGCAAAATCTGGTGCGCGATCCTGCAACATTCTTCAGTAAGCGCAACCTAGATCACCTGGTCAACAACGGCAGTTCAACAGCCCCTGTGAGTTTCATACAGCTCCAGAATTAATCTACACGCTGCTGCATCGCCGTCCAACACCTATGACCGCGGTCAATGCGAAGCTTGAGCAAAAGCCATACTATAACAAGCGCCCCTACCAAGGGCGGGCACCCAGGGCACGGTGAAAGGTTCCTGAAAGAATCTTCCAACAAGCCTGAATTGAGGCTCAGAGGAGTGATCTATATCATCTATGAGAACCATGAGTCGCCAAAGACGTCTACCATATTATCTGCGTCTTGATCGAGCGACCCAAGTCCCAGTCCGCAATCAAAGTCCTACGGCATCAACCTTATCATCAGCTACTGAAGCGCACAAGCAAACTATACAGAACCCACGACGCCTTCGCCTGCAGAACAGAATATGAAACATGACTTACCGATATTTGCGAGATCTTGCCTCTCGACTTGGCATTGTTGGCGCGCTGGAGGTTCGTAGTCGCTTTGAAGACTACTTCATTGATTCAATTCCACAGAATTAGATCTTTGAATCGTGGAAGCATTCTTACAGATTAACCTGGTCTGTTTAATGGAATGATGTGGGTGAAATGGAGATGTTCGTGGAAGCAACGACAGACGAATCAACCCCGTCAGGAACGAGAGTCGTGTTTGTATTCAAAGCAATTTCTATGATATCTGCTCAGCTGAAACACCACAACACACTCTTAAGAAAATGCCTCTCTATCTCAAACTCATCACAACTGAACATATACAATTCACAGCCAGATGATATATACTGAAGCCTGCCTGCGTTGGCGGTATACAAGATAGCTACCTTACAGCCTTGGAAACATCATCTCCCACATCACTCCGGAATACCTCCAGCTTCCCTTCCCTTTCCTTCCCGTTGTTATATCGCCTTTGAGCAGCAGCATGTCCGGGAGTGCGCAGCAATTATACCGTATATATATCATGTATAGCGGATTTTCGGGACTTCGCAAGCGGCAGGGCTGAGTGGTACATAAAGATGGATGAAGCTTACCTGGTTCTCAACGTGATAAGTAAGTACACTTGACGCATTGTTTTGGAATAGCCAAATAGGAGAATGAGCTAGGAAAAAGGCCTTGGTCAATGGACGGGAAGGAAGGTTATGCCGCGTAACCTCCTAACCGACGATCATGATATAGCTCGGATTTGATTGGGGATATTTTTCAAAGTAGACAGGTGGGGGATGTAGTATCAGCTTACGTACGATATCAATGGCTTTACTACTAGGTCGGTTCCTGAGAGTTAGTGTGGTGATTTGATTTGATTTGTTTGATTTCTGTGGGTTATGGTTTGGGTTGAAGTTATGATAGAGGGATGTGAGGGAGTGGGTGGGAGTGGGTGGGAGTGAAGGTGAGGGAGTGGGTGGGGATGGAGGTTGGGCGGATGGGGAAGGGGGAAGGGGGGATGGGGGTTGGTGTTGGTTGGGAGTGGGTATGGAGGGGGTTGGTGTTGGTGTTGGTGTTGCTATGGGTGTGGATGCGGATGTGGATGTGTGTATATGAGGATGTGGATAGATGTCGAGCGGGGAATTAATTGGAATCGATTTAGATTTGCTTTCTCTCTCCCTCTTTCAAAATGCACGTTGTATATCTATAGATGGATCCATGATAGTATCATTTTGTATTCCCAAAGGAATCCTCGAAACATACTTTGAACAAACCCTCTCCAATCTCTACGGAAATGCGAGATGACTTAAGATACTCCACTAGGGGAGTATTCGTGAGCGAGTCTAGTAGTAGTATGTAGTATTTAGGTGGAGTAGTAGTAGTAGTAGTAGTAGTAGTAAGATGTGATATAGCAGAGTGGTGTTTATACCCCTTGTTGATGATGTTCGTTGGGTTTTTGCGAATCATGATTTTTTTTGAATGTATCTGATGGTGCTTAGCGGATCGTGGTCGATGCATCAGGTGAGTGCTGATGTTTGTTTTGGGTTTTGAAGAAAAGGGAAGGGTGTAGGTTGATGGGGTAGAGAGAGTGGGGTGCGGGCGTTGATGAAGATGTTGATGGGTTTGGAGTGGAGGGGGGATTATGGCGGTAAGGTATTGGGGGGGAAAGGGAGGGAGGAGATGTTATGATTTTGCGTGATATTTTCTATGTATGACATTATTATATTGATTTGTGCGAGTAACTTCGCTCCTCTTCCCCCTCCCATCTATCAAAGGGTAAGTATCGATGGCTTTCACACTTTTGCAGACTTTTCGGCGACGGCTGTATAATGGTACGTCATGCCTTCCAGCTGTTGGATTTACAGCATTTAGCCATCTTTCCTGCATGTTCGAGCACTAGAGATTCCGAAGAGAAATATGTATTACGTTGAATGAGGTATTGGCGTCTTGCTTATACATATGTTCCTAGCGACTCAGACGGCTTATGACATGATCGATCGCTTGGAGCTTTGAACTAAGAAAGACCTCTTGGATTTTAAAATCATACTTTGTGTGTAGATGGACGAGATTCGGTAGTGGATCTAGAACTAGGTTTAGACATCTCGTCAAACTTGAAGCTGAAATGAAATCTGCGTACCACGCCATAGGGAATACATGGCAGCCCACTATTGATATATGACTATAGCCAAGCTCGTACTTACCGTATAGAATCAATCCTGCGCAGAGTGATTTGGATGGTAAATGGATATCCCCTGATCCTTTCTCTCTTGGAAAGGGGCGCTTATGCATTGCAAAATCGAGATTCTTTGAGCTGCTGCCTACGTAAACAGGGCGCGGGGAGACTTCATCGTCTCTCTCCCAGGAGCGCGCTGATACTAATCGCTAGACCAAGGCTTTTTGTTTGTACAGCGGCCTAAAGAATAGGGAAAGTTGTCAATGAGGACGCTGTTGCTCTTGAACCATTGATTGGCTAATGGGCTGAGAGTCAGTCAATGGGCAAGCAGCTATTTTGCTACGGTGCGGTAGGGAAGTGGTGGAGCGTTCTTTTGGGGGTTGTGGATTTGTTACTGACCAGAGGTGTAGATGGTTATACTTCTCATGACTAACACAGCTGTGCTGGAATGGTTGTAGAATGGATGCAAAATAGATAGATGGATGGGTAAAAGGTATGGTATCAATGCATGCTGTTTATCAGGGACTAGATGGGGTTTAGAGACACGATAGTGATGAGAACAACGACCATAGCTGCTGTTGCGAAATACAAACGACTCTTGACATGAGACGTCAGGGAAACATATACCTGGGTAGCAAATTGGACAGAAAACTCATAGCAGACTCATCTCGTCAGACTCGCTGAGGAAGATGACATGTTCTCGAGCATGGTTGTCTCCAAAACACTTTTCGAGAATCTGAGAAGCTTAGTCTTTAGGCCGTAATGACATTTGATGTCGTCCCTCATCACCTCATGACCTACCCCTTCTCATCTTCTTTCCAGATTGCTATGTAGCTTATGCTCTCTCATAGCCAGACTGACCAGCGCACCCATAACACTAAGCCCCAATGTCGTCAAGAAGACGCCCCGCAGCGCATCCATATATGCGCCCCTCACCTCCATTCTTAATTCCAGCGGCAACTTGCCAATCTCATCAAGACTGTCTCTAAGCCGACCGATAATATCTGCAGCCCCCTCTCGGCCACCAAGTGTCGCCCACAGCTTCATCTTTAGGACGTTCTGGAAGACAGCAGAAGCTATTGTAATCCCAATCACGCTACCCGTACTGCGAAATGCATAGGAAGCGGAAGTGATAACGGCTTGATGCTCATGATCGACGGCTGAGATCAGGGCGAGGAGTGTTGTGGTCAGCATGCCGCTATATCCAGTCCCAGACATCAGAAATGCAAGATAAGGCTCCCACGCAGGCGTATCCAAGGTGAAGGTTGAAATGATGAGACATGCGGCGATGAAGATGATTTGGATTCCTATGTTGAGGCCATAGTATCGGCCGGTCCGACGCATAAGCAGGCCTGTAGCTATGCTGCCCAAAGCAGTACCGACCGACTGTGGTATCAGACGCACACCGGCTTCCGTGGGGGAGAGTCCTTCGACCTGAAAGTATATTGGTCCGTAGAAGAGTATGGCGAAGACGGACATTGTGATGAACCAATTCGTTAAGCATGCAGAGAGCACGGTACGATCGAGCAAGAGCTTTACCGGGATGACGGGCTCCGAAGCAATGTTGTTTTCTGCATATATGAACAACATGAGCGATATGAATGAAAGTGAAAGAGTACTATAAATGAGAGGGTGATTCCATGGAACGATATTACCGCCAGAATTCAGTCCAAGAAGGAGTAACACAAGGGTTGTGATGAGTGTGGCAGCCCCAAGGAAGTCGACGCGTTTAATGGCAGCCTTTTCGGAATGTTTTACAGGTATCCTGACAGTGAAGAACACTATGATGCCGGAAATAATGGTCAGTGGCACTTGGATAAGGAATGCGTTCCTCCATCCCCAAGTGTCGTTGATCCAACCACCAAAGACGCCACCGAGACCCGCACCGATACCGTAACTGATATTGCCGAAGCCTTGCCACACACCTCTCCTGCGCAGGGGAACAAGATCGCTAGCCACGAACGTAGATATCGCAGTCAACCCACCACCTCCCATACCAGCTATCACACGGCCAAAGATCAAGACCCATTCTTTCCTTGCCAGTCCACAGATAAGATTACCCGCAGCGAAGAAGATGTTTGCCCAGACAAGACCATTTCTTCGCGAGTATATATCTGTGAGTCGTCCGCTGAGAGGCTGGAGAGCAGCCTGGGCGATGAAATAGGCGGATGCGAGCCAGGAGAGGAGTGAGAGGGAACTGAACGATGTGGATATTGGAGCGGACAATGTGGCTACGATCGTGGAGTCCAGAGCCGCGAGAAAGGTGCCGAGCCAGATACTGCACATTACCATGAGGAGTTTACCAGTACTTGGCTCTTCAACCAAAGGTACGGCGTTCTCCTGAGGAAATAAATCAGTATTTGCCGTGCGTGCGGCTTCGTCCACCTGATCATGAGAATCGAATTTGCTGTTGTGCAACAAGGGACTTGTCTCGGAAGCTTCTGGCTCTAATACTGAGTCTGTATTGGTAGGGGCCATGACTATGATATGCAGAGAATATCAAATGGGAGGATTAGTAGCATGCCCTTGGATCAGAAGATACTGAGCAGAAGAGACAACGATTTGCTTTTATACCTGGGCAGATCATGCCACAGGTAGAGAGACTTACAACCGCTCCAATTGAGTACTCCCCAGCTCAGGTGTGCTGAAGACATGATGTACATCAAAGCTCGAAAGACTCGTTATACGTGCATAATCGAGTGCTAATCTATCATGTACGATTTTGTCACGGAGTGGAGAGCGGGAGATCGACACTAAACAGCTTTGGGCTAGCTTGACCCTTTAGTCCCAATATGGCCTTAGCATCTCATCATGAGAGGTGGCTGGGAGAGATAATCAGCCCATACAATCAATTTATAGGACCTTAAGGAGAGAAATGTGTATGGACCTCAATATGGATGGATGGACCTTGCTCAAGCTCCTCACTGCCGCAAAGTCTACTCCCAAGTTGGACATTCCTCATCTCTCAACCTTTCCGTTCAATGGCATATGTTAAACAATGGAAAGGTTTACCGAAAAGAATCTGATGACATGAATCTATCCTCACTCTACTGTATACCTCTATTCTTATCGAACGCCAATAGAGCAAAAGAAGCACAGCTAAGACATGCTAATCCCTCCCAGATATCATTCCATACCCAATCATGTTTTCATCCTGCATTGTGTTTCATCGTCGTCGAGGCGTTGTCATGACATGATGATGCCCTAGAGCCCTTGGAGCTATGGCAATCCGCTTATCAAGCGAGAGTCTGGCTTTGAGCCGCTGTCACGGTCACGGTCACGTAGGCTGTCACATTGTTGGTAATGGTAATGGGGGCCCCCTGTAATTATGTTAGCATGCAGTCCAGATGGTCGTTCGTCAGTTACGGTCATACCCAGTGACACCTGGAGGAAGAGGTCGAGTTTCCAGTAGGTGAGGGGAATCCCGAGCTAGATCCTCCTGTGGCTGTTATCGTATCGCCACTACGATTGTCGGTGGGATTCGTCGGGAAGGGTGGGAAGGGATAGGAAGAGCTGTTGAGGGAAATGGTCGGGAAAGCGGGAGGACCAGTTGTGAGGTTGGCTGAATTACTGGGCCCTGCGGAAGGACTGGTCGTGGCATTTCTGTTCATCTGGATTAGCACAGCGGAGAGCCTTTGTGCGGCTCGCTTACTCATAGACTGTTGACGTGTATGGAAATGAAGTAATATTTGAGGCGCTCGGGTACATTGTGGGCCCAGGGGGGTAGGTCGAGTTAAAGGAATTGGTGGGCGAGGCAGATGGAGAAAGGACAGGGAGAACGCTCGAAGTTGTGTTTGTCGATTGCGTGCTGTTTATGAGAATTGCGCTTGTAGCCTTTGGATCGAATTCCGGATGAGTACTCCCGTTAAAATTTCGGAAGAAACAGTCGGATCCAACGCCATTGTTGGGAATGTAAGACGCGGCATAACAATTTTTCTGGGAAAAGCCTATGTTGACGCGCGCACACTCGGTGATACAATCATATAAGCTGGGGACATAAAGTCCTTGATAGTCCGGTCCGACAAAATTGGTATCACAGAGAATTTCGAAAGTCTGGCCTTCTGTAGTATAGAGTGAGCCATTCTGCACTGGGCAGCCAACGTTGGAAGAAGTGCTACTCGGCGCGCTACTAGTCGCGGTGGATGACGAGCTGTTGACTGACCAGGTAGGCGCTCCCGAAGGTGAAGTGTAAGCTGGGAAAGTGAAGTTCGAAAGACTGATGGATACACCCGAGGAAGCATCTATAGAAGATGTTGGGAAAGTACTGCCAGCTCTGGGTGGCCCCGTGATCGTTCCAGGGCCTGGTAAGCTAAAGCTCCCAGAGGTTGGGCCGCTCGTATTTACCGAAGACGGTGGGATTGTGTAGGTAGCGATCGTACTTGCTGTAATGGAGGAAAGATCAGATCCAGTTCTGGGTGGCACAACCATCGACGGAGGGCTGGGCAGACCACTGCTCCCAGGTATCGTAGTGTTCGTGGAAGGCGGGAGTGTGACGCTAGCCATAGTTGTGGTCGGCCAAACGATTCCAGTGGAGCCGGCAGACTGCGTGGTATTGGTGATTGGCATTACAGTGACAGTGACGGTAGCCTGGCCAGAGGTAACTGTAGTGGTAGTCTCGGTTGACATTCTGTAATCGATGCCTTGTTCGGTTCGTGTCTGTTGTGGAGGTGTGAGTACTTATTCAAAAAGTTTCGCAGGTTGACATACCGAGGTTTCGGTAGTGGAGAGGGTGGTGGTAGTCTGGGTAATGGTGAGACAACTACAAGCACTTGAAGCCGCGCTAATAAGGGACAAGTTCTGTCCAGTGGGAGCGTCTGTACAAGCTGCAATAATTTCCATTACTACCTGCTCATGTCCTTGGCGCTTGCGGATTTGAGCAACCGGAGCTTGTGTAATGGTGACTGTCGTCGTGCCGCTAGCCACCGTTGCTACCGCTTCGGACGTCTGGGTCGTGGTAGTCAATTCGACGACAGTGCTAATAGCGCGTTAGCAGACCCTCGGGAATCCTTTACCAGGGCATCGAACGTTTTGGTAGTAACAGTCGAGACGGTAGTTTGCTGGGGAATCCCAATGTAAGATCTACAAAAAGGAACGACGGTGTCGGGATACTCCTGGAAAGCAAGCAGGACGTCGTCTTCAACGCATATGAGGTCCCTTTTCGTCAACTTTGCCTTGACGTCAAATCTACTCTTTCTCTTGAACAACTCATCCACTGGCGCTCGAAAGCTCAGAGCCGAGCCGAAAAGAGATGTCATGATAACGGCAATTGCCCACAGCGAGAACGCGGAAGGCATGATAGCAGAACTCAACGCAATCTACACTTAAAAAGCGAAGACAGGTCGGGAGCAAGAAGCGAGTGTGAGGGATATGGAACAGACTGATGAGCTTCGAGATGAAGCAATACTTATATTGCAAGAAAGAGGATGGCAGGGAGAATGACTTCGAGTCCTTGCAGCAACGCAATACGATGCATAAAGAATCTTGAACGCGTTTCAAGGACGCGCAATTGCTACTGCCCAATTGAGCCATTGGAATGAGATGCAGAGACATTATTCCTATGTAGGCCTCCGAGTAACGTATAGCACATGGCTAACCTGTGTACGCGGAAGCAAGGTCTCGAATAAGTTCACGTAGAAAGTCCTCTTGCTCGTCTTATATTGGATTTCAAGCGAGGCCAGAGAAGCAGAGATGATATATCGACCTGGAAAACACCATTGGAAAACACATTAGGTGTGTAAGGACTCTTCCTGGAACTGGTCCGTCCCACGTAGCCTACTGAACATGATGAGGAGAGGTGTCGCGTAAAGTACCTTTTTGAAGAATGTAGAAAGCGCGTGGTCGGAACACCCAGCGCCAAGCCTTCGTCAGCCCTATATCCAACCACCCTCAAAGGCGCAACCATGCGAATAATGGGTCCCTCACACCACCTCCCATTGCTACATTCCTTCTTATGGGTGTCTGCTCCTCCTGTCTGGGCTTTGGCCGCAGAAAAGGCTCGGTATGCAAATCCCTCTTTCTCCCCTTGTATCGCTTGACTCCGACACTGACCTCCCTTGCGCTCTGCTCCAGAGTCCCGAGACAACTCGCCTCCTCTACGACGATCCTTACCGCAGCCAATACGGTACGAACGGTCAGACCCCACAGCGGCAATCCTATCAGCCCGATCCGGAGACACAGCGCCGAGAGAGGGAAGCGCTAGAGGGTATATGTCATTCTATGTCGGAGTATGCATACCATTCTCGGTGAACGGCCTGACTAACTGTCCTATCTTCTAGCGAGGTGGTAGATGTCTTTACGATCCTCCCGCGGGCTGATGGTGGGCCCGCTAGCGAGGCAGAGAAGAGCGGGCGCGATGATCCCAGACCAGAGACTCCAAACACCTCTGATGAGGGGTGCAAGCCAAGTCCTGTATCACTTAAGCAGTATAAGATAGAGGACGAGGAGTCTGTGTATCAGGAAATGGCTTATAGGAGCGTGAGAAAGATTCCACAGGGCCACGGAACAGATTATGCTGCGAGTGGAGAGGATAATTGGGAGGCAGCTAAGGCCGTCATGGGATGAAGAGGTTGCTGCGTGTTGAAATAGCATCGCCTTGCGAGGGCACGGACATGACCAATCGAGCGATGGTCACGTCCCCTATCACTCACGCACTAAAGATATGGACTCACATCTGGGTATCATGAGCAGTACAGAGGGAAAGACCTATGAAGTGCACGCCGTGGGCGCAGGCTCAACGAATGCCGACCGTAAAGACAAAGCGAATGGCAATAGTACTACATAAGCATTTGGCTTTGGGCATGTGATTATGCTGCTGGCTTATAGAACGTTCAGGTTCTCTGCAGCGTCACTCTAGACTTGGGCACTTTCGGTAGTCAAGGCCACGTCCGGGTCCTATAAAGTGGAGAGGACCAATCTAGCCAGTCGCTGTACCGATATCATTGTTGTTCAGGAGAGCAGGTCAATCTTAAGGCGAAACTTACTTTCAATACTGGAAATTGTGTTCATAACATTAATCGTCCCTACGACGGCCAGGTCTGCAAGTCGGCGTTGTCAGGGAAAGAAACTCCAATGTGAGGAGAAAATGCACATTATCACAATCGGAAGCTCATGCTTTCTTGACCAAAGGTGAAATTGCTTTCGTCCATTCCTATGCCGGAGCTTGGCTTGTGGGTATTATCAGTATCATTGTGTGCAGGTTTTGAAACTCTTCCGAATGCCTTGCGATGTTTACTCAGCCGCAAATGTTTCAAGTTTGAAGTACCTGCTGTGAGATGATATTTTATGCAGGCACATCATTCACTGGTCCTGCAAGCTGCCACATCCAGGGGGAACCCAATTGAATTAATCTCCTCGGCTATGGCTTCGAAGGCGAGAAGGATCCGAAGCCGCTCTCCAATTCTGCAAAAAGTCTTCTTGATGATTGGGAGGGGTGAGGCCCACGCCCGTCGTTGATAGAGTGGATTTCATTGCTTATTACCACCGTACCATCAACCAAGCCATAGCCCTAAAGACGTTGAATTGCTTTACGTTAATGACATGGTCAGTGCTCGTGGCATCCTCGCGACTGGTTGCCTGGCCTCAACACGGTGTGGAGCTACACTGGGCGTGCGAAGGCCTGTGTCCCGTGAGATGACGACTTCCTACTTGCGGACGACGTAACTGCACACCGGTGCCAGCTGTAAGCGTATCAGTTGAAGGGACTATCATAGCATGCTTGAACGTTAGCAGGTCTCATAGCTGTGCATGTTTAATTCAGGGAGATGCATTAGATACCAGGATTAGGGAAGCTAATGTACCGACATGACGCTAATGCTACCAGCTCATGCATTGTAACTCTCATTGGTTCAACTATGCCGAAGATCGACCACATCAGCATAGCCTATCAGCTCCTCGAGCCTAAGAATCCACCACAACACGCTTGTACACTAGGTCCTAGAGGGCCCGATGCAGGCCTTTCATTTGTTGCTAATTGCACTCGCCTGCGCAGCGTCTGTCACTCATGTGAGTCCAACGAGCCCGACACAGAGGTAACGAACACGCAGGGGACGGACCGCGCATGTAGCAAAATTTGACGTCGTTCGAACTTCGAAGACACAAGAACTTGCCAAATCTTTGATGACGGTGGTCAATTTGATGAAAGAAGATAAACGTTGCTGATTATGCTGTATTTCGATTGGCTGCAGCTTTCCGTGGCATCGTGGATGAGGATAGGCTTCGTTAGAAGATGACAGGGGGTAAGAACATACTAGTAGCGTGATTGACCACACATACACGCACGGAGACATCGCCTTGACTATCCAACTCATACCGGCTAGTAGAGAGTAGGTCTTTTGCGAGCCGTATGACTGCATCGTCGATCCAATTCAGGCATTTCGGGAGGTCGGGGATGCCTCGAATTATCACGCTTGGATATGAAAAAGTGTTGAACGCCATTGGCTAACGGCCACCTATCTCATTTACATGTTGGTCCTTCGGGTGCCCCAATCTTCAATGTCTGGATTGCCGGGAAGCTGCGCTGAAGAACTGCCAATTACGGGATCAGGAATGGCATGACATGGTATGCAGAGCGGAGGGTGTATCGACTGGCCAGGGCTGTTCAAGATCAACACAGTATGGAGATGTGGTCCCTTGCCTAGCTCCTTATCTTCCATCCAACGAACCATTGAAGCTGAGCAACCCGGAAGGTAAGACTCGATGTAATGCCGGGGAAAACAAGGACAAGATCAACAGTGTGAGTGGGGTAGGCAGGATGACAGTCTCCCAAGGAGATGCATTGACGAGTCAAAATGAAAGCCGGCCGCCCATGCTTTTACTAATGGAAGGGATCGGAAGAAGCCATCCAGGCTGTGCAAAAGTTCGAAAGGTGGCCAGGGAAAGGGCAGGCCTAGCCTTGGATTCTTACTGGACGATAGGTGTATAGTGTGTTTTCCAATGGGTTGATCGGCAGACAATTCGCTCATGGCTTCGATGGTTGGGTGGCATAGCACGCATGCGGAGGTGGAGGACCGGGTGACAGCAATACCGATACAATCGAAAGGGAGTGGTCTCGATCACTTGATCACGTCCATTCCGCTGATATGGCTGACCATGCATGCAGCCATTCAAAGATCTTCCAATGATGTAGAGAAATCCAGGAAGCTGTACAACAACCCGGTACTTCCTGGCAGTCTCTTCACCTCATGTGACGCGTTGAGCAGATATCTGCATGCATCAAGAATGATGTGATGGAGGAAAAATGATAAAGATGCATCACTAGACCACCCAACCTATTGCAAGCGGTCAAAGAGTCGATAAGTATTCGGCAGCTGAGTGGATCTGGACCGATCCTTTGGCAGAAATCTCCTTCCCGAGCTTAGGGAGTCGACGAGTGACATGAATTCGTTGGCTGTAAACGTTCGATATTATTCTCGTCCAGCTGGATCCAAAAACGCCTCAGCAAGCGTGTAAGCAACACGCATGAATCGACGATGGTGGATATCGATCAACATGCCGGATCCCAACGATTGGTACGCCGCCTCGTATTGAGCATTCCGGACAGGATGTTGACTCCGTTCAAGGCATGCAGATCCATGTCGTACTGACGTAGAGCGAAATGGAGACCACAAAACCAGATCACGTACGCTGTTCCTGAAACATAAATACCACAAGATTCTCTCCAGAATTCTCCTGGAAGACAAGCGCAGCTCAAGTCTCAAGCATCCGACGACTCAACACCAACGAAACTCTGAACTCCTCCAGCAAGCACGACTTATCGTGTAGCACATCAGTAACGGACGTAGCAAGTCAGTACGAAAACCTTGCTCCCAAGCCAAACATTCCTCTAACAACATTGTAGTCAACATCCCGAATCAAAAGGGTTTCGACAGCGGGTATTTCTAGCCAGTCAAACCATCAAACCGAAGAACACATCAAGTTAGGTGAGTCGAGAATGGCTTCTTGTCTTGGAACAGTACTAACGACAAATGTAGTGACAAAATGTGCTTTTACGACCAACGAAAATTTCAGTGTGGCGACTTCAAATGGGACCACTTCAGGCAACACTGCAACAGGGAATACCGCACGGGTGAAACATGCGGCACTAAGCTTGTTATGACAACAATCCCTGTAAGAGGCAATTGCAAGCATTGCGAGAAATTCGAAACGAAGAAGAGGCGTCGAGCGTCGGAATTGGACCGCATTAACCGCTGGAGGAAGGAGGGGAACAGGTCGGCCTCCATTGCACGGTCCGAAGAGATCGTTCAGGGATTGGAGCATGAGATAAGGGGCATGATGAATGAGCGGGCAATGAGGCTCCAGAGCACTCGTTGAAGCTTTGCCGAGTCCTACATATGTTGACAGTCTTCTTCATTCGGACTGAGGCGGAGCCATTGCTGGATGATTAATTTTTCTTTTTACAACGAAAGTAATACAGTTCTCTGACAAAATTGTTTTAATGAAACGAAAACTATTCTCGGAGATTTTGAAGCCTCTTTATTTGTCGAAATGGGATCATCGTCAGAGCTGAGACGGAATGTAACCGCCCGATGACTTGCCTTTCTTCCTAGAATAAGGTGAGCTGACTGAGGCGTTTGTTCGATCGTCGATCTGATGCCTTTCAGCCTGGCGGAGTCGGTCATACTCTTGGCAGTAGTGAATACAAGACTCAATGTTCCAAGAAGGGAAGCAGTCTGTGGATGTCATTCAATGTCTTGATGTCTTGATGAAGGAGGAGGGGAGGGGGTTCCATCCTTTAGTGCTTTATGTGTCAGCCCTACCAGGCGAGCCAGGATCATGCTGCCAAGACAGCTAGCGTGGCACCGTGGTATTGTGGGTGCCTAAGGTACCTAATGGACTTCTACCCAAGGAACAATGACACTGGGTCTTCAGCTTCTACTCTAAATTGACTATGGGGATGTCATGGCTGAACACCTGAGTAAGTACTTAGCCTAAAATACATGGCCTTGAGACAAGAGGATGATACGAATAAAGATTAGTATCCAGCAGATCATCCGGTATCATTCTCTTCTTGCTTCGCCAGACCATGCTCATGCAAGAGTGTAGTTATCTCGTCTGCACCCCACAGGTGGTGGTAGACTTTGCCGTCCTTTGTCTTTCCTACAGTAGCAAATTCGACTGTTGTATGTATCAGTCTGTATCCCGGAAAGGTCTAGCGATGCACCTACTTTTCTCGCTGCTCAGCTTGGTCGAATCCATTGTTTTACTCAACACCTTGACGGCCAATCCACAGGCCTCCTTCAGGTCGCATTCCTCCTTGTAATCTTGCTTTAATAGACTCTGCGCGCTGGCATTATTCGCACCCACGCTTGTTGCTTTCCAACCACCGTAATTGCCACTGGGATTACTTTGATACAGCTGGAAGTGTCGTTGAGGATCATAACCAGCATATATGAAGGAGACACCGAATGGACGAAGACCACCGTGCTGCGTATAACCCTGCTTGAGATCGCATAACCTCCGAACCAGCTGTTCGCAGGGAATGTCTTCGTTGTATGTTAGGAGATATCGTTGTGCTGCTTGACGCGCGTAATTAATGAGAATGTTGGCATCAGCGGTCATGCCAGCAACGGCACATATCATGTTGCTGAAGGTAGTCTTGTTAGCAGACTCATCTGGTCTATTCTAATGGGAATGCTCATACTCATTCAGGATGTATAGCTTTTCCGCTGATGTGTCTTGTTCCAGGAGCTTGCTCGTGACCTTTCTCTCTGCTGCTAAGACAATCCCATCTGTTGACAGTATTCCAATAGCTGTGCCGGCATGTGAAATAGCTTCGAGTGCGTATTCAACCTGATATAAACGTCCCTCGGGCGAGAAAATTGTTGTCTAGAAGCTACAAATCAACGGAAGCTCATTTTACAGCTAAAACAAAGGACCTGCCCTTGAATCATATCTTCTTGACATGTTGAATTGTGATCATAAGATCGGCGTAGTTGACGGAGCTGTTTTAATGAGGCTCAAACAATGCCTAATAATGGTACATAGAGCGGTAGGGAAAGCTCCAGGTCTACGCGTTGTGCAAGAACCCTGCTCGGAGCGGAAAAAGATGTTGCCGAACCCAGCGAGCTCCCTAGATTCCTGCCCCGAATCTCAATAATTGTTCACGTTCAGACTTGTAATCTCGCCATGGACGAATTCGCTCAAACTCGAGGTGCTGATGACCTATTTGAAGACGACTTCACACCAGTCCCCGAACCTGTCGTCCAGAAATCTGATCTTCCACCTCAAGTAAACCGAAATCAGCTTCCTCTGCGAGGAGGACGTGATAGGCCTGCCACTCAAGGAAGGGGGAATGGTGCTCAAAGCAGCTTCTCACGGCAAAAAAGGTCGCAGCCTACAACCACAGGCCCAGAGACTCAGCCTTCAGCAACATCCGACAAAACAAAGGAACAAGACTCAAACCGTCCAGTCGAGACAGATCCCAACACTCTCCCGGAACAAGGATTTCCAACTCCGCAGTTTAAGCAGTCTACCGCCGTACGTGGTGACCGGAGTGCCACTGGTGGTACCCCGATAGCTAAACTCACTGAAGAGGAGCTCACAGCCCGCCTCGCAGCCGTCAAACTCAGCAATGCCAAACGAGCAGAGGCGCACCGTCTTGCAGAAGCAGATGAAGCAAATTTTCAACAGCGAGAAGAACATGCTACTCAGAAGCGAAAGGAAGAAGGTCAAGCGAAAAGAGTTATGAATATGGAGCGGGAGAAGAATCGGTTAAGAAAGCTGGGAGCTCAGGCAGGGAGAGAATGGGACGAAGGGAAGGAAGAGGTTGATAGGAGGGAGGAGAGAGGGCCACAGTTCAGGAGGGGAGCTAACGGTGGAGTTGCTTATGATCGTGGGAGAGGAGGTAGGGGAGGAACACCTAGGGAAGACAGAGCTGATCACCAGAACGGAGACGACAACCAAGAATTTCAGGAGCGGAGAGAAGGGTATAGGGGTCGAGGTCGAGGTCGTGGCGATCGAGGCGACCGAGGCAGGGGAAGAGGTCGAGGAGGCTTCAATCCGAAATCTATTGCCCAGAAACCACCTCCCGATCTTGTGGCCGACTTCCCTGCCTTGCCTGCCACATCCAAAGGCGCTCACCCAGTAAAGGCTCAGACAATTGATTTGCCTCTGAGTCCAGCAGCAGAAGGAACGAGCTGGGCGGATGAGGTTCAGGCGGCCAAAGCACCAGATTCAGGATGATGATATTAGGGAATAGGATGGTATGCATTGCGCTTGGAGTACTGAAGGTGGCGCGTCATTTATGGGCAATTCCCAATTTTGTTGCTTCAGTCTATCAATGAGGTAGATGAAACTCAAATGAACATATATCAAGATGTATTTTCCCTTCTTGAGGGGGCCAATATGATGCAACGAAGGACCTATTGCAGTAACTGAAGCTAGATACTTCGCGCTGCTTCTGACAGGCAGATCTCTCCTCTTCAACAGTTGATCGACTCCTCATCGGCATGGTTAGGCAACAGGCGCAGCAATTTGACATCCAAGGAACAATCACGTATACTTGCGTTGGAGGGATGTGGTCCTTTTCCCTCTATGCCTTCCATAATTGTTTTTCAAATAGAAGTCTAAGGTACAGATCTCAGATTGCAGATTCAATTGCCAGAGGGTATTCTCCCTACAAACGCCTCGCTAACGTGTCAACAAGGTATACCTTCGCTGCTCACCAGCGGCCTCTTCCTCTAAAACCACCTCCTCTGAAACCTCCTCCGCCCCTGAAGCCTCCTCTCCCACCATATCCACCTCTATCACCATAGCTATCCTCTCTCGGCGGTCCCCTATCTTCATCTCTCTGCGGTGGCGCCCGTCCCTTCATCTCTTTTTGCAATCCTTCCCACGTCTTTCGCATTTGCGCATACCCCAGGTGCATCTTCCCGTAGAAATGATCCGCCAATCTCCTGTCATTATCTAATCGTGACAGATATGCCCCACACACATCGCAGACTTGCAGTTTCTGGTGTCCTGATGGTCCGGACGTGTCGGAGAGGGACTTGAGCTCTCGCTCCTTTTCCTCTTTGGCGGCTTTGGCGGTGCGAATTTTGTGGTGCTCGACGACCGCGAGCGCGATTGAGGAGGATTCGCCCAAGATGGCTATCTCGAGAAGGCCGGTATTTATGGAATTGGTCAATTCTGATATTTGTTTGAGCTGCAATATACTCTTGAGTGAGTATACTTAGCAGGCGGAGAATATGGAAGATGGTACCAAGTCATTCGTTTGTCTAATTTCATCTGGTGTCTTCTCCAACCTTCGTTGGGCTGCATCTATCCTCCTGTTGCACTCGTCGATGTACTTTTGCATGTCTCGCATGTAATCGTACTCAAACCCATATTTACTCTTTTCTGTAGATGCTTCATACTCAGATTTCAAGGGCTCGCTGTGGACTTTTGGACATGGCCCGAGGTCTTGCTTGGTATTCGTGAAGAGATCGTGCGGGCAGGTACCAGCGAGGTAGGAGCGGCAGACTTTCGGGTCGGTAATGGATAGTTGTGCGTGTCGTGAGGAAGCTCCAGCGCCCATGAGCTGCTCTGTATCATATCATGTTAGCGTGGAGTCGATAGATTGGCCGATATCGGCAATCTTTGTTGGCAGGATATTCGATCACTTACCAAGCAGCTTCCTTTGTTCTGCTGCCATGATCGCTTAGTGTTTGGCTGGACTGATTGGTGTTCACTGCTCTTGCATTGGGCAAAAGAGTAAATTTTGGGAAAGTCCCTTCAGCCCTGCCAGAACGCGGCTTTCCTCCGCCAACCTCTCCAACCCCAAAGTGTGAATGCAAGGACGGCCAGAGATGCCGGCATGAAATACTCTCTTCTCCTTCTCCCACTGTCTCTATTGTCTTGGCCGGTTGTTCATGCGGAGTCTGATTACAACGAGCGACTCAGTCTCCAACCTCTTACCCCTGCATCCCTCCTTGCATCCTTCAACTTTCGGAGCAGCGCTTCCTTGCGGTCGTACGAGCAGCAGCACTTTAGATACATCCCGCGGTCCCTAGGGCAAATCCTACAGCATGCGAAGACAAGGGAGCTCCATCTGAGATTCAGCACCGGAAGATGGGACGACAAGAGCTGGGGCTCGAGGCCATGGGGTGGCAGGAAAGAGGGGGGCACTGGGGTGGAGTTGTGGGCTTGGGTGGAAGCTGACTCGGACGACGAGTAGAGATGGACAATGTAGTGGTAGTGCCAAAGCTGACTGCGATATAGATCGTTTGCCAGATGGGTAACTCTGAACAATGCTCTGTCAGGCTTGTTTTGCGCCTCGCTCAACTTCATCGATTCTACGCGAACTACAAGGCCTAAGATGACCTTTGAGCCAGCCAGCCAGCGTCTGAGTATCCCGCCAGAGAGATTATATTTACTGCACGGCACCCTTCCGCGAGAAGTCGTTTGTACGGAGAATCTGACCCCTTTTCTGAAGCTACTCCCTTGCAAGGGAAAAGCAGGCATAGCAAGCTTACTAGATGGGCATAAACTCTTCGACGCTTCATGGCAAAGCATGGCTATCGACGTTCGCTCGGTGTGTCCAGAAGACGGGTTGGAGTGTACTATCGAGGTAGAACAGACCGTGGATATGGTTCTAGATATTGAGCGGTCGAAAAGACCTCGAGGTGAGACCCAAACCCGCCGGAGCCTGAATCACGGTACTCACAATTATAGATAACCCGATTCCTCGGCCTATACCCAGCGAAGGCCTTCAGTGCGATAATTCCAAGCCTTATGCCTCCGGTGATACCTGCTACCCCACAGACATCTCATCCAGCCAATCATGGACGCTAGCCGAGATATTCGGTCGCCCAATCCAAGGCTCCTGCCTTGCGAACAACTTCGAAGGCAATTCTCAAGACTCGGTGATCTTCAATATCCCCAATGACCGCGAAGTGCACATCAATTCGGGCGTCGGAACCCAGCATGAATCCGGCACAAGCAGAAGCTTTGAATTACCGGAGTCTGGTCCTTTCGAAATGGTACTTTCTCACCTGGGACCACAGACTTTCAACAACATTTCTCAACCCCCGCTATATGCATCTCGCTCCTTTACTGGCCACGGCCAAGAACGTGGCGGTGTGCAGAGCCTGCTCACCAATCCATCAGCAAACGAGTCGATTGACTTCGTCTATTTCGAAACACTGCCATGGTTCATGAAACCCTACCTCCACACCCTCGCTGCCCGTGTATCTACATCTGCGGTAGCCGATCGAAGCATTATCAAAGAAACAATCTATCGCCCAGCCCTTGACCGTCGGCGTGGCACCCAGCTTGAACTTCTAATGTCTGTCCCTGCGGAATCGACTGTCATACTTACATACGACTTTGATAAGGCCATCCTGCGCTATACCGAGTATCCTCCAGATGCCAATAGGGGTTTTGATGTTGCACCTGCAGTCTTAAGACTCCTAGGGAAGGCTTCAGACTCATCGTCGTCGTTTTCGCAGTTTTCGCAGGAACCCATGTACATCCGCACAAGCAGTCTCCTGCTTCCTTTGCCGACACCTGATTTCAGTATGCCATACAATGTCATTATTCTAACAAGCACGGTGATGGCGTTGGCTTTTGGAATGATATTCAACTTGCTTGTCAGAAGATTCGTAGGCGCTGATGAGGTTGAAGGGTATGATCTAAGCGCTGTCAAAGCAAGGATTAGGCGCAGAGCGATGTTGTTAAGGGATAAGATCATGGGGGATGGGAGGGAGAAGAAGTTGCAATAGCAAGATAAGTGTGCCAACAGATGCATATATTATGACACTACCGGAACCAATGTGGAAGTGCACACTCAAATATTATCGGACGTCAGGGGCTGCATATTCCAGATCATTGCCTCCACCGAAACAGATTGGTGCAACATTGTGATTAAATCCCTTGGGTTCTATCACTTCCGTCTACCACCTCATCCATGACGCCCAAAATCCGCGAACGACATCTCGACAATGTACTTGACGCTCTTACTCTCGATCCGAACGACAGTCCTACCTCGAGCTCCGACGAAGAGGAGAGCGCAGACACCAGTGACTTTGAAGCATAGAAAGAGGCTACATTCAATGCTGAACCGAACGAGGGGCTCCTCTGAATAAGCCGAAACTCCCCTTGCCGAACCTTCCCATGTATATCCATAATCTACACCTTTCAAGTATCGATCACAAGTCCAATAAATTCTCTGAATCTTCTTTTTTTATTCTTAACAGTTCTATTATTTAGCAAGTGAAATTCGTTGAGCAGCGTCGATAGTGCATTACCTGTCATGATATTAATTTAATAAAAAAGCTTTTTAATATGAGACTTTATCTGACCTAAAAGACGCATCAAGCTGGCTGAATCTCTTAGAAATCCTTCCACCGTTATATTGTGTTGATCATGCAGTACATAAAGCGGTGTATCTCGACTGGAGATATAAGAGTTATAGACCCTAGCCGTATAATTTAGAGACCTGTAGAATATCATTATAATAAACTTTAAAAATGAGAAGTAAGCTAACTCTGCTCTTATACGAAGCTTAAGGTTATTAAACTTACTATTCACATTAGTTCTTAGAGTATTAATATTAGTTCTAAGATTATTAATGCTCGTAGTCAAGCCCTTAATTACTTTAAAAATACGCTGCCTATAATTAAAAGTAGGCATATTAACTATAAGAGCGATCTCTCGAGAGGTAGTAGTAAGTGCTATAGAGGAGGTAGTAAAGGCTTTAGTAAGTCTCCTGACATTAGGTTAAGCGTCCATATTAAGAAGAGAGCTTAAACTAAAGAATACTACTAAAGTTTATATGGTATTTTATTGATGTTTTATTAATGTTCAGATTACTGTGGGAATATATAAAGTAGCTGCTCCTCAGCCCGAATCGGATGCCGGAACACTAAAAAGTAAATAACATCTATTATTATTAGGGCTTGACTATATACTATTTTATTAATAAAACTTGAATCTAGAGTACTAAAGCAGGTCTTAATTAAAATTTAAAATATAGCTTTATAGCATTTAAGTAGTAGTCTACGTAGCTTATCTAGTCGCTATAAAAATAATAAATACTATTAAAGGTAGGTTTCTAAATATTATATTTATCCTACTAAGCCTCCTCTATTATCTTAGATATTATAAAGTAATAAAGGCGGTTTAATTATAAGCTATTTCTACTTCTCACTCAAAAAGTATTGAAAGAAAGTTCACCAATGGAAATATTTGCATTCGAGAGTAAAGTAGGTAAGCTTCGCTTCAATCGCGGGACCTCAAAGCTTCGATCACAGCCCTCTGCCAATTGTTGTGCCTAGCATAGAAATGTCACTAAACACCTCCACAAGTACATCTTCACACATCTCTGTAAGAGCTTATGAAACCAGAGCTACTGTAGAGAGTGCTCTCCTGGCATTAAAACGGTCTTGAGACTATCAAGACCATCTGATAGCAAAAGATTCATCCCCTTGTTCCACCGCATTCACATCGCAAGACGACCCGCCTATGAACACCAGACGCCAAGTGACCCAAAACCCTGGATCTTGCAATACATACGAATCCAGCCCGACTTGCTACCCGTTCCTCACCCCCCTTACATTTCGATAGTGCCATGTCTCCTAATCCCATCGGAGATCATGACGGATACTGCGCCCCATTTTGGCCCTCTGCTGGATGCTGACGCTTGTAGTTTAGCATCCCCTTCAACAGGCCATAATCCTGCTGGCTTGCCGAGACGTTCTTGAACATGTCGGCAATGGGTACGAAGTCTTGAATGGTAGCGTTGGGACTCTCCGCCAGGAGCTCGCCGATTACGGGAGCGTTAGCGAGATCCCCTAGCACTTGGCGCGCCGCGTCCATGCCTGTGGTTCCTAGTTTGGCAGATTGGTGTTGTTGGTTTGGGTGAGGTGGCATGTACGCATGCTGAGTTTGACTGGGGCTGTTGGCGTAGGGTGGAAGGTGCTGGGTGGGTGGATGGCTGGGCATGGCTGGAGTGGGCGAGGTCTGATAGGCACCATGTTGGTTTATGGGATGTGGGCCATTGTTGGCTCCGATTGGGCTGGCGACAGAGGCGGCGTCGAGATGGCGTGGAGTCTGCGCCGTTGAGGGCGAGTTGTTGGCTTTGACGACGAAGGTGAGTAAGAGCATACGCTCAGGGGTGGGATCTTCGATGGTGCAGTACTCGAGTAACTCGATGAAGTCGGGTTTTTTGCTAATGCCCGCCTCGAGAGGAACGACATATGTGTCTTTGACTGCTCCAATGGTGCTTTTCCCGATCACCCCATAGCGCTTGCGCTCCGTGAAGTAATGGAAAAGTTTGTCAAATTGTGCGGTGTTTTCCGTGTCCTCGGTGGGAGTCACAGATACCACTACGACGTCAGTGGTATTGCTCCAGCGAAGACCACACAGGTACTCGCTGGCGCGCTCGGTGTCGATGCGGCCTTCAATAGCCAAGGACGACGGAATGAGAGTATGCCATGGCAGATGAGAGCTGAGGTCGGCGCCCGCGACGTATTTTGCGCTGCCACTGAAACTGGCAATACCAGCCATGGCCATCTTACCATGCCATATAGCAGAGCCCGGTTCGGCGGTGAAGTCGACAGGCGAGTACGGTTCGTCATCTTCAGCTTCCTCGTCTTTGAGGAGCTGGTCAATCTCGGCATCAGCCTGCACGCCTGACCCTGGCGTTTGCTGGATTGGTGTGACAACTGACTCAGAAGGCCTTGATGTTTGGCGTGCGCCCGGCTCTGGACCCTTGACGCCTTGCCACACCTCCTGTATGTTGAAGTTGTTGTTCGACGACTTCCTGTCTAGGGCAGCAGAAGGTTGAGGGGGAGCACTTGTGTCGACTTTCAAGGGCATATCATTAATGGGAGATCCTGCACCAAAGGTCTCGGGTAGCTCCACAGCAGCAGGGCTTTGCGGAGTCGGAGCCTCTGGACTTCCTTGCTTGACTGATGTATCGATTTGGGACGCTCTCTTCCTGACTGCCGGCGCCGTGAAAGCAGAGTCGGCGACATCACCCATGTAAGTATCATTCTCGATGAGCTCTTCACCCTTATGCGTCCTTCTCATTCTCGGCCCTTCTTCTTGGATGAGCGTGTGTTGCTTCTCCGCCTCCTTGATCATCTCAGCCTTCTTCTCTTGTAATTCCTTGCTGGCCATGTCATCCCGAGACATCTTGGAGAGATCATTGGGGGACAGGGAACCATTCAGCAGGCGGTCTCGAAGCTCGGCATTTGCCTTGACATTGTGCGAAATGGCTCGAAACTTATCGCTATACTGATCACTAGGCTTCCCAGAATGACCCCAGAAATTCAGGTACATAGCGTACTCTACAGCAAGCCCTAGTCTAAGACCGAATGCATCGGCCTTCTGGCCGGTTGGCAGGCTGAAAGCATGCTGCTTCTCAGCTTGCTTCGTTTGGTCCACAAACATTTTGCCCAAAGCTGTAGCGACCTTTTTACGGTCATCACTCTGCAGCTCGGAGATGTTTTCCACGAGCTCCGTCTGAAGGACCATGCCTGTAGATTCACGCTTGTTAGACGTTAGTGCGCCGGATTTACGGCGCGAAGGGGGATGCAGCGGAGACTTCTCAGCAGCCGGAGTGGATATTTTACGTGTTTTAGCGGCAGGTTCCTACCAGCGATTAGCGCAACGACATTGTACGATTCCAAACCTGGACTTACCGTTTGACTTGGGCTCTTGGGCCTGGATTCAAGATCCTCCGGCAACTTTCTCTTGTTGCTCTCCGGTTCTGGGGGTGGCGATTGTACAATTTCGGATGGCTCCTCTTGTTGCGTTGTGTCTGGTTCAATATCCATGGCTCCATTTTCTTGAATCTCTTCCTTCCGAACTTCACTCTGCCGGGGCTTTCTGCCTCCCTTTTTGCCCTTCTTCCTTCGGCCCTTCTTCCCTTGTTCTTCCTCCTCTCGCTGTTTTGCTCGCTCCTCCCACGGCTTTTCTCCATTCTTGATCTTCCGAAGAAGCTCTACGTGGTCTTGTGGGCGGCACTGTTCGCAGTAGTAATTATCGGGCAATTCGTCGTCATCCTCTGACATTTCCATACACTCGTTATGCTGCCAGGCTTCACATCCCTCACAGCAGATCATTTTTCGCTCATCATCTTCGTCTTCTACAACATAGCCACAGACGCAGCGAATAATAGCGTTTTCTTCTTCTTCCGGCTCTGGCTCATTCTTCTTTGCCTTGTTCCCTTTACCGCCACGTTTTGGAGGAGGGGTGGCTACGTTTTCGCCTTCTTCAAGAGCTCTGCTATGCTGACCCTTCGTAGCTCGCCCAGACCGACGTGTAGAGTCTGTAGAACGCAAACATTAACCAAAAGAGCCTCGAAAACAAGGAGATGTGGGTCATCGACAGCTTGTGCCCGCTAGCATCATATGCTTACCTCCCATTTTGTTTGTACACTGGATAATCTACTGCAGCTCTGAGGAGGAATGGCTTATGTGGTCCACACACGTGCGCGGATCTCACTGCTAGTATCTAGAGTGATTCAAGATTCGCGATACAGGTATGAGACAGAACGCAAGATGCGCCGGACCAAGATTCCGCTTAGTATTCCACAATTCAGCACTCGCGCTTTTGGTGCCTCCTCCTACCCTGCCTACGCTTGGGCGATCGACCGACTCCGAGCTGTCAAGTGTGATCGTTAGGTGACTTCTCAAGCAGAGCTAGTGTGGGACACTGTGTGGCGCATTGAGCCAATGATGATATATAGTATGTCTTTTCAGCCCTTGTGTGTGCGGAGTTTGTCTTCTTATGATGCTGGCGTGTTTGGGTCCGAAAGGATGGTTGGTAGTCCTTCGTGGAGAGAACTCAAAGTGGAGTTTCGAAGATCATCGTTGTTGACTAAGCTCCCCTCTGGAGTCTTGGCTGTCCTCTCCATATCACAATGAACGTTGGTGACCTCCCCTCCTGACGTGTTTGCATGTCTCCTTCTATTGTCCGCCCTTCAACAATCCGAGTGCTTCCAGATTGAGGAATCCCCGACCCTGTATGACTCATATCTGCATACTGAGCCGAGTAGAAGCACGGACAGAGTGAAGCTGTTTAGCTTCAAATAGATATCACACCCTCATACAAGAAGTACGAACCGGGGTGAACGAGGGGCACCAAGACCGTGGAAGCCGAAGGATCTACAACACAAGAGTGTCAAGACCATCGCTGACTGCTGGGAACCTCAAATACCATAAATTGCCAGAAACAGTTAGCAGGAGCACTGTGGTCTGCTCCGAGGCTGGGAGAAACATAGAACACCATGAGTAGCCCAAAGAGGAGGATCGAAACGGATGTGAGTTGGATATTGTGACAAGGCATTTGCCGAGTGTCCTGATTAGACTAATTGTCTGCCTGTCATTCCGGTCTAGGTCATGAAGTGAGTCAGTCACCTCTTCCAAGCTTAATGTCCATGCTAATTATTAACCTAGGATGTATGCGACTCCATTTCTCGTACATACCGACCTAAGCGTCTGTCACGATCGTTACGAGCGCCATATGTAAAACGGCGGGGGCTTATTGTGTATAACAGGATGATGAGTGACTATGAGGTGACGCTAGTCAACGACAACAGTAAGCATTAAGCCAGGCCCCTCACAGATCTTCAAGCGTCCCCAAACTAATCACTAGGTAGTGTATGGTTCATCGGCCAAGGTTACATCTAATTTGAAAACATAGGATTCTGGCTTACGATAGGTACCTTACAGGCAGGAATTCTACGTTCGGTTCAAGGGGCCTGATGAGAGTATGCGAGGCAATGATAAAGTACGCATACAACACTTGGCTCATGTTGGTTTTAGCAGCATTCAAAGGCGGGTTTTGGAAAGTCCATGTAGAATTGCCGGACAATTATCCGTATAAAAGTCCCAGCATTGGATTTGTCAACCGCATTTTCCACCCAAATATTGACGAGATGTATTGTCGGCCCTTGTTTTGAGATCAACATCATCGCTAATTGTTTCAGTTCGGGGTCTGTCTGTCTTGATGTCATCAATCAGACATGGTCGCCAATGTTCGACATGATCAATATCTTCGAAGTCTTCCTGCCTCAGCTTTTGCGTTATCCAAACCCTACAGATCCCCTGAATGGAGAAGCAGCGGCCCTCTTATTGCGAGATCCAAAGAATTATGAGGTGAAAGTTAAGGGTATGTTGCTTTGCTAAACTAAAACCAGTGGACAGAGTTTTGATGTGAGATAGAGTATGTCTCTAAATATGCCAGTAGAGATGCCGTAGATGAAGCTGGCGAGGATGAAGAATCAGAAAGCGAGATGAGCTCTGTCGGCGGCTACGATTCTGGGGATGAAGAGCCTGCAGGGCAGATGGAAGTGTGAGCAATCGGCTCGTTTGGGCATACGCATGCGTTTCTAGATTGTTAAACGACATTGATGATCATGGTTAACTTTCTGGATCACGCTTTGGAGTGCAGGATACCAGCGACACGAAGGCACAGCATTCAGGAGTTAGCAGGGAGAATATATGTGAGTATTGAATGCACGAATTCAACAGCATGAACAATGGCTCAGTGAAATCTCCGCGGAACCCGCAGTCAGCAACAATAGGCCAGCTTTGCTGAGAGACCTCACGACTGAGTTCCACGGGGTTTGAAGCGATACGTTTGTGTTGGTCCAATCCGGCCTCCTTGCCTGCCAGCGGATCGCGACCCAGCATATCCCCTCCATGTGGGTTTTGCGAGAGGAGCTTCCCTACTACTTGAATCGTATTTTAATTTAACTACTGAGACGAGATCGTGTGTAGCTTCGCGCACTATTATCATTGATAGAAAAAATTCGTGATCGTGACGCGTCCACGTATTGTAAATCTACGGTCACGTGCCTGCAAATTAGCGTGGTATCAACCTGGCACTAGTACTAGGCTACCGTTGCTCCGGCGCCCAATGTTTGGTTCCCTATCAACTGCCTATCGGATCAACCACGTCAACAGTCACCAAAATCGCCTACCATGGTTTTGCTGTGAGTAACGACTGGATCACTGTGAGTAATCCACAAGGTGTCGCGGGCAGCTGACTGACCAGATGCGTAGATAGCACCAGCCACATCGCCAGCATCAGCATCAGCTTGTAAGAGGAGAGCCTGCTCTCAACCCAGCAAGAACTGCGTTAGGTTCGACGCAGATTTCAATCTTTGCCTTTGAGCCTTCAATACGCCCGACGCATACTTATACTGCTATACATAGAGAAGGCAGCTCGACTGAAGTGGGATAAGAGGATACACCCTGAAGCGAAGAGAAAGAGTCCCGTTCCGATCATCTGCCTACATATGTCAAGGTTGGATCTACACATAGGAAAACTCCGGGAACTCCAGCTTGCTTTTCTCTGAATAAAGTCTTGAACTTCCACCTACATAGTGCGGGACTCGTCGAACTTCGCAACTCCGAAGAAACGGGACCTATCACTAAAGACTCTTTCACATCTGACTAAACCCTATTGTTAGAGATGGTTGTCGAGCGAGAGCCACCAAAGGCTACCCCTCAGAAGCCACCTCAACCAGGCATTCAGGGCGCAAGACAGCCAAGATTCGGCGAGCCAAGTCCTCTGCAGAACCGACTGCAGCCCAATAATGTGTTCAACGTCCCAAAACCCAACCAGCCACGACCAGAACACCATAGACCAGCATCCAATGCCGAGGAGCGACACCTCCAAAGGGCGACGGCGAACGCAAACCGAATTGTAGATCCATTCCGACCTCATCAGCCAACACAACCACGCCATGACCCTGCGGTGGTGGAGATTCCGCGGCCTGCTGATGCCCCTGCTTGGAATATGTATTCTCGCCCTGTGCCGACATTCTCGACATTCAATCCATTTATAGGCGGTTTCGCTGCAGTCAATGCATATCAAAAGCCTCTTATTGATCTCACGAAGCCTCATTCATATGATAGTCACGACCCAGATGCCGCTCTCCTTGATAACCGCTTCGGCGCCGCAGACCCGTACATGTACGTCGATGCTGAGAAGGCTACCGAGAACATCAAAGCACTCTTGGAGGGCGCTTTCGAAGAAGAGGAAGATAAGCCACGTACGAGAGGCCGAAAGAAGAAGGTTGAGGCGGCTGTGACTGGCTTGACTCAAAAGCTGCAGGGTCTTGGCGTTAAATCAGACGAGGATAAGGAAAACCACAATCACGAAGACTCGGGAGATGAAGAGGAGGTGGAAGACGACGGCACTGTGGAAGGGTTGCAGGTAAAGCTATTACCACATCAAGTGGACGGCGTCGCCTGGATGAGAGAGAAAGAAGTCGGAACGAAGAAGAAAAATGGCATTCTGCCCAAAGGAGGGATCTTGGCCGACGATATGGGCCTTGGAAAGACTATCCAATCCATCGCGCTTCTGCTGACCAATCCGCGGCCCCAGAACTCATCCACTGCAGCTGTGAGCGACAAGAAGGCAATATCAGCGACTGTCGGGAAGGGCACACTTGTGGTCGCGCCTCTTGCCCTTATCAAGCAATGGGAGGCAGAGATCAAGAACCGAGTATCAGATAGCCACAGATTAAGGGTTTGCGTACACCATGGCCCTCAGCGAACCAAACGCTTCGAAGACCTGAAGAAGTACGATGTTGTCATTACCACTTATCAGATCCTTGTGTCAGAACACGGCAGCTCTTCTGAACGACAGGATGGACCTCAAGCAGGCTGCTTTGGGATCCATTGGTACCGTACTATTCTTGACGAAGCACATACCATCAAAAATCGCAACGCCAAGGCTACTAAAGCATGTTACGCTCTTCGAGCTGAATATAGATGGTGCTTGACAGGGACGCCTATGCAGAATAATCTAGATGAGCTACAGAGTCTCATCAAGTTTCTGAGGATCAAGCCCTATAATGATCTCTCGGTATGGAAAGATCAGATCACAAGGCCGCTGAGTCAGGGGAAAGGGGGCGTGGCAATCAAGCGGTTACAGTTCTACCTCAAAGCATTCATGAAGCGACGCACGAAGGATGTGCTCAAGCAGAATGGAGCACTCAATCCTGGAGGAAAGCCTAGTAAGGACGGCCAGAGCAGCGGCTTCAAGATAACTGCCCGAAAGATCGAGAGTATCGAAGCTGTTTTTAGTCCTGAGGAGAAGAGGTTTTACGATCGTTTGGAGCAGCGCACTGATAGGAGCTTGGAGCAGATGATGGGTGGTGAGAAGATGAATTACGCCAGCGCTCTGGTGCTTCTGCTTCGTCTGAGGCAAGCTTGCAATCATCCACAGCTCGTCGGAGGTAGCATGGCTAAGGATCGAGATGCGCTCACCACCGGACGCGCTGTTGGCACTCGAAGTCCCCGCAAAACGAAGGCTGCAGACAACGACATGGACGAAATGGCAGATCTTCTTGGTGGCATGAGCATGCAGACCAAGCAATGTGATGTCTGCCAGATTGAGCTTAGCAAAGCTGAGGTTTCTACCAGCTCCATCAGATGTACTGAATGCGACGAAGATCTAGCATCCCAAAAGCTTGGTAAAGATAAGAGCAAACGCAGAAAGCATGAAAAGCATCGTTCATCGGCCAAGATGAAGTCTGAGAAGTTGCAGACTCGAGCGCCAAAGAAACGGAACGTCATCCTGGACGATTCGGATGAGGAAGAGGACGCCCACTGGATCGTTCCTGAGCATCAGCGTCATCATCAAGGCCTAGAAAAAGCCGGTGGCGTTGATGATGAGAACGCAGAAGGAGGTGGCGAATCTCTTGCATCTGACGACACGAGCACCGAAGACGAGTCTGAGATCAAAGTATTGGGATCTCGACGACCAAAGGTGATCAGTCTAGATACAGAGGATGAGGAGGATGACAGGAATGATGATCTGGGAGATACAGAAGACAATGAAGAATCAGACGAGGAGGCTTCATCTTCCGGCTCCGAATCATCTTCAGCATCAATTACAACTTCAACCAAAATCCAACATCTCCTGAAGATACTTCATCGCGAATCCTCGAATCACAAGTTCATCGTTTTCTCGCAGTTTACCTCCATGCTTGACTTGATCGAGCCATTCCTGAAACGAGACAGCTTGGTCTTTACTCGCTATGACGGCAGCATGCGCAACGACCTTCGTGAAGCTAGTCTGGAGCGTCTGCGCAACAATAGCCAGACGCGAATACTGTTGTGCAGTCTTAAATGCGGATCACTAGGTCTCAACCTCACAGCTGCATCCAGGGTGGTCATCCTGGAGCCATTCTGGAATCCATTTGTCGAAGAGCAAGCCATCGACCGTGTACATCGCCTCAATCAGACTTTGGATGTGACGGTCTACAAGCTTACCATTGCCGGTACAGTCGAGGCCCGAATCCTAGACTTGCAGGAGAAGAAGCGGGCGTTGGCCAATGCAGCCATTGAGGGTAAGGATGTTGCCAAGCTGAGCATGAAAGATATCCTGGCTCTATTCAAACGTGACGCAGAGCACGACGGACGCCATGACGTCGATCCCACTTTAGGTGTCAAGACCAAGGTGCTGACTACTGGTGGTCTGGCATCTGGGAGTGCATACGTCGTGGCGAATGAGAGAGAGCAGAGCAGGAGAGTCACACCTCCGGTAGCCGGGAAGCCCAGGCAGGAGGACAGTGTCTATGGGAGGAGGTGGTGATCTTAGACATGATGCGCCTTTCCCTATCAAATCTACAAGTAGATCGAATCAATGTAGCAGGATTGAATTGATGAAGACTTCATGTCAATTCTACGAACAGGCTCACGGCCCTGACCATACAAATTCTACGTACGCTGGTAAATCATGATCCCGAATCGTTGCCCCAGACAACAACGAACCTCGGCTAAATATTGATATCGCAAAGGAACCAATGCTAAGGCACTACATTGCGCGCATTCCTACCAGCAGAACAATGCCATTACATTCCCAATAGCGTCTCCACTTATACCCAGGGCCCAACCCTTCCCTTCCAATGGCCCCCGATGACCGCCGCAAACACCGCCCTTCCCCCACCCACCCTCCAAGAGCCCGCACCCGCCACACCGCCGAAAGAGAAGCGCGCAAAGAACACGGCACGCCCGAAAAATCCAGGACTCGAAAATCTGCAGATCAGAGTCCCGAGCGACCACATAGGCGGCGGCGGAACCAAAGCCCGGAACGTGCGCCGAAAGAGGAGCGGACGCCGCAGAAGCGGAGGGATGAAGAGCGGAGGAGGGAGAGGAAGGCTAGCCCGGAACGACGGAAGGAGAGGGAGAAGATAGTGGTTGAGTATGCAGAGGACGATGGGGGGAGTGGGGAGCGATCCCCACCGCGGACGCCGAAGCGGGTTTCAAGGCAGAAAGATAGGAGTCCGCAACGGAGGAGCAAAACGGTGGTTGAAGAGAAGCATGAGAGCTATGATTCGTATTCTACGGTTGGCAGTACGGCGCCGCTTTCTCTCGACGCGTTGGCGAGGTTGGATGCGCTGAATGAGAAGGGTGGG